>Ga0209498_1001244_pt1 | contig 15649 bp, 13 predicted proteins | sample WalLakDeSediment_FD_184131 | JGI IMG/M metagenome (GOLD analysis project Ga0209498, IMG submission 184131) | Lake sediment microbial communities from Walker lake, Nevada to study Microbial Dark Matter (Phase II) - Walker Lake 11/02/13 Deep... | ecosystem: Environmental > Aquatic > Freshwater >... | reverse complement strand
GGCGCGTGCCGAACGCCTGGACAGCCGCGTTGCGATGCTGCTCCTCGCCTCGCTGTACGGGGCCGGCCTGATGCTCTCGGCGGACAGCCTGCTGATGCTGTTCTTTGGCCTGGAACTGCTGTCCCTGCCGCTGTATGCGCTGGTGGTGCTTGCGTTCCGGCGTCCGGAGAGCGCCGAGGCGGCGATGAAGTACCTGGTGCTGGGGGGCGTCGGCACCGCGGTGCTGTTGATGGGGATTTCGCTGACCCTGGGGTCCACCGGCGGCCTGTCCGTCGAGGACTTCCGTGCCGCGCTGGCCGGCGACGACGTCCTGGCCCGGGGCGCGGTCGTACTGGTGGTCGCGGCATTCATGCTGAAGGCGGCGGTGGTGCCCTTCCATGCCTGGGCGCCGGACGCCTATGAAGGCGCCAGCGTGCCGGTGACCGCCTACATGGCGACGATCGTGAAGGGTGCGGTGATCCTCGCCCTGGTCCGGCTCTTTGGTGATGCGGGCGCCGGCCCGGAACTGCTCGCGGTGCTGGTGGCGCTGCCGCTTCTGTCCATGGTCTGGGGCAACCTCGCGGCGATGCGGCAGCAGGGTTTCCGACGCCTGATTGCCTATTCCTCGATCGCGCACGCAGGGTATCTCTTCTTCGCGCTGCTGGGCGCGCCCGAGGGACGCTTCGAGGCCGTCACCTTCTACGTGATCGTCTACGGCCTGACCAATATGTTGGCGTTTGCCTGCCTGCCGAAAGGGGAGGACTGGCTGCGTGACCGCCTGGACAGTCTGAAGGGGCTTTATCACCGGGATCCGCGCGCTGCGATCCTGATCGCGGTCGCGATGCTGTCGCTGGCCGGTATTCCGCCATTCCCGGGCTTCGTCGCCAAGTTCCTGATCTTCCGAACCGTGATGGAGGCCGGGCTGGTCACCGTCGCCGTGGTCGGGTTGGTCGCGAGCTATCTTGGCATCTACCTCTACCTGCGCGTGATCCAGTACATGTTCATGAGTCCGGCGCCGGCCCAGGTTCGTACGGAACCGGCGACCGGCTTCGCGGCCACCGCTGCGCTGCTGACGCTGGCGGCGGTGCTGCTGGTCGGGGTGTTCCCAGGCGTTGTTCTGGGCTGGTTGTGAATGCACACTGGGCGGCACGGCCGCAGTGGGTACACAACGCATGAGCAGCAGCGGTAACGTCGCGGAAGAAAACCGGCGCCTTCGACGCATCGTGTCCACCATGCGCCAGGAAGCGGAGCGCAACGATGCGCTGTTGCAGACGTTCTTCAACGCTGAGCTGCACCTCCTCTCGTGTACCACGCTCGCGCAACTGCTCGACTACATTCTCCGGGAGTTCCGGGACGGCTTTGGGCTGGATGCGGTCACACTCATGCTTCTGGATCCGGAGGACGCGGCTCGGGGATTGCTTGAAGGACCCGGGAAATCGGGCCACTTTCCGAACCTGCGTCTGCTGAACGGTCAGGGCCCGCTCAGGGAAATCCATCCGCGTGACGAGCTCTTCTGTGGCGAGCCCGACGAGGGATTCCGGCGCGTGTGTTTTCCGCATCATCCGGAAGTGGTTTCCTGCGCCATTCTTCCTCTGATCCGCGAGGGTTGCCTGATCGGTAGTCTGGGGCTTGGAAGCAAGGATGCGGGGCGGTTCAGTCACCGCCTCAGTTACGATTATGTCTCCCATCTGGCTTGCGTAGTGTCTGTCTGCATTGAAAACTGCATCAGCAGGGAGACCCTGCAGCATCTGAGCAGCATCGACGCCCTGACGCGGGTACTGAACCGACGGGCGCTGCAGCAGCAACTCATCTACGAGATCAAGCGATGCAACCGGACCGGCGAATCGCTCGCGTACGTGTTTCTCGACATCGACCACTTCAAGGACGTGAATGACGAGCACGGTCATGTTGCTGGCGACAGGATACTGCGCGCCGTGGGGCAGTTGTTGTCGGAAAAGGTGCGTGGTACCGACAGCGTTGCGCGCTACGGTGGGGAGGAATTCGCGATTCTGCTGCCAGGCTGTGATCTCCGGGAGGCCATCCGTCTGGCCGAGATGCTCCGCGGGGCTCTCGGTCAGCTGCGGGTACCTGGGCGTGACGGAAAGTCCGTACCCATCACAGCGTCCCTCGGGGTGACCATCTGCGAGCGGCAGCATACAGAAGCGGTGGATCTCGCGACCCTGGTGGAGGACCTGGTGCATGCCGCGGATCAGGCGCTGTATGCAAGCAAGAACGGGGGTCGCAATCGGACCAGCAGCCAGGCATGCCCATTGCGGGCAGCACGGAGAGCGCAGCAATGAAACAGGTACGCCTCGATCCTGCGCCTGCGTGCGCCGAAGATCAGGCCGTTGTCTTGTGGTCCGTCTCCCCGAAGCGATCCTCGAGGTAGCGGATGATGTACGCGGACTCGTACAACCATTCGACGCGGTCGTCCGGGTGGGCAATGCGTAGACAGGGGACCTGCACTTTTCCACCGCCCTCCAGCAGAGTGTGTCGGTGTTCCCCCTCGTGCTGCGCGTTACGCAGTTCGATGTTCAGGCCCAGGCGCCGGATGGCGCGCCGTGACTTGATGCAGAACGGGCAGGCGGGGAACTGGTAAAGCGCGAGATGCTCGGTCTCTGCATCGACCCGGGCCTGCTCGTCCGGATCGCGTTCCATGCTTTTCGGAGTCGTCAACTTGTCTCCCAGCAAGAGGAAGGGCGTCAGCACCGCGCGCAGCGCGCGGAAGAAATACCGGATCAGGATTCGCATGGCGTGAGAGGATGCCACGTCCCGGCCCAGCCATCCAGTAACGGCGCGTGTGTCCTGCGCGGCCGGTACGGGCCTCCGGCGTCAAGCCGGAGTACGAGGAGTACGAGCGGAGCCCGCATCGCCTGCGTTCAGCCGCCGATGAGGCCGGCCACCTGGCCCGGTTGGCAGTTCAGGTAGGCCGAGGAGGCCAGCCATTCCTGGTCCGGGTAGTACTTGAACATGAATTGCCCGCCCTTCAGGCTGTCCACCACCATTTCCGCAATTTCCGGGCGCACGGCGGGGCATCCCTGGCTGCGACCGATACGGCCCTGGCGCTCGATCCAGGTGGGGTCGACATAGTCTGCAGAGTGGATCACGATCGCGCGCTCGCGCGCCCTGTCGTTGATGCCCGGCTCCAGCCCATCCATCCGCAGGGAATAGCCATGCCGCCCGAAATAACTCTCCTGGGTGCGGAAGAGGCCGATGCTCGACTGGTGACTGCCCCGGATGTTGGAAAACTGCGTGGCGAAGTTGTCCCCGGAATTCTGCCCATGAGCGACGAAATCCTCCAGCAACAGCGTTTGGCCGCGCAGGTCGAAGATCCACAGGCGTGGTTCCGAGGACGGCAGGGAGAAGTCGATGACGGCCAGACGATCGGCCGGTTCCATGCCGCTGTTCACCGCGCAGGTCATCGCCGCGATGGCCTTTTTCAGCGCGTCCTTCTGCAGGGCCGGGGCCTCCATGGCCAGTTTCTTCAGCAGCGGAGGGTTGGGTTCTGTTTCGGCGAGCGCCGGGGACGAGAACAGCCCGATGGTTGCCATGGCCAGCAACAGCTGGCGAAATGTCTTGTACATTCGCTTTTCCCCCTTGTTCCGACGACCGGGCGCGGTCGTCGATCTGGTGCAGGCGTACTGTTGTCATCCCGCGCTGAACGCGCCGCCACTGCGCATGGTCACAATGACATGAAGCCGTCCGCGGACTGCGGCTGATCTCGGGCGCAACTCTTTGTTACCCAGTACCAGGTGCAGAAAACAAAGTCGCGATTCTAACACCTTGGCAACGGGAGAAAAACTTAATTGGTGGCATTCCGGATCATCTTGCTGCTGGTGGCCTTGGTCTCGTCAGGCGGAGTCCTGGCGGACGACCGTGAGCACCCTGAAGTCGAGCGGCTTATTGAAGCAGCGCTGGAATCGGCTCTGGAGGCGCAGAGCGCCGCGCTGGGCGTGCCTGCATCCGAGCTCTTCAGCGCCCTGGACGCCAAGGCCTGGTTTTATGCAGAGCGCGGATTCGCGCCGGCCTGGGATCGGGGAGAGCGGCTGCAGCGCCTGATCGCGGCGCTCGAAGGCCTGGGACAGGATGGTCTCGACCCCGATCTCTACGGGCTTGTCGAACTGCGCAGTCGTGCGGCAGAAGGTGTGGGGGGCGCGGATGAGGTCGCCTGCACCGACATGCTGGCAACACGGGCCTATTTGAACGCATTGCTGCATCTGGCGCTGGGGCGGCTGGATCCGGCGCAGGTGGATCCGATATGGCGCTCCGGCGACGCGCCACCGCTGGATTCCCGGCGCCTGCGGGTCATCATGCTGGCGGGAAGCACGCTGGATGACCCTGCGCGCGCCTTCGAGCGCGTCCGGCCGGATTTCCCGCAATACCGGGACCTGCGCAAGGCCTACGCACGACTGGAAGCCCGGTCGCAGGCAACCGACTGGCCGCGGATTCCGCAGGGTCCGTTGCTGCGTGAAGGGATGAACGATCCCCGGGTGTCGCTGCTGCGCCAGCGCCTGGCCGTGTCGCCAGCGATCCTGCCGGTGCCGATGCCCGCTGAGTCCCGGTACGACTCCGTGTACGACGCGGAGCTGGTCGAGGCGGTGACGGCCTTCCAGCGTTCCCATCATCTCCAGGCCGACGGAATCGTCGGACCCGAGACGCTGGCCGCGCTGAATGTACCCCTTGCGGACAGGCTGGTTCAGATACGGGTCAACCTGGAACGCCTGCGTTGGTTGGCGCGCGAAGAGGAGGACAGCTTCGTGCTGGTTGACATCGCGGGAGCGGAGATCAGCTTTTTCCGCGCGGGCGGGGTGGTTTGGAGCGCCCGAACCCAGGTGGGGCGCCCGTCGCGGCCGACGCCCCGGCTGCGGTCGGAAATCACCCACCTGACCTTCAACCCGACCTGGACGGTGCCGCCCACCATCCTGCGCAACGACATGCTCCCGAGTATTCGGGAGGACATCGGGTACCTGGATCGAAACCGGATTCGGGTGCTCGACTATGCCGGCAACAGGCTCGATCCCGAGGAGATCGACTGGGACAATCCCAGCGGTTTCATGCTGCGTCAGGACCCGGGCTCGGATAATGCCCTGGGCCGCGTGGCCATCCGGTTTCCCAATCCCTTCCTCGTGTATCTGCACGATACGCCCAGTCAACGCCACTTTGCGGCAGACCGGCGTGCCGTCAGTTCCGGTTGCGTGCGCGTCGAGCGGCCCATGGAGCTCGTGGACCTGTTGATGGCGGAAGGCAGCGATGCCGGTCCGGGTGATGTCGAGAGACTGGTTAACGAGGCTCGCACGCATAATTTCCATCTTGCGCGGCCCATTCCCATCATTCTTGCCTACTGGACGGCAGACGCCGATGCCGATGGGAACGTCCGCTTCAGGCCGGACATCTACCGTGCGGACGAGCGGGTGGCCGCGGCCCTGGCCGAGCAGACGCTGGCCGCCCGGTCGCTACCACCCCATTGTTCCCGGTTCGTGTCCCGCGCTCCTTAGGGCCCTGTTTTTCAGGGCGAAAATGCTCTTCTAAGGCCGTTTTGACCGTCACTTTTCGCACTTTTTTGGCTTGATAACAAAGGCTTGGCTTGGTCCGACCCCGCGGGGGATGTATGCTCGGGGTTGTCTAGGGTGCGTTGGGAGGTCATCGTGATGGACGTGTTGGGACTGCTGGGTGAAGAGGGGGAGCAACTCCTGCGGCATGAGTGCAGGGGGATTCCAAGGGACCTGCTGCAGGTCCCGGGGCCGGACTTCGTGGATCGGGTGTTTGCGCTTACCGACCGCTCGCCGGTGGTGCTGCGCAATCTGCAGATGCTCTTCAATACCGGAAGGCTTGCCGGTAGCGGCTATCTCTCCATCCTCCCGGTCGACCAGGGGGTGGAGCACTCGGCGGGTGCCTCGTTTGCCCCCAATCCGATCTATTTCGACCCCGACAAGCTGGTCAGGCTGGCGATCGAAGGCGGCTGCAGCGCGGTGGCTTCGACACTCGGCGTGCTCGGCTCGGTGTCCCGCCGGTACGCGCACCGGATTCCATTCCTGGTCAAGCTCAACCACAACGAACTCCTGACCTACCCAGCGATCGCGGACCAGACGCTGTTTGCTTCGGTGGAGCAGGCCTTCGACCTGGGAGCGGTGGCAGTGGGTACCACGATCTACTTCGGCTCCGAGGCTTCGCGCCGGCAGATCGAGGAAGTCAGCGAGGCCTTCGCCCGCGCCCACGAGCTGGGCATGGTCACGGTGCTGTGGGCGTATCTGCGTAACGATGCCTTCAAAAAGGGCGGGGTGGACTATCACGAGTCCGCGGACCTGACCGGACAGGGGAATCACCTGGCCGCGACCATCGGCGCGGACATCGTGAAGCAGAAGCAGGCGACCAACAACGGCGGGTACAAGGCCATCGGCTTTGGCAAGACGCATCCCGGCGTCTATGACACCCTGACCTCGGAGCATCCGATCGATCTGGTCCGTTACCAGGTGGCGAACTGCTACATGGGCCGCATCGGTCTGATCAACTCGGGTGGTCCGTCGGGCGAAAACGATCTGCAACAGGCGGTGCGGACGGCTGTCATCAACAAGCGTGCGGGCGGCATGGGTCTGATTTCAGGCCGCAAGGCCTTCCAGCGGCCGATGTCAGAGGGTGTCGAGTTGCTGAACGCTATCCAGGACGTGTTCCTGTCGAAAGACGTCACGATCGCCTGAAGGCGCAGATCTTCCAGCATCCCTCGTGGCCCAGTCTGCAACCTGATGGCCTGAATCGACGGTTGCCTGGCGGCAGGCGTGCCTGAGGGTAGCGATACTGGCATGATGGCGGGCGATGGCGGGGCCCTTGCTGCCCCGCTGCCAACGGGGACGCGCGATGTTCGGTGAGAGCTTCATCCTGTTCCGGGTCCTGGGCTTCGAGATCCGGGCCAACGTCACCTGGCTGTTCCTGGCGCTGCTGGTCACCTGGTCGCTTGCGGCCGGTTTTTTCCCCTTCGTCTACCCGGATCTCGATCCCTCCACCTATTGGGCGATGGCCCTGGTGGGGATGCTGGGCCTGTTTTTCTCCCTGTTGTTCCATGAACTCGCCCACTCGGTGGTCGCGCGGTCCTACGGACTGCCGGTGCGTCGGATCACCCTGTTCCTGTTCGGCGGCGTCGCCGAGATGGAGGCCGAGCCCAAGGAACCGCGGATCGAGTTCTGGATGGCCATCGCGGGGCCCATCGCCAGCGTGGTGCTTGGTGCCGCCTTTTACCTGCTGGCGGTCTCCATGGTTGCGATCGGTGTGCCCGAACACGTCGCCGGCGTGGCCCGCTACCTCGGGTTCATCAATCTGTTGCTCGCGATCTTCAACATGGTTCCGGGGTTTCCGCTGGATGGCGGCCGGGTGCTGCGCGCCGCGCTGTGGCAGTGGACGGGCAATATCCGCATGGCGACCCGCTGGGCTTCGCGGGTGGGGCAGGGATTCGGGCTGCTGCTGGTGGCGCTGGGCCTCGCGGCCTTCGTTTCCGGCAATTTCGTCGGTGGGATGTGGTGGTTCCTGATCGGGCTGTTCGTGCACGCCGCAGCCACGGCGGGATACCAGCAACTGCTGACCCAGCAGGCGCTGCAGGGCCGAACAGTATCGCGATTCATGACCACCGATCCGGTGACCGTTCCCGCCGGAACCTCGTTGCAGGAGTTCGTGGACCACTATCTCTACCATCACAATTTCGACCGATTTCCGGTGGTGCAGGGCGACCGGTTGCTGGGCAGCGCCGGGTTGGCCGAGGCGAAGAAGGTGCCGCGCGAGGACTGGGAGCGGACGCGCATCGAGGACGTCTGCGAGAAGTGCAGCGACGAGAACACCGTGCAGGCCGATGCCGATGCGAACGATGCATTGACCCGCATGCAACAGCGCCGGACGGGACGCCTGATCGTCACCGAGGGTGACCGTGTGGTGGGCATGCTGGTACTAAAGGATCTGCTGCGTTTTCTCGATATTCGTGCGGAACTGGACAGGCACTGAGGGGGGGCACTGACGGCGTGCGCAATCCCGTTGGCTCCGACGGACCCATTGGCCCGGAGACCCACCGGCATTGATGCGCCCGGTGCGGCGCGGCACTGGGACTTTGGCTTATCATGGGCGTTCGCAGCCGCATGGACCATGGGAAGGCAGGCATGAAGACATCGCTGATTCTGACTCTCCTGGGGCCGGATCGCCCGGGGCTGGTGAGCGCGGTCGCCGCGCGCGCGAGGGCCGCCGGAGCGAATTGGATGGAGAGCCGCATGGCCCAGTTGGCCGGCCAGTTCGCCGGCGTGGTGCGGTTGGAAGTCGACTCCGAGGCGGCAGGCAATCTGGAGGGTGTGCTTCGCGAACTCGAGGCTGAGGGACTGAAGGTGACCGTCGAACTGGGGCGGGAAGTACCGGTTCCCGTACGGCATCGCGTTCAGATGGACCTTGTCGGCCATGATCATCCGGGCATCGTGCAGGACATCTCGGCGGTGCTGGCAAGCCACGGTGTCACGATCGAAGTGCTGGAGACCGGGTGCGAGCCGGCATCGATGTCAGGGGGACTTCTGTTTCGTGCGCGCGCGGAACTTGGCATGCCGTCCGGGGCCGGGCTGGACACATTGCAGGAGGACCTCGAGGCCATTGCGAACGAGCTGATGGTGGACCTGGAACTTCACGACGCCGAGGGGATCGATGAAGAGGATGCACGCAGGGCAGGGCCGCGGTGACTGGTATGGCTGAGGAGGAGACGGATCCTCAGGACTGGAAGCTCAGGTATCTTGGTGTCCTGGCGGAACTGAATGCGAGCAGGATGTCCTGGGCGGAAACCGAGCAGGTCCTGCGCCAGGGCCTGAGTCGACTGAGCCTGGCCGCCGACCGGTCCCACCGGGTCCTGGCGGGCCAGTTGGAGGAGCTGAGGGCACTCCTGCGCAGCGGTGTAAAGGATGTGCGGCTTCGCAACCTGCTCGAGGCGATCTCCGAATCGATCCGCCACCTGGACGATGTGCCGCAGGCAACCGGTCCTTCCGATAGGGCGCCGCGAACCCGCAAACCGGGGCTCGCGGCAAGACTGTTCGGCCTTGGAGCGACTTCCGCACCGCCTGCGGTTCCGCCGCACCGGCCTCCCGACCGGTTGGAGTTGGGGCAGAAACTGCTGCAGGAAGTCATCGAGGAACTGGCTGCGCCGCCCGGGCAACGGGACCAGCTGCTCCGGAGGGCTGAGTCCATCGGGGACGAGATCCAGCTGTTCAACCTGGGTCACGACTTCGTCACGCTGCTGCGGCCGCGGATCATTGGGCATGCAGCGCGAGAGATCGCGAACGGTGACCCTGAGATCAATTCATTGTTGCTGCAACTCATCGAGCGGATCCAGGTGCCGGACGACTTGAAAAACCGTCGCGATGCGATACGAAGCCTGCTTTCCGGCGGCGCGGATTTGGACAGGATGGATCAGGCCATCCAGGGAACGGTGGACCTGATCGGTGAAAAGTGCGCTCGGTTGGAGGGCGAGAAAAGCGAGATCGAGAAGTTCTTGCAGCAGATGGCTGAACGTCTGAGGGAGATCGACAGTGGGATTCGGCAGAGCCTGGTCAATCAGAGAGAGTCCTACGATGAACGAAGGGACCTGGATGAGTCAGTCAATGCGCAGGTCGAGCAAATCGAGGAGTCGGTGGTTCATGCGCAGGATCTGAACTTGCTCAAGGAGGCGCTGCAGGAACGGGTCGATGTCATCCGAACCCATATGCAAGAGTACCGCATGGCCGAGGAGCGGCGCATCGAGCGTGCGGAAGACGAGGTCCAACAACTGAATGACCGGCTGCAGAGCGTACAACGCGAGTCGGATCTGTTGCGTCAGCGGCTGCATGATCAGCGCGAGCTGGCGATGGTCGATACCCTGACCGGCATCCCCAACCGTTTTGCCTATGATGAACGGCTGAAACTGGAATTCGCTCGCTGGCGCCGCTACGACTCACCATTGGTATTGGCCATCTGGGATATCGACCGGTTCAAAGACGTCAATGATCGCTATGGCCACCAGGCGGGCGACAAGGCGTTGAAGCTCATCGCGCGGCTGATGAAAGATGCCGTGCGCGACACCGATTTCGTCGCCCGCTATGGCGGGGAGGAGTTCGTCCTCCTGATGCCGGAAACAACGTTGAAAAATGCCCTTGTCATTGCCGAGGGGATCCGCAGGGCTGTCGAGTCCTGCGGTTTTCATTTCCGGGGCAAATCGGTCCCGATCACCATCTCCTGCGGTTTGAGCGAGTTTCGGGTAAGTGACCGCCCAGAGGAGGTCTTTGCCCGTGCCGATGAGGCGCTGTACAAGGCCAAGCTTCAGGGCCGTAACCGCTGCTCCACGGCCTGATCGAGGATCGCTCGGCCATTCCGTGTGCCCTTCGACAGGCAAGCCGTGTCCCGGATTGGCGGTGCGGCTACCAGTGCAGATCGTCCGGGATCGGAAATTCGGCGTATTCCGCCTCTTCGGTGGAAATCTGGCGCTTGCTTGCGTCAGCGTCCCGCACCACGGCAGCAGGGTCGCGGACGATGATGCGCTCCGCGATTGCAGCGGGAATGAGTACAAACTCCCGTTCGACCGCGACCAGGCTCAACGTGCCCGCCGCCAGCTGCCTGTGCAGGTCCGCATCGACCCACAGCGAGCGCACCTTGCCGTCCCAGACGAAGTTGTAGCGGACGTCGGCATTGCGGGGCGGCATCACACGATGCTGGTCGGCCAGTTGCCGTATCTCCGCCCGGATGGAGCGTTCCGTCTGCTGCTGCCTGCGTTCTTCGTTCAGGCGCCGATCTTTCTCGATCTTTTCAAGGCGGGCCGCCTCGATGGACGCAGCTCGCTCACGATCTTCCTGGCTCAGCGCGGGCTTGCCCTGTTTGCGCTTCTTGCGCTGTTCGAGCTCGATTTCCTTCGCCTGTTTCTTGCTTGCAATCCCAGCCTTCAGCAGTTGGTCCTTGAGTGAGCCCGCCATGTCCTGATCCCGACCTTCCGATCCGATGTGGTTTCGATGGTAGCACGACGGTGCTGCGCGGCTGGAGGGGTCCGCAGTCCGCTTGACGGGCGATCAGGTACCGCCGTACCTTTAAAAGTTGGAGTGCAAAAAATCGGACGTTCGACGAACGTCATAAAGCGGCTCCCCCGTTTCGGGAGGGACCCACCCAAGGAGGAAACCACATGTTCATGAAAAAGACCACGCTTGCACTGACCATCGGGCTGCTGGCAGGGGCGGCAACGGCAGACTGGACGCTCAATAATGACGAGTCCTCGCTCTATTACCTGACGACCAAGAACGTGCACGTCACAGAGATGAACACGTTCAACCAGCTCTCGGGCGCCATCGATGCGGATGGCACCGCGTCTGTGAGCATCGACCTGACCAGTGTCGATACCGTGGTCGAGATCCGGGACGAACGGATGCGGGAAATGTTCTTCAACACCGACCAGTTCCCTGCGGCGACCATCAGTATCACGTTCGATCCCGCTGTGCTGGAAGGCATGGAGCCGGGTGCGCGGATGGTCATGGAAGATGTGGCTGCCGAGCTCACGCTGCATGGCACCACCAGGGAGATGGGCGCCGGCCTGGTCGTGGTCGGGTTGCAGAACGGCGTCCAGGTGAGCAGCCTGAAGCCGATCGTCGTCAGGGCGGATGACTTTGGTCTGGCCAGTGGTGTCGAGGCGCTGCGCGCGATCGTGAACCTGGACAACATCACGAACAATGCCCCGGTGAGCTTCACCTTCGTCTTTGACAAGGACTGAGCGTACGCGCCGGGGCGGGCGAGCCCGCCCCGGCTTTGAAACCCGTTTCTGCGCACCGGGCCTCCCCTTGGCCCGGATCAGGAGGTCTGTTTCGGTGGCGTTCTGTCGAGTGCTGCCATGAAGATCTGGGTCGATGCCGACGCCTGTCCCGTGGTGATCAAGGAGATCCTGTTCCGGGCCGCCGAACGCGCCCAGGTCCACGTGACGCTGGTGGCGAATCAGCCGGTCAGGGTGCCTCCGTCCCGCTATGTCCGGATGCTCCAGGTGGGCTCGGGCTTCGATGTGGCCGACAACGAGATCGTTGCCCGCCTGGAGCCCGGCGACCTGGTCGTCACCGCCGACATTCCCCTGGCCGCCGAGGTGATCGACAAGGGTGGACACGCCCTCAATCCGCGCGGTGAAATGTACACTGCCGACACCATCCGATCACGCCTCGACGTCAGGGATTTCATGGAAACCCTGCGCGCCTCCGGTGTCGATACCGGTGGCCCGGCCGCGCTGAACCAGCGCGATCGCCAGGCCTTTGCCAATCAGCTGGATCGCTTTCTCCACCGCTACATCATGCAACGGCAACAGGAGAGGCCGGCTGCGCGCGACACGTGACTCCCACACACCGACGAAACGCAAGGAACCGATACATGAGTGAATCCATCGACGCGCACTGCCTGGACCAGCTTTTTTTCGACGCCAGAACCCACAACGAGTGGCAGGATCGGCCCGTCAGCGACGAATTGCTGCGGGAACTCTTCGATGTCCTTCGCTGGGCGCCGACCAGCGCCAACTGCAGCCCGGCGCGCATCGTTTTCGTGAAGAGCCCCGAGGCCAAGGCCAAGCTTCTGCCTGCCTTGATCGAGGGCAATGTCGAGAAGACCCGCACCGCACCCGTCACCGCGATTATCGGTCACGACCTCGAGTTTCACGAACATCTGCCGAAGCTCTTTCCGCATACGGATGCCCGTTCCTGGTTCGTTGGCAACCAGCCCCTGATCGAGGCGACGGCTTTTCGCAACGGTACCCTGCAGGGTGCTTATCTGATCATGGCGGCCCGGGCGCTGGGCCTGGATTGTGGGCCGATGTCGGGCTTCGACGCGGACCAGGTCAACGAGGCCTTCTTCGCCGGCACCAGCACCCGGGTGAATTTCCTGTGCAACCTGGGCTATGGCCGACCCGAGGCCCTGTTCCCGCGCAGCCCCCGTTTCGAGTTCGAGGACGTCTGCAGGGTTGAATAGGTCGGGCAGGGCAGGGGTGCGGGCCATTGCGTGAGGTGTCCGCGCCTGTGAACACCGGGGAGGGCGGCAAAATCTGATATCTTCGCAGGGCATCGACACCGACGACCTCGCCAGACCCGGATTTCCCTCCCGTGACCAAAGCCATGACTCCCGTCCGCCAGCGCCTCGTCGCGGAGGCCGTCCGCCTGGAAGAAGACCGCCTGGGCAGGATCCTCGACGATCCGGCAGCGGACGCGCGCGCGCGCGAGGCCGGGGGAGACTTCGAGCAGCGGTTGGTGCGGCGGGCAGGGGAGATGGCCCTGGGCCGCCGTTTTGCGGGCACGCTCGAGAGTCTGAACCAGATCCGTTTCTGGTTGCTGATCGGGGCGGTGGTGCTGGCTTTTCTTGCCGGGATGGGCACTTCCGCAGCGGTCTTCGGCCAGGATGCAACGGTGAACATCGGATGGGCACTGTCGGCACTCCTGGGTCTGCAGCTCCTGATGCTGTTGCTTTGGGTCGTCTTTACCCTGTACCGGCCGAAGGGCGGCGGCGGCGCCCTGGGTCGGGCGGCGCTGGCGGCGGTGCACGGGCTGGGGCGGCGTCTGTCGCGGCGGCCGGAGTCCGCCGTGGTGCTGTCGGCCAGTGTGGGGCTGCTGCGCCGGGGAGGCTTCGGGCGCTGGGTCGCCAGCGCCCTCACGCACGGACTCTGGGCCATGTTCTGCCTGGGTGCCTTGCTCGGTGCGGTATTCGCTCTCAGTGTCCGGCAATACGAGTTCGTCTGGGGCACCACCCTCCTCACCGAGGGCAGTTTCGTCGCGCTGGTGGCGATGCTGGGGGCCCCGGCGCAGTCGTTGGGCTGGCCGATGCCCGACGCGGAGATCGTGCGCGCAAGCCGCATCGGCCTCGAAGGCGCAGTCGGCCGTGAACTCTGGTCGGGGCTGCTGCTTTCTTCGATCCTCTTCTATGGGCTGCTGCCGCGAGCGTTCCTCACCCTTGTCAGCCTGCTGCTGGTTCGGCGAGCGGCCGGGCGGCTGCGGCTCGACACCAGCCTTCCCGGTTATGCGCGGCTCTCGGACCGGCTCGGTTCGCACGCGCGCTCGATCGGCGTGCTGGATCCGCGACCGCCCGAGACACCGGGGCTGGAACCGGCGTCGAGGTCCAGGCCGGCGCCGGTGCACGGGCGGGTGCTGTTGATCGGTCTGGAATTGGAACGCGGCAGCAACGACTGGCCACCCCGGCTTGCAGGGGTGGACTGGATCACGCTCGGCCGTGCGGACGACCGGTCCCAGCGCCGCGACGTGCTCTCCGCGCTGCGCGCACGGGACACGGCGCCCGGTGTTGTTCTGGTCCTTTGCTCCCTCGCACGCACCCCGGACCGCGGCGCCGAGCGCTTCTTCGCCGCGGTGCGCGAGCAGACAAAGTCTCCGGTCTGGGCCCTGCTCGACGAGGGCGGCACGCTCGCCGCGCGGGGCATCGAGCGCGCCGGAAGGCTTCGGCAATGGCAACTGGCGGGGGCACGTGCCGGCCTCGATTACGTGCTCGAGATCGATCTGGACGACCCAAGCCATCCGGGTACCCGGGAACTGGTGGAACTGGTGGGTCAGGGAGTGGCAGAGGGATGAGCGCGATGCTGAAGGTGGTCGTGGTTGGGCACACCAATACGGGCAAGACGTCCCTGCTGCGGACGCTGTCGCGCGACGAGGCCTTTGGCCAGGTCTCCGACGAGCCGGCGACCACCCGCCAGGTGGAGGGAATCCAACTGCTGCTCTCCAACGGCGAGCCGGTGATGCTGCTGCTGGACACGCCGGGCCTGGAGGATCCGGACGGGGTGCTGGACGCGCTGGACCGCCTCGCGGGTCCGGAGCGCTTCGACGCGCCCGAACGCGTGCGCCGGTTCCTCGACGGCCCGGACGCGGCCACCCGCTACGAGCAGGAGGCCAAGGTCCTGCGGCAGATGCTGGACAGTGACGCTGCGATCTATGTGATCGACTGCCGCGAGCCCGTGCTCGGAAAATACCGGGAGGAGCTGACCATCCTCACCTACTGCGCGATCCCGGTGCTGCCCGTGCTGAACTTCGTGGCCAACCCGGCGAGCCGGGAGCCGGAGTGGCGGGAGCAACTGGCCCGGCTGAACCTGCATGCCGTCGTGGCCTTCGACACCGTGGTCTTCGACGAGGGTGGTGAACGGCGGCTGTACGAGAAACTGCGCACGCTGCTGGATGCCTACGATCAGCCCCTGCAACGGCTGATCGAGGATCGGCGCCAGCAGGGGGAGTGGCTTCGGCGTGCCGCTGCCGAATATCTGGCCGAGTTGTTGATCGACACCGCCGGCTGCCTGAGGATCATCCCCGGGGACCTCGAGGCCGCGAAGCTGCGGGAAATGATTCTGCGCAACCAGGATGCGGTGCGGCAGCGCGAACAGCGCAGTGTCGATGCCCTCTTGCGGCTCTTCCGCTTCAGCAGCAGCCACTACGATCACGCGCACCTGCCGCTCGTGAACGGCGCGTGGGGCATGGACCTGTTCAATCCCGATGCCCTGAAGCACTACGGCATGCGGATGGGTGGAGGCGCGGCCGCGGGGGCGGCTGCCGGCGCGGCTCTGGATGCCGCCACTCTCGGCGTGACCCTGGGCCTGGGTACGCTGACCGGCACGGCGGTCGGGGCCGTCCTCGGCACTTCGCTGCCGCTGCACAGGCGGATCTGGGGGCGCCTGCACGGTTTTTCCGAA
>Ga0209498_1001243_pt1 | contig 15653 bp, 7 predicted proteins | sample WalLakDeSediment_FD_184131 | JGI IMG/M metagenome (GOLD analysis project Ga0209498, IMG submission 184131) | Lake sediment microbial communities from Walker lake, Nevada to study Microbial Dark Matter (Phase II) - Walker Lake 11/02/13 Deep... | ecosystem: Environmental > Aquatic > Freshwater >... | reverse complement strand
ATACACATACTGCATCCCATACTCGGTCTCAACGCTGCCTGGCCTGAACCTGAGAGGTATTCCTGGGAAATTTTCGAGAATCATTTTAATGATCTGCTCGGACAGCATCCGGATGCATTTTTCCTGCCGCGCGTCCTCCTTGACGTTCCCGAATGGTGGAAAAACAGATATCCCGATGAGCTCATAACGTGTGCGATCCCCGTCGAACCGGAAGATAAGCGACAGTACCGTCCCGTGAGATACAGTCAGGAAGGAGGCTGGAACTGGGGGATTCAATTCCGTGAGCCGTCGCTCGCATCCGATATCTGGCAGGCGGATATGCAGCGTTTATTTCGATCTTTCGTCGCTCACTTCGAGCACTCTCCATTATCGAGCAGAATAATCGGTTATCAGATCGGTTCCGGAATATACGGTGAGTGGCATTACTTCCTTTCGGAATTTTTACCCGATACGAGCGAACCGGTAAAGAAAAAATTCGGATATGCCCCTGGAAAAGAAGAGCGGCTGCATACGGAATTCGGATTATTCAGAGATCCCGAAAAGGAAAAAAATGTTATCGAATATTTCCGGCGGTTCCACGAAGATCTTATTGCGAATTCGATCACTCGCTTTTCGCACATCGCGAAGGAAGAATCCGAGAACAGATTGCTGTGCGGTTGTTTTTACGGTTATCAGATCGAGAACGTCTGGCTGCAGGAAGGCGGACACCTTGCCCCGGAAAAAATTCTGCATTGCCCGGATATAGATTTTATAGCCGGCCCCTACTCTTATCAGACAACAAACATCGAGGACCGTCTCTGGTGGGAACATGATATAATCGATGACGCGGGGAATTATCTTGGAAGAACACGAGGCATCGGCGGCGATGCCGGGTATCGTGTGCTGCTTGAATCATTAAAGCGGCACGGGAAATTATACTTTGTCGAGATCGATCCGTCCACCTACCTTGAACCGCCGCCGGTACATCCCGACGGGAGCGGCGGCACCGACGTTGAGAAAGAATTATGCATGATCGGCGGCGTCGGGTCGACTTCATACGAAGGGACGAAACGAATTTTATCCCGCGATCTGGGCCGAATGTTCGTCAGCGGAAACGGCGGATGGTTGTTTGATTTCGGACCGGTACTCAAAACAAAAAAAAGCTGGTACGCCGATAAACCGATCATCGATATAGTGAAGCAGTTCAGCGGGTTAGGTGAAAAGAGAAAGTATCTTTCGTTACGTTCAAATGCGCAGATTGCAGCCGTATACGATGCAAGGAGTATGTTTTATACCCGGCATTGGCGGGCTGAAGCTCCGTTCCCGAAAGGCGGTGCCTCGCTCGACTTTTTCACATATCGTTTCACGGATTCGCAGGCCCGGGCTCTTCATCGCCTCGGAGCACCGGTCGATTATCTTTACCGCTTCGATTTACAACCGGAAGACTTTCAGCGATACAAGCTTATACTTATGATAAACACATTCTGTTTGTCATCTCAAGAAACACAATCCATCAGAAACAATCTCTCAGGCAGTGGTACGACCGTCGTCTGGTACTATGCACCCGGGTTTATATCGGAGGAAAAACTCGATCCGGATCAAATGTCGTTTCTGACAGGATATACATTTCAGATCGACACAAAGCCGGGACCTATGATGATCGAAGCAAGCGTGCCGGGAGATATACCGGAAAACCTGATTTGTTTCGGGACAAGCAAACCGCGATATCCGCGATTCATTATATCGGACAGCGATGCAATACCGTTCGGATACTGGACAGACGGATCCGGTACCGCGTTCGCATCGAAAGAAGTCGACGGATGGACATCTGTCTACGTCGGTACCGCACCGCTTCCCGTTAAGATACTTCGCGGACTGGCAAGAGCCGCTTCCGCAGATCTGTGGAGTACAGAGGAGGATATTATCGCGGCTTCCGAAGATGCGCTAATGTTTTCAGCGACAAAAGCAGGAAGACGTACTCTCACATTACCAAAACCGATGTTTCGCCTTTCGACGGGAGAGAGAGGACATAGTTTCGATCTCGATTCTAATGAAGGTGACGTGGAGATATTTGTCAGTTGAATGTGAGAGTTAAACACCCCTATGTACAAGCCACTCTCCAGAGTGGTATAGACCATCGAAGATGGTCTTGGAAACGTTGAGATAAAAAGAAACATTGAATATATCCACAAGACCTCAAAGCCCGATCCACGGGCTTACGCGACTCTGGAGAGTCGCTGGTACATAACATGCACTATGTACAAACCACTCTCCAGAGTGGTATAGACCATCGAAGATGGTCTTGGAAACGTTGAAATAAAAAGAAACATTGGGGTTATCCAAAAAGATTTCAAAGCCCGATCCGCGGGCTTACGCGATTCCGGAGAGTCGCTGGTACATAATATGCACTATGTACAAACCACTCTCCAGAGCGGCGTAGACCATCGAAGATGGTCTTATGAAAGGTGAGATTCGGAATAACCGTTGAAATCTATAACCTTCTGCGCGACCGGATATATTCTCACCGGTCCCAGTAAACCGCTTGGTGTGTGCTCACACGCCTGAAAGGGATCCTTAAGCCGATTGCCAAGGGTATTCGTTACCTCGATTGTAATTTCATTGTGTCCGATTATTAAATGACCGGACAGTATAAACATGTATGGAGGACAAATCCTTATTCCGACCTCCGTACCGTTCACAATCAACCTCGCAATTTCCCACACCTCTCCCGGATCAAGCAGTGCCCATCGGTCCAATCGATCCGAGTGTGAAATTTCAACAAGAAAAGTATATGATACCGTCCCGGAGAGAGTTTCGAAACCTTTTTGCATCGACCAGTCGCCGATCTCTATATTATCGGTCAGCGGTTCTGTAGCTTGAGGGATAAGAAAAGGTGATCTTACACGACAATATTCTAGTCCATCAAGTGAAATATAATGAGCCGGATCGATTTCGTTCAGAATTATTTCTCTTTGGTTTCTCGACAACCAATTCGTCGGTTTTATATTAATACCGACAAAATTATCCAGCTTCGGCATCACTTCCACATCGTGCGGATCCTGAAAAATGATGAACGTTGACTCGTACGGCCGCAAACGCAGGTACATTTCGAGGTTCTCCCCGTTCCTGCGGTATACTATTGCCTGTTCGACTGTCCCATCCAACGGATTCCATAATTCAGGGATTTTATTTCCACAGCCGTAAAACGTTATCCAGCCCTCAATTTCATTTTCAAGACTTTCATTGGATAAAAAGAATACCGGACACCCATCTTTGAGGATCTGATAATACCGGAGGTGCGGATCTTGTGTTTCAGATTTAACCGAAGCAATACTCTGATTTTGCAAATACGGAACTAGTGTCTGCAGCCCGAGAACGTGAACATTCGATCTATTCATAATGGCTGCGTTTATTTTCCGTACCGTATCGTGGTCGCTATGTACATCCTTTGAAGGAGCAGTATCGATGAAAATAACGGTAAGACCCAAACCGGACATTGTGTTTAGTCTGATCAATATTTTCTTCGGGATAGAATCTATCGGCGGTATGATAATAGCTGAGAAAGATTCCCTCTCGATATATACCGACCCGTTTTTAATCCGGCATTTCTCCTCATCCAAAAGAAGATCCATACTGATGATATCGAAATCTATCTGCCCTTCCGAGAGCGTTCTGCATACACTATCCAATTGTAAAGGGTCGCCCGCCCAGTGAGATTCGGCGGGATAGAGAACCAGAACATCGGCCTGATGAATCGCATTTTCCAGCATCAGTGCACTTCGATTTACAAAATTTGCCCAGTACCTGAAGAACGGCCATTGCGGATTATTACCCTTTGCATAGAAATGAGGCGGACAATCTTCATCCGGAAATTGTAAACTGAACGCGTGAGGAATGTGTATGTTCGTACCCCTTACCGTCTGCCAGTCGGTCAGCCATTTCATATCGCGCAACCCGAGAGTCCACCCGTACGCGCCATAATTTTCACACATTACCTTATCTGTTCCGATCTCGAGATGAGCAACCGAGTGCGCAAGTTTACCGATTGTCCAGGCAAACATTTCTGTATCCCACTTCAATGATTTCAATGTTTCTTTTTTATAGCCGGGTACGAGCTGTCTGAGGACGAGATCGTATCCGCCCATTGAAAAATGTTTCGTGCTCCTGAAAAAATGTCCGGTACCGTATCCGTGATGTGTATGCGCCTGATTATCCTCAACGATATGACCGATGAATTGTAAGCCGTTTTTGTCACACCATGTTTTACACCGTTTGAAGAAGTTCTCCGATAACAGGTGCGTCATCACATCCATAAAATCAAAACGTACCGCGGCTTCTCTGCCGTCGTAATCGTTCCATAGTAAATATAACCGATCACGGAGATCGTACTTTTTCCTGATGGAAAATTCTTCGAACACATTTCGCGTCCAGGGTAAACAGGGGACATCACCCCCGAACAGGTAATCATAGGAGCCGTAGTTTTCAAAACCGGTTTCGTCTCCGAAAAAACCCATTATCGTTTTCCCGAATTCATGTCCGAAGTGCCGTTTCGTCTGCTCATAGGTGATGCGTATGAATTCATCGGTAACCTCAGGATTCAAATAATCAACCATTTTATCGTAAAACCGGCCGCTCCAGGACGGAGTTATTCCGACATATTCTATCTTCCATTTCCGGTACGGTGAATCAGACGGAGGGTTAAACGCTGTTGCTTTCTCAAGCGTGATGCCTTTATCAAATGCGATTTCTCCTTCATCGTTTATCGGAAACGCCCATACGTTTATAATATCCTCCCAATCCGTCACATCACCGGGTTTTACAGTGTTGGTGCCGGCATTATTTCCCGGCTTCTTTACACGATAGCGCTGTCCCGCTCCGACCAAATCCGAATGATGAACAAGGACACGCATACGATACCGATCCGGGTTTTTCCGGAGCACCCTCCCCCCCGCAATACCCGACGGATAATATTCCTCATCGAATATCCATATTTTCATACCTGATTTTTTTGCCTCATCAACACAAATACCGAGATCGCGCCACCAGCCGTTCCCCAGATAATCTTTGTGGGGTCTTGACTCTACGACAAGACCGGCACTACCTGCTTCAGACATTATCCGGATTTCATTTCTGATGACGTCCTCTGTTTCGTTCTCTTCTCCTCTTAGCCAGAGCAAAGGATATATAAATCGTGATGGATCATCCGATTGGAAATTTTCCCGTATTTTTTTCATGGTAATCGAATTATTTTTCACAGAATGCACGGATATTTTGTTCCGGTGTTGATGACGGTAGTGCGCAACCGCTGCACAAAACGAAGCGGGGAGTATCGGAAAACAGCTTCACTAATTTTTGTTTTTCTTGACGGACCTCATCGGGGGTACCGAGTGCAAAAATACCGCTCGGATCAACATTTCCCCAGAACGTAACATCTGTACTCAAAACCAGATCGTGTATGCGCCGGATATCGGTTTTATAATCAAGTTCAACCGCATCGACAGGCCGATCCGCAAATCCGCCGAGTATCGCGTCGGTATTACCGCAGATGTGAAGAAGATACGGGATTCCGCATTCATGCGCATAGGCTGCAACTTCATCCTCGAAAGGCAGAGCAAACTTCCGGTACATTGCGGGTGAGATCATATCCGGACCGGCGGGACTGTCCCCCGAACTTACCATATGTGCTCCTGCGTCTGTCATAAGCTGAACGAAGAAACAACTTGCCCGGGTACAATATTCGAGAAGGCGGATGGCTCGCTCATGATTTTCTTTATCGGTAAGGTCCATCAGCCACTCAGTTTGTGTGCGCATCATACTTGCAATAGAAAACGGCGCCTGATCAACATTGCCCCGTAGATATTTCTCATAACCGAAATGCTCCCTGAGCAATCGCATGGTTTCAAGCCAGATCTGAATATATCTATCACGTGAGATATCTGCATCTTTCAGATCATCCACCTCCTTCAATGACTTCAATACACCCTTGGAACAACGGGCCGGTTCGTTTTCGGAAAATGCAACCGGGACACCGAGGGCTCCGGCGATGGTAGCCGTATTGAAATCCATAACGACCCCGTCAAGATCGTATTTTTCAGTCATCCTGATGAACGAATCCGCCGCTTTCCGCGGATCGTTACAAAACTCACGCTGACTGTATCCCGCTTCACGTGCGGCAGGCATAAAATTATGGAGCATTACCGGAACGGTATCCGGCCACCGGCCGTTCATCGCGGCATGAACTCTGTCGAATCCATTCATACTTATTGTTTTATAATCACCGAAACGCCGTCCGGGATCACGGTTATTTCTGGTTCGTCATTTCCTAAAATCTCTTTCGCTTTTTCCACGGCTTCTTCGATAGTACCCGCCCAATGCATATACATATCCTCGACCATCTTCTTCGGAGCATCGGTTACCATGATGACTTCGCGCTTCGATAAGATCCTGGCTAATATCTGTGATTCCCACTGATCGGGCATCGTTTCATTCCTATCTCTCTTTTTTATCTCATCGATTACCTGTTGTACCGATTCGGCTTCAACGAAAGTGTTATAAAAGGCCGTTCCCCCGTGACCATCCGAACATTCAGCAGCGATAATGATAACACCGCCCTCCCTGCAGGTAGCCTCGGCGGCAGTCATACCCTTCACGGATTGGTAAATATTCTGATCCAACGGATAACCGCCGTTGGTCGTAATCACAATATCAGCCGGCCTGGCATCGACTCTAGCTAAATCTGTCAGAAATTTACAGCCTGCATTATGGGCCTCTTCTCTGTGTCCTGCGACGGCATAAATTACTTTTTTATCCTGATCGATTACCACATTGAGAATAAACGCTAACCCTGCTACTTCAGCCGCATAGAGCATGTCTCTATGAATGGGATTTCCTTCCAATACTCCCGTACGCGCGCTGTTATGAGCTATAAATTCAGCACAGTGGTTAGCTAACACAGTCTTTTTGCTTGCAACACCCGGCATGACACTTTTCCTGCCGCCTGAGAAGCCGGCAAAAAAATGAGGTTCGATAAAACCTTCGGCTACCAGCAAATCTGCTTCCAGCGCTATCTTATTCAGTATCAACTCGCCTCCCGAGGGTAAAACGCCTGCTTTTTTCAAACTGCTTTCATCAAGGCTGTCGTGATTGATAATCTTTTCTTTCGTAAAAATTTCATCACCGAATTTTGCCTTTAATTCCTTTTCGGTCGAGCCGCGATGATAGCCGGTTGAAATTAATATTGTAATATCGGCGTCGGGATTTCCCATTCGTATCTCTTCGAGGAGAACGGGCATCGTGATATGACTGGGGACCGGCCTGGTATGATCGCTTGAGATGATAACTATCTTTTTTCGGTCCATTGCCAGATCCCGTAACCGGGGACTCGCAACAGGTTGAGCAATCGCTTCTCTGACTATTTCTTCTTCCGAAGCCTCATGGGAATAAGAGAATGTTTTCGAAACCAAAATACCGTTCAATAAAGCTTCATCGATTTCGAACGTCAAGCTTGAACGTCCATAGGGTAAACTAATCTTTTTCAATAAAGAGCTCATATGTTTTATATTTTAAAGTAATACATTTTTTTAGAAATGGTTTTTGAAACCCGAATTATCAGTATTTATAATGAACTCAGCAATGAGGATAGCGCCTGAGTCATTGCTTCTTTGTAGACGCTTCCGCCTTCCCGTGAAAAAATAAAATGTTTCTCCGGTTGCTCTGCCATTTGCCAGAGTACAAGTCCCTCCCCGTTCACATCGGCATGGATAGGCAGAAGATCAAGATTTAGCCTATCGTAAGTAATATTTTCTGAATGCGGAATAAACCGCCATCCTTCTTCCGTTTTTGCGAGGATGCGTCCCGCTGTCATTATTAATGATGCCGTCGACCACATATTTCGTTTTGCCGATAAAACATGCTCCCAAACGGCACTGGGTTTATGATCGTGAAGTATGTGCAGTATATCTCCGCGGATATTGCCGGTATACGCGTGGGCAAACCACGCTTTCAGCATTGGGGAAATTTCAGTCATCAACTCTTCGTGCCGGGCATACCAATATGTTGCATGCCGGTAATCCGGATCAAACCCCCTGTTCTCAGCTGCACACGGATACCAATGAATCGGCAGACCCGAGCGCCATAATCTTCTAAAGGCATGCGGATCAAGTTTTACATTCCATTCCATATGAGTACCCGTAGACGCAGCATTAAGGGCAACGAAACGGGTTTTTGCGAGAACCAGCTCCGGTTCACGATTATATGCTGCTGCGATAACCCGTGTGGACCCGACAACGGATATCACCACTTTTTCATCACTCTTCCGAAGAACATCGAGAAATAATTCTACTCCGGGCTGTTCCTGTAACGGACGGTCTTCGATAGTATCCGTTTCATCCCGTAACGGATCGAGCGGTCCGCTTGCAACCGGAATTGACCGTCCTGCTATGTAATTCATCTGCATAACTGCAACAAAGCCCGGATCACGGGCGATATCGTACCCATCCGGCGCGGGGTGAAGAAATTTTCTGGTAGCATCCAGAATGACGGCTTTCAAATCGATTTCAGGGAGAGCATACACCGTCGCCAGATCAAAATGATCATCCGGATCCTGAGGCGGATGATAGAGATCAGTTATGTGGATAAGGGGATTATTCTTCGTCATGCTTCTATTCTGTTTCGCATATGTGATCGATTAGAAAAATTGTTTTACTTTTTTAATATATACTACTACTTTTATACTTTTGCAAGAATACCGGACATTTTTTGGCCGATGAGATTATAAGCATCCTGGTTGTTGAAAATGAATCAGAAAAAATAACTACATTCTATCGATACATTTCTATTCAGGCAAATAATTCACCCATATCGGACTGGACCACGCGACCGTACCATCTTTATAGACGACTCTCAAATAATAATAATTCACCCCCGGCTCAATTGTTTCATCCTTCAAACCCCGATAACCGAAACGTCCCGCTCCGATACTACCCGTAATAAACAACTCCTCGTTATTACGGACAATGTAACAATATAGAATATTCAATGACCGGGCTTCGAAATGAATAGCCGGCGGTTCGTGAACGGTGATTTCACTTCCCATCGGAGCACCGTTGACGGAAAAATTCAGGAAATATTTTTCTCCGGCAGTTGCATAATTTCTACGGGTTTTCAACGCCTTCCATACATTCTCGCGTGTCAGCGAGCCGTCAAGAAGAACACCCGTTAAACCTCCCTTGTAAGGATCCTCACGCCAGCCGTCATCCGAATGATAATAGAGTCCGTGCGTATCTGAGCCACCGACAAAACCGAACACATGCCCCCCCGCCAAGCCATCCTGAGCAAATGAACCCGGCATACCTCCACGATGGGGGATGGGAAGATTACCCATATATTCCGATGCACCGTGTATAGAGACGATTTCATAATTGGTCTGTATTTCAGGATCGTGATCATCCCAGGTAATTCCACCCCATGGCGGATGATGCGGGAAGGCGATTGCGTCGTGACTGCGAAGGGTTTCAAATAAAGTTTCTGCATCAAATGCAACCGTACCCCGGTGACTGAACAGGGGACTTTCTTCGCCCCCTTTGAAATAGACATTTTTATGACCGGTCCGTACCGTAGAATCCTGGCGTCCCATCCACGTTGAATGCGTCCATTCATACGCATTGATCGTAACAAATTCACCCGGACGATAATAGATTTCGTTCAGTGCTTTTAAATATGCCCAGGCCCCGGGAGAATAGTGGGTTCCCCCCATCGCATCATGCTCGGTAATGGCAATAAAATCCATACGGTATACATTTCTGTACAAATTGAAAACCTCGTCGAAACTGCCGGATCCGTCGGAGTAAGCAGTATGCACATGTATATCACCATAGTACACGTTGAAATTTCCTGAGCTTGTCGGTCCTCTGAATGAATCTCCGGCAATACCCTGCAATTGAGAGGGATATGAAACCGGGATATATTCTCTCAGGAGAGGGGTTCTGATATCACGATTATCCCGTATTATTTTCTGTACATAGATAGTTGTCCTGTCCCTTCGCGCCATCCATAATTCATTATCGGATTCCCATGCAAGATGTACGTAAATACCCCGCATGCCCCAACCCGGTTCGTCCAGATGCATATGATCACTCCAGGCATCCCCATCGTAATAGATTGCACTCGATTGATGATCGTGCCTGTTGAAGAGATACATTCGACCGAATCGGTCAAATGTTAAAGTCGGAAACTCATATGATTGTGTTTCCTCTCTGTTAAACAGATCGATGCCGGGTATTTCCGTCATGGGTTCAAACCATGCATTGCCGTCATACGCTCTTACCATAGGGTACCGAATGATTCCCCAGTTATCCTCACCGCGTCTGTTCGTTGTCCATGCGATCCAGAGTTTATCATCGTACCAACTCAAAGCAGCTTTTGAATCGATAGCCGGGTGATGGCTTACCTGCACGAGGCTCCGGAGGTTTCCGTTTTCAAAACTTCGGATAAAAATATTCGTTGTATAGCTATGGGTATACGTATAATCCCATGCAAACCAGACAGCACCGTCGGGTGCGTCAAGCATCACGGGGCGATAGGAATAACCGGGGCGATCTTCAATCAAAATCTCCTGCGACCACTCACCTTCAGAATAATACTTTGCAATTATATGAATATGTTTATCATCTGTTCCCCGTTCCCACGCTACCCACACCCTATCGTGCGCATCGGCATAAACGACCGGTCTGAAATTATAACCCCGGTCACCCGTGAGCTGCATTTCTTCCCCAAACTTACCATCGATATATACGCGGGCAAATATATTCCATTCTTTATTCCGACGGGCAGACCATACAACCCAAACTACATTATCCGAAGTTACCGCAATCCTGGGACGATACTCCTCTCCTGTCTCTGCGCTCACCTGTAACGGCTCCCTCCATTCGGGATGTTTTACTATCTCAAGTAAATTATTGTTGTATGTATCTCCATGTGTTTTATTGAATTCAACCGACGAGATATTGAATGTATTTAGATACACTGCCTCTTTCCCTTCATCGGGAGTATAATTATACGCAACATAGAGATTTCCGTTGTTATCGATTGCCACCGAAGGATATTCTAATCTGCCCAGGTCGGCTTCGTTATATCCGGGAAGATTGATTTTTTCGGTAAAATAAAGATCACCCCGACCGTTCACATCGGTAGAATTCGCCTGATTATGAACGTGGCTGCCGTTATGACCCTGCAGCGGTGTTATGAAAACGAGCACAAAACACACGACAATAGAAAGAATATATTTCTTCATCTTTAAAACTCCTTTGTCAATAATATTTATTCATGAAATCTACGTGTAATACGTAAAATCGCATCGTGCAACAACGGTCTGATTGTATAAATCCTTCTATCGATATGTCCTCCATACGTTCTGTTCGTTAAAAAAACGATGAACACATTTTGTTCGGGATCGATCCATAAAGACGTGCCGGTATATCCCGTGTGTCCAAAAGCCGACAACGAAAACATTGATCCGACTCTATGTTCTTCCGCGCCATTACCAGTATCCCAACCCAGGCCTCTAGTACTTCCCCACCCGTATCTTTCTGTAAAAAGTTTAATTGTCGATGTATCCAGATATTTAACACCCCGATAATATCCATTATTCATAAGCATAATTGCTAATTGTGAAATATCATCGGCGGAAGAGAACAATCCTGCATGACCTGCTACACCGTTGAGAAGGCGGGTAATTCGGTTCCTGACCATTCCCGGACGACCGGTCATATAATAATTAAACTCAGTTTCAGTAGGAGCAATAATCGGCCAGAGCGTGTCCGGGGGATTGAACATTGTATTTGTCAATTCCATCTGTTCATAAAAATTGTCGGAACAAAAACTATCCGGCGTTTTGCCGGAGACAATTTCGATTATTTTACCGAGTGTAATAAAATTCAGATCACTGTATACATACCTGTCCCCTGTTGCGTATACAAGTAAAGTTGCATACAAAGAATCGAATACTTCATCAGGTGTCGAACAGAATTGATGAAACGGGCGTCCCGGTTGGAAACCGCTGTTATGGAGTAAAAGGTTCTTTATCAACACACTGTCTTTCCCGTTTTGTGCAAATTCCGGAATATACTCTGCGACCGGAGCGTATAAGTCGATCTTTCCTTGCTCATATAACTTCATTATTGCAAGGGTTGTGACGAGCACTTTGGTAACCGAAGCCAGATCGAAGACAGTCCCGGTTTGCATTCGTATAGCTTTTTCTGAATAGTCAAATCCACCGTACGCCTGCCTGTAAACAATACCGTCGGCGTTCCCAATGACAAGGACTGCACCGGGATATATAGAATCCCGGATACCTTCATATACAATACTATCTACGCATGAAAGATCAAATCCAAACGGCAGGTCTGGCGGATTATTATGATCCCCTTTACTGCTTACCGGTAATAAAAATATAAAAGTAAGCAGAAGAACAAAAAAAATGACATACATCCTGAAATAGTTCGTATCCAACCCGGGCATGGTGTTCTTTATTTTTTATGATGAATCCAGATAGGGCTTGACCAGGCCATCTCAGGAGTACCGTCCGAGTATGTCATGCCGGGATAACTATCGACCTGTCGAACCCTGACATAATACATACTATCATCGTTAAATTCTTCATCCGTATACATAAATTCGGAGATATCGCTATCCGGAAAATCTGTAAACAGTACAACATATTCCATACCGGTATATTTAATCAGTTCAACCTTTTCGATATTTTTCGTACCTCCGACCCGAATGTGGAATGCGGGTGGTTTATCGGTTTCGTACTTACTTCCCATGTAATTACCGTCTGCTGTAACATGGAGGTAGATTCTTGTACCGGTCGTTGCGTATGTTCTCCGGTGAGAAAAAGAATGCCAGAGGCTTTCTCTCGTATTTTCTTCGGCTACGACAGCGGCAAGTCCTCCTGCATGCCGGGTATGAACAGTATACGCATTCATTCCGGGTTGTCCGAGGTGGTTGTCGGACGATCCGATCACTCCTATTTTATGACCCAGGTGCCAGGCATAATGATATGACCAGGGGTTGTCTATCCCGGTCTCGAACCGGTGAGGATCGTCATGAGGCGGAAGCAGCATTCGATTATTCCATAATGAATAGATTTCTCCGACCTTCCGATACGTATTGTTTACCTGGTTCCATATTGTATGATCATCAAAGGGCCACATAACATGCGGTATTGTCAAGGCCGGTGTTTTTTGGATATCAAGATCGTTCCAGAGATCATTGATCGTTTCATGCTGATGTGCATGAAAAACCTGACCGTCTTTATCTTTATACAGAACCACGTGATGGCCGTCATCCGACGTCCACTCATATGCGTAGAACGTCGTGAAGTTTCCCGGGTCGTAAAAAGAATCGGCAATTCTTTGACTTTCCGACCATGTTAAACTATCGAGAGAGTGGTTGTCGTGCTCGGATGCCGATGCAAAATCGAGCCGTGCCACATCCCGCACATACACATACGCTTCCTCCTGAGTAGTAAAATTACCCCTGTGATCGCCTCCCCGATTTGTAGCCCAGCCCTCGCTGAAACCGGTATCTCCTGTTCCCGTTCCGGTATGAAAGTGTGTATCGCCAAAAAATCGCCGATAGACAGGTGCTGTTTCGTGAACAAAAGTATAATTTGTGTGAGAAGTAAGAATCCCATCCGTCACCATAATTTTTTGGAAACCGGGTGTACTGTAAGATACATCAGTGAGTACAAGAATTCCCGAATCTGCTTCGGTAAAAGTGTACTCTCCGGGAACAGGTACCTGCTCATCGGTGGCACTAATAGTAACGGTTCTGTCATAATAAATGGCTCGATTTCCGTATGTATCAAGCAAGATCAATGCTGCATTAAATTTTTCTCCTTTCATAACATCGGCAGGTGAAGATAGAGTCATCGTTACGGCTTTTTGAGGTTTTATGCCAATTTTCGGTTGGTTCTCCATGGGAATCCAGTCGGAGCCGCCATTGGGTCTCCATTGTCCGCGGATAGTAGTTGTCCGGGCTAATCTCTGCACCCTTCCGAAATAATGTAAATAGATTTCTTCTCCGGGCGCGAGCACCGAATCAGTAACGTCGCACTGGATAATCCCACCTGCGACACCGTACGATCTAACGCTGATCTCCGATCCGTTACTCGATGTGGCGGTAACGAATCCCAGCAGGTCTTTACCCTCCGTATGAGGTCTGTCCCATAAAAAAATCGCCGTTTCCCCATATCCGGTGGGAATTTCGATTCTGAATCCGCCGCCATTTTTCAAGGTATCTTTTGCAATCGTGAATGTAAAGATAATATGTTGATACGATCCCGCGATTGCAGAGTCTGTATTTATCGTAAGAGTTGGAGTATCATTCGCATTTGCTTTGAAACTTGTTATAAAAATATATATGACCAAAACTATTGCCGCGGGAATAATATAATTCGAACGCATATGTATACCTCTGTTTAGATATATTGATTATTATTTTTAACCTATCTTACAATGACAAATTTTCTAAATGTTGTATCGCCGGCGCGGAACAATAAATCGCCGGTATCCGGATCGTATTGATCCTCGGTAACGATAACATGTGCAATATATATACCGCTTACCACTACCTGTCGCGATGAAGTTATCGATTGCCAGGTTGCATCGCCGCTACCGTCAGTATGCTCGATGGTCTCTATTAAATCTCCACGTTCGGTATATATTCTGATTATACACTGACCGGGTATATTGAGGAACATGATCTTATCGGGTTCACCGGGATATTGTAAATGTCTTGCTCTGATGTTGTACGGATTCGGCACAACACGGATTGCCTCTAAGGATTTTCCCGGAGCGCGTTTAAGAAATGCCGGTTCGGTGGTTCGCGTATAAAAACGGTTGCTTTCCAACACTCCGGCCGGGTTTGCCGAACCGCTCGTGTTATTGCTTCCATCATTAAATGCAGTGATATAGTAATAATAAGACACACCCCTCCGGGCATCGATATCGTCATAAGATGTGCTGCCCGGTCCTAACTCGGCGATTTTTTGAAATGTTGTATCGAGTTTTCCAACAGCCCTGTATATCCTGTATCCGCCGAATCCCGGTTCTCTTTCGGAAGGACTTGTAACCCACTCGAGCATAATTCTGTCCCCGCCGGATGTAATTTCGAAATAAGGGGTCGGCATCGGCGGCTTCGGTATATCATATTCCATCTGGAAATTTCGATAAGCCCGACCCAATGTCAGCATTATAGAATCTTTTCCGGTATAGGTCCATTCATTTTTAAATATATCTTTATCGTTCGTTGTGGAACCGTCCGGCAATGTAAATGGTCCGGTATCCGATGGATCGTCGTTCGCGCGTTTCCAACGTCTGCCGATTTCTTCGGCTCTCTGCCTGTTCAATCCGTTGACGCCCTCAGCAACTATAAAAGTGATGCTCTCTCCGAATTCCAGAGTAAATGGTCCGAACGCCAACCAAATATTCGACCCTCCGCGGTCACCGTGTACCGTGTGAGGATCCGGATTCGTTTCAAGATATGCTTCATCCATCCGGTAATTCCCACCTAATCCATGATGCGGATTTCCCTGCAACATACTGTACACATGAGCCATTTGAGGCATTGCAGCAGGTGTCATATCGCCTGCCGACGGGAAGGTACCTCCGGCA
>Ga0209498_1001240_pt1 | contig 15691 bp, 15 predicted proteins | sample WalLakDeSediment_FD_184131 | JGI IMG/M metagenome (GOLD analysis project Ga0209498, IMG submission 184131) | Lake sediment microbial communities from Walker lake, Nevada to study Microbial Dark Matter (Phase II) - Walker Lake 11/02/13 Deep... | ecosystem: Environmental > Aquatic > Freshwater >... | reverse complement strand
GACACGGACGAGAGCCGGACCTTTGCCCGTCTCCTTGAACTTCAAAAGGCCATCGGCCAGCTAAGCGAGGGCCAGAACGCCTGGCTCAAGCAAGTCACCAAGGAGGGGAGAATCCACCACGTCTGCCAACTTGCCACCAACACAGGCAGGAATGCCCACAGCCGCCCCAACCTGGGGCAGGTAAGCTCTGACCCTCGCTGCCGTGCCCTCTTCCTTCCCCCCGAGGGTATGGACTTTGTAGGTGCCGATGCTTCCGGCCTGGAGTTAAGGGTCATGGGTCACTACCTATCCTTTTTCGATGGAGGGCGGTTTGCAGAGATGGTGGTCTCGGGCGACGTGCATCAGCACAACGCCGACATTGTTGGGGTGACCAGAAAGCAGGCCAAGACAGTTATTTATGCTGCGATCTACGGCGCGGGCGACGCCAAGATGGGCACAACAGTCGACCCTGCCCTTAAAGGCAAGGCGGCTGTCAAGCTCGGCAAGGAGGTCAAGGCCAAACTCAAGGATGCCATCCCCGGCTATGCACAGCTGCAAGATGCTGTCAAGGCTAAGGGGGACATCCTTAGGGGACTGGACGGCCGCCCCATCAGGCTTCAAGGGAAGTCTCATGTGGGGTTAAACTACTTGTTCCAATCTGCCGGTGCTATCATCTGCAAGGCCTGGGGCGTGGAGTTCTATCATGCAATCACGGATATGAATCTTAAATTGGGTATAGACTATCAACCCCTAAGTTATATCCATGATGAATGGAACCTAGGATCTCTACCAGAGCATACTCCAACCCTTAAATCTATCCTCGAATCCACCATAAAAGATGTCCAACAGATCTTCAAACTCCGCGTCGAGCTTGCTGCAGAAGCCAAGCATGGACGAACTTGGGGTGATGTCCACTAAGGTCTGCAAGCAGTGTGATCGGGTTTTACCTCGTGAAGAGTTTCACTGCTGCAATGCCAGACCTGATGGACTACAGACCCAATGTAAGGCCTGTAGGAAAATCCTTGATGGTAAACGCCGAGTGTCTGGCTATTGGAGAGCCAAGGGTCTTAAATCCAACTATGGAATGTCGCTTCAGCAGTATGAAGCACTGCATCAAGCTCAGGGTGGTAAGTGCTTGATCTGCATGACTAGCGATCCAGGCGGTCAAGGAGACAAGCTGCATGTGGATCACAGTCACGAAACCGGTAAGGTCAGGGGGCTATTGTGTACCAACTGCAACCGTGGTCTCGGCTTCTTCCAAGATCAAATAGAAAATCTCACCAACGCCATCCAGTACCTAACCAATGCCGAAACAAAAACCCAGCAGCTACTCGACCAGCACTCAGCTGAGGCTTGACTCTGACTTCTTTGCCTACCGCGCCTGCCAGGTCAACGAGACTGAGCTGGAGTGGGGGGATGATTTGGTGACCGTTGCTTCCAACTTCAAGGAAGTAATCAAGTCGTTCAACAGCGAAATCACAAGCCTCCAACGCCGCTTCGACACTGACAACGTCACTCTTTACTTCTCGGACTCAGTCAACTTCCGCAAGACGATCGACCCTGAGTACAAAGGCAAGCGCATCAAGCGCAAGCCAGTGGGCTACAAGAGGCTCCTCCAGTGGGCTGCTGAGCACTACCGGGTGGTTCGATACCCCATGCTTGAGGCAGACGACGCTCTTGGCCTTGAATGCCACCTCGACCCCTCTGACTTTGTTCTGGTCAGCCCCGACAAGGACATGAAACAGATCGCCTGCCGCCTCTACAACGGCGACACAGAGGTCAACGTGACCCCAGAGGAGGCCGACTACTGGTTCTGGACCCAGACCATCACAGGGGACCCTGTAGACGGCTACAAGGGCATCCCAGGGGTAGGAGCGGTCGGAGCAAAGAAGATCCTTGACAACACGGAGAATCCATGGGAGGCTATCCTGGCCAGCTACGAAAAGGCTGGTCTTACCCTTGACGATGCCCTCCGCAATGCACGCCTAGCCAGAATTCTCAGGCCTGGTGAGTACGATCTAACCACCAAGACCCCTATCCTATGGAATCCACCGGACTCCTAATTGTTACAGACATCAGCCTTGTCTTTGTTGTAATCTACTTCATTGATCCAAATGTCTTCCATGCGATTGACCTCCTCCTCTCCGCAATACCCACCGCTGTTGGGTTGGCTTGGTTTCGTTTCACGATCGGACTCCGACTGTGGATTGACCGCAAAGCCTTCATCCACCGAGGACCCCTGGGGCGACTCTGGAACGAGTACGTCCTCTGGAGAATCAGAAACAACCCAGCCTATCGTGAGCTCTTCAACCCCGACAACAAAGTATGATCCTTCCCACTACAAGCGCGGTAGTATCGAGGTTTGGGATTTTATTGTGGATCAGCAGCTGGACTATCTGGCTGGTAACTGCGTTAAGTACGTCTGCCGTGCTGGCCACAAGAGCTACGAGTCCGAACTGGACGACTGGCACAAGGTGAAGGCCTACGTCGACAAAAAAATCTCCCTCCTCCAGCAAGACCGCAACCGATGAAGCACCTCGAACAGGCTATCCAGTTTCGGAAGGCCATGGATCAACCCATAAGCACCACCAACGAGTCAGCCCACGAGCTTCAGTGGGACCTGATCAGGGAAGAGTACAACGAATTCGACACTGCCTTTGAAGGCGAACTTGATTTAACACATTCCCTCTCCGATCAGCTGAAGGAGCTGGCTGACCTCGTCTACGTTTGCTACCAGTTTGCCGCCTGCCGTGGGTGGGACCTCGACACAGCCCTGGACAGGGTACACGAGTCCAACCTCAGCAAGCTTGTTGACGGGAAGCCAGTTAAAGACGACAACGGAAAGGTCCTCAAGGGACCAAACTACGAACCCCCTATCCTGGACGACCTCCTATGACCAACCCCAGTCCCATCGCTCGCACCGGCCGAGTTCAGAACTGGATTGATGACCCCACCTCTCGCCTGCCGGTAAGCTGCACCGTCTTTGTCGTGGAAGACACGATGGAAGGTCCTGATGGTATCGAAGCCTCTTGGCGCTTCGCCTCCCATGCCCTCCGCAATGGTGCTGGCTGCGCTATCCACCTGAGCAAGCTCCGCCCTGAGGGGCACGACAACGGCCACGGTTTAACCGCCTCCGGCCCAGTATCATTTGCTCGCATCTACTCCGCACTTAATGAAACCCTCCGACGCGGTGGGATTTATAAAAATGGTGCTGTAGTAATTCACTTAGATTATACTCACCCTGATGCCATTAAGTTCATTCAAGCCAAACGATCCGAGCTTCCTTGGGTTAAGCGTTGTTTGAATGTGGACTCAGGCTTCCTCCTTAACGCAGATGAAGCTCTCATCGAAGCAACCCTTGACGGAATCAAAAAGGGAGACCTCTGGCTCAACAAGATTCGATACGACGAAAACGGACAGCGAATCTACGGCAATGTCTGCCTTGAAGTGTACCTACCATCAAGGGGAACCTGCCTTCTCCAGCACATTAACCTCGGCGCCTGCGTACCGGAAGATCTTCCTTTTGTGTTCACCAAGGGTATGCAAGAACTCATTGCGCTGCACGGTCGCACGGGAGTTGGAGAGACAGGAGAGTATCTGCCTCCTACCAGTGATCGGCAGGTGGGCCTCGGAGTCCTTGGCCTTGCAAACTTCCTGGCACAAAACGCAGTCAGCTATAAGTCATTTGGACACGCCCTGGATCGATACTTCCAGTCCGTCCCCGACCCAGGGGACAAAGCAGACCTTCTGGTTGCATGTTTGGCGGAAGGAATCGAAAAGGCTGCTGATGTTGCTCGCAATGCTGGGATGTGCCGTGCGTTCGCTATCGCGCCTACAGCAAGTTGCAGTTACCAGTATGTTGATCGTCGGGGCTACACTACCACCCCCGAGCTTGCTCCTCCTATCAGCCGTCACGTTGATCGTGATTCTGGTACGTTTGGAGTACAATCCTTTGACTATCCGCCAGATTGCGAGATTGCGTCGCAAGTAGGGTGGGCAAACTACAAGAAGGTAGTTGACGGGGTTGTGAGCCTGTTCCGAAACACGCTGCTATTTCATGGGTACTCCTTTAACAGCTGGAGTGACATGGTGACCTACGACAAGGCCTTCCTTCGGTCTTGGATCAGCTCACCCCAGACATCCCTCTATTACGCCCTTCAGGTTAGTCCCGACACTCAGTCTAAGGACGACGCCCTTGGTGCCCTTAATGAGGAGTTCCATGAGTTCTTTAAGTTCAGTGAAATTGATACCTCTGCTTTTGACGACGATGATGAAGAGATTGTTGGCTTCTGTCCTACCGATAACTCCTGCTCTTCTTGTGCTGAATGATGGTTTATGAGTCGCCTTACCTGCAAGTAATTTCTCGGAAGCGTAAATGGACACCAGTTGCTGTCCAAAAGGGTAAACTGGCTGATGGGGCTGAAGCTGCCATCTACCGGGCCCTTGCGCTTCGCCACCTAGAGCTTCCAGTTTCTGAATTTCTAAAGCAGGGACTGGAAAAGGAGCTTCCCAAAACCTCAGGTGTTGTTGAGGCCCTAGAGTCCAACATCCTTGATGAGGAGCGCCACGACCAGGCCCTTGCCTACGTGGTCAAGGCACACGGCTCCGACCCTAAAGCTGAAGCAGAGGGGCGTCACATCCTCAAGGCGTGGATGGATGCTCCTGAACACCCAATCCTAAAGGCAGCTATCCTTGAACGCAGTGTCTTCTTTGTCCTCCTCCCCTTCTTCCGGTTCAACGGCGACATCGGCATCCGAACCACAGCCGCAGACATCAGCCGTGATGAGCAAACCCACGTCGCAGTCCACTCGATGGTCTGCTCTGAGCTGGGCCTCAAGTCCACACCAAGCCTCAATCGACTACGCAGAGCGACTGTTGGATGGGTAGTGGATGGACTGGGAAACAACGAAAACAAGCACCTAGACAAAGACTTCTGGCTTTCCCAGTCTGATTCACTGTATGAGCGGGGCAAGGCCCCTGGCCTTTCTGACACCCAACGTGCCCGCATGCCAGCCTTCTTTGAAGCGTCCAACACCGACCTTCCTCAGTATGGTTGACCCTGTAAATCTAGACGTGGCCATCCGAAAACTGGAGACCATGTATCCTGATCGTTTTCCACGAGCCCCACTTTCGGACTACGAACAGGGTCACCGAGCGGGGGCTTTGGAAGTTATTGAACATCTAAAAGTCTTCCGTGATGGAACGCCATGAGTAAAAAAAAGCAAAGAAAACCAGTTGTTGCTACTAGGAAGGGCCAATCCGCTTTAGCAAAAAAACTACTTCCTGCAAAGAAGGCTGCACCGCCAAAGCCAGTTGCTGCTAAAAAAGCGAATGTTGCTATTAAGGGCAGATCCCCTTTAGCAAAAAAACTACTTCCTGCAAAGCCTAACATAAAACAAAAGTCGATTGTCAGTCCGAAGCAGGCGGTCCAACAAAGAAAGCAAGCGCTAAAAAAAGCTGAAGCCGCTAAGAAAGCAGCTAAGGCAACTGCAGCTGCCAAACCAGCCAAGGCCGCTGCTGCCGCTGCTGCAAAAACAAATGCCTTTGTTCAACAACAAAATAAAACAGCTCAAGCTTTTGCAAAAACTCAAACTGGAGTCATCAACAAAGCCCTCCAGCAGCAGGTTGGTCAGCTGCAAAAAATGCTTGGATCGATGCAACAAAAGGCTGATAAATCATTGAGCGGTTTTACGTCAGCCCTGAGCGCCAGCACTGCTGCTTCTTCTAAGATGCTCAGTGATCAGCGAAAGGCATTTGCAGCACAAAATCAAGTATCAGAAGCCAACATCAAAAAGGCACAATCACAGATTGCTGGGCTTCCCCCGGCTCCGTCAAAAACCAAACAAATTAGTAGTGACTTTGAACGGGTAAGTGCTGGTGATAGATTTTCTAGAATTGGGGTTTTTCAAGCTCCCATCCAAGTAGACACCTCTCCTGCTCTTACTGGATTCAGTACACGACAAAGGGAGAGCCAAGCACGACAAATTCAAGGACTCAGCGGATTTAGGAGCAGCAGAGCATGAGCACCAGCGGAGCAATGACTAGGTATCTAGAGCTTGCCACTCGAAGGCAGAGCTTTTTAGATATGGCGCGAAGGTGCGCCGAAATGACCATTCCTTATCTTTTGACTCGTTCTGGGTCTTCAGAGAGCACAGCGCTTCGGGAGCCGTGGCAAAGTGTTGGAGCGCGTGGTGTCAATGTAATGGCATCAAAGCTGCTGTTGAGTGTCATGCCACCAACAACCAGCTTCTTTAAGCTTCAAATCAATGACGGGGAGTTTGTTGGTAAACCCGACCTCGATGCCCAGATTAAAGCAGAAGTAGATCTTGTGCTGGCCCGCTCTGAACGGATTGTCAATCAACACATCTCTGAGTCCCAGGACCGTGCTGTTTTGTTTGGCGCCTTTAAGCATCTGGTTACCACGGGAAACGTTCTTGCGTTTATGCAGGACAATGACAGCCTCCGTCTCTACCCACTGAACCGCTACGTGGTGGATCGTGAGGGTGGTGAAAAGGTCCATGAGATCCTTACTGTTGAGGTTGCAAAGCGGTCTGAAATCAACCTCCCAAAGAAGCCCCCCGAAGACTCTAGCTTTAACAACCAACAAGGTGCTGGTGCTGTAAGCGAGGTTCCCCTTTCGGATGACGAGGTAGAGGTCTTTACCTGGGTCAAGTACAATCCAAAGGATAAGATGTGGCGTTGGCATCAGGAGGCTCTGGACCAAAAGATTATCGGATCTGAAGGTCAAGCCAAAGATGATGTCTGCCCATGGCTTGCCCTGCGCTTTAACCGTGTAGACGGCGAGGACTACGGCCGTGGTCGCATTGAGGAGTACCTTGGTGACCTGAGGTCCTTGGACAGCCTCATGCAGTCCCTCGTGGAGGGGGCAGCTGGCACAGCAAAGATTATCTGGCTTGTCAGTCCCTCAGCTACCGTCAGCCCCCAGGAGCTGGCCAAGTGCCGCAACAATGCTATCTTGGTCGGACGAGAGGGCGATGTAACCGCCGTGCAGGCCCAGAAGGCCGCAGACCTGGCAATCGCCGAGGCAATGATCCAACGCCTCACACAGAGGCTAGACGAGGCGTTCCTGGTGTTCAGCCCCCGTCAATCAGAACGCACAACTGCCGAAGAGATCAGGGCCACCCAGCAAGAGCTCAACGAGCAGCTCGGTGGAAATCTGAGCAACATCACGGTAGACCTTTTGGAGCCGTATCTTCGCCGCAAGCTGTTCATCCTTAAAAAGAAACGTCAGCTTCCTCCTCTTCCCGATGGGCTGGTGTTCCCCACTATTGTTACCGGGTTGGATGGTATTGGTCGTGGTCAGGATCGTGAAGCTCTTATGATCTTTGCGGAGACCTTGGCCCAGACGCTTGGTCCAGAAGCACTTGCTTCTAATCTGAACCCTACGGAACTCATCAAACGACTGGCAGCCAGTGTGGGCATCGATACCCTGGGCCTTGTCAAGACAGAAGAGGATCTACAGCAAGAGCAGGAAGCAGCCCAGCAGCAGGCCCAACAACAGGCACTGACGCAGCAGGCTGGTCAACTTGCTAACGCAGAAGTCAAAGCACAACAACTACAACAGAATGGCAACCCCCCGGAAACCGGCACAGAAGAAGCAGAGTGAAGTCGAGTCCATTCAAAAGGAAGAGACCCAGACTCCCCCACAGATTAAATCAAAGCCCGTGACAAGGGACGCTGGCACTCCCAAGGTGGGTAAGCCTAAAGCTGCTCACAAGCCAGTTGTTTCTCCTGGAATCGGCACCACCAAAGTCTATTCAACCTCACCCACCAACTAATGTCAATCGAACAACTCACCGAACAAGAGCGTGAAGCCCTAACGATTGGCGAACGCCTTGAACAACAAGAGCAGGAGCGCGATCAAAAGATCTACGAAGAAGCACGAGAAACTGAACAAGAGGGTCTTCCTTTTGCTGGTAAGTTTCGCTCTGCTGAAGACCTAGAAAAGGCCTACCTGGAGCTTGAGAAAAAGCTTGGTCAGCCTAAAGACCAAACCACCGACACCGAAGAGGAGCAACCAGATGAAGCTGAGCCTGAAGAAAGCCAAGTGCAAGAAGAAGGGGAAGGGGACCAAGAAGAGGAGCCTCCTGCCCCTCAACTAAGTGAAGAGGATGCTCAAGCAATCCTTGATTCTATTGGCGGAAAGGAAGCCTACGATGCAATGGTTGCTTGGGGATCCGAGAACCTGCCCCAAGAAGATCAAGACGCATACAACGAGGTGTTGGCCTCTGCCAACCCAGCAGCTATTAAAATGGCAACAGAGGGCATCATGGCCCGCTTCCTTGCTAATGCTGACTTCCAAGGCAAACCCGTTCGTGGTCGTCCTGGGTCGTCAGAGCCTGGTGCAAAGCCCTACCGTTCTAGGGCGGAGTTGAATGCAGCAATGTCGGACTACCGGTACGAAACGGATCCTGCCTATCGCAGTGATGTTATGTCTAGGTTGGCTACAAGCCCCGACGACTTGCTTTGATGTAAGTGCCCGCGACCGTGGCATTAAAACGGCGAAACTGTAAACAAGGTGGACGCGGATGAACAGCCGCTAAACCGGGTTATGTATAACCTCTGCTTGCCTTTCTGGCGCAGGGGTTCTTTGGGGTACCCTCTGGTGAGGTCGCCTTCGGGGTTCGATTCCCTGATGCCCCTATTGAGGTCGGGACCTCGTTAAAAAACCCAGTCGACTGGAGTATTGGCCCGACGAGTCGGACAACCAATACAAAGGACGTATTCTATTAAAACCGAATACAACGGATCCGAACAACCCCCAAGTACTTGGAACGATCATATCTCTTTTGCTTTTAACTTAAAATGGCTGGAACTATTACCAATACCCCTGTGGGAACGGCTTCTGCCGGTATCCAATGGCAGGGCCAAGTAAACGGCGCGGGTGATGAACGCGCTCTTTACCTCAAGACTTTTCGGGGTGAAATCTACCAAGCTTTCACCAACTCCTTGATCTTCAAGGAAACCGTGATGGGCGCTGAGATTCGCAATGCGAAGACTCACCAGTTTATTCACACCGGTCGCATGACCAGCTCCTACCACACCCCCGGCACTTCGCTGCTGGACAAGGCTGAGAAGCTGAAAGTGGCCGAAACCACGGTGACCGTGGATGACCTGCTGACCTCCCAAGCGTTCCTCTATAACCTTGACGAGATCCTTGCTCATTACAGCACCCGTGCTCCCATTGCCCGTCAAATTGGCCAAGCCCTGGCTGAGCGCTATGACCGGATCGTGGGCCGCGTGCTGGGCCGTGCTTCGACTCTTTCCGCTGCTGTGACCGGCGAGCCTGGTGGCTTCCGTGTTGCCCTTGGCGACAACAACGAGTACAATGCTCAGGCGTTGGTGGATGCTTTCTTTGAGTCTGCCGCCCGTCTGGACGAAATCAGTGCCCCCAAAGAGGGTCGCTTTGCTGTGCTGTCCCCCCGTCAGTACTACACCCTGATCAGCCAGGTTGACACCAACATCCTTAACCGGGACTATGGCAACAACCAGGGCAACCTGAACAGCGGTGCAGGCCTGTACGAGATTGCTGGCATCAAGATCCGTCAAAGCAACAACGTTCCCTTCCTTGGGAAGTTTGGTTCGCCTACTGGTGAAACCATTGTGAACGGTTCTTTGGCTGCTGGTGTGACCGGCCCCTCCTTCGGCGAGCGTAACAACTACGGCCAAGCCGCTGACTTTACCAACATGTGTGGTCTTGTCTATCACCGGGAAGCCGTTGGTTGCGTGACTGCCATTGGTCCTAGCGTGGAGACCACCGGCAACGACACCAAGGTCATCTACCAAGGTGATCTGATCGTTGGTAAGCTGGCTATGGGCTGCGCCCCTGTGCGTGTGTCTGTGGCTGGTTCCTTCGACAACCGTACCACGATCACCTGATCGATTCTCTTCTGATTGTTTTGTTTGGGCTCTCCTTTGTTGGGGAGCCTCTTTTTTTTGTACCTAGACAGGATACATACCTACTATGACCACTCTTGACGCTATCAACCAGATGCTTGCTGGCATCGGTGAAGCCCCTGTTACAACTGTTGATGCTGGCAACCCTGAGATTGATACTGCCCTACTGACTCTTGAGCAGGCAACGCGTGAAGTGCAGCAGGAGCGGTGGCGTTTCAATCAGGAGTTTGACTATCCAATTGTTCCCGACACGAATGGGAACCTTATTGTTCCGCCGAACGTGCTGTTCATCAGCCAGAACCAAGACAACCTTAAGGATCGGCTGTATGACTTGGTGGTGCGGCAGGGCAAGCTTTACGACAAAAGAAGCCACAGCTTTATCTTCAACCAAACAGTTACCGTTACCATTGTCTGGGCTTTTCCGTTTGAAGAGCTTCCTGGTCCGTTCCAGCATTACGTGGCAGCCCGCGCCTCCCGTATATTTGCGTCCCGTAGTCAGGGATCAAGGGAGATCATGCAGATGATTGCCATTGATGAGGAGCGTCTTCGCGGAGCGTGCATTGCATATGACACCGACGTATCGGAGCTTAACATGCTTCAAGACTGGAATGGTCGCAACAGCCACCGCCCCTATACCCCGTTTGACGCAGTCTGGAGGGCTTGATCATGAGTGCAGTACAGCAGACACTTCCTCCCCTTATTGGGGGTGTTGCCCAGGGAACTGATTCTCAGATCTCTTCCGCCAACCTACGTTCTTGCGACAACTTCATTCCAGACCTTGTTTGGGGACTAAGCAAGCGGCCAGGGTCCGAGTTTATCTCGACGGTAGCTGGATCCGTAGAGGGGTCCTACTTCAATGTTAAGCTGGGCAACCAAGACGACTATGTAATCCACGTAGCAAAGAACGGGAACGTAGACGTTATTGATGGATACTCCGGGGAAGCCTACACGGTTACCCAGCAATCCACTTCATACCTTACACATTCAAGTGTTGGGGATATTGAAGTTTTGCAAGCTGGCGATTTTGTCTTCATTCTTAATCGGCTGAAAGAGGTCGCAAAGGATGCGGCTATTTCCCCAAACCAACGTGTTCATGGGTGGGCCGAGGTTAAGGCACTTTCCTACAACACCACGTACGAGGTGAAGATCAGTGCAGCCGCAACTACAGGAATAACCCTGAGCTTTACCACTGCTGCGTCTGGAGCCCTTAGTGTGGCAACCGTGGTTGACGGTCTTGTTGCCTCTAATCCGGGTGGCAGTCCGTGGACCATTGCCCGAATCGGCAACACCGTAAGTGTACGATGGACAACTGCCTCCACCACCACACCAATTAAAATTGAAGCCTCTGGGGGCTTTTCTGGTGATGCCATTGTGGGGTACAGTGGCCAGGTGTCTAGTGTTGAGGAGCTCCCTGCTGTGTATGCTGGCGGACGCCCTGTGCTTGTCAAGCCGACAAATGCAACTGGTCCTGGGTATTGGGTAACCTTTTCTGAAGCGGATGCTGATGCTGGCGTTGCTGGTGTGTGGTCAGAAACCCTTCAAAGGAATGAGCAGTTCCGCATCAGCGCAGCAACGATGCCTCACGCCTTGGTCCGACTTGGTAATGGCAACTGGATTGTTCGTCCCCTTGACGGGGCATCCCCGGTTGCGGGTACTGTTAGTGTAGCTGGTGTAGTTACGGCTGTAGCCACCACGGGGCCCTTTACTGGGCGTTATTGGCTGGGTCAGGTGGTTTCCGTTACAGGGGGCACTGGCAAGGGCTTACAGCTGCGTATCACGGGCATTGACAGCAACAGCCACCCAACAAGCGTAGAACCGATTCGTGCTGGGTTTGGCTTTACTGCGGCTGACACTGTGTTGGCATCTAACGGGGATGTGTTTACCGTCAGCACAGTTGCTACGGTTACGCTTAAGAACCCGTCGTATGCAAACGAAAAGTGGGTAGACAGGAATGTAGGATCTATTGAGTCCGTTCCTTGGCCCTCCTTTGTGGAGAAAAGGATTACAGGCATTGGATTTTACCTTAACCGTCTTGTGCTGCTTAGCGAAGACAACGTAATTACCAGCAAGGCTGGGGACTACCTTAACTTCTTTCCGACAACGGCTGTTCAGGTATTGCCTGATGACACTGTTGATGTCAACACTGGGGAAACAACCAGAACCGTACTCCGCCACACGGTTGACTACAATGGTAGGCTGATCTGCATCTCGGAGGACAAGCAGTATGCCCTTAGGGGTGGGGATGACGGGTTTACTCCTACAAGTGCTGCTTTGACGGTTTCGTCTAGGGTCAAGTCTTCCACCATCATTCGGCCGCTGTCTACCCAGATTAACTGGCTTCTTGTGGAAGAGAACAATGCCGGGGTACAGCTTGTTGAGATGTTCCCCAACGCGGACGATGACCCCAACCTTTCGAGGCCTACGTCTGTGAGCCTTCAAGCTCCAACCTACGTTCCTAGGGGTGTGTTTACAGCAGCCCTTGAGGAAGACCTTGGGTTCGCTGCACTATCAAGCAAGCAGGAGCCAAACTCTATCTACATGTGGCGCTGGCAGGATCAGTCTCGTCAACGCTTGATGGCCGCTTGGTTCAAGATCGAAGTACCGGTAACGATTGAGTACCTTTACTTTTTGGATAACTCTCTCTTTATTATTGGGACGTTTAACGGGTTTAGGATTCTAAGCAAGATCCCTATGGGGATTAACGATCCATCTGGACGTATTGAGTTTGATGGGTACTACTTCAATCCTCGATTGGATTTGATGGACTTTACCCTTAACGTATCCTACAACGAAGCCACAGATCAGACTACAATTCCAGTTACCGGGACTATCTACGATGCTCCGCTTAACCTTCCAAAGGTCTTTGTTTTGAGCGGACCAAATAAGTTTGTGTTCTATGATCCTGAGTACGACACTGGAAATTTGATCCTTCCTGGAAACGTTGGGTCTACTGATGCGGTTTTGGGGTACAGCTACATGGCGGAGGCCTTACTCCCTCACCTCTACCTTCGTGGGGATGGAGACAGGGGCATTGTGGCTAACCCCCCAAAGGTTCGACGTGTTTCTATTCGATCATTCCGTAGTGGTGGGTTCGGGGCATCAGTCACCGTTCCAGGCCGAGCTAGCTATACCAGCGAGTGCAGCCAAGTCATCTTGAGGCAGTACACACTTGGTGAGTTGACGATGCGGCGTATCGGCGTGGTCACTGTCCCTACCATGTGTGATGGAGATGAGGTAGATTTAAAGATTATTTCGGGTTGCCCACTTCCGGTTCACATTCAAGAAGTAACATGGAAAGGCACGTACACTACTAAAGGATTGAGGAGTCAGTAGGATGCCAATTGGAGCAATTATTGGCGGCGTTTCAAGTATTGTTGGTGGTATCTTCGGATCAAGCTCAGCAAAGAAACAAAGCAAGCAGCAACAGAAAGCGCTACAGCGGCAGCAGCAAGACGCCTTTTTGTCCCAAATGGACGACTGGCAATACTCACAAGCTGCCAACCAACTTAACTATGACTTTGCAGTTAATTCCGCAAAGCTATCATTTGAAATTGAAAAAGCAGTAGCTCTCCAGGACTGGGAAACATCCAAAGCCCTGGAGCAGGCTCGTTACATCTATGCCAGCACCAACGCGGAAATGGAGTGGCAGTCACAAACTGCTGCTCAGCAACGTGACTTTGATATTACCAAAACACTTCAAGCTGCAGACTACCGCCAACAACTGCGTGTCTTTGAAGCGTCAGAGGAAACATTTAGTCAGAACACAAGGCTAATTTCAGACGCAGCCAGGCAGTCCTATTCTTTTGAAAAGGACCGTCTTCGCTTCGAGCGAGCTGGAATTAAGATTTCTACAAAAGAGGCTCGTACTCGTTTTGCTGGAGAGAAAAAGGAAGCCGATCTCAGGGCTAAGCAGGTTGAAACCAAGTACCGCAGCGAGCTCCGTCAGGCTGGATTCAGCGGTGAAGCCCTACAGTTGGAAGTCAAGCGACGCATGCAGGAGTTTACCGGCAAGCAAGACTCTGCTCGTAGGGAGGCTTCAGTAGAAGCAGCAAGTGTGGCAGCATCCGGCAGGTCTGGAGCTACCATGACTAGAATGATGCAAGATCCCTTTAGCAGATCCGACATTGCTATTGGTTCTATGGGTGTGGAACTTGCGTTCTTTGGAAACGAACGGCAAGTTGAATTGATGAAACTGGCAGAAGCTACAAACCTTGCGGGGTTGATGGCTGATATTGACAGGCAGCAAATTTACAACAGCTTGGATACGTCTGCTAGGATGACAAACCTGGCGCTTGAGGGGTTGAACCTCCAAGAGCGGGAAGCCATCTTTAGGAGCAACAACCAGATTGATGACATTGGCCTTCAAGCCAGGAGCCAGATGAACGAAGCAAAGTCTAACCGCGAGCTACGTCCAATGGGTCCTGTACAACTTCCAGAGCCACTGCCAATCGCAAGAACGCTAACTCCACAGCCCTTTATGCAGCCAAGGCCGTTGCAGCTGGCTCCAGGACTTCAGCCGCTTCTTCCGAGTCAACCGTTGGCCGCACCTATGCCTAGGATGGGGTCTCCTATTCCAAGGCAGCCTTCTGGTGCTGGTGGCATCCTTGCCTCTAGTGTCCTTCAGGGGGCAGCAGGCTTTGCTAATGCATTCCAATCAGTTCCTAAGACAGGCACGGTTAACCCACTCCCATCGTCCTCCTCGTGGAATACAGCATTTTCAACCAACCTTAGCGGCATTCTCAATTAACCATAGCGGCATTTATTAAATGGCTACAGGCAAAATCACAGTAGCCGCTCCTAACCGAAAGGGGGCGGTTGGCAGACAACAAGAAGCTTACAATCGATCCCTTGAACAAGCTGCCCGCTACTCAGAGCGGTCTGATAAGCGAGCTACTGATGCAGCACAGAACGCCTACGCACAGGCTGGCCAGTTCCAACTGGAAAACATTTCGCGTGTAGCCCAACAAACTGATGCTGCTAATGAGCGCTACTTGCGTTCTCGCCTGGAGCAATTTAAAGATGCTCGTCAGTTTGAAAATCAAGCGTGGAAGGGTCAGGAAGAACTGGCTATCAATCAACGCAAACAGGATCGAGCAACCCAAACCAGCATTAAGAATCAGCTTGCTCAATACAGGCAGGGCGTAAGGGCTCAAAACCTTGAAAGCCTTGCCCAGATCTCTGAGACAGCCAACAAGGTTGTTTCTGACGTGTACAAGCGGCACATAGAGGGGATCGTTGAAGAGGAGATGGCACTGGGAATGGCGGAAGCCTCTCAGTTTGGTCTTTCCCCTGAACAGTCACAAGTCATTGACGTAGCAGCAACCTCTCTTGCTAAGGCTGCCATCGATGAAGGTGTGGCCAACGATGCTCAGGCTCAGGCTGACATTTTCCAGGCTGAAGATCAGCGTCGATCAAGCCCAATCCTTACGGGCTGGAGAGCATATGGTCGAGCTCTTGGGCGTGCTCAGGCTGCCAAGGGAATGTGGCACACCGCATTGGACGTGTGGATTCACTCTGAAGATGCACTGATTCGAGATCCAGAAAATCCTGGTGAACTGATTAGTCCACGAGCTTTGGCACGAAGGGGTCCTGCGGGAACCATGGCTGCCCTTCAGGCTGGCAATGCCTTCCTGATGAAACAGTTCGGTTTGGATGGTCTTAACCCCGCTCTTGTGGCAAAGGAGCTTGGAGAGACTGTCAATGGGATTACGGCTGCTGTTGCTCGAAACATCATTACTGAAGACCGAGCAATTGACAAGCAAAACCAGATTGAGGAAATCACAAGCCGCCTTAG
>Ga0209498_1001238_pt1 | contig 15736 bp, 8 predicted proteins | sample WalLakDeSediment_FD_184131 | JGI IMG/M metagenome (GOLD analysis project Ga0209498, IMG submission 184131) | Lake sediment microbial communities from Walker lake, Nevada to study Microbial Dark Matter (Phase II) - Walker Lake 11/02/13 Deep... | ecosystem: Environmental > Aquatic > Freshwater >... | reverse complement strand
AGGGGGGATCGAACTGGGCAATGGGCAGGCGGCGAAAAATGCCGCCGCCATGATTGTTGCTAATGACAAACGTGACGTTGCCGGCTGGCTGTAAGCTGTGCGTCAGGGCCAGCAGCCCGTTCATGTCATGGTAAAAGGTAATGTCGCCCAACCAGATGACGGTCGGCTGTTGGCTGGCGGCCGCCACGGCCAGCCCGGCAGAAACATTGCCATCTATGCCGCTGGCGCCGCGCAGGCCAAAAAGGTTCAGCGGTTTAGCCTGCGCCGCGCCATATTGGTCCAGGTGACGAATGGGCAAGCTGTTGCCCACGAACAGGTTGGCGCCGGCCGGCAGCCCGGCCACAATCGCCCCGGCCAGCGCGCCATCAAAGAAGGGGCTCTGAGCGATAGCGTCTTGCTGAATCTGCCGGGTAGTCTGTTCGGTGGCCATGACGGCCGCCAGCCAGGCTGTTTCACCCCGTCCGGGCAGCAGCTCGACCAGCTGGCGACAGAAGGCGATCTCGTTGGCCTGGATGAAATCGGTGGTCAGCTGGCTGTCATCGGCCCAAACCCCATTTTCACGAACATGTATCCGGCGGTGGGGCCGGCAGCGGCTCAAATAGCTGTTGAGCCATTTGGAGACCGGCAAGGCGCCGAAGCGTAGAATTAGCTCTGGCTCAGGCCGGTTTAGGCTGGCCTGCATGAAGCTCTCATAGCTGCTGCAAACGGCCGTGTCGCTCACCCAGGGACCAAAACGGAGGCCGGACAGCGGATCGGCCAGCAGCGGGTAGCCGCTCTGCCGGGCGAGATCCGCCACCGCCGCCGGGAAATCGCCGCCAGGACTGCGGGGACCGCACACAATTAGCCCGCGTTCGTACTTGTTCACCAGCTCGGCCAGCGCCTGCGCCGTGGGCTCTGAGCAGTGAACCGTCGGCCGCTCACTGCTTACCTGTTTGCTATCCACTGAATACTGCTTACTGTTCACTGAATACTGATTACTGCTACCTGGCTCCAGCGGCGGCCGAAAAGGCAGGTTGAGATGGACCGGCCCTTTGCGCAGGCCATTGGCCAGCTGGTAGGCTCGCACAACCGTTAAAGCATAATTTCGTATAGGAAGTAGATCTTCTTCTGACACATCAACCGGAACGGGCAAATCAACGGCCCACAAAACATGGTCGCCAAACAGCTTGACCTGGTCAATTGTCTGGTTGGCGCCGCTGTGGCGCAGTTCGTGGGGACGATCGGCGGTGAGCGCCAGAAGCGGGATTTGGGACATATGGGCTTCGATGATGGCCGGGAAGAAGTTGGCGGCGGCCGTGCCCGACGTGCAGACCACAGCTGCCGGTTTGTCCCCAGCCAGGGCCAGCCCCAGGGCAAAGAAGGCGGCGCTGCGCTCGTCCAGGTGGCGGTAGATTTTGATCCGCGGCTCGGCGGCAAAGGCCAAGACCAGCGGCGTGGAGCGTGAGCCGGGGGCGATGCAGACAGCCTGCAGGCCGGCATCGGCCAGGGCTGTTACGAAGGCGGTCGTCCAGAGTAAGTTAGCGGTAGGTTTAGGTTTCATAGTAGTAGCTAGAGCTAGAGCCAGAGCCAGAGGAAGAAGTGGCGTCCTCTGGCTCTGGCTGCTTGGTGAGAACTAACGGAGTATGAGCGGGATGAGCAGCCGGTAGGGATCGACGGCCGTGGGCGTCAGGACCGCAAAAAAGGCGGCCGTAACCGGGCCCCAGTTGCCGCCGCTGTCCAGCCCGCGAACAAAGAGGATGTTCTGGCCGGGTGGCAGTTGGGACACATCGACCATGGCGGTTACCGGCTCAATGGGGGAGTTGAAGCTGCCGTCAACGGCCGTCAGGCTGCCGGTGATGGTATCCGTAATCCAGAATGGATAGTTCAGGGCATACTCCGCGGCCGCGATCGGTTGATTGCCGTTGGCGGTGTCATTGATGGTGGCGTTGATGGTCACCTGGTTGCTGCCGTTGTTAACGGCCGTTACATTCAACGCATCCGGGCCCCAGACGGTCATATAGGGCGTACGAGCGATTTTGGCGGCATATTGCAGTGCCGGCCCGTTGCCCGGCCAGAAGGTGTCGTCAATGCGGGCGTAAGGCGGGAAGAAGCCCCCCTGGGCCAGGGTGCCAATCTCGAAGGTGTATGCAGGGACACCCAATTCACCATATGCCCAGTCGTCACTGGTGCCGCTGGCAGCGTAGAGACAGGCGGGAGGCTGGCAGGAGACGTAGCCATTATAGGTGGCCATCTTGTCGCCAATCGCTTTGAGGCCGAGATAATTGGACGCTGGGCTGTTCACATGACCCCAAGGCCATAATATCAGGTTACTGTAACTGTGCAGCGAGATAAAGATGCCCCGCGTGTCGGGCGGCGCTGGATCATTGATGCCGGGGCCGCGCTGATCGGGGATGATGGCGCGAACCAGGTTCTCAATCTGGTACACTTCGACCTCAGAGGCGGCCGAAGGCCCGCGATAGGTCAGGTTGCACGGAATGGTGCTCGTTCCCGCGCCGCCCCAGGCAAAGCTGTGGTTGCGATTCAGGTCAATGCCATATTGGCTGGAACCAGTTGGCGGCCAGGTGGTACAGCCATTAGCGCGATTGGCATTCTTGCGTTGGGTGAAAGGGTTGCCGTTATAGGGCGGTTTTGTGCCCAGCTCTACCAGCCAGAGGCCGTCCGGATTGGCCACCGGCACAATCCATAGCTCGTGGTAGTCGACCATCCAGGTGGCATCAGCATTGACGCCATAGCCACCAACCAGCCAATCGGCCAGCCGCATAGCTATTTCCGGCGTGGCAATCTCGCGGGAGTGTAAGGCGGCCATCAGGAAAAAGACCGGCTTATCAGGATCGGCAATCGCCCGGTTGGTGATCCGCAGCGCTTTCAGTTCGTAACCCGGCTGGAGCTGGCCGCCCAAGGTAACGCAGCCCCCGGTCAGGAGGCAGTAACTCTCGCCATAGACGACTATTTCGGCAATATCTGGGTAGCTGCTGACGATGGTGGCCACATCGGCATACAGCTCGTCAACGTTGCGGTAGCCGCCGTAGTAGGTGAACAGGTCAAAGTCGGGCATGAGGGCGGCCGTGGCCTCGGCATCTACCGCCAGACGCCAGCCTTCGCTAAGGAGTTGTTCGTAGCCGTACCGGTTCAGGCCGACCAACACATATTTCTCGACCAGATTATTGTACTCATGGAGATCGTAGGCCTGCAGCAGGTCGATATCGCTTATCTGGTCGTAGTAGACGCGAGCCACAAATTCACCGGCCGGCAGACCCAGGTCAGGGTTATGGGGCGCATCCGCCTGCAGCGAGCGCCACTGGTAACCGGCCAGGAGGCTGGCAGCTAACAACAGTCCCGCTGCGAAAAGAGACCAAGATAAGTGACGTTTCATTGTTCAATTCTCCTACAGCGGCCGCTTCAATACCAGTCGATGTTGAGCGGCCGTCACCACAGCCTCTTTGCGCCACAGCATCGGCATACTCTCCCCGCGCCGCCAGAGGTCGATCAGATCGTCGTAATGGGGACTGCCCAACTGGCCAGATTGGCCGGGCGCCAGCATCATCTCGGCGCTGTCCAGGTCGCCCATGTCGATTAGCTGCCAGTAGCTGACCGAGAAAGCATTGTTGTCATAGGGGGCCTGGGGCAAAACGGCCGTCTGTCCCAGCGTGTCGGTATCGCCGCCAATGGGCCAGGGTCCCCGGTCAAAGATCTGGTTCAGCGGCGGCTGCGCGCTCAGGGGATGGCGGAAGCGGATCTGGTGCAGCCGGCCCCACTGCCACCGCGCCGGATCTGACCCCAACTTTTCGCGTAGGTACACGGCCGTAGCCACCAGACAGGCATCCAAAAGCTGCGGCCGATCCGGCAGCCAGCTTGACTCCGGAGCGGCCAGCAGGCGAAGCAGGGTGGTTGACCAGTGTCCGTAAAATTCAGTGACTGGAACCAGCAGCGGATCGGGCCCGCAGCCTAGCAACTGCGCCCACAAATCGGGGCCGATGACCGGCTCGAGAATGGCCCGGCTTAATTTGGCCAGCAATACCTGGTAAACGGCGCCACCCGTACTCTCGGGCCCTAGCCAGCCATCCCAACTCTGGAGCATTTCCCAGACCAGCCGGGCGTCGCCGGCGGCCGGGTCATGATCGGCCAGCCGGCGGGCCAGCGCCAGTCCCGGCAGAGAGTGGAAATCAAAATGGAAGCGGCGGCCGTCTGTGAGGGCGACCAACGACGGGCGACCAATGACCGATTTGTCGCCTGTCGTTGGTCGCTCATCGGCGTCCAGCAGTTCTGCCAGCCGTCGGGCGCGGTAACCATTCATCCAGGTCTGTCCCAGGTAATGCGGATAGTCATCAGCCACAATCTTGTTGTTGGCATTGATCAGGTAACCCTGAGCCGGATTAAGCGCGGAAGGCATTTCGGCCTGGGGGATGCAGTCGAGCCATTCGTAATCGCCGCTCCAGCCGGGCGCCGGAATCAGGCCGCTGCCGCGGGCCCGCACCGGAATGGTGCCGGTCAGCCGGTAGCCAATGTTGCCCCGGCGGTCGGCGTAGGTCACGTTCAGCGCCGGGGTAGCCAGCTGGTCCAGCGCGGCCGTAAAGCCGTCCCAATCGCTGGCGGCGTTCAAGGCGGCAAAGCCACCGAGGAAACGACCGGGTCGCAGGGCCATGGAGCTGAGCGCCAGGGCATGCTGGACATTCTGCTGACGGCCGTCAGCATCGGCCGCACCATCCCGCTGGCCCACATCTTCAATGGGCCAGATGTTGCTGACGATCGGGCCATGATGGGTCAAAATGACCTCTTCGAGATGATCCGGCCGTCCTTTCACCGGAATGCGTTCCACAATCCGTTCCGTAAGTTGCCACTCACCTTGATAAAGGTAACGCCCGAGCTCGGGGCCGTGGTCAGGGCCGGCTAACTGTTCGATGAACAAATCTTCTGTGTCGGCATAGGAGAGGGTAATGCCCCAGGCGATGTGGGCATTATGCCCAATCAGCACATAGGGCACCCCCGGAATAGAGGCGCCGGTCACCTCTAGACTGCCGGTGGCTGAGCCTGTCGAGCCGGCGGCTGCGCTTGTCGAGCCGGCGGCTGAGCCTGTCGAAGGCCCGTCTGCCCCTGCCCCCTTCGACGGGCTTAGGGGGCGGGCATCTTCCAGACAGAGATGGTTGGCATACCAGAGGCTGGGAATGCCAACCGGCAGATGGACATCGTTGCCGCTGAGGGCGTGGCCGCTGGCGCTGCGCCGGGGGCTCACCAGCCAGGCATTGCTGCCGCGCCCCCCGCCGTCGGCGCCCCGGTTCAGGAAAGGGCCGGTTGCCGCTTCCAGGCTTGCCAGGGTCAACTGGTGAAACTCAACGCCCTGTGGTAGGGTGACCGGATTATCCGGTGGGTAGATGGGCTCAATTTCAGCCGCCCGCTCCGGGCCGATAGTGGCCATTAGCTGGGCGCGGACCAGTTCACCGGCCCAGCCATGGGTCAGGGCCCAGGCATGCAGGTGGGCCAGCGCCAGGGTATCGACCGGCTGCCAGGGACGCGGCCGGTAGCGCAGTAGCGTAAACTCCAGGGGCAGGCTGCCCGTCTCAATATAAGCGTTGACCCCCGCGCTGTACGCCGCCAGCTCCTCGCGGAGCGGCTGGCTGAGCAGGGACAGGCTCTGGGAAGCGAGGCGGGCCAGCCCCAGGGTGCGGGTAAGCCGGTCTGTCGGCAGCTCTCTTTCCCCCAAAATCTCGGCCAGCTGCCCATTGGCCACCCGCCGGTTGATATCCATCTGCCAGAGCCGATCCTGGGCGTGGACAAAGCCTTGAGCCAGTAAGAGGTCGTGGCGGTTCGTGGCGTAGATGTGGGGTACACCCCAGCGATCCCGGTAGACAGTCACCGCGGCCTTCAGGCCCGGTAGATAGGCGTGGCCGTCAAGCTGGGGCAAGCAGCGCCGGCTGAGAGCGGTCAAGGCGGGTTTGAGCAGGAATGTTGCCAGAAGAGTCATGGATGGGACGCATGAACTGAATGCGGCGGCCGCGGGCCGGCAGCGTGCCTGCTCCCCTCTACTGCACGTAAATGCGCAGGAGAACGCTGGCCTGGCTGTTGGCAGCGACGGTGAAGGAGCCCATGCCGGCCGGCAGCAGGGTGAAGCGGACGGCGGGCAGCGTCACGGTACGGCCGCCGCCGTTAACCATCACCTCGCCGCTGATTGTTCCCCAGATTTCCAGGGTACGGCCGTCGCATTCCCCCTGATAGGACGCGCCGGCAGCCATTTCCACCCGCTCCACGCTAAAATACCGGTTGCGACAGAGTCCCAGCCGCCGGACACCATCTTCTTCGCTGATACACCGTATCTCAGGCAGAGCCGGGGCAACCTGCTCGAAATTGATAACTTCTAGCGCTTTGTCGACGTGTAAGGGCCGGGGACGGCCGTCATCCCCCAGCCGGTCCCAGTCAAAAACACGATAGGTGGTATTCGAATTTTGCTGGATCTCGGCTATGACCAGCCCGCCCATAATCGCGTGCAGCGAACCGCTGGGCACGCAGACAAAATCGCCCGTTTCCACCGGAATACGGTGCAAAAGCGGCGCCAGTTCGCCCGCCGCCAGCGCCTGGCGGAAGCCCTCCCGTGTTGTGCCGGGGGCTACGCCTAGGATGATCTCGGCCTCTGGCTCGGCGTGCAGGATGACCCACATCTCCGTCTTGCCCAATTCATTGCCCTCAAGGGCCAGGGCATATTCGTCATCAGGATGCACCTGTACCGAAAGGCGGCGATGGGCATCCAGCAGCTTGATCAGCAGCGGAAATTTCTGCCGTTCCTGGGCCCAGTTAGAACGGCGGCCAATAAGCGCCAGTCCCAACTCAGCGTGTAAATCGGTCAGTGTACGACCAGCATAGGGACCGTTACGGATGACTGTATCGCCATCTTCATGCGCGGCGATCTCCCAGCTTTCGGCAATAATGCCGGCAGGCAGGTCGCGCTTGAGCAATGTTTCTAGATTACGGCCGCCCCAAATGTAATCCTTTAACACCGGCTGAAAGAGAAGCGGATAGAGATTCATGGTCTGGATCAACCTGCTTTTTTAAGAAAGACAACAGCCAGCGGTGGTAAGGTGAGTTGTATAGAATGGGGTTGACCATGCCAGCTAAAATTGGTGCTGGTCATCCGCCCCTCATTAAGTACGCCGCTGCCGCCATAGTGGGCATGGTCGCTGCTGAGCAGTTCGACGTAGTCGCCCGCTTCGGGCACGCCCAGGCGATAGCCTTCACGGACGACCGGCGTCCAGTTGCAGGCAACTATGACCGTTTCGCGACTGTTGACTTTGTCATCATGAGCCGGCACGTGGCGAGCAAAAGCCAGCAGGCTGCGCTGGTAATCATGCAGATCGAGCCAGGTAAAGCCCTCCCAGGAGTAGTCATCGGCATGCAGGGCCTGTTCAGCCCGGTAAAGCTGGTTGAGATCGCGCACAAACTGCTGCAGCTGGCGATGTTTCGGCTCCTGGTCGATGAGGTGCCAATCGAGACTGAATTTCTCCGTCCATTCCCGCCACTGGCCAAACTCACCCCCCATGAACAGCATCTTTTTGCCCGGATGGCCAATCATATAGCCATAAAGGGCGCGTAAATTGGCAAATTTCTGCCAGGTATCGCCCGGCATCTTATCCAGCATGCTTTTCTTGAGATGGACCACTTCATCGTGGGAAAACGGCAGCAGAAAACGCTCACTGAAGGCATACAGCAGGGAAAAGGTCAGCGTGCCGTGATGATAGGCGCGGTGGACGGGCTCGTTTTTGATATATTGCAGCGTATCATGCATCCAACCCATATTCCATTTGAGATCAAAACCGAGGCCGTTTTCGCTGGTGGGCCTGGTCACACCGCCCCAGGCAGTCGACTCTTCGGCAATGGTCAGCACATCGGGAAAAGCGGCATGGATCCGGTCGTTACAGGTGCGGATAAAGTTAATGGCTTCAATATTCTCACGGCCGCCGTAGGGATTTGGCACCCACTGGCCCGGCTCGCGGGAAAAATCGAGGTAGAGCATGGAGGCCACAGCATCAACGCGTAAGCCGTCAATGTGGTATTTCTCCAGCCAGAACAGAGCATTGCTAATCAGAAACTGGCGCACTTCATTACGGCCGTAGTTGAAAATATAGGTTCCCCAATCCGGATGCTCCCCCTGACGCGGGTCGGCGTGCTCATAGAGATGGGTGCCGTCAAAAAAGCCCAGTCCATGCTCATCTTTGGGGAAATGAGCCGGTACCCAGTCGAGGATGACGCCAATGCCGGCCTGGTGACAGGCATCCACAAAAGCCATAAACTGCTCTGGCGTGCCGTGACGGCTGGTAGGGGCAAAATAGCCCGTCACCTGATAGCCCCAGGAACCATCGTAAGGATGTTCAGCCACCGGCAGCAGCTCTATATGGGTATAACCCATCTCCTTGACGTAGGGTATGAGAGTTTTGGCCAGGTCGTCGTAGCTGAGCCATTCATTGTCCGGGCTGCGCCGCCAGGAGCCCAAATGGACTTCGTAGACGTTCATGGGGTTGTGGATGCTGTTGAAGCTGGCCCGATTGGTCATCCACTCCTGATCTTGCCACGAGTGCTTGTCAATATTCCAGACAACGGAGGCGTTTTGCGGCCGTAGCTCATGGTAAAAGCCGAGCGGATCGCTCTTAGTTACGGTGTAATTGTGGTAATAGGTCTTGATTTCGTATTTGTAGACATCCCCTTCCGCTAAGCCAGGGATGAACAGCTCCCAAATGCCGCTGCCATGATGCAGGCGCATGGGATGGCGACGGCCGTCCCACTGGTTAAAATCGCCGACCACGCTGACGCGCAGGGCGTTCGGCGCCCAGACGGCAAAGAGTACGCCTTGACGGCCGTTCATCTCCGTCAGGTGGGCGCCCAGCTTCTCATACATTTTCATCAGCGTCCCTTCGCCGAACAGATAGCGCTCAAAATCGGTTACAGCCGGGGGAAAAGCATAGGGATCCTCCTGCAGGGCCATGTCACCACTCTGATAGGCCAATTCGAGCCGGTAGTCGGGAATGGTGTCGATCGGGTCGGGCAAAAGAATCTCAAACAATCCAGCAGGATCAATCTGGTTCATAGGCTGGCTGTCAGCGCTGCCGCTTAGTCGAACGCTGACAGCGGCAGCCTGGGGTAAGAAGGCGCGAATGAGGAGACCAGCTTCAGTCAGGCGCGGCCCCAAAATATCAAACGGGGCGCCATGGAAGCCACTAACGAGGGCAGTAATTGCTTCAGCAGGGAGTGTGTTTGAGGGGGTCATTGGAGTTTCATCACCTTTGGCTATTAAAGCACAGGACAATGTGGACTGTTTACAAGAACGGAGATCAGACAGCCAGATTTTACCCGCTTTTGTCCCGCCAACCAACCGGCCGCTTGTAGGCCGAAAAGCCGCTTTATTAACCGTACATATTATGGACATATGTACAATACATTATAAGCCAGCAATAGTTTTCCCTGTCATTGCGAACGACCGAAGGAAGTGAAGCAATCCCCGCGCTCGAACGCGGGGGTGAGAATTGCTGTAAAGACTGAGCACAATCGCCCGGAATGCCGAATAGGTTTATAATCTGCGGGCTGTGGGTCCGGCTCAGCGCAGCCGGCCGCCGGCGAAGATAAGAAGGAGAAAAACCGTGGCAAAAAACGAGACCCCACAACAACAAGATATTGCTGAGCTGCAAAGCCGGCTGGATTGGCTCGATGAGGAGCGGCGTAAAGTAGCGCGGCGGCTGACTGAACTGGAACAGCGGACGACCACCCAGGATCGTGAGCTGCAGAGCCGTGAGCAGCGGATTAAGGAGCTAGAACAGCAGCTGAGCCGGCAGGCGGCGCAGCTCGCCCGTTTCCCCCAGGTGGACACCCAGCTGCAGCAGTTCAAGGATGAGGTGGTGCAGCTGATTGAGCAATATGAGAAGCGGCGCCTGCAGAGTGAAAAGGAGCAAGATCGGCTGCATCGGGTGGAACAGGAAGTCCGGGTGCGCGAAATCGCCGACATTCGCAAGGAGCTGCCGGCCATCCCCAAGCTGCAAAATGATATGGAGCTGCGCAAAGCCGAAGAGAACCGGCTGGCCAGCCTGATCGGCGTGCTGCAGGGCAAGGTTAACCTGGTAGCCAAGCAAGCCGAAGATTGGACCCGCAGCATGACCTTCCTGGAGGAAAGCGAGCGGCAAAACAACCGGTATATCAGCGAGCTCCAGGCTAACATTCTAGAAATCAACAAACGTTGGGAGCCGATCCAGACTCGCCTGGAGGTCTTGGGCAGCGCCCAGGCGCGCAGCGAAAGCGCCATCAACGCCCTAGTTGAAGCGCTCAGCGAGGTCAAGCAGGGAACGCAAAGCTGGATGGAGCAGATTCAGCTCGGCGAGTATGAGCGCAATCAGCGACTGGATAACTGGCGCCGCCAGCTGGATGAGCAGCGGGATGGTATGGAGAATTATGCCCGCCAGTGGGTTCAATACGCTGATCAGTACAAGGAGTCCAAGATGGCGCTGCAAACGCTGGCCGAATGGCAGAAGCAGATTGAACAGCAGCAGCGGGAAACGTCAGAGGTGATACGGGTAGAGAATAACCGCATGCGCTCGCTGTGGGACAACTTCGTCACTGACAGTGAAAAGCGGTGGAAGACGGCCGATCTGGACCAAGAACAGCGCTGGCAGAGCAGCCAGCGGCGCGAGCGGCAGTTTCAAGAGCAGCTTCACGAGCTGGAAGAGGTGCTAAAACAGATCGAGGTGGATAAGGAGACGCTGTGGCGGGTACAGACAGCCCAGGCCGATGCCATTAAAACATTGCCCCGGATCTGGCTGGAAGAAGTGGAAAAGGCCCTCGCTCAAAATCCCAACAGCCGCCGCCAGCCGGCCCTGGTTCCCGTGCGCGAAGAGTAGCGGCAGGCAGCCTTATGTATGTTATTGGTACCGCCGGACATGTTGATCACGGCAAATCAACCCTGGTGCAGGCCCTCACCGGCATAGATCCTGATCGCCTGGCCGAAGAAAAGGCGCGCGAGATGACCATCGACCTGGGCTTTGCCTGGCTGCGCTACGCGGAGGCAGAGCTGCAGACGGCCGCTTTTTCCTACCCCGGTCCCTTTCCCTTAGAAATGGGCCTGGTAGATGTACCCGGCCACCGTGATTTCATCGAAAATATGCTGGCCGGCGTCGGCGGCATCGATCTGGCCCTCTTCGTTATTGCGGCCGATGAAGGAGTCATGCCCCAGACGCGCGAGCATCTGGCCATTTTAGACCTGCTGGCCGTGCAGCGCGGCCTCATTGTGATTACCAAGCTCGACCTGATAGAGGATCCTGACTGGCTAGAGCTGGTCCAGCTGGACGTGGGCGACATTGTGGCCGGCACGGTGTTGGCCGACGCCCCGCTGATTCCGGTGTCGGCGCGCACCGGCCGTGGGCTGGATACGCTGCGACAGGCCATTTTGCAGCAGCTCAAGCAGGTGGAGCCGCGACCCGATCTGGGACGGCCGCGCCTGCCGGTGGATCGCGTTTTTACCCTGCCCGGCTTTGGCACTGTCGTCACCGGTACGCTCATGGACGGCCGTTTCCAGGTTGGCGATGCCGTGGAGATCCAGCCGAGCGGCCAGAAGGGGCGCATTCGCGGCTTGCAAACCCATAGACAGCAGCTGGAAACCGCCCTGCCCGGCAGCCGGGTAGCCATTAATCTCACCAATATCGCTAAAGAAGATATAGCGCGCGGCGATATTATCGCCTGGCCGAATCAGCAGCAGCCTACCCTGCTGCTCGACGTCAGCTACCGCCACCTGCCGGACGCAGCCAAGCCGCTGCGCCACAATGCCGCCGTCAAGCTGTTCGTGGGCGCCGCCGAGCGCATGGCCCGTGTCCGGCTCCTGGGCAGCCGGCAGCTGGACCCCGGCCAGGAAGGCTGGCTGCAGCTGGTACTGCCGGAGCCAGTCGCCGTCAGCCAGGGTGACCGCTTTATTCTACGACGGCCGTCGCCAGGAGCTACGATTGGCGGCGGCCAGATCATTGATGCCCGGCCGCGCCGCCAGCATCGCCGCTTCCGGCCGGAGGTCGTCCGCCGCCTGGAAACCCTGGCTCAGGGCAGCCCGGCCGACCGGCTTTACCAGGTCGTGCAGCAACATGAGCCGGTCAGCCTGGCCCAACTGCAGCGGCAGAGCGGGCTGGAAAGCGACACTTTGCCCGAATCACTAGCTGACCTGCTGGCCAATCAGCGGTTGGTGCAGTTGGCGCAGCAGCTGCTGACCTACCCCTACTGGCAGCGGTTAAACGACCGGCTGCTGGCCCTGGTAACCGGCTATGAAAAGGATTATCCGCTGCGCAGCGGCATGCCCCGCGAGGCGGCCCGCAGCCAGCTAAAGCTCTCCCCGGCGATCTTCAATCCGCTGGTCAGCAGCCTGGCAGTGGCCGGGAAGTTGGTCGAGGCGGGGACGGTGCTGCACCGGCCGGAACATGCCATTCGCTTTACGGCCGCCCAGGAAGCAGCCATTGCCGATCTGCTGGCCCAATTTGAGCGGGCCGGGGTCAACTCGCCCAGTGTAAAGGAAGCCAAAGCGGCCGTGGGCGACGATGTCTATTATGCTCTGGTTGATCTGGGACGGCTGGTTGTCGTCAGTCCCGACGTCGTCTACGCCCGCCCCGGCTATGAGCAGCTGGTGGCCCGGATTCGAGCCTATTTGCAGGAGCATGGCCGGATCAGCACGGCGCAGATACGCGACCTGCTGCAAACCAGCCGTAAATACGCCATTAGCCTGATGGAACATCTGGATGAACAGAAGATCACCCGGCGGATTGGCGACGAACGAGAACTGGTGAAGAGCGAGAGCTAGAGCAAGAGCTAGAGGAGTGAATTACTCTAGCTCTGGCTCTAGCTCTTGCTTTAGCCCCACAGGAGATCATGTAGTGAAAAATGGCGCGGTAAAAAGGAATGGGCTGCGTATTGCCATGCTCAGCGTCCACACCTGCCCGCTGGCGATGATGGGCGGTAAGAAAACGGGGGGCATGAATGTCTACGTACGCGATCTCAGCCGGGAACTGGGCCGCCTGGGCTTCCAGGTGGATGTTTTCACCCGCTCCCAGGATGACTGCCAGCCGCGCATTAAGCACGATCTCGGCTACGGGGCGCGGGTCATTCACGTCGCCGCCGGGCCAGAGCTGCCCATTCCCGTGATCGAGGTTGGCCACTATCTGGATGAGTTTGTAGCCGGGGTTGAGCAGTTTGTCGCCGCAGAAGGGGTGACCTATGACCTGATTCACAGCCATTACTGGCTGTCGGGGCTGGTGGCCCAACGGCTGCAAGCGAAATGGCTCCAGGCCGACGGCCGTCGCCGGCCGATCATCCACATGTTTCATACCCTGGGTCATATGAAAAACCGGGTGGCCCAGACCATCGAAGAGATGGCCGCGCCGGAGCGGATAGACGGTGAAATCGAAGTGATTGATGCCGTGGACCGCATCGTCGTGGCCACTCCGGCCGAGCAGGCCCAGCTCAAATGGCTCTACCACGCCGACACCGAGAAGACGATCATCATCCCACCGGGCGTCGATCTGGAGCGTTTCCACCCCATTTCCCGGCGCGAAGCCAAAGAGCGGATTGGCATCCCCATTCAGGATAAGAACATTCTCTTTGCCGGGCGAATTGAGCCGCTCAAGGGCATTGACACCCTGCTAGTAGCCATCTCCATGATCCAGGAATGCGCCCCGGAGGCGGTCAAGAATGTCTGCGTGGCCATCATTGGCGGCGATCCCTGGGCCGACGATCCCGAACCGGAAATGGCCCGCTTGCAGCAGCTGCGCGCCAGGCTGCGCATTCACGATCTGGTGACCTTCCTGGGGGCCAAGGATCAGGAAGCGCTGTCCGATTTTTACGCCGCGGCCGAGATGGTGGTGGTGCCCTCCCATTACGAGAGCTTTGGCATGGTGGCCCTGGAGGCGATGGCCATGGGCCGGCCGGTGATTGCCTCGGAAGTGGGCGGGCTGGCCTTTTTAGTGCGCGACAACGAGACCGGCTTTCACGTGCCGTCGCGGGATCCAGAGGCGCTGGCGGAGAAGATTTACCGGCTGTTGGCCGAGCCGGGCTGTGGCGAACAGCTGGGGGGCAACGCCCGCCGCTACGCCGAGCAGTACGCCTGGCCCAACATTGCCGGCCGCGTGGTCGCCCTTTACCAGGACTGCCTGAATGAGGCCGCGGCTGCCCCCACCCCACCGGCGCCGCCTGCTGCCCTGAGTCTGGAGCATTGACAGACTGGAGCAATCTCCAAGAAGGGAGATAACAAAGTGGTTTTCAACCATGCCCGCTGACCCATCTCCCAACTCCATTACCGATACCCGCCACGGCCGTATCCTGCTGTTTGGCTGCCTCTACTTCGCCCAGGGCGCCATCCTGGCTTACGTGGTCGTCTTCAACAACCTCTATTTGCGCGCCTTCGGCGGCACGGCTGGGCAGCTCTCCCTGCTCAACGGCCTGCTGGTAATTCCCTTTGTCCTGAAAATCGGTTTCGGTCTGTTAAGCGACAAGACAGCGCTGCGCCTGCCGCTGCTGGGCAGGGGGCACAGGGTACCCTACATTAGCCTCGGCCTGCTGCTCACTTTCGTCGCCAGCCTGGTCATGGCCTTTGTACCGCCGGTAACGATGTATCCGCTTTTTGTTGCCGTTGCCTTGTCGGTGGCCCTGGGCCTAGCCATTTACGATACGGTGGCCGATGGGTATGCCATTGATGTCACCCCGGCCGAAGAGCAGGGGCAGATCCAGGGCGTAATGGTGATCAGCCGGGCTGCCGGCGTGGTGCTGCTGGCGGCGATTTACGGCCGGGCCATTGAGCAGTTCGGCTGGCCGGTCATTTTTGTGGCCATCGCCCTGATCGCCCTGGGACCCCAGGTTGTGCTTCGTTTCGCCCACGAACCGGCGCAGCGGCCCCCTTCACACACTTTCAGCTGGGCCGCCCTATCCCGCCTCTGGCGACCCGATATGGGGCGGTTTAGCCTGTATGCGGTGGTTTATTCGGTGTCACTCTACGGCGCCAACGCCATTATTACCTTGTTTGTCAAGGAAGGTTTGGGGCAATCGCTATCCCGGGTCGGCGACGTGGCGGCGCTGGGTGGCGTGGGCATGTTCCTGGGTGGCGCGGCCGCCGCTTTTGTCATTCGTCGCCCCGGGCTGACTATCTGGAGCCAGGGTTTGTGGACCGCGGCGGCCGTTGTGGCCATCCTGCTGCTGATGGCTTCCGTGGCCAGCAACCAGAACATTATGCTGATGTTCGTCCTGTGGGGCATTTGCCTGTCGGCTTCAGAGCTGATCTTTATTACCCTGGCCATGGCCAAAGCCGACCGGCGGATGGGAGCCAGCCAGTTTGCTATTTTTATGGCCATTTCCAATGTCGGTGTGGGCCTGGGGCAGTCAACGACCACGGCCCTGATTGACACCCTCGATTTTCGCTGGATCTTCGTGGGGCTGGCCGTTTTTAGCCTGCTTATGTTCCCCCTGCTAAACGGGATGCGGCGGGATGATGAACGAGAGCCGAATCCAATGTTGACGGCCGTTTCGCGTTAACTGAAGCAGCCTTTAGACTGGAGCAGTCTTTGAGACTGCTCCAGTCTAAAGTTGGATCACGTCAAGTTGGGATGGCGGCGGTACGGCCGTTGTTGGTTGGCGTCATAGGTTGTTTCTCAGCGAATCACATCCACACCCATATACGGCCGCAGCACCTCCGGCACCACAATCGAGCCATCCGCCTGCTGGTTATTCTCCAGAATGGCAATCATCACCC
>Ga0209498_1001237_pt1 | contig 15742 bp, 16 predicted proteins | sample WalLakDeSediment_FD_184131 | JGI IMG/M metagenome (GOLD analysis project Ga0209498, IMG submission 184131) | Lake sediment microbial communities from Walker lake, Nevada to study Microbial Dark Matter (Phase II) - Walker Lake 11/02/13 Deep... | ecosystem: Environmental > Aquatic > Freshwater >... | reverse complement strand
GTCTTCGTGGTAAATAAAGCCCTTGGCCTCGCCCAACCTGGTGAAGGGCTCTGCACCACGAAGAGCACGAAGATCACGAAGGGTTTTAAGGGACGGCTCTGCCGTGTTGTTCCCTCGTCAACGTCATGGCGACGGCACCGTGGATCGTGAAACCGCCGCTCTCCCGAACCGCTCGCCAGAGCCACATCCCCAACCCCATGTCCCTTCTTCGTGGTCTTCGTGGTCTTCGTGGTAAATAAAGCCCTTGCCCTTACCCGGCCCGGTGAACGGGCTTTGCACCACGAAGCTGGAGCGGTCTGCCGCGGGTCTTCAGCGTGACTCGAATTGTCCCGAGAACAGGGCTGCCAGCACAGTGCCGTCGCTGGCCTCAAGCGCGTGACCACCAGGACTCAGCAGCATCTCCGCCCTTCCGCGCAGGTCGGCGACCCGATTCAGATCCTGCAGCACCGGATCCACGACGGTATCGCTGAAACGCACGATCCCAACATACCGGATGTCCGGGTGGGTCTGGTGACTCAGCCAGCGCAGTACGTTCCCCGGCTGGTTCGGGCTGATTCCGGAGTACAGCTCCAGCAGCCGCTGCAGGTCCGCCTGGCTCAGCAGGGGCGTGTAGGTGCCCAGCGGTGACTGCCAGAAGAAATCCCCCAGCTGAATCATGCTGCTGTCCACGTGCGGGCTGGCGATCGTGATCAGCACCTCCACCTCGGGGCGTCTGCGCGTGACCAGCGAATAGCGCGCGACGACGCCTGCAATGGAGTGCGTCACGAGGATCACGGGCTCGTCTGGGTGGCGCCGCGCCACCGCGTCCAGGTACAGGTTCAGCCACTCGGCCTGCATCGACACCGGACGTTCGGTGGGCATCACCAGGGTGTAGAAGAGCTTGCGGGTCGCCTCGGGGGAACGGTCGAACTCCACCCCGCGCATGGAGGGCAGCATCTGCCCCCCGTCCGTCCAGCCGGAGCCGGCCAGGGGAATCGTGACTCCCGCCTCGCGGAAGGGGTGGGCCACCTCGGTCTGATAACCGGGGATCAGCAACATCACCTGACCGGCCAGGGGGAACGGCAGCAGGAACAGCAGGACTGCAACAACGATTGGACGCAGCATATCGCCAGCCCCCGGGTCTTCGCTCAGACGCGCCGCGGACCCAGTCCGGCGATCGCCATCTCCGCCGCCCGGACCACGGCCCGGCCCTTGTTCAGGGTCTCCTGCCACTCGTTTTCCGGCACCGAGTCGTAGACCACCCCGGCACCAGCCTGGATGTGCAGGACACCGTCGTGCAACACCGCGGTGCGGATCGCAATGGCAGTGTCCATGTTGCCGGACCAGGACAGATACCCGACGGCTCCAGCGTACACGCCGCGCTTGACCGGTTCCAGTTCGTTGATGATCTCCAGCGCCCGGATCTTCGGGGCACCGCTGACGGTGCCGGCCGGGAAGGTCGCGCGCAGCACGTCCATGGCGCTGAGGCCGGGCTGCAGCTCCCCTTCCACATTGGACACGATATGCATCACGTGCGAGTACCGTTCCACGACCATGGTGTCGGTGACCCGCACGGTCCCGGTACGGCTCACGCGGCCGACGTCGTTGCGTCCGAGGTCGATCAGCATCAGGTGCTCGGCCCGCTCCTTGGGGTCGGCCAGCAGTTCCGCTTCCAGGGCCTGATCCTCCTCCGGATTGCGGCCCCGGGGCCGGGTTCCGGCGATCGGGCGGACGGTGACGCGGTCGTCCTCCAGCCGCACCAGGATCTCCGGCGAGGCTCCGACCACGTGGTGGTCGCCCAGGTCCATGTAGTACATGTAGGGCGAGGGGTTCAGGCCGCGCAGCGAGCGGTAGAGATCCAGCGGCGGCGCGCTGAACGGAACGCTCATGCGTTGCGCGAGCACCACCTGCATCACGTCGCCATCGACGATGTACTGCTGTGCCCGGGCCACGGCGGCCCGGAAGTCCGTCCCGGGCCAGCCGGCGGAGTATTCGGGCACCGCGCGCGGCCGGGGGTGGGGATGGGGACGCGCCAGCGGTTCGAGCAGGCGGGTCTCGAGCCGGTCCAGACGCAGCGAGGCCTCGGCCTGCCCCTGCGGCCGCGTGGCGTCCGCATGCGCCACCAGATAGAGTCGCCCGGCGAGGTTGTCGAATACCACCACCTCGTCGGAGACCATCAGCAGGATATCGGGCAGCCCAAGGGCGTCGGGCTTTTCCTGCCCGGCCAGGCGCGGCTCGATCAACTGCACGGTCTCGAAACCGAAATAGCCGACCAGGCCGCCGGTGAAACGCGGCAGCCCGCCCAGGTCCGGAACCCGGAAACGGGCCTGGAATTCCTCGATCCAGGCCAACGGGTCGTCATGGTCCAGACTCTCCACCACGACGCCGTCGGTCTCGACCTCGATGCGATGCCCGCGGACGCGCACGAGGGTGCGCGCCGGCAGCCCGATGAACGAGTAGCGGCCCCATTTCTCGCCACCCTGCACCGACTCGAAGAGGTAGGTGAAAGGCAGGTTGCCCAGCTTCAGGAAAATCGAGAGCGGCGTGTCGAGATCAGCGAGCACCTCCCGCACCAGCGGGATGCGGTTGTAGCCCTCGCCCACGAGGCGGTCGAACTGATCGGGACTCATGGCCGCACACCCGGAAAACGCTGCCCCCGACAAATCCGCTGTCCCGACGACACGGACCGGCCGAACGGGAACGGAACCGCCGACACCCGCTCATCCCGAGCCTGTCGAGGGGTTGCGCCGCACGTCGGGAAGGTCGTCTTCAGCACGCTTCCCACCCCCGGCGGCCGCCGGCCGTTCGGCATGGACTCATGCGACCTCGGCCTGCAGCAGGCCGGGCAGTTCGTCGAGACGGTCGAGCACGGCGTCCGGACCCTCGTCACGGATGTCCGCGCCGTGGTTGTAGCCGTAGCTCATGCAGACGATGCGGAAACCGGCGGCCCGGGCCGCCTTCACGTCACTGCGGGAATCGCCGACCATCAGCGATTCGCCGGGCGTGACACCGAGTTCCGCGGCGGCATGCAGCAGCGGCGCCGGGTCGGGCTTCTTGCGTTCCAGCGTGTCACCCGAGACGACCAGGGCGAAGCGGTCCAGGATCCCCTTGTCGCGCAGCAGCGGCAGGGTGAACTGCTCGGCCTTGTTGGTGACGCAGCCCAGCCGGAACCCGGCAGCCTGCAGCAGGTCCAGCCCCTCGCGCACACCGGGATAGAGGCGACTCCGCTGCGAGGTGTTCTCGCGGTAGATGCGCATGAAGACCGGAAGGGCACGCGCGAAAAGATCGGGGTCGGCCTCGCCGTCGAGGTCATTGACCAGGGCCCTCTGCACCAGGCGCTCGACGCCGTTTCCGACCCAGTTGCGCACGGCGGGCTCTCCGCGCCGGGGCAGGCGCAATTCGTCCATCATCGCATCGACGCTGAAGGCCAGATCCGGGACACTGTCGACCAGCGTCCCGTCGAGGTCGATCAGGATCATCCGGGGGCGCGGCAGAAACACGGCGGACGACAGGGGATCAGGCCTTCGCCAGTTCGTCGCGCATCTTCTTCACGATGCTGTCGTAATGGTTCGGGTCGGTATCACTCGCGGCACCGAAGATCGCCGATCCGGCGACAAAGGTATCGGCGCCGGCGGCCTTGATCTCGCGGATGTTGTCCGCCTTCACCCCACCGTCGATCTCGAGCCGGACCTCGCGACCCGAGTCCTTGATCCGCTGGCGTGCCTCGCGCAGCTTGTCCAGCGTGGCCGGGATGAAGGCCTGGCCGCCGAAGCCGGGGTTCACCGACATCAGAAGGATCATGTCGATCTTGTCCATCACGTAGTCCAGATGGGACAAGGGCGTGGCGGGGTTGAACACCAGACCGGCCTTGCAGCCCTCGCCCTTGATCAACTGCAGGGTGCGGTCGATGTGCTCGGAGGCCTCGGGGTGGAAGGTGATGTAGCTGGCCCCGGCCTTGGCGAAATCGGGAATGATCCGGTCGACCGGCTTGACCATCAGGTGCACGTCGATGGGTGCGGTCACGCCGTGCTTGCGCAGGGCCTCGCAAACCAGCGGTCCGATCGTCAGGTTGGGTACGTAGTGGTTGTCCATTACGTCGAAGTGCACGATGTCCGCGCCCGCACGCAGCACATTGTCGACCTCCTCGCCCAGGCGTGCGAAATCGGCGGAGAGGATGGATGGGGCGATCAGATCAGGAAGGGCCATGGGGAACCTCGCGGTCGGAGCCAGTTTTGCGCGCCCGCGATGCGTATGGCGGGCGGGGTAGCCGCAAGACTTTACCGGAACCCCAGGCACGAGGCAAAAGTGCCAAGTGGGTGCGCCCTGGCGGGCGCACCAAAGCAAAGCCGCCGCGAGCAGGGCTGGCGGCGGCTCGGGAGGGACCAAAACCCCAGTCACCCGGGGCGGGCCGACTCCATCAGACGTGAAGCGTCAATCCAGCGAGGCCATGTAGGCGGCCAGATTGGCGATATCGTCATCGCTGAGGTTCATTGCATGCGGCATCATCATGGCGCTGTTCGGGCCAACGGCCTCACCGGCGCGGTACTTGGTCATGGTTTTGGCCAGGTGCTCCACATCCGAGCCAGCGACCTTCGGGAAGATGGCCTGACCCTGGCCGGTCGGGCCGTGACAGCCGACGCATCCGGAAGCCGCATACTTGGCCTGACCAGCTTCCACATCCCCTGCCTGAGCGGTGGCCATGCCAGCCGCCATCGCGATACCGGCTGCGACCAAAATCAACTTCTTCATTTTTCATCCTCCTTCAAGGATTGTGCGGTTGAAGTCCTTATGGATCATTTTTCTGACGTCTACAGGTTACGGCGTGCTTCCTGAACGGGGCATTAACGACCATCGACATAGCGCGCGTCGGAATACGTGATCACCCACTCGGGCCGAAACATCACCAGGCCAGTGATGATCATGCCGTTCAGCACCCCCTCTGGCAGTATCAGCAATGGCGTGTATTGCAGATACTCCCTAACGATAGACTCCCATGCGACATCCGTAAAGAGCCCGTAGACCAGCGAGTTGGTGGCCATCACCACCAGTACCGACAAGGCGCCGCCGAAGAAGCCCACGACGTAGAGGTAGATGAACATGTGGGGAGGCAGCCGACGCTCGCTGAATTGGAGCAGCCCCCAGGTGGCGAGAGCCGGTGCAACCCCGGAGATCAGGATGGTCAGGGGGACCAGCATCGGCTCGACGATGCCGATGAGCGCCAGCGTCACGACGACCAGGGAGACCATCAGGATGGCCAGGCGCCAGCCAAAGACCAGGGTGACCGCAACCACGCCCAGGAAGTGCATCGCAAGGCCGTCGACCGCCTCGGCGCGCAGGCTCCAGATGACCACCAGCACCACGGTAGCGAGCAGAAAGTGCTGCACCCGGCCCGGAACGAAGACTTCGTCCCAGGCCATGCTGCGCAGCATCCAGACCATCAGTACGGCCAGCCCGATGGTGCCCAGGATCTGCAGCCAGAGGGGAAAGACGACATCGATGTGATGCATGGGTTCAACCCTGATTGAGCCGGCCGGCGGAGGCCGGGAAGACAGGAAATCAGTCGCGCTCGCGCCGGGCAAGCGCGACCGTGTAGTCCCGTCCCTGCTTCAGCTTCTCGTAGTTCCCGAAGACTTCCTTGAATCCCTTCTCGATGAAGCGCCGCAGTCCGGTGATCGTTACGACATAGAGACGACCGTCCGGGTTCAACTGGTCCCAGGCGTCGAGCAGGTAGGTGTACAGGAGTTCGCGCCCCACCTTCGCCGGAAGGTTGGACGCGATGACGTCGAAACGGCGTTCCGCAACCTGGGCGAAGCCGTTGCTCAACAGGCAGTCGACATTGGCCAGACCGTTGAGCCCGGCATTGCGGCGGCTGTACTCCACCGCGACGAAGTCCTTGTCCACCAGCGTGCAGTGCCCGTCACGGGCCTTGCGTGCGAAGGCGAGCCCGATCGGCCCGTAGCCGCAGCCCAGGTCCAGGCAGCGGTCGGTCGCGGCAACCTCAGCGTAGTCCAGCAGCAGACGCGTCCCGTCATCGATCCGCCGCGGCGAGAACAGTCCCCAGGTAGTCACGAACTCCAGCGGCTCGCCCGCCAGCACGTCTGCGAAACGCAGATCCGCCTTCAGCTCGCGCTTCAGGCGCTCGCGCTGGGCACGGTCGCGGAGATCAGGCCCGGAGCGGCTCACCGTGCCACCCCTTCCGCCAACTCCGCCCACAGGGACTCCGCGAGGCGCGCAGGCTGCGAGGCATCGCTCTCGCCCGGCACCCCAAGGAGGTTCACGTGCCCCATCTTGCGCCCCGGGCGCGCGACCGGCTTACCGTAGAGATGCAGCCGCGCGCGTCCCTGCGCAAGCACGCGGGACAGGTCGGGCAGGCCCTGGCCCTCGGGCCAGAGGTCCCCCAGCAGGTTGATCATCGCCACGGGCGCGGTCAGGTCGACCGGTGCCAGGGCCAGCCCGCAGATGGCGCGAACCTGCTGCTCGAACTGCGACACGGTCGTCGCATCCAGGGTGTAATGCCCGGAATTGTGCGGACGCGGCGCCATTTCGTTCACCAGCAGCTCGCCGGATCCGCAGACGAAGAACTCGATCGCAAGCACGCCGCAGTAGTCCAGGTGCTCGGCAACCCGCTGCGCGATCGCCTCGGCCTGGGCACGCGTCGCCGCGTTGATCCGCGCCGGAACACGGCTGAGGTGCAGGATGCCCTGTCGATGCACGTTCTCAGCGACGGGGAACGACCGGCAGCGCCCGTCGGGATCGCGCGCCAGGACCACCGAGACCTCGCGGTCGAGTTCGACCTGCTGCTCCAGCACGCAGGGTACCTCGCCGAGATTGCGGAAGGCGCGCACGACCCCGCCCGAGGCGGATACCGGCACCTGCCCCTTGCCGTCGTAGCCCAGCCGCGCGGTCTTCAGGATCGCGGGGAAGTCCCAGTCCGGAACCGCGGCACGGGCGGCGGCGACGCTGTCCACCGTGAGCCACGGAGCGACCGCGACGCCGGCATCCTCCAGGAAGCGCTTCTCCGCAATGCGGTCCTGCGCGATGGCCAAGGCCCGGGGATTCGGGCGCATCGGGGCGTGCGCCGCCAGCCACTCGGCACTGGCCGCGGGAACGTTCTCGAATTCGCAGGTGATCACGTCCGCGTGCGCTGCCAGCTCGGCCAGAGCATCGGGATCGTCGAAGGCGGCGCAGAGATGGCGGTCGGCCAACCGGCCTGCGGGGCTGTCCGGATCCGGGTCCAGGACCCAGACACGATATCCCATGGTGCGGGCGCTGAGCGTGAAATAGCGGCCGAGCTGCCCGCCTCCGAGCAGCCCCAGGACCGCTGGCGGCAGGATCACTGCTGCACCGGGGGCAACACCTGGGCGAGGACGGCTTCGCGTTGGCGCTCCCGGAATCGTGTCAGACGCCCGCGCAGGCCCGGGTCCCCGTTCGCCAGCATCGCCGCGGCAAACAGGGCGGCGTTGGCAGCACCGGCCTCGCCGATGGCAAAGGTGGCAACCGGGATGCCCTTGGGCATCTGCACGATCGACAAGAGCGAATCCTCGCCCCTCAGGTGCCGCGACGCCACCGGCACGCCCAGAACGGGCACTGTGGTCTTCGCCGCGAGCATCCCCGGCAGGTGCGCCGCCCCACCGGCTCCGGCGATGATCGCGTGCAGGCCGCGGCCCGCGGCCTGCTCCGCGTATTCGAACAGCAGGTCCGGCGTACGGTGCGCCGACACAACACGCGCCTCGTAGGGAATGTCGAGTTCTGAGAGCATGCTCGCGGCGTGCTCCATCGTCGGCCAGTCGGAGCTGCTGCCCATCACCAGGCCAATCTTCGGGTTGGTCGATTCCATAACCCCGCAAAGATAGCCCCGGCAGGCATTGCGGGCAAGCCAATGCTCGGGAATGCACGGGTGATCTCGACAGCCCGGCCATGGATCGGCCCGCACTCCGGGAGGCGACGCCGTCCTGCTGCCGGTGGGTGTCGGCCGCAGGGATGCGGCCATCAAGCCTACATGGACGTATGCACGGCGTCCCGCCCGCAGCAGGACGGCGTCGCCTCGGGCACCCCCGCACGTCGGGTTACGCTACGCTAACCCGACCTACAGAACTCAGGCGCCGCGGAGCTGGTAGAGGCGCCGGGGACCTCCCATCCCCGAACCCAGACGTGCTCCCTCCCGCGGTTCAGGCTAAGATTCGCACATGAAAGACGCCATGTTCGAGAGCCATATCCCGGGGCTGCAACTGATCCACCGCGGCAAGGTGCGCGACCTCTATGCGGTGGGCGAGGAGCACCTGCTGATGGTGACCACCGACCGCCTGTCGGCCTTCGATGTGGTGCTGCCCACGCCGATCCCCGACAAGGGGCGCATCCTGACCGCGATCACGGTGTTCTGGATGCGCAAGGTCGAGGCGATGCTCGGCATCCCCAACCAGCTGACCGACATCGACCTCGCCCGGGTCGTGCCCGATCCGGCGGTCCGGGCACCGCTCGAGGGCCGCAGCCTGGTGGTACGGCGTCTGCGCGCGCTTCCGGTGGAGGCGGTCGTGCGCGGGTACCTGATCGGCTCCGGCTGGAAGGACTACCAAGCCTCCGGCGCCGTCTGCGGGATCGACCTTCCGGACGGACTGGAACTCGCCGGCCGGCTGCCGGAACCCCTGTTCACGCCGAGCACCAAGGCAGGCGCGGGCGAGCACGACGCCAACATCGACTTCGACAACGTGGTCGACCTGCTCGGTGAAAAGACGGCCGGCGAGGTGCGCGACAGCGCGCTCGCGATCTACGCGATGGCGCGGGAGCACGCGCGGCGCCGGGGCATCCTGATCGCCGACACGAAGTTCGAATTCGGCCAGGATGCAGAAGGGCGGCTGCACCTGATCGACGAGGTGCTGACGCCGGACTCCTCGCGCTTCTGGCCGGAGGAGCGCTACCGGCCCGGGATCAGCCCCGAGTCCTTCGACAAGCAGTTCGTACGCGACTACCTGGAAGGGCTGGACTGGAACAAGAAGGCCCCCGGCCCAAAGATCCCCGATGACATCGCCGCGCGCACGGCCGAGCGTTACCGGGAGGCCCTGCGGCGCCTCACCGCCGATCCCGCGTGAACGCGTTGCAGGCCCATCGAGTCGGCAGCGGACTGTTCGTGACGGGTACCGACACCGGCGTCGGAAAGACCTTCATCGCCTGTGCGATCGCACGCAACTGGCGCGCCATCGGCGTCGATGTGGCGCCGCGCAAGCCGGTGGAATCGGGCTGCCTTGAACGGGATGGCCACCTCTTCCCCGCCGACGCCGCGCTGCTCGCGGCCGCCGCCGGCCTGCCGGCCGAGCGGATCGGCGAGGTGAACCGCTATCGGCTCGCCGAACCCCTGGCTCCGGACCTGGCCGCCCGTCTTGCCGGACGGCCGCTCCACCTCGCCGAACTTGTCGCCGCCTGCGGCCGGCCCGAGGGCGCCTGGCGCATCACCGAAGGCGCGGGAGGGATCTATTCGCCGTTGTGTGAGGACGGCCTGAACGCCGATCTTGCGCAGGCACTGGGCGATCCAGTGCTGTTGGTGGCGGAGGATCGCCTCGGCACGCTGAGCGGCTGCCTGCTGGCGCTGGAGGCGCTGGACCGGCGCGGGCTAACGGTCGCAGGGGTCGTATTGAACCGCCGCCGGGCCGACGCCCACCCGGCAATGGACAACCGGGGGACCCTGGCTCAGCGCAGCGGTCTCCCGGTGTGGTCGATTTCCGAGGACGCACCCCCGGCCGAGGTGGATCAGATGCTCTCGGCGTCGAGTTCCTCGATGGTCAAACCGCCTGAGCCCGGCTCGGCGGGCTGGAATCCCTGAGGGGGCGAGACATCGGGAGCAGCCTCCTCCGGCCGCACCGGTGCCGCAGGTGCCTTCCGGAAACCAGCCAGGTCCTCGCGTAGCGCGTGGGTGCCGGGGTTGTCGACGCGACGCCCCTCGATAATGTGCACGGGGCGCAGCTTCTCTCCATAGTAGGCTTCGTTGAAGTCGTCCCTGATACGCAGCCTCGAACCCTCCAGGCTCATTCCGATGAAGGCGCCCTGGGACCGCGCGTAGGACAGGAAATCGGCCGCAACCGTGGCACTGCGACCGGCGCCCACGGGACCTGCCGCCACCGAGGCGTCGCCGCCGAGCCGGAATGCCGTGGCAAACAACGAATCCACCGCATTCTGCGTGCGTGCGACGATCACCACCTCGGCGACTTCACCGCCGAACTGCAGGCCCAGGCTGACCGCGCCCAGCGAGTAGAACGCAACCGGGCTGAAGTCCCCGCGGACCTCGTCCCAGGCCATGAACACGCCGAGCCCCCCTGAGCCGCCGACGAAGAAGCCCCCACGGATCACGCGCGGAAAAATCAGCACGCCCTTGGCGGTCTGGAGGTCGCCGAGCAAGGCCTCGTAGTCCGGATGCCTGGCCATCTCGTTCACAGTCTTGCGCGCATCGTCGATCAACTGCTGGGGGTCCACGTCGCGGGTCAGTAACTGCCCCTGCACAGTCCCGGAAAAGGCCCAAAAGACCAGCAGCAACAGCATGGCGAAGGTTTTCATCTGGATACTCCTGAAGAGGGGGCTCAGCCGAAGAGCATGCGACGGAGAACCTGAACAGCAGTTTAACCCGACGCCGCCCTTGTGTGGTCCCGTGCGTCATGCTCAAAAAAGGGGAGCGCATGGCTCCCCTTGAGATTCCCGGTCAAGGAAGACGCTCGCAGGCCGGGACCCGCGAGCGTTCCGTCAACCTGCCTGCAGACTCCCCTAGTTGATCTTGGGGTCCAGATCACCGCTCTTGTAGCGGGCAACCATCGTGTCCAGGTTCATCGGCTTGATCTTGGAAGCCATTCCGGCGCAGCCGAAGGCCTCGTAACGGGCCTGGCAGATGCTCTTCATCGCCTTGGTGGAGGCGATGAGGAACTTGCGCGGGTCGAACTCCTTCGGATTTTCCGCAAGGAACTTGCGGATCGCGCCGGTGGAGGCCATGCGCAGATCGGTGTCGATGTTGACCTTGCGCACACCGTGCTTGATGCCTTCCTGGATTTCCTCGACCGGTACGCCGTAGGTCTCGCCCATGTCACCGCCGTACTGGTTGATGATCGCCAGCCACTCCTGCGGCACCGACGAGGAGCCGTGCATCACCAGGTGGGTGTTGGGGATACGGGCGTGGATTTCCTTGATACGGTTGATCGCCAGGATGTCACCGGTCGGGGGACGGGTGAACTTGTAGGCGCCGTGGGAGGTTCCGATCGCGATCGCCAGCGCATCGACGCCGGTCTGCTTGACGAAGTCGGCGGCCTCGTCGGGGTCAGTCAGCAGCTGGGAGTGATCCAGCACGCCCTCGGCGCCCGAGCCGTCTTCCTCGCCAGCCATGCCGGTCTCGAGCGAGCCCAGGCAGCCCAACTCGCCTTCCACAGAAACGCCGACCGCATGTGCGAGTTCGGAAACCTTGCGGGTGGTTTCGACGTTGTACTCGTAGCTGGCCGGGGTCTTCATGTCGGGCATCAGGGAGCCGTCCATCATCACCGAGGTGAACCCCGACTGGATCGAGCGGAAGCACACCGCGGGCTCGGCGCCGTGGTCCTGGTGCAGCACGACCGGGATGTCCGGATACATCTCCACGGCCGCGATGATGATGTGGCGCAGAAAGGGCTCGCCGGCGTATTTCCGCGCGCCAGCCGAGGCCTGGATGATCACAGGGGAATCGACCGCGGCCGCGGCCTCCATGATCGAGTGGACCTGCTCCATGTTGTTGGCGTTGTAGGCCGGCATGCCGTAGCCATGCTCGGCCGCGTGGTCCAGCAACTGGCGAAGTGAAATCAGTGCCATGGGTGTTCCTCCTTACAGGATTCGGGTGGGGATGGATCAGTGCTCTTCGCAGGAATGGTATCAGTTCAGGGGGACAGTCTCGCCCACGCGCACGATCTTCATGGCGTTGGTGCCGCCCTGCACGCCATTGAGGTCGCCCTTGGTGATGATGACGAGTTCGCCCTCCTTCACGACGCCCTTGTCCAGGAGCAGGCGAATGGCCTCCCGGTTGGTCTCTGCATGGGTATCGGGCACGGTCGGAAGGCGCACGGGATAGACCCCCCGGTACAGGGTCAGACGGCGGCTGGTCTTGTGGTGCTGGGTCAGCGCAAAAATCGGAATTCCCGAACTGATGCGCGACATCCACAGCGCGGTCGAGCCGGACTCGGTCAGCGCCGCGATCGCAGCGACGTCGAGATGGTTCGCCGTGTACATCGTGGCCATCGCAATGGCCTCGTCGACGCGACCGAAATAGCTGTCCATGCGATGGGTCGACTGCCTGGCCGCACGCTGGCGTTCGGCCGCCTCGCAGATCCGGCTCATGCTGTCGACCACCTTGTCAGGGTACCGGCCGGTGGCCGTCTCGCCCGAGAGCATCACCGCGTCGGTACCATCCAGCACCGCGTTGGCCACGTCGAAGACCTCGGCCCGCGTCGGGATCTGGTTCAGGATCATCGACTCCATCATCTGGGTCGCGGTGATCACTACGCGGTTCAGCTTGCGTGCCCGGGTGATCAGGTTCTTCTGTACCGCCGGCAACTCGGCGTCACCGATCTCCACCCCGAGGTCGCCGCGCGCGATCATGATCACGTCGGAGGCGGAGATGATTTCGTCGATCAGTTCCAGCGCCTCGGCCCGCTCGATCTTGGCGCAGATCGCGGCATCGCCGCCGGCCTCGCGCAGCAGGGTCCGGGCGAGGTGGATGTCCTGTGCCGAGCGCGGAAAGGAGACGGCCAGGAAGTCGACCTCGAGTTCGGCCGCCAGGCGGATGTCGTCGCGGTCCTTGTCGGTGATCGCGGGCGCGGACAGGCCGCCGCCCTGCCGGTTGATTCCCTTGTTGTCGGACAGCGTGCCACCCACCACCACCGTCGTCTCGATGCGCAGCCCCTCGACCGAATCCACCTTCAGGACGAGACGCCCGTCGTCAAGCAACAGCACGTCGCCCGCCTGCACGTCGCCGGGAAGGTCGGTGTAGGTCAATCCGACCTGGGTCTGGTCGCCCGCATCCGGCGCCAGGCCCGCGTCGAGCGCAAAAGCGTCGCCTTCGTTCAGATCGACCTTCACGTCGCGAAAGCGGGCAATGCGGATCTTGGGGCCCTGCAGGTCGCCAAGCACGCCAACGCAGCGGCCGACGCGGTCCGCGATCTCGCGCAGGCGCCGCACCCGCTGCCGATGGCTGTCGGGATCCCCGTGGGAAAAATTGACGCGGATCACGTCGACACCCGCGCGGACCAGCTTCTCCAGCGCCTTTTCGCTGTCGGTCGCCGGTCCCAGCGTCGCTACGATCTTGGTGCGTCTCATGCGCGGCAGGTTCCCATGGATTGTCGCCCGACGGGGCTCAGCCCTTGGCCCGCTCTTCGAGCATCGCGACCGCCGGCAGCGTCTTGCCCTCGAGGAACTCGAGGAAGGCGCCGCCACCGGTGGAGATGTAGCTGATGCGCTCGGACAGCCCGTACTTGTCGATCGCCGCGAGGGTATCGCCGCCGCCGGCAATCGAAAAGGCGTCGCTTTCGGCGATGGCCTCGCCCAGCGCCTTCGTGCCGTGCGCGAACTGGTCGAACTCGAACACGCCGACGGGGCCGTTCCAGACGATGGTACCGGCCTTGCGCAGCAGCTCGGCGTAGGAGGAAGCGGTCTCCGGGCCGACGTCGAAAATCATCTCGCCATCGTTAACATCGGCCACTTGCTTGACGGTGGCCGGGGTCGACTCCGAGAATTCCTGGCCGACGGTCACGTCGGTGGGCACCGGGATCTCGCCGCCCTTGGCCTTGGCCGCGGCCATCAGCCGCTTCGCCTCGTCGATCAGATCGTGCTCGCACAGCGACTTGCCGACCGGGTGCCCCTGGGCGGCGATGAAGGTGTTGGCGATGCCGCCGCCGACGATCAATTGGTCGACGACCGTCGACAGCGATTCCAGCACCGTCAGCTTGGTCGACACCTTCGAGCCGCCGACGATCGCAACCAGCGGCCGTCTCGGGTTGTCCAGGGCCTTGCCCAGCGCATCCAGCTCCGCGGCCAGCAGCGGACCCGCGCAAGCGGTCGGGGCGAACTTGCCGGCGCCATGGGTCGACGCCTGGGCGCGGTGGGCGGTGCCGAAGGCATCCATCACGAAGACGTCGCACAGGGCGGCGTACTTCTTCGCCAGGTCCTCGGCGTCCTTCTTCTCTCCCTTGTTGAAGCGCACGTTCTCCAGCAGCACGACCTCGCCGTCCGCCAGCTCCACACCGTCCAGGTAGTCGCGCACGAGGCGCACCTCGCGGCCCAGCAGGGAGCCCATGTGGGCCGCCACCGGCGCCAGCGAATCGGCCTCGGAAAATTCGCCTTCGGTGGGGCGTCCGAGGTGCGACATCAGCATCACGCGGGCACCCCCTTCCAGTGCCTGCTGCACCGTCGGCAGGCTGGCGCGGATACGGGCGTCGGAGGTGACTCTGCCTTCCTTCACGGGAACGTTCAGATCCTGACGGATCAATACTCGCTTACCCTTCAGGTCGAGATCGGTCATCTTGATGACGGACATCACAGCACTCCTATGCAGGACTCGAAACAGAATGAAAGAGGTTGGGCAAGGACTGGCCCGCGCTTGCCGAACCGCTCTCCCGGATGACGGGCCCGCCGTGTGGCTGCCGAGACCGGAGTCATCCGCAGCCACACGGCGGGGAGCCGCAGCGCCTACTTGCCCACGTGCTGCACCACGCGCAGCATGTTGCAGGTGTAGCCGTACTCGTTGTCGTACCAGGCGACGACCTTCACGAAGGTGTCGTCGAGCTGGATGCCGGCCTCGGCATCGAAGATCGACGGGGTGCTGACGCCGCGGAAGTCGGTGGACACGACCTTCTCGTCGGTGTAGCCCAGCACGCCTTTCAGCTCACCCTCGGAGGCGGCCTTCATCGCCTTGCAGATGTCCTCGTACTTCGCGCCCTTTTCCAGCTCCACGGTCAGGTCGACCACGGAGACGTCGGAGGTCGGCACGCGGAAGGCCATGCCGGTCAGCTTGCCGTTCAGCGCCGGCAGCACCTTGCCGACGGCCTTGGCCGCGCCGGTGGAGGACGGGATGATGTTCTCGAGGATGCCGCGGCCGCCGCGCCAGTCCTTCTGCGACGGGCCGTCGACGGTCTTCTGGGTCGCGGTGGCAGCGTGCACCGTGCTCATCAGGCCGCGCTTGATGCCGTAGTTGTCGTGCAGCACCTTGGCCACCGGGGCCAGCGCGTTGGTGGTGCAGGAGGCGGCGGACAGGATCGCCTGGCCGGCGTAGTCCTTGTGGTTCACGCCGTAGACGAACATCGGGGTGGCGTCCTTGGAAGGCGCGCTCTGCACGACCTTCTTCGCACCCGCGTCGATGTGCTTCTGGCAGGTCTCCTCGGTCAGGAAGAAACCGGTGGACTCGATCACCACGTCGGCACCGACCTCACCCCACTTCAGGTTGGACGGGTCGCGCTCGGCAGTCAGGCGGATGTTCTTGCCGTTGACGACCATGTTGCTGCCCTCGACCGACACCTCGCCCGGGAAGCGGCCGTGCACCGAGTCATAGCGCAGCATGTAGGCCAGGTACTCGGGGTCCAGCAGGTCGTTGATCGCGACCACTTCGAGTTCGGGAAACTCCTTGGCGATGGCACGGAAGGCCATGCGGCCGATGCGGCCGAATCCATTGATACCGACTTTGATCGTCATAACTCACTCTCCAGCTTGCGTGGTTTGCAAAAAAATCTTCCATCCGCCCATGGCGGAACTGGGGTCAGGCCAGCACCGACTCCGC
>Ga0209498_1001235_pt1 | contig 15758 bp, 7 predicted proteins | sample WalLakDeSediment_FD_184131 | JGI IMG/M metagenome (GOLD analysis project Ga0209498, IMG submission 184131) | Lake sediment microbial communities from Walker lake, Nevada to study Microbial Dark Matter (Phase II) - Walker Lake 11/02/13 Deep... | ecosystem: Environmental > Aquatic > Freshwater >... | reverse complement strand
AGTGATGGCGCCCACGACCCCGATTGGAAAGCGGTAGAAGTAGCCTCGCCGGTTCTCCGAGCCCTTCTGCTGGTCGAAGGCGATGGTCTCCCCCAGAATGCGAGTGGCCTCCTCCCCCGACACCCTGAGCGTCTGGGTGCAGCGGTAGACCTCCTTGCGGGCCTCCCGGATGGTCTTGGAGCCCTCCCGGGCGATGATGACGGCGAACTCCTCCTTCCGGGCGTCCAGGAGATCCGCGGTGCGCCGCAGGATGAAGGAGCGGTCCCCGCTTGAGAGGCTCCGGTTCTCCCGGTATCCTTCCACGGCCGCCGCCACGGCCCGCTCCACGTCCGCCGCGGTGCCACGGGGCACCGTGTCCATCACCTCGCCGGTATAGGGATCGTGGACCGGAATGGTCTCCCTCGCTCCTACCCACTGGCCATCGATGAGCATGAGCATGGAACGTTGCTCCTCCTTCGAAGTGCGGTGCTCGAGCCGGCCCGGGGGGGGCCGGTCAGGACAGAAGAGAAACTAGAATGAAAGCAGCTTCGTCCCCTTCAAGGTGATCTCCCGCTCCAGGATCCTCCCCCCCTCCACGTCCCTCCGTTCCGAGAACACGAGGAAGATGTCCGAGAGAGGCGCGTGGATGAAGTTCAGGCGAAGGTTCGTCACCACCTCCTCCGAAGCCGTGTTGTACTGGACGAAGGAGCTCAGGAAGATCCGCCGGGAGCCGGCCAGATCCACCCGGGCTCCCATGACGTCGGCGGTGAACTGCTTTCCTGGCAGGGAGATGTCGTTCCGCTGGGCCTGGAGGCCCAGGGCCAGGTACCGGATCGGACGCCAGTCCCCTGACAGGGTCAGGGAACTTCGAGTTCCACTGAAGAACCCCCCGCCGGCCAGTTGCAGCTGTCCGGACAGGGGGCGGGCGGCGCTGGCGGTATAAGCGAGGGAAGCCTCGGTGAACCGGTAGCGGCCCACGGGCACTTCCCCTTCCCCCGCCACCAGGAAGGCCTCGCCGATGGCTTCGAAGCGATCCGTGAGTTGGCTCCGGAGCTGGCCGCCGTCCGAGAAGAGGACCCCGAGGCCCATCGATCCCTCCCGGGTCTCCAGGGCCGAGTGGAGGTCGGTGATGTAATGCATCTCCAGGTAGGGGTTCAGCTCCAGGATTCCGGGGAAACGGGGCCGGGGATGGATTCCCACCGTTCCGTATCCGTGCCGGATGCCCCTGCGGGCAACGAATCCCAGCCCGGGATCGAAGGCATCCCCCACCTCACGGTAGAGGGCAGAGAGATCCCAGAATGGGTCCCGGAAGGCCGCAGATATTCTGGCCGCCCGGTTATTCCCTTTCACCCCGGGGTAGTCGGTGGCCGCCAGATAGGAGTGAAGGAGAAGGGTCCCGTTCACAGAGTAGTTGATGTCCGCGCCGTAGCTCCGGTTATGCCCCCCTCCCCCGTCCCCGACCCCGTCCCGGCTGGCGAAGAGCCCCCCCACCTGGAGGCCCGAGGAGAAGCTCCGCCGAAGCCGGCCCACCGTGAAATCCTCCCGTGGGAGCCCCAGAGCCGACTCCGTCCGCATGGCCAGGAGCCCGAGCTCGAGATCTCCTGCCGAGCCCGTGAGACGCCCACCGGCCATGATGGGTACGGGACGTCCACCCGCCAGGCCGATTCTCCGGGAGTGGAAGAGAGTGAAATCCCGGGGGGATGCCCCCAAGCGATAGTTCCGCTCCGACAGGTCTCCGAAGGAAAAGACCCCGGAGTTCTCCATGAAGAAGTCCCGCTTCTCCGGAAAGAAGAGGGAGAAACGGGTGAGGTTCACCCTCTCCTGATCCACCTCCACCTGAGAGAAATCCGTCCCGTAGGTCAGGTCCAGGGTCAGACGAGGGGTCACCCCATACTTGAGATCCAGGCCGACGTCCCCGCTGCCGCCTCGATCCGCCGGTTCTTTCAGGATGCCCGACGCTTCGGAGGCCTTGAGATAGGGCTTCAGGGTGAGGTTCCGGGGCCGAGGAAGGCCGGAAAGACCCGAGACCGTGCCCCCGTAGGCCATGGTGTGGACCCGGTTCCTTCGGTCCACGGGAGCCCAGTAGGAATCCTCGTTCTTCCTCCGGACGCGGCGGAGGAAGTTCATACCCCAGGCCTGCTCCTCCTCGGAGGGACGGTACCGGAGGGTGGTGAAGGGAATGGCCACCTCCGCCGTCCACCCCTCCTCATGGATGGTGGTCTCGATATGGATGACCCCTTCCCAGGCCAGGTTGACGGTCCTGGAGTTGTCGAATGTCTGTCCGTCCTTCACCGCCCCATTGGGATTGATGAGGAACATGAAGGAGTTTCGCCGGTCCTGGAAGGTATCCAGGGTCACGGCGAACACGTCGTCATCGTGGGTCTCGAAATCCTGGTTCAGGTACTGGCGGATGATGCCCTGTGGGTTGGAGTCCAGCATCAGAGCCCCGATATAGAGATGCTCCTCGTCGTAGAGGATCCGCACCACCGTCGGTTCCGTGGCAGGGGCACCGGCATCGGGCATGGACTGGATGAATCCGGTGATGAGCTCGGCGGCGGCCCAGGCCTCCTCGTCCAGAACGCCGTCCAGTTTGATGGGAAGATGCGTCCGTGCAGCACGGGCGTGGGGCCGAGGCATGGCCTCCGGGTCCCCGGTAGCCACCGAAGGAGGATCTCCTACTCCCGCATCTCCCGCAGCCTGGGCTCCCAGATCCGGGAAGATGAGGGCCAGGGCCAGGAGAGCCACCGGGGTCCATCTCAATCCAACGGACACCATGTTCCCAATCCATGTCATCTTCTGCGTCTCACCTCTCTTTCGCCAGGATGGTGCGGCCCCTGCCCCAGGTCCCGGAGCCCTACAGTCGGCTCGCATGGCCGGATTCCCGGGACTCAGGCGCTGCTGAAGCCGGAGGCCCGGAAGCCCACCGATTCCGGCAAGCCGGAAGCCTACCGAATCCAGCAAAGTCGGCCGGGCCGGTGAGACGGGCAAGTGGCCGCCGCTATCCGCCCCTTGCCCAGAGTCTCATCCCCCCGCCGGTTCCGTGCGGGGGCTGACGCGGGCCCGAAAGGGGAGGAGTTCATGCTCACGGGGAGGACCCAAGCCGTCCTGGTGGACCCGCTACCGGCCCGAGTGTATATTTAAGGTGGTTGGATTCATTCTCTTCGCGTGAGCGGGAGCCCATCATGCGTCGGTCCAACGCGGGCGCGTTGTGCGGGATTCTCTTGTCCCTGTTGTGGGTGGGCCTCGCCCATCCCCAGTCCGTGACGGTCCGGATCACCGAGGCCGAAACGGGCCATCCCATCTTCGGCGCCTTCGCGACCCTCCTCGACCACGACGGCCAGGAGATCCGCAGCGCTTTGACCAACGAGCAAGGCCTTTGTCTCTTCGTCCTGCCGCAGGTTGGGCGGTACTCCGTTCGGGCCCAGATGATGGGAAGGGAAACCCGGGAGACGCCCGAACTGGAGGTCGGCGAAGGAGACAATGTGATGCGAAACCTCGCCCTCTCCGTCAGGGCCATCGAGCTCGAGGGCATTGCCGTGGAGGGTTCAGCCCGCTGCACGGTCCGCCCCGGGCAGGGGGAGCGGACGGCGGCAGTGTGGGAGGAGGCGCGGAAGGCTCTGGAGGTGGCCTCCTGGGCTCTGCGGGAGGAGGTATTCCGCTATCAGGTGGTCCAGTGGGTCAGGGAGTACGGACCCGAGGGGCGCCGGATCCTCCACGAGGACCTCAGGGGTCTCTCCGGGTTCTACCGGGAGCCATTTCGGAGCCTGACTGCCCAGGAGCTCGCGGAGAAGGGTTTCATCCAGACCGTGGAAGGAGGGGAGGTGGCGTTCGCCCCCGACGCGGCCGTCCTCCTGTCCGATCCGTTCCTGGATACCCACTGCTTCCGCATCCGCCGAGGGGAAGAACAAGCCCTCATCGGTCTTGAGTTCGAACCGGTTTCCCGACGCGGGACCGTGGATATCCGCGGGGTTCTCTGGCTCGACCTCACCGCCGGCGAGCTCCGGTCCGTGGACTTCCGCTACACAGGCCCTCTCTACGAGGGCCGGGAAGATGATTCCGGAGGACGCGTGGAGTTCGAGCGCCTGCCATCGGGAGCCTGGATCGTACGCAGTTGGACCATCCGCATGCCCATCATGGGCGAGGCTGAACGTCGCATCGCGGGTCGACTCGTGCTGGAGACCACCCGGGTGGGGTACCGGGAAGAGGGCGGCGAAGTCCTTCGCATCCAGGATCGCCGGGGTGAGGTGGTGACCGCGGCCGACCGGGCCCTCCTGAGCGGGACCGTCTACGACGGTCTCCGGAACGCTCCCCTCGCCGGGGCCCGGGTGTTCCTGTCAGGGACCGATTGGGCCACTCAGACGGATGGAGAGGGCCGCTTCAGGATGGCAGACCTCCCGGGAGGAGCCTACATGGTGGGGGTCTTTCATCCCCTGCTCGATTCACTGGGCCTGAAGCCCCCGGCGCGGCCTGTGGAGCTGACTGTGGGTCGAATGACCTGGGTGGACCTGGCGGTTGGAGGCGAGGGGGCCGGGGGCGTGGCCCCGGGGCAGCCAGGGCAGGAGGCGATTTCAAGGGAGCTCGGTGAAAGGGGAGCCGCCGGTGCCCGGCCCAGTGCCCAGGGGACCGGAATGCCGGGGCGTCTGGCCGGGAGAGTCGTGGGATGGGAAGACGGAAAGCCCCTCGGTGGAGTGGAGATCACGTTGCCCACCCTGGGCAGCGTCGCCGTATCCGACCAGGAGGGTCGCTTCGTCTTCCCGGCCGTCACGCCGGGCTACCACCCGGTCCGGGCTGCGCTCATGGGACGGGGGGTGGTGGAAGACACCCTCGCGCTGGACGCCGGAGAGAGCCTGCACATCGAGTTCCGGCTACAGGTCCAGCCGATTCCGGTGGACGGGATCGTAGTGGAGGTGGAGCGCCGGGATCTCGGCCTGGAGTTGGTGGGATTCTTTGACCGGCGCGACCGGGAGCAAGGAATCTTCTTCACTCGGGAGCAGATCGAAGGAAGAAACCCGGTGAGCGTGGTGGACCTCTTCCAGGGGATTCCCGGGGCGAGGGTCATCGTGCGGGACGGCATCCGGCGGGCCGTGTCGCTGGTGGGATCCCGGGCCGTGTCCCTCATCTCCGATCCCTACAGCCAGCCGTGCTATCCCTCGGTCTGGATCGACCAGACCCCCCACGTGAGCCCGCAGAACAAGGAGCCCATCTACCTCGATGATCTGGTGCGCCCGTCGGAGATCGCCGGAATGGAGATCTACCAGAGCACCGCACGGATTCCCATCCGATACAACCTGGGTGGAGCTTGCGGCGTCATCGTGATCTGGACCCGGACGGGGAGCGGGATGGAGTAACTCCGCCCGATTTGACCCCGTTCGTCCTCCAGGGCCAGATTTCCCCGTCAGTCCCACGCCGGCGCCGGCGCCGCAGGGAGCCGGCTCTTCTGTCCCACCTTCCCTCGGGTCGCCCAGCATGCGCCAGATCCCAGCGATAGCCGCCAACTCTGCAGTGCTGGCCTTCCTCGCCCTCCCCTTCTTGCTGGGCGGGTGCTCCCGGGAGCCGGCTCCCCTGGATCCGGCGCGATATCCCCTCATCCCCCTTCCGGCGGACGTGACTCCGGGACAAGGGGAGTTCGTCCTCACGGGGGAAACCCGGGTGGTCCTGATGGCTGAGGGCGGGCCCGGGGAGGTCGGTGCCGCGGGTGCTGCTGGCGGATCCGCGGATGGCGGCGCCATCGGCGCCGAGGGCGGGTCCGGAGAACAGGCTGCTAGGGGCGATAGGGGCCGCACGGCTGAGCTTCGTCAGGTGGTGGAGCGCTGGTTGGCGCCCCTGCGTGAGGCCTCGGGCCTTCCCCTTCCAGTGGTGGGGCCGGATGAGGCGGAGGGACGGGGTCATATCCGTATCTCGCTCCAGGCGGATCCGAAGAGGTGGGACGGCATGCCTGGCCTCGCCGGCGGCGGCGCGGAAATCCCCCCGGGTGCAGGCCTTCCCGGTGTCCAGGCAGAGGCCTACAGGCTGCGGGTAAGCCCCGGAGAGATCGAGCTCGAAGCCTCGGCCCTACCAGGGACCTTCTACGGCCTCCATACGCTGGGGCAGCTGATTCCGGGGCTGGGGAGCGAGTTGGGGAGGGAGCACTCCGAGCCCGGAGCCGCCTCCCCCTGGTCCATCCCCGCCGTGCACATCGAGGACATCCCCCGTTTCCCCTACCGGGGAATGCACCTGGACGTGGGGAGGCACTTCTTCCCCGTCCCCTTCGTCAAGCGCTACCTCGACCTCCTGGCGGCCTACAAGATGAACGTCTTCCACTGGCACCTCACGGAGGATCAGGGGTGGCGCATGGAGATCCTTCGCTACCCCCGCCTCACCGAAGTGGGGAGCTGCCGGGCCGAGACTATCCTGGAGAAGAACTTCGATCCGTACGTGGGTGACGGCATCCCCTACTGCGGCCACTACACCCAGGAGGAGATCCGGGAGGTGGTTGCCTACGCCAGGGACCGGTTCATCACCGTCATGCCGGAGATCGAGATGCCGGGCCACTCGGTTGCGGCCCTGGCGGCATACCCGGAGCTGGCCTGCACGCCAGGACCCTTCCAGGTCCACACCGTCTGGGGGGTGACCCGGGACATCTTCTGCCCATCAGAGGAGACCTTCACGTTCCTGGAAGGGGTCCTGGAGGAGGTCATGGAGCTCTTTCCCTCCCCCTACATCCACATCGGGGGGGACGAGGCGCCCAAGGACCGCTGGCGGGAGAGCGAGCTGGCCCAGGAGGTGATCCGCCAGGAGGGGCTGGCGGACGAGGATGAGCTCCAGAGCTGGTTCATCCGGCGCATCGAGACCTTCCTGAACGCCAACGGCCGGAACCTCATGGGGTGGGACGAGATCCTGGAGGGGGGCCTGGCCCCCAACGCCACCGTCATGTCCTGGCGGGGGACCGCCGGTGGGATCGAGGCGGCCCGGGCGGGCCACGACGTGGTCATGACCCCCAACAGCCACGTCTATTTCGACCACTACCAGGGCGACTCTCTCCAGGAGCCCCTGGCCATCGGAGGGTTCTCCCCCCTGGAGCGGGTCTACGCCTTCGAGCCGGTGCCGGAGGAGCTCACGGCCGCCGAAGCCCGGCACGTCCTGGGGGGCCAGGCCAACCTCTGGACGGAGTACATCAAGACCCCGGAGCACGCCGAGTACATGCTCCTGCCCCGGATGCTGGCCCTGGCGGAGGTGGTGTGGTCCCCGGCGGGGCGACGGCACTGGGAGGAGTTCACCCGGCGCATTCCTCCCCACCTGGAACGGCTGGACGCCGCCGGCATCAACTACCGCATCCCGGACGTCACGGGGCTGGAAGAGGACCGGCTGGTCCTGGAGGACCCGGTGCGGGTGGAGCTGGGGGCGCCTGTTGGGCTGCAGCCGTCCATATCGGTTGCGCCAGGCACTGAGGAGGCGAGCCGGAGAGGCGGTTCGGCGGGGGTCCGGGCCGCCCAGATCGTCTTCACGCTGGACGGAACCGATCCCGGGCCCGACTCACCCCGCTACCAGGCCCCCTTTACCATCCCCGTGGACGAGGCAGGCACGGAGGTGGCCGCCCGGGTCATCCTGGGGGACGGCCGGGCCGGGGCCATCCGGAGGGCACGCCTCACCCGAACCCTTCTCGCAGCCCCCGTCTCACTGCCGCTCAACCTCCGGGCCCAGGGCCTGGCGGTGGAAGGGTTCAGGGGATGGTTCCGAACCGTGGATGCCATCACGGGGGGGGAGCCGTTGGGGGTTGGAGAGGTGGTCTCACCCCCCGGCCCCCGCCCTCACCTCCCCCGGGTGACCCTCCCGGACGACGCCCCCGCCGAGGGGTTCGGCCTCCGCTTCACCGGGTACGTCCGGGTGCCCCGGGCCGGGATCTACACCTTCGTCCTCTCCTCCGACGACGGGAGCCGCCTCTCCATAGGGGACCGGGTGGTGGTGGACCACGACGGACCCCACGCCATGTCGGAGCGCCGGGGCCAGGTGGCGCTCCACCGGGGCTGGCACCCCCTGGAGGTCCTCTACTTCCAGGCCGGGGGCGCCAAGGGGCTCTTGCTGGAGGTGGAAGGGCCCGGGGTCACCCGCCGGGAAGTGCCGGCGAGCTGGCTGGCTCGAGCGATGGGGAGAGGGCCCTGAGCGGCCGGCCGAGAAGGGGCGACCACCTGGTCGGGGAGGGTTGGGGCGGACGGGCCGGCCATCTCACCCGCAGAGCCCAACCTCAGGCAGGAGCCCGGGCCTTCAGCGCCTGAGGTACGCCCTCAGGTCCCCCACATCGTACCGGCCGTTTCCGTTCCCTCGGGCGTCCAGGTAGGCCCGCTCGGCAGCGGTGAGAGGGGTGGCGGAGCTGTTCAGGAATTCCTGAAGGAGGCTGGGCTGGTTCAGGGCTCCGGTGGAGAGGGTGATGTGCGCCAGGCCGTCCTGCAGCGAGACCTCGTAGATGGTCACCAGGGATGGGGCTCCGGAGTTCAGGCGGGTGGAAGGATAGGTGCGGGCAGACAGCCTGCCCGGCCCCTCGGGTCCCCAAGCGTCTCCCGGCTCCCCTCGGTTTCCCCCCTGGAGCTCCGTGCGCCGGAGCCCGTCGTTGCCATCGGCCTCCAGGAGGGAGATCCGATAGGTCTGGGAACAGGTGGCGCAGGGCTGATTACCCGACACCTTCGGATCCACATGGAAGATCAGCACCCCGGAAGCCGGAAGGTCCAGGTCGAACCCTTCCTTGGTACGGTACTCCACCAGGAGGTACTCCGCCGAGCTCGGGGGCACGCCGGGCTGCAAGGGGATCTTCAGGGCCTCTTCGCTCGTCCGGATGGGTCTCAGGGAGAGGGTCTCCCCCAGGACCTCCCCCACCTCCCGCATCCCTCCCAGCCATCCCAGGCGTTCCTTCTCGTAGGCGGTGAGGTGGGTAGGACGCTTCCAATCGGGGTCCATTGGTCCGGATCCACACCCCCAGCCCGATCCCGCCGCCATGAGGGACCAGCACCCTACCACCCACCGGCGCTGCACCCGAAGGGTTCCCAGGGACCTGTCATACAGGTCCGGGAGGCCCAGGACATGCCCCAGTTCGTGAGAGATTGTTGAAGCGTTCTGGACCCGGGTACCGGTGCAGTCAACCACGCTCTGGATGATGTAGTCATCCACCAGGATGGGGCTCCCGTCGGGGCGGCGGGCCCGTGAGACGAAGGGCTGCCCCCTGTTCCAATTCCGGATGCGGCCCCGGTGAGGCCAGATCCCTGGACCGTCACAGGACGCCGACACTTCCAGGAACTCGAAAGCCACCACATCCACCCTCCCGTCGTCATCCCCGCTGTTGGGAATCCCGTCCGGGCCATCGTTGTCGAAGAGGGCGAAATCCACCAGAGTGTCCGCGGCGGCCAGGGCTTGAAGAAGGAACTCCCCGGTGGCGGCATCGGAGCCCATCCCGTAGGAGTTCCCCACGGCCCGCGCCCGGGAGACGTCGGTCCTCACCCACGGGAGCGTGACCCCCTCCACCCGGAGCCGGCCCCCGGACACTTCCTCGTAATACTCCGACACCGTTCCATAGGGGCTGGGCCCGTCAAAGAGAGAGGCCTGGATCGCTTCCGGGGCCACCCAGGGCTCCGGGGTGTCGGAATGGAGGGCCAGGATCACCAGGACCGGAAGGGTGCCGCTGAGGGGAGCGGCCTGGGAAGCCCCCGCAGCCTTGGCGATCCAGCCGTCGTTCAGGCTGAAGAAGGCCGGATTCTGGGCCAGCCGCTGGTAATAGGCCGGGGGGAGGTCCCGTTCCCAGCCCCGGGCCCCGGCCTCCTGGGCTTGCGTCCGGAGGAATCCCACGGAAAAGGCCACTCCACACAGAATCGTCGGAAGGAGCCAACGCCCGAGTCCGGCCAAAGGGCCCCGGCGCATCATTGTCCCCCCTTCCTTGTCTCCCTCTCGGTACTCACGGTGACCCGATGCCCCGAAAGAGAGGCCCTGAGAGAATCATCCGCTCCGCTCACCTGCAGAATCGTCACCTTCGGGACCTTCTTCACACTGGCCGTCCCCACCCGGAAGCGGATGGTTCCAGGGTCGTTCAGGATGACCACGACCCTCAGGCTCTCGCCTTGGTCATGGTAGAACACCCATGCCCCCTGGGAACTGATTCCCGACAGCCCCTCCACCCCCGCAAGTTCGAAGAGGGCGGCCCCTTCGGGACCGTGGGGGGAGAGGAGCTCGATATCCAGGAACCCCGGGCCATCCGAGCTCGAGGGACCCAGGAGGTCGCAAGCCGATAGCGCCAGGAGGAGAAGGGCCCCGGCTCCCAGATAGGCGAAGGTTCGTTGGAGACAGTGGGTGGCGGTCACAGAAATCCTCTCTGGAGGAAGGGGCCTACCGTGGGCCCCATGGGGCGATGGCGTTCCGGGGAAGGTGGGGAGGGTGTCGGCCCCGGGCAAGAAAAGGGGGGAAAGGGGAAGATCGGGTCCCCCACCGGCCTCACGGATTCCCTCCCGCCGGGGAGGGCTACCTTCGCCCCAGAGCCAGGTCCCGTTCGATCCGCTTCGCCGTCTCCGTAACCGACAGCCCCCCCAGCCCCGTGCACCGCAACGGGCGGGGGATGCTTCTCCCCACTTCGTCCATGGCGCCCAGGACCTCGTCCAGGGGAATGACGGCATGGAACCCAGCCAAGGCCATATTGGCACAGCTCAGGGCGTTGGCAGCGGCCATGACGTTGCGACCCAGGCAGGGGACCTCCACCCGGTTGCCCACCGGGTCGCAGACGAGTCCCAGGGTGTTCTGCAGGGCCAGAGAGGCCGCCGTCAGCGCTTCCTCGGTGGTCCCTCCCGCCAGGGTCACCAGGGCGGCGGCGGTCATCCCCGACGCCGCTCCGCACTCCGCCTGGCACCCGCAGCTCTCCGCCGCGAAGGTGGATCGAGCCGCGATGAAGACCCCCACCATGCCCGCCGCCAGCACCGCCCGGGCCACGTCCTCCCTGGAAAGGCCAAGGGCATGAGCGGCCCCCACGCAGGCTCCCGGAAGGGTTCCGCAGGCACCGGCGGTGGGGGCCGCCACGATGACCCCAAAGGAGCTCTTCACCTCCATGGTGGCGGTGACATAGAGGATGATCCGGTTCAGTATCCCGCCGTCCAGGAGCCTTCCCCCCTCCATGTGCTCCCTGAAGGAAGCGGATTGAACGCCCAGGATGCGATCGGCGAAGTCCGTCCCCTGGAGCCCCTCCCGGATGGCGTCCTCCATGATCCCCACGATGGCCTCCATCCGCTCCATCACCTCCCGGGGAGAGATGCCTCCCCTGGCACTCTCGTACAGCACCGCCAGCTCCCAGAGGTCCAGGCTCCCCTCCCGGGCAGCGGCCCGGCCCTCGTTGTAGGCCGAAAGCCCCGAGGCCGTGAGGAAGGGCACGTCCTTGGCCTCAGGGGACGGGACGGGAAGGACCGGGTTCAGGCTCCGGATCTCCTGGATGGGGAACCGGTCCGCCATCTCGGAGAGGATCTCCGGCGGCGGGAAGGCCAGGCCCCTGATCCGGACCAGCACGTTACTCTCCCTGGCCTGGGGAACGACCGTGTCCGGGCCGACCTCCTCGACAAGGAGCTCCCCTGCGACGCCCCTCTCCGCCAGAAAGTCCTGGAGAGCCTCCAGCTCTTCATCCGTGGCGCCACGAAGAAACACCAGCGTATCGTGGGCGTCCCCAGCCATGGAGACGGCAATCCCATCCACCTCCACCACTTCGATCATCCCACCGCCGGTGGACAGGGCCGTCATTCGGTGGGTTCCCCCGGGGCCGTCCAGGGTGAGGCGGTAGGTGTTCGGGTGGGACGCGGGGAAGTCGGTGATCCTGATCTCCGCCCGGACGCCCGCCTCCTGGAGGGCCAGGGCCGAGTCCACCAGCCGGGGATCCGTGGCGTCCCAGCCCAGCAACCCCCCGAAGAGCCCCATGTCGGAGCCCTGGCTCTCGTGGGTTGTGGCCAGGGATCCACCCGGGTGGAATTCCACCAGCACCCCCTCCACTTCCCCTCCCATGAGGTCCCGGGCCAGCCTCCCGATGCGAAGGGCCGCGGCGCAGTGGGAGCTGGAGGGCCCCCGCATGACGGGGCCGATGACGTCATTGAAGATGCTTGGAGGGGTCCCCTGGGAACCCACGGTGCTCAAGGTCATGGATGGGAGATCGCCCGTTGGAGTGTTGCAGGCCGACGCGTGCGGAGCGTTGCAGGCCGCGGCCCGTGGACTACCCCTGGTCAACGCCTGCTGGGATGCGGCTGGCCGACGCTCGCCAAGATGTGGCGGGCGAGCGCCCCCTCGAATGCCGCTGGCCAACCCTTGGCCTTCAGGGAGGCTAGGGGGAGAGGAGGGGATCGGTCAAGGCGGGTGGCCGGGTCAGCCTGGAGGATGCCCGAGTCAGCCAGGACTGAAGCCGGGTCATCCAGAAGTATGGCCGGGCCTACGCCAGATGACCTGCCCGTTCCGGGCAACCTCCCGGACGCGATGAAGGGGTATGCGCCGCACCCGGCCCAAGTCATCCGTGACCTCGAACACGCTTCCCTCGCCGGAAGGGAAGACGATGTCCCGAAGCGCCACCCACTGGAGGACGTCACTGTGGCGATCATGATAGCCGATCTCGAACCGACCCCTACCGAAGTCCTGGTCCCACCGTATTCGACTCAGCAGCTCATGGATGGGTATCATGGGGCGGTGGGGGTTCGAGAAATGCTGAGGAAAGGCATCATAGGGGCAGCGCGTCCTTGGGGGAGATTCTAGCCTCCCGCCGGGCCCGGGCTTTCCTGGAATGTGGTTCCGGGTGCGGAGGCAAGGCAAGGAGCCAGGTAGGCGGGGGCGGGAACCCCTATCCATAGGGCAGGTCCTCAGCTTCACCACCGCGTGCACCTCACTGCCCAGGAGATGAAGCAAGGCAAGCATCCGGCCCGGGAAGAGCCGAACGGGACGCCAGGGCCAGGGGAACCCCCCTCGGGCCCGCCGGTTATCTACACAGAACCCTTCGATCTTCCCGAAGGAAGCGCTGCCCACAAGGTGCCGGCCATGCCCACCCCTCTCCCGGAGCGCACGCGGTGCGAAAGCTGACTGCAGTGTCCAGGCGCCTGACCCCAAGTGCATGTGTCGCGCTCCCCCTCCTGCTCTCGGCCATGGCCGCAGGGTGCGGCGGCCCCCCGGCGTTCACTCCCGCCACCGGGCCTTCCGCTGGGGAAGAAGCTTCCGCCGGCCCGGTGGGCGCCGGGGAAGGGGCCGCGGTTGGGGTCACCGCGCCCGCACAACAAGGTGCCGCCTCAGGGCAAGCTTCCGCCGCCCCGAACCAGGAGGGCGCCACCGCCATGCAAAGAGCCGCCCCCTCCACGGACATCCTCCTGAGCCAGGGATCGGAGTCACCCGCCGCGCAGGAGTCGGTACCGCTGGCCGAAGGAAGACCCCTCTCCCAGGAGGAGCGGGACGCGGTCCTGCGGCGCCTTCCGCCCCTTCTCCCCGACGCCCGGGACCAGGAGGAGTTCCGCCTCCCCCCGGAGACCCTGCCCGCCCCACGTCCCGGGGCCACGGTGGAGCTCCCCTTCCCTCCCCCGGAGGAGACGGGGCCCGGCCCGGAGGTGGAGGCCGGCCCCCTCCAGGTGCTGCGCTACAGCCCCCAGGGGGACGTGGCCACGGCCCCCTTCCTGAGCGTCACCTTCCACCAGCCCATGGTGGCCCTCACGGCGCACCAGGAGCTGGCGGCCCAGGACGTGCCGGTGAGACTCTCACCGGCCCCGGAAGGCGAATGGCGTTGGGTGGGAACCAGGACCCTGGTCTTCCAGCCGGCGTTCCGCTTCCCCAAGGCCACCACGTACGCCGTGGAGATTCCCGCCGGGACGAGGTCCGCGGTGGGCGGTGAGTTGGAAGGGGGCCTGAGCTGGACCTTCACCCTCCCCCCTCCGCAGCTGGAGACCTCCCACCCTGGGGTGGGTCCCCAGGTGCGGCAGCCCCTCCTCCTCGCTGCCTTCGACCAACGCATCCACCCCCCTGCGGTCCTGGAGACCGTCAGGGTGAGGGCCGGCGGCCGAACCTTCCCCACGGTCCTGGCCACCGAGGATGAGATCCAGGCTGACCCCACGGTGGCGGCACTGGCGGAGTCCGCCGCCGAAGGGTCCTGGCTGGCCTTCCGCACCACGGAGCTCCTGCCCGGCGATGCCACGGTGACGGTGGACATGGGGCCAGGGACTCCCTCCGCCGAAGGGCCCAGGCGCACCGAGGAGGTCCAGAGCTTCTCCTTCGCCACCCACGGCCCCCTCCGGATCACGGAGTCCCGGTGCGGCTGGCAGGACGATTGCCGGCCCGGCATGCCCTGGACCATCGCCTTCACCAACCCCCTGGACGAGGAGAGCTTCCACGAGTCCCTGGTGGACGTCCAGCCGCCTCTGCCGGGAATCCGGCTCTCGTTCTTCGGAGACCGCCTGCAGATCCAGGGCCGCTCCCAGGGCCGGACCACCTACCGGGTGACGCTGAAGGGGGGAATCCAGGACGTATTCGGCCAAGGGTTGGGACAGGACGAGACCGTCACCTTCCGGGTCCTTTCGGCCCAACCACGCATGTTCACCGGGACCCAGCCCCTGGTGGTGCTGGACCCCGCCGGCCGGCCCGCCTTCTCCGTCTTCACCGTGAACTATGGCGCCCTGAGGGTCAGGGCATACTCCGTCCAACCCCAGGACTGGCCCGCCTACCTCCAGTACCTGACGCTCAGGCCCTGGCAGAACGAGCAGTCGGAGCCCCCCGGTCGCCTGGTGATGGACGAGAGGGTGGCCATCCATGCCGTCCTGGACGAGATGACGGAGACGTCCCTGGACCTGGGCCCGGCGTTGAAGGATGGGCTGGGCCACGTCATCCTGGTGGCGGAGGCCATTGAGCCCATGGTGCCCCCCCGTGCCAGAACCCCGGTACAGGCCACCGCCCGGGCCTGGATCCAGTCCACCCGGATCGGTCTTGGGGCCTTCGTCCACGGTGAGAGCATGCTGGCCTGGGCCAGCGACCTCCTCACCGGGTCACCCCTCTCCGGCGTGACCCTCTCCGTTTACCCCGACGGAGGGACGGCCACCAGTGGTCCCGAAGGATTGGGCAGGCTGAGCCTCCGGAAAGACCCGGGCACCGCACCCGACTCCCCGGGCAGGGCCGCCGGGCCGCCGGGGGTTCTCCAGAGCGGGCCCCCTGGGAGGGGAGGAGCTCCGCAGGCGGAAGAGACGGGGGCCTACGCCGTGGCCAGCCTTGGGGACGACACGGCCATCCTTCCCGAAGGGCTGTACTACTGGGTCCGGGGCTGGGGCGGGGACGAGCCTGGCACGGAGGCCCTCTGGTACGTCTTCGACGACCGGGCCATGTACCGGCCCGGGGAGCGGGTGCACCTGAAGGGGTGGATCCGCCTGGTGGACGTCGACGCGAAAGGGGAAGCCTTCGCCCTGCCCCGGGGGGGCACCCCCGTCACCTATCACCTCACGGACGCCAGGGGGAACCAGCTCCTTTCCGACACCCTCAGGCTGAACGCGTTGGGAGGGTTCCACACCACCTTCGTCCTTCCGGAGACCATGAACCTGGGCACCGCCGCCGTGCATCTCACCCTCGGGGGCGTGGCCCCTCCCGGGGCGTCGTGGCAGCACAGCCTCCAGGTGCAGGAGTTCCGCCGGCCGGAGTTCGAGGTGTCCGCCAGGGCCAGCGAGGGGCCCCACTTCGCCCAGGAGCACGCCATCACCACCGTGGAAGCCAAGTACTACGCCGGCGGACCCCTCCCCCAGGCGGACGTCACCTGGCAGGTAACCTCCCGCCCCGGCTCCTTCCGGCCC
>Ga0209498_1001234_pt1 | contig 15761 bp, 15 predicted proteins | sample WalLakDeSediment_FD_184131 | JGI IMG/M metagenome (GOLD analysis project Ga0209498, IMG submission 184131) | Lake sediment microbial communities from Walker lake, Nevada to study Microbial Dark Matter (Phase II) - Walker Lake 11/02/13 Deep... | ecosystem: Environmental > Aquatic > Freshwater >... | reverse complement strand
GATCGTCTTCGGCAACAATAAGCTTATTGATCCCAAGAGTATAGAAGACTATATCGCCATTGGTGGTTATGAAGCTCTTGCTAAAGCACTGTGTCAAATGACTCCTGAAAAGGTGCTGGATGAGGTCAAGAGGGCGAATATTCGGGGCAGGGGGGGGGCGGGCTTTCCGGCAGCGGTTAAGTGGCAAACGACCCGCAGTTCTCCCAGCGATGTCAAATATGTCATCGTAAACTGTGATGAAGGCGACCCTGGCGCTTACATGGACCGGTCGCTCATGGAGGGAAATCCACACAGCGTTTTAGAAGGCCTTACCATTGGCGCCTATGCTATCGGAGCCCATAAGGGCTTCATCTATGTCAGACAGGAGTATCCCCTGGCTACTGAAAATACTATACGTGCTATCGAGAAAGCTGAGGAATACGGCTTTTTAGGAAAGAATATCATGAATTCTGGATTCGACTTTACGGTCGAGGTTGAAAGAGGTGCCGGTGCCTTTGTTTCGGGAGAGTCGAGCGCCTTGATGAGCGCGATCGAAGGTAGGGTCGGGGAGCCGAGGCCCAAGTACATCCGAACCTCGGTTAGCGGAATCTGGGGAAAACCCAGCAATCTGAATAACGTCGAGACATGGGCTAATGTGCCTCTGGTTATTAGTAAAGGCGCTGACTGGTATACTTCCATCGGTACGGAGGGCAGCAAGGGAACCAAGATATTCTCGCTGGTGGGCAAGGTAAACAACACGGGGCTAGTCGAGGTCCCCATGGGCACAACTCTGAGGGAGATAATATACGATATCGGCGGTGGTATTTTAAATGGCAAAAAGTTCAAGGCGGTCCAGACAGGAGGCCCTTCGGGCGGCTGCATTCCCGAACAGTTTCTGGATAAGCCTGTTGATTTCGATGAACTAAGCAAAGTGGGCGCCATGATGGGCTCCGGCGGGATGATTGTTATGGATGAGGACAACTGCATGGTGGATGTCGCCCGCTATTTCGTGAATTTCCTCACCGACGAATCGTGCGGCAAGTGTGTCCCTTGCCGGGAAGGGTTGCGGCATTTCCATAAGATTCTGGAGCGAATCGTAAGTGGCGAGGGGCGAGATGGAGACATCGAACTGCTCGAAGACCTGTCCGATGTGCTCAAGGATGCTTCACTCTGCGCCCTGGGACAAACTGCCCCGAACCCCGTATTGACTACGATCCAGTATTTCCGCGATGAGTATGAGGCTCATATAAAGGAGAGACGTTGCACGGCCAAGGTCTGCAAGGATTTAATCTCCTTCTATATTGAGCCGGACAAGTGCCAGGCTTGTATGATTTGCCTGAGAAACTGCCCTGTCGGAGCGATTTCCGGTGATAAGGGATTGATCCACGTGATCGATCAAGGTAAGTGCACCAAGTGTGGCACTTGCCTTGACCTCTGTCCCACTCGCTTCGATGCAGTGACAAAGCTGTCGGGAGAACCTGTGCCGCCTCCGCCGTTGAAGAGGGAAGTAACTCGTGAGAAGGGGAGTGAACAGTGAAACAGGTTACTATGAGTATAGACGGAAAGGAAGTTAAGGCTAAGGAGGGGATGACCATTCTTCAGGCGGCAATGGAAGTGGGAATCAAAATCCCTACTCTGTGCTACGACGATAGACTAGCGTCTTACGGCGCATGCCGCCTTTGCAGCGTGGAGATTAAAAAGGGCGAGAGATCAAGAATAGTAGCTTCCTGTGTCTATCCTGTGGAGGAGGGTCTGGTTGTGGAGACGGAATCTCCTCGAGTGCAGAAGATTCGTAAGGTGATCCTGGAGTTACTCCGAGCTCGCTCCCCCGGTTTGAAAGAGGAGTTAGCGGAGAGGTATGAGGTGGACAAAACCAGGCTTGATAGAGATGCGACCTTCTGTATACTATGCGGCCTGTGTGTGCGCTACTGTGCGGAAGTGAAGGGCGCGAACGTTCTTGGCTTTGTGGGGAGGGGCACGGAAAGGCAGGTAGTCTTCTTCCCGGATATAGCTTTTAAAACATGCCCTACCTGCAAGGAGTGCTTCAACATCTGTCCTACGGGAGTCATACCCAGCGATTTTGCGGTAAACGTGCCACGCTTTGAGAAACAGCCTACGGTTTTCCCAGTCAGGTTGAGGGACGAGCAAAACCTGCGTGAGTTCATAAAAAAAATCGAGTAGGTTGCGGTCTTGACAGGAAGAAGTTCCCTTATTACTAAGAGTGGGGCTTTTCAACGCAAGTAATAAGGTTGGGGCTTGGCCACTGGCGCTATATCTTGAATTCCCCCTTGAAATACGTGTCCTTTACGCTTTTTGCCTTGGTTTCTGCCCATGATTCCAATCCCATCTTCTTTATCAAGCACAAATTGAAAACCTTGGTATTGTGTGGCCTCTGGGCTGCCATCTCAGCATAGGGATGAAGATGGTCACAGGGAAAGTTCGAACAGTCGCAACAGTAACTGAGGCCCTTTTCCTCGATACACTTGTATACATTGCACGGTTTAGTCATGCCGAGGAAAGGTATCGTTCCCTTTTCGTTGCGGCATCCTTTGCACACCGCTTTCTCAAAGGGAATACCAATGTTCTTGGAAATCGCTGTTCTTAGCTTCTCGTTCTCATTTGCCAAGTACATCGGACAGTTGAAGCAATCCAATCCACAGGGTGCGGTCATCTGTCGATAATCCATGTACCCTCCTTTTAATATATCTGCCTGTTGAGTAAATAGTATAACCTATGCACTATCTATAAATCCGAGTTGTTCACTCAGCGGTGGAAGGGGCAGTATAGATGAGACCCACCACGCCTAGACTGTGAGTAGGTGTATACGGTGTTAGAACTGCTCGATGAAGTTGGAGATCTGCTCGAAGGTAAAGACGGGGCCGTCTCTGCAGACGTATTTCTCGCCAACGTTGCAGCGGAAGCATTTCCCCAAACCGCACTTCATCTTGCCTTCAAGGGTGGTCACGATCTGTTCGTCAGCGAAGCCCAATTGCTTCAGCCTGGAGAGTGTGAACTTGATCATGATCGGAGGGCCGCATATTATCGTGATGGCATCTTTCGGTGAAGGCTGAAGCTCTGTTATCACGTCCGGGATCAGTGCTACTCTGCCGTTCCAGTTCTCATCGCCGGCGTCAACGGTGAGTTCGAGCTTGGTCCGTGGAGACTTTACCCAGTCGTCGAACTCAGAGGCGAAACAAAGGTCACTGGGGCTGCGCGCTCCGTTGAGAATCAGAACGTTGGCATAATCATCGCGATTATCCAGAATAGTAGTGATAACGGGACGCAAAGGAGCGAAACCGATGCCGCCGCCGATGATAATGATGTTCTTGTTCTTATAGTCATCCAGTGGGAAGAAGTTGCCGAATGGACCACGCACCCCCGTCTTGGCTCCCGGCTCGAGCTGATGAAGAGCATTGGTGACCGTGCCCACCCTTCTCACAGCGAACTGCAGGCCCTCTCTACGATAGGCCACCGAGGTCACTCCAAAGGGGGACTCGCCCACACCATAGGCGGAGACGAAGGCAAACTGCCCCGGTTTGTAATCGAACTCATCTTGGGCTCTATCGAGTTCCAGTGTGAAAAGCTTGACGTCAGGGGTCAAGTCGACGACGCTTTTCAGCGTGGCTGGATAGGGCACGAAAGGATTTGGAACTGCTTTCTCAGTTGCTTCCTTGACCAACTTCAGCTCCTATTTTCTGCACATCGGAGATGATCTCCCTGATGTCAATATTTACGGGACAGGCGATTACGCAACGGCCGCAACCTACACAGCCGAGAGCGCCGAACTGCTGCGGAAAGTAGAGCAGCTTGTGACAAAAACGCTGGCGGAGGCGGGTTCCCTTATCTGCTCGGGGATCATAGCCGCCGGCGATACGGGTGAATCCTTTTGACTGACAGCTTTCCCATGTACGTATCCGCTCGGTCTTTCCTTTGTCCGTACGATCTCTTATGTCGAAGCAGTAGCATGTGGGGCAGACATAGGCACAGACGTTGCAATGAATACAACGGTCCGCTAGCCGGCTCCAGTATGGGTCATCGAACATTTTCGTTATGGCTTCCACGATGCCTTCGGCGGGTATATTTACGTCGCAGGTGGGCACAGGAGGTTGCACGTCCGATTCCCTGAGTTCTACCCCTTGGAGAAGCTTTTCCCCCTTCTCGGTTATGGTTTCTACGGCATAGCCGTCTTCGACTTGAGTAAGCATTATATCGACGTTAGAAGCGTCATTTGGAGCGCTGCCCATGCTGGTACAGAAGCACTGAGGGGCAGGTTTGGTGCAGGAAAGGCCGATCATGGTGGTCTTTTCTCTATGCTGAGCCCAGAGGGAGTCGGCGGGCTCATCTAAGAAGGGGCCGTCTAGTATGGCAATTCCGCGTGCATCACATGGGCGGATGCCGAAGAGAATGACCTCCTGGTCAACAATTGTAGGTGTAAGTTCAATGTCACCGTCCTTTGGCACGGCGGTAAACAGTGTCTCAGTCCTGGGAAAGAACAACTCCTTGGGCGAAAGGTTTGTATTCTCATAGTCGAACACAATCTCATTCGCGGATCGAACCGGACGAAAGAGGATAAGATCGTCGACACGCGTGGGAGCGAACACGGTTCGTTCCTTCATAATGCCGCTCAGCCAGGATTCCAGCTCGTTTTTCCCTATAATCTTTGTCATTCCCCTATCCCCAGCTTCTCGTCCTTCATGAATGTAATCAAAGGTGCCACTGCATCTTCGCTCATTCCCGCCCGGTAATCGAACAGGCCGAGCACCTCTCGCTCCATCCTCCTGTTCAGCAAACTGAGAGGTATGTTGACCGGGCAGACTCGCTCGCACTCGTTGCAGGAGATGCAGCGCCCCGCAAGGTGGAATGCACGGATTGTGTTCCACATCAAGTTCTCTTCAGGGGCAATCCTGATCCCCACCCATTCCGGGTCGAGCTGTTCTACAAAGCAATCGATGCAGTAGCAGCCGGGGCAGGCCTGGCGGCAGGCATAGCATCGAACGCAATGTTCGGCTTGTTCCCGCCAGAACGCTTCTCTTTCCTCTGTAGACTTAGTCTCCATTGCGGCTATATCGGCGAAATCATCGGGAGGCCCCTCAGTGACAGGTTCACCCACCAGGAAGTCGTAAATCACAGGATTGTGCTGCCGGCACCAATTGCAGCGTATTTGAAGCTGGTCGCTGTGATTGTTCCAGCCCCACTCCACCACTCCCGGACAGACTACGCCTATGATAAAGATATTGTCACGATCGATCTGCTTCTCGCTCAGCAGCAGGTTGAGAGCACGAGAATCGCAGCCCTTGACTATCACCGCGGTGGGTTTCCCCTTCTTGTTGAGGAGATACTTGACGAGGTTGTGGCTGCAGGTGTTGTCGAAAATAAGACGCTCTACTTCTGCGGACTCGTAGATGAAAGCGGGGCGTGCGCTGAAGCCGTCGCTGCCAGTCTCATAGCCAATAACGCATTCCACGGTGCCTTTCTCAAGCAGCTCCTTGGCCTTGTCTCTAATCTGCTGGGTGAAGTCCGCTACCATCAGCTCGCCTTCCTTGCTCCTAGCTTGGTCATGTCTTCGGTGAACTCGGTGATGATCTTGGCAAAACGCTTGCCCTCTGACGCTGAAACCCACTTTACTTGAAACCGCTCTTTCTCTATACCCATGAAATCCAGCAGCGCTCTCAACAGGGCGAAGCGGCGCCGGCTATAGTAGTTGCCCTCATTATAGTGACAGTCTCCGGGATGGCAGCCGGCGACGAGAACAGCATCAGCACCCTCCTCAAAGCACTTCACAATCAACAATGGATCAACCCTGCCCGAACAGGGAACACGTATGATACGGATGTTGGCTGGATATGCTATACGACTGGTGCCGGCCATATCCGCTCCTGCATAGCTGCACCAGTTGCACAGGAAGCCAATAATCAGGGGACCGTTATCCGCGGACAAGCGTTAAAACCTCCGAAAGCAGTTGCTGGCTGGTGAAGCCGCGCAGGTTTATCGCCCCAGGGCGGCAGGCTACAATACAGAGCCCACAGCCCTTGCAAAGGCTCTCATTGATAGAAGCAATGGTGCGTTTGTCTCTGGTGATCTGCTCCTCGATTGCGTTGAAAGGACAGACTTCCTTGCAAGCGAAGCAGCCGACACACTTCATTGGGTCAATAATCGAGGTAAGCGGATCGGTAGTCAGGCTGTCCTGGCTGAGCAGGGCAACCACCTTAGCTGCGGCTGCACCGCCGTGTGCTACGCAGTCTGGAATGTCGCGGGGGCCGACGCAGGTTCCAGCGACGAAAATGCCATCGGTCTGAGTCTCCACGGGGCGCAGCTTGGGATGGGCTTCGATCAGGAAATTATAGGTATTGTAGCTGATGTTGAGTTTTTGTGCGATCAAGTCGGCATTATCGCTGGGCTCCATACCTGTTGCCAGCACGACCAGGTCTGCTTCGATCTCAACTGGCCTCCCTATGAGCGAATCCTCGCCCATAACCTTGAGATTCTTCCCCTCCTGGTAAATTTGTGAGACTCTTCCTCTAAGATAAAGCGCTCCAGTTTCATCCTGGGCGCGACGCGCGAATTCCTCGAAGTCTTTGCCCCCGGCACGGACATCTATATAGAAAACGTAGCACTGGACTTCGGAGTCATGCTCCCTGAGCATGATGGCATGCTTTGCGGTGTACATGCAGCAAACCTTGCTGCAATAGGGCCGCCCCACCTTGTCATCACGCGATCCCACACACTGGATAAATACCACATTCTTAGGATGACTGCCATCAGAGGGTCGCAGCACTTCGCCCCCGGTAGGTCCCGCTGCGGACATAAGCCTCTCCAGCTCGAGCGAGCTTATGACATCGGGGTATCTTCCCCCGCCATACTCACCATAGACGCTGTGATCGAACGTCTTAAATCCCGTGGTAACCACTACAGCGCCGAACTTCTCGGTGATAATCTCGTCTTTCTGCGACCGGTCAATGGCTTCCGTGGGACAAACCCCTTCACAGATGCGGCACTGAGGTGGCTCCGGGCCTTCCTCTGTTTCTTTCCATTTGAGATATTTCTCGTAACGGCAATTCGCTATATCGATCACTGGCTTGTTAGGGACTGCCTGGGCAAAGGGTATATAGATGGCGGGACGCGACCCCAGGCCCATATCGAACTCCGACGGTATTCTCTCGGGACAAGCCTGCCAGCAGGTGCCGCAGCCGGTACATTTCACGTAGTCGACCATTTTCGCCTTTTTCAGGATATCCACCTCGAAATTGCCCACAAAGCCCCTCACCTCTTTTACCTCGGAATATGTGAGAAGGGTGATGTTAGGATGCTGGGCCACATCGACCATCTTCGGGGTCAGTATGCAAGCCGAGCAATCAAGGGTGGGGAATGTCTTATCCAACTGTGACATGCGCCCGCCGATGCTGGGCTCCTTTTCCACTAGTACGACTTCATGACCAGCGGAAGCTATATCCAAAGCTGCCTGTATTCCCGTAATGCCACCACCGATTATCAGGGCACGCTTGGTGAGGCCCACCTGTTTGGGGAAAAGGGACTCATGTCGAGCGACCTTTGCCACGGCCATACTTACCAGGTCTATGGCCTTCGCTGTGGCATCCTTGGAATCGGAGTGCACCCAGCTACAGTGTTCTCTTATGTTTGAGATCTCCAAGAGATAAGGATTAAGCCCGGCGGCGGCAACAGTTCTGCGGAAGGTATTCTCGTGCATCCGTGGGGAGCAGGAGGCTATAACTACCCGGTCCAGCCTCTGCTCGCGTATTGCATCGCGGATCGAAGCCTGGCCTACCTCGCTGCAGGTATATTTGTTTTCATCGGCATAGGCCACCAACGGCATGTGCCTGGCTGCTTCGACGACTTCCGGGACGTTAACTACGCCCCCTATGTTCGTGCCGCAATGGCAGACAAAGACCCCTATCCGGGACATCCTTCCTCCTAGGCAAGCTTCTTTTCGCGCAGCATGGGTAATGGATTGGTGATATGTTTATCCAGCAGAAGCTCCTTGGGCGAGAAGCCCAGAGAGAGCCCCATTAGCTGCGTGAAGTACAGGACAGGTAATTCGGTTTTCCATCCCAACTTCACGGTCATATCCTTCTGGTACATATCCAGATTGGCGTGGCACATGGGACAGGCGACTGCAACACAGTCAGCGCCGCTTTTCTGTGCGAGAGAGAGGATACGATGAGATAGCTTGAGGACAACATCGAGGCGGGCGAAGGCCACGCCAGCGCCACAGCAGTTTGTTTTCAATCCCCAGTCGATAGCCTCAGCGCCAAGCCTCTCCATTAGATGGTCCATCGTTTGCGGGTCCTCCGCATCGTCAAAACCTACTACTTCCGGGGGGCGAACCAAAAGGCAGCCGTAGTAGCAAGCTACCTTCAGCCCGCTTAGAGGCTTTACGATTGGGAGAGGGATGTCCTCATCTGCCAATACCTGGAGCATATGCTTGACGGTGACAGCGGTGCTCAACTCTTTGCCGATAGTGCGGCTGACGAGGTCCAGGGTATCCTTATTCTGTAGTTCATGAAGGGCAAATCTTAGTCTGGAATAACACATGGCGCAGGGAACAGCCAGTGGAAGCCCCTTTTCCTCAGCTTGCTTCAAGGTGTGGGCGGGAAGAGCGAGGCTTAGTAGGTGGTCTGTGGAGTGGGCAGCTGAGGCCCCGCAGCAGACCCAGTCTTCAAGTTCACGCAGTTCAACGCCCAGCTTCTGGCATACCAGCCGCGTAGAGACATCGTATTCACGCGCTGTAGCGTGCAAGGAACACCCGGGATAGTAAGAATAGATGCGCTCTGTAACTGGCTGCCCGGAACCGGATTCTGCTGGTGCCAACGCTAGCTCGACTTCCTCTCTAGCTCCTTTACGCGTGCTTCAATCTGCCTAACCTCTGACGATCCCTTTGTTCTTTGGGGCACGAGCTTTAACTTCCCTCTGGTAAGCAGTGCCGGTAAGCGCTTAATGTTGTTGAAGAAGTGCATGCTGAGCAGGTTATACGTGATTGCTAACCCGACCTCGTGAAGGCGACCGAAGAGGCGTACCTGCTGGAGGAAGGCGCTGTAGAAAACAGCTATCTCCCTTTGCGCGGGCGGTCTGCCTTCAGCCTGGGAAAATAGCCGTAGAGACTCCATAATCTTGGCGATGTCAATCTCTCGGGGGCACCTCAAAGAGCAAGTCTGGCAACTCACACAAAGCCAGATTGCCGAGCTATCCAGTATCTCATCTTTGAGGCCGAGCTGGATCCCCCGCATGACTTGCCGCGGGGTGATATCCATAGCATACGCAGTAGGGCAGCCCGCACTGCATTTCCCGCACTGATAGCAGGAAGTAATGTTTTCCCCAGTGTGACTTTGAACAAAAGAAAGAAAGTCGTTGGCAGGCTCAAGGACTATGGCGCTCGTCTCTGGCATTTCCTATACAAATCTCGGAAATCGTATTGTTCTCTGGAGAGAACGGTTCAAACGGGCTCTTGCAGCGAAATTGTGAAATAATTCACTAATTCTATTATATACAGTATAAAGGAGTTTGGTAGAAGTGTCCAGTGGAAGTTTAGGATTGCCCGTTGTCAGCATTGATTTTCACCTGGACTGCTATGTTCTCACAGCACCCCTGGCTATCCTCCCCAGCAATTCGGAGTAGGTTGCGTCCAGGGCTTGTGGTATCACCCTGATGTCGGATACCACCGTTATGAAATTGGTGTCGCCACTCCAGCGGGGGATGATATGGGTGTGGATGTGGCCTTCCACGCCAGCACCCGCTACACGGCCCAGGTTTATGCCGATGTTGAATCCCTGGGGTTTGTATGCCTCGGTCAGGACTCTGGCACTCTTTCTCACAAGATCGAAGTGCTCAAGCAGTTCCTCGTCTGTTAGCCCTTCCAGGTCAGCCAGGTGCTTGTAGGGGGCTACCATCAGGTGGCCGGGATTATAGGGATAGGTATTCAAGATAACGAAGTTATTTACTCCTCTGAAGAGAATGTAGTTATCCTTATCGCTACTCTCCTTTGACTTTTGGCAGAATATGCACTCCTTCGTCTTTTCACCTCGAATATACTCTATTCTCCACGGTGCCCATATCTTCTTCATTTACATATTCCTTTCGCTAGCAAGCCCTGTCTTAGTGCTGTGGGCATTTTAGCAGAAGGACGGCCTTTTTTCGAGTTAATCCCCCCTTCCCCCCTTTACCAAAGGGGGATTTAGGGGGATTGTAAATTCATCCTTATCCTTCGACAAGCCTTGGGCCTGGCCAAGGCCAGGTTTCAGGACAGGCCCTAACCTCTCCCTCGATAGGAGAGGAATTCGATGCGAGACCATATGAAACCTGTACTTAAACTAGGGTCGTAGATTATGGCTCCAGGCGTTGCCTTGAGGAGAAGATATGATATACTTTTAGTGTGAAATCCAGGTGGCTGGAGATTTGATCTGTGGACTAAGGAGGCTTTGATGGTTGCTTTGTATATTACCGCTATGGGGGAGGCTGCCGGGAAGAGCACTTTATGTGCCGGTCTGGGCAGGATGCTTCAGGCTGAGGGTAAGAAGGTGGGGTTCCTCAAACCTGTATCCAGTTCCCCCGAGGGGAGTGACGGAGATGCCGAGTTCATGAAGCAGCTTCTGGCTCTGGACGAGCCTGTCGAGTCGCTTTGCCCGGTTTCTCTAAGCGCAAATGATTTGGCAGCCACTGCGGACGAGCAGGAACCCCCCTGGCTTAAGAAAGTCGAGGAAGCTTATGCCAGGGTCTCTCCGGGTAAGGATGTAGTTCTGTTGGAAGGGCTGGGCGATTTGAAAGCGGGAAGTGCCCCGGCGCGGATAGCTGGTCGAGTGGTGGAGACGCTCAAGGCCAAAGCTATACTTCTTGTTCACTACGAGGCTGACCTTGAAGGAGACGAGATCGCAGCCGCAGCCAGGACGCTGGGAGGCAATCTGCTTGGCGTCGTGATCAATGCCGTGCCCGAACGCAGGATGGACTCGGTGAAAGCCGGGATCGTGCCTGCCCTGGAACAGGATGGCATCAAGGTTCTCGGCGTATTGCCCGAGACCCGTTCATTGTTCACCATCACCATCGGTGAGCTCGCTGAACATATCGGGGGCAACATCCTTAATTCTCAAGATCGGTCTGATGAACTGGTGGAGAGCCTGATGGTAGGGGCATTATCTTTTGATTCCGCGCCCTCGTATTTGACCACCAGGGATAACAAGGCGGTGATAACGCGCGGTGATCATGCTGATATTCAGTTGGCAGCCCTGAACACCTCGATTAAATGTCTTGTCCTGACCGACAATATAGACCCTAATCCCACTATCTTCAGCCGGGCTTTGGAGCTTGATGTGCCGATAGTGTTGGTGGAGAAGGACACCAATAGCACAATCGAGGCTCTGGAGAGTGTCCTGGATAAGGCCAGCCTCTATCACGAGAAGAAGATTGAGCGACTGGGGCAGATTCTGAAGCGTAATCTCGACCTGGGTGCAATTTACCAGGCGATCTAGGTTACTCCAGGTTGCCAGTCCTGGTAGTGTAGGAAATCACCTTGGAATTGCGACTCTGAGTGTCAAGCTGCACTTCAGGGTCGCTTTACCATTTATATACCACCCATTTTGAGACAAAAGTCATATACATTGCCATGCTATTGACCGATAATATTTACTGATATTAAGATTGTGGGGCGTGTTAAGGCGGAAGCTATGGGTAGGCTGGAGCATCCGCTCCAGGCGTGATTGGAGCCGGTGTTTTAATCTACCCGTTGATGCCGTTCGTGGTGAGCCCTTCGGCTCCGCTCAGGACAGGCCCCTCTAACCATGAACGGCCCTTCGACAGGCCTGTCCCGAGTTAATCGAGGGGCTCAGGGCGAACGGATTAAACTTTATTTCGAAGTGAATAAATAATGAAGAGGTATGAGCAAGGAGCGTAAGAATGAACGTTAAAGTATATAGTTCGCCGACCTGTGGCTATTGCCAGCAGGCCAAGCGATTTCTCTCCGAGCGCGGGACCAACTTTACTGAGTATGATGTCTCCGTTGATCGCGCGGCAGCGGAGGAGGTAGTCCGTTTGACGGGTCAGATGGGCGTACCTGTGATCATTGTCGATGGCGAGGTGGTCGTCGGCTTCGACCGGGCCCGGCTGGAGCAATTGCTGGCCAAGGGAGGCGATGGGCAGCGCCCGCGCTTCGGGTTGAAGATAGCTGATGCCAGCCGGGTGGCTCAGAAGGTTGGAGTTGTCCCTGTATTCGGGGCCCTTGTGGGCGCGGTAGCTCCTGCGTCTTTGGGCGAAAAGGCTGGCTTGCGCAGTGGGGACATAATCATCGAAATCAATATGAGGCCGATACACAATGCCGGTGGTCTGGAGCAAGCCCTGGCTAATCTGGCTCCTGGCGGTAATATGGCGATTGTATTTCTTCGGGGGCAGAAGACCCTTAGGGCGGAGATTGTGATCTAGAAGTGGTATTCCACGCAGGAGAGAAAAAACCATGCCGGTCTATGAGTACGAGTGTAAAGACTGTTCGACGCATTTCGATCTGAGGCGCAGCTTCGAGGATGAATCGGAGGCGCATTGCCCGAAGTGCGGAGGCAAAGCGCGCCGCCTTTTCTCACCTGTGCCCATAATCTTTAACGGTTCGGGTTTCTATGTCACGGATAACAGGAAGAATGGCTCGCAGCCGGAAGAACCGAAGGCTGCTTCGCGTTCATCGGAGCGGGTGGAGGAGCCCTAGTCATTTTGTCACCATGATAGGTAGAGGCACAGCATGCCGTGCCTCTACCTATGTGTGCAGCATTGGTTTATAATGTTGCCAGTGACTGTCTCGTAGGACCACGACAAAGGGGGATACCATGGTGCAATTACGTTCGGATTGGCGCGCTCAGATAGATATAATGCAGCAGGAGATGCAACGTTTGCTAAATCACCTCGCCGGATCGAAGCCTCCTCAGGTTAGATTCTCTCCTGCGGGATGGGAGCCGGCTATTGATGTTTATGAAACGGATGATGAGATTGTGGTGATTGTCGAGCTCGCTGGTGTCAAAGAGTCCGATATCGAGATACTGGTTGATCGCGATAGATTCACTATACGTGGTGAAAGAAGGAAAGCCGTAGTGACGAGTGTAAGAAGAATGTATTATCAGATGGAGATCATGAGCGGTCCTTTTGCGAGAAGTATCGCTCTGCCCGTTGCTGTAGATACCACAGAGTCAAAGGCCTACTATGCAGATGGTCTTGTGGAAGTTGTCCTCCCTAAAGCCGGTAAGGGTACAACCCACAAGGTTGATATCAAAACTGCCTGATTGTTGATACGGGGAGAAGAACGATGGTATCAATTGGTGAAAAGTCAGAAAACAAACCTGCCGAAGTCTCTATTCCAGAAGAACTTGCCATCATTCCCGGCGGACAAGGCGCAGTTTTCCCTTCAATGATGGTTCCCATAGCTGTAAGTGATGAGAAAACGGTTAAGCTGATTGATGACGCTGTTGCCGGGGACAGAATCCTGGGGATATTTGCGCGGCGTCAAGATGTGGAAGAGGCTCCGCCAGCCAATCTGTATGAGATCGGCACAGCAGCCGGTATTGTCAAAATGCTAAAGATGCCGGACGGTACTGTTCACGCTCTGCTACAGGGTATCAGCAGGATCAGGCTGGTTGAGATGGTGCAGGTTGAACCCTATTTAAGGGGGAAAATAGAGAAGGTAGAAGAGAAACTGGAAGAGACACCTGAGCTTGAAGCCTTGATGAGGAATATACTGTCGCTTTTCCAAAAACTGGTTTCTTTAGCCCCCAATCTGCCAGAGGAGCTTTCTGTTGCTGCCGTAAACCTGACCGAACCTGGCATGGTCGCCGATTTTGTCGCTGCCCACTCGAACCTCAAGCTGGAGGAGAGCCAGGAGATATTGGAGACGTTGGATGTCCAAAAGCGCTTGGAGAAGCTCACCACATTTGTCAATAGAGAACTTGAGATACTGGAGCTGGGAACAAAGATCCAGTCCCAGGTCAAAAGTGAGATGGACAAGACACAGAGGGAATTTCTGCTTAGAGAGCATCTCAAGGCCATCCAGAAGGAGCTTGGTGAAACCGATGAGCGCGCTATGGAGATAAACGAGTTCCGGGCGAAGATTGAGGAGGCCAAACTCCCTCCCGAAGCGGCGAAAGAGGCCGAGCGAGAGCTTGATCGTCTGTCAAAGATGCCTCCTCAAGCTGCGGAGTATACCACAGTCCGAACGTATCTCGAATGGCTGACCTCATTACCCTGGGCCATAAGCAGCGAGGACAATCTTGATGTTGCTCAGGCACAAAGAATTCTTGATGAGGACCACTATGATCTGGAGAAGGTCAAGGAGAGGATTCTGGATTATCTGGCGGTGCGTGGCCTCAAGGGAGAAGATATGAAGAGCCCCATCCTGTGTTTTGTGGGGCCTCCGGGAACCGGCAAGACCTCGATAGGGAAGTCAATCGCCCGGGCCCTGGGGCGCAAGTTTATTCGTATGTCTCTGGGTGGTATCAGGGATGAGGCGGAGATTCGCGGCCACCGGCGCACCTACGTTGGTGCTCTTCCCGGGAGGATAATACAGAGCATCCACCGGGCTGGGTCCAACAACCCGGTTTTCATGCTGGATGAAATCGACAAGATAGGAGCGGATTTCCGTGGCGACCCTTCTGCGGCATTGCTCGAGGCCTTGGATCCAGAGCAGAATTTCGCTTTCAGCGACCATTATCTTGAGGTCCCTTTTGACCTGTCGAAGGTGATGTTTATCACCACAGCTAACATCATGGATCCCGTCCCACCGGCCCTACGAGATAGAATGGAAGTTTTGGAACTCTCCGGCTACACGGAGGTGGAGAAACTTCATATCGCGAAGAAGTTCTTGATCCCGAAGCAGCTTGAAGAGCACGGTCTTTCCGCCAGTATGCTCAGAATCTCCGATGATGCCGTCCTGGCCATTGTCAGAGACTACACCAGGGAAGCGGGACTGAGGAATCTGGAGCGAGAGATTGGCACGATATGCCGCAAGAGAGCCCGGCAGGTGGTTCAAGGGGATAAGAGGAGGACAACGGTCACTCCTAAGAAACTTGTGGAGTTCCTGGGACAGCGGAAATTCAGGCATGAGGTGGCTGAGCGTGCCGATGAGGTCGGAGTGGCTACAGGCCTCGCCTGGACACCCGCGGGTGGCGACGTGCTTTTTATAGAGTCCACCCTGATGCCGGGAAAGGGAAATCTTATACTCACCGGTCAACTTGGTGATGTAATGCAGGAGTCGGCGCGAGCAGCGCTTAGCTATGTCCGCTCGAAAGCTGCCTCTCTTGGCATCGAAGAGGATTTCTACAGTAGGAACGATGTGCATATTCATGTTCCCGCCGGTGCCGTTCCTAAGGACGGCCCTTCCGCCGGTGTTACGATGGCGGTGTCGCTCGTTTCTGCCCTGACCAGGCGGCTGGTGAGCAAGGATGTAGCGATGACAGGGGAGATTACACTCCGGGGCAAAGTCCTTCCCGTGGGTGGCATCAAGGAGAAGGTGCTCGCCGCCAATCGTGCCGGAATAAAGAAGGTTGTCCTCCCTAAGGAGAACGATAGGGACCTGGAAGAGGTCCCGCAGCACGTCAGAGAAGGGCTCAACTTCGTCTTTGTTGAAAGCATAGACGAAGTGCTGAAAGAGACATTGAAGAAGGCTGCTGCCTAGTCAAGGCCCTTCGCCTTTCCGCACTGAACGGTTCTCTCCGCGTAACATTGGCTCCTTGTGGGATGTTATCATCCACAAGGAGCGCGGACCGTATTGCGTCAAATAAAAGTGTTACCGAACAGGGGTCATTGCCTCA
>Ga0209498_1001233_pt1 | contig 15761 bp, 13 predicted proteins | sample WalLakDeSediment_FD_184131 | JGI IMG/M metagenome (GOLD analysis project Ga0209498, IMG submission 184131) | Lake sediment microbial communities from Walker lake, Nevada to study Microbial Dark Matter (Phase II) - Walker Lake 11/02/13 Deep... | ecosystem: Environmental > Aquatic > Freshwater >... | reverse complement strand
TCCGAAACGAAGATATGAGACTAGCGATTGCGGAAAATCCTCACCGCTGATGTGCCGGATCCCCGCTATGGAATATCTGCCGCTGGTATAAAAATTTCCGAGAAGTGCCTGCGCTCCCGCACCTATGCGAAAACTCCAGTCGGACGATGTCCCGGGTGCATATTGTTGAGATCCCGAGGTAAGCTCAAAAAACACGCGCCCACCCTGCATAGAAAGCTCATGTTTTTCCTGTCCGGTGGAGCTGGATATCAAAGTCAGGATTGCCAGTAAGGTATAAAATAATTTCATCGGTTAAGTATACTAAAAATTTTTACTGTTCTCAATCTCCGCCGGCTTCGGCTACAGGCAGCTTCGGCTCGACCATGATAACTTTTTCCCTCGAAAGAATAACCGTTCCCGGCGGATCGCCTTTGCGTTTGCGTACGTACTTTCTGTCCGTCATAGCAACCGGTACGAGTTTCGACGTTTTCATTTTACTGTAGTATGCCGCAATCGAGGCGGCCTGCAGTATCGCTTCTTTCGGAACGGATTCTTTGCTTCCTCCGGTTTTCAGGACGACGTGCGAGCCGCTCGCACCGCGGGCGTGAAACCAGAGGTCGTTCGGTTTTGCATACTTCATTGTGAGCAGGTCGTTGTTTGCGCTGCTCTTTCCCGTCCACACTTCAAAATCACCGGCAACACGGAAAACACGAAAAGGTAATTCTTCTTTGGATTCTTTGCTCATACGAATTCCGATTGATGATAATGTTTTTTGATGCGTCCTGAAAAACGATGTCAGCTCACTGTTATCTTCGATTGATGCAATTTCATTGAGCATCATTTGTAATTCACGAAATCGTTTATCGACAGATGCCGCGCGGCGTTCGGCTTCCCTGCGTGCCTGTCGCGCTTTCCGGGCGCGCTCGAAATAATGCTGGGCGTTTTGGATTGTGGTACGTCTCGGGTCGACCGGAATCGTTATCACCGTACCGGGATCGGAAATATCCTGCAGCTCAATGATCTGTTTACCTTTTGTATCTTCGCTCGGATACGAGAGTAATAACTTGCCGAATCTCTCGTATGCCGAGTCGCGGTTTTCTTCTGATAGCTCCTTCTCGATTGCTCTTACTGCCCGTTCGGCTTTTTTAAGTTCATTTGAGAGCCGGGTATATATTTCCTTTTTGCTGCTTTCGATGGTCTTCTTTTTGTGAGATACATTTACATAAGTGCGTACTGCATCGGAGCAGGATTGAAAAGGCCGTTCGGGTTTCCCATAGTGTTGCACAAGATGAATTAATCCCATCTCAATGGGTGTGCCGTCTTCGTAGTATATTCTCGGAGACGGTTCGTTTAGCTCCTCGGTAATTTCAACATAGCTGTCCCATAATCTTGTCCGGGAATCGACCGATAATGTGCCGATCTCTGTCTCTGTTTCGAGACCGGATCGGGTAACAAGTTCTTTATGCAATGTAGTACCGAACAAAACGAGGTGTTGTTTGAATGATTGCTTTATGGTTTGATCCCGGGCAGAGAATAATGCCGTGTTGAATTCCTCGTATGTTTGGGGAGGATCCGGTATTTGCTTCGGAGAAACTATCTTTGTCCCGATAACATCTTTCGGACGAAGAAACGCATCTGTAATGTAATATTCTCTGTCAACTTCATAAACGTTTGACCGTGCACCGAAGAACTGGACGATCATGCTTGAGTCATCCCCCAGCGCAAGTGTTATCTGGCGGTCGGATTGATGAAGCGTGATCCCCGAAACTTTTTTACCGCGTACATTCGTTAATGTATCGAAGGTATTTTTTCTTGCCCTGTGTACTGCATCCCGGAGATACAGAAAATTTTGACGGGGTTCGCACGAAATAATGAAACTTTTCTTTTCTTTTCCCGAGGTCGTGATCACGAGGCGATTTCGTTCCTGAGTATAGCATTCTATTATTTCTGCCTCCTCTGCATATAATCCCGCCTCCCGGACAATTTCCCGTAAAGTATAGTAATTATTGATCATAGGTCAAGAAATCCACATACCATACTAAAAACCTTAAAAAACGCCATAATATCCGCTATTTTATTGTGGATATTATGTGGACAATATCCACAGATTCGATAATTTAGCTGTGCAAATGTTGTGGGAAAAAACTACACATACCATATGGATAATATAACGTATTTTTCATATATTAGCTATCTTAAACATTTATGAATAGATTCATATGATCCTAAGTATGACCGGTTTCGGCCGGGGTGAAGCACAGGGAAAAATTTATTCCATCGTGACCGAGGCGAGAAGCGTTAATAACAGATTCCTTGAGGTCTCGATTCGCGCACCTAAGTTGGTTTCGTTGCGCGATCAGGAGTTAAAAGAAGTTGTCAGGCGTTATCTATCCCGCGGTAAAGTGAACATTACAATTACACTTGAAACGGCGGACGATGGCACTGCGCCGATAGCGGTAAATCCATCGCAGGCAAAAGCATATTATACGTTGCTGAACGATTTACGAAAAACACTGAAGCTTCGTGAAACGGTCAAGCTCCAGCATATATTACAGTTTTCGGAAATATTCGATTCGAATTCAGAAGATTCCCTTGCGGATGAGGAATGGGACGCGGTTCTTCGATCGGTGGATACGGCACTGCAGCAATTACAGGCGATGCGAATGAACGAGGGAAATGAACTTGAGCGTGATCTGAAAACGCGAATCGAAAATATCGCGGGCACCGTCGACGGTATCGAGGAGAAATCGAAACATCGTATCCCGCAGGAACGCGAGCGGCTCCGGGAGCGTGTGTACACATTGTTGAATACCGATGAGGTCGACGAACAGCGGCTTGAACTTGAGCTGGTACTACTCTCGGAAAAATTAGATGTAACCGAAGAATGTGTGCGTTTACGGTCCCATCTGAAATTTTTTAAAGATACACTCGATTCGGATGTCCCGGGCGGACGCAAACTGAATTTCCTTATTCAGGAGATGCACCGCGAAATCAATACAATCGGATCGAAAGCAAGCGACACGGAAATCTCACGATCGGTGATCGGTATGAAAGAAGAGATCGAAAGAATACGCGAACAAATTCAAAATATTGAATGACATCGGGACGCGGAAAACTCATAGTCATATCCGCACCGAGCGGAAGCGGAAAAACCACGATAGCAAATGCTTTGTTACGTCGTCATCCGGAATTTATTTTTTCGGTATCTGCGACCACGCGTGCGAAGCGGCCGAATGAAAAACATGGCAAGCATTACTATTTTCTCACAAGGGAAGAGTTTAAACAGGCTATTGAAAAAAATGAGCTTGTCGAGTGGGAAGAGATATACGGTAATTATTACGGGACGTTAAAACATGTCGTCGATGAAGCGCTCACGCAGGGGAAAATAGTTTTATTCGATGTCGATGTGAACGGCGGCTTATCTATAAAAAAACAATACCCGGAGGATGCTGTCCTGATATTCATTAAACCTCCGAGTCTGGAAGATTTGAAAACAAGATTGCAGCGGCGAAATACGGAGGATGATGTGCAACTGAAACATCGGCTTGACCGTGTGCCGATGGAAATCGACAGAGGATTATTATACGATTATTCGGTGGTGAACGACAATCTGAAAAAAGCCATCGATGAAGTAGATGAAATTGTAAAAAAAGCGATACATTCAGTAACCTATTAGGAGAGTACGGGCATGGCAGTCAAACCACTAAATCTGGAAGCACTTAAAGAGGCAAGCTCAAGTTTATACGAAGCAATTGTCATTATGGGCAAGCGTGCCCGGCAGTTAAACGAAGAACTGAAGATCCAATACAATCAACGTGTTGAACTGCTTGCAGCACAACCGATCGGTGATAGTGAGGAAAGTGAAGAGGGTGTTAATCCGGATCAGGTCAGAATTAGCATCGAATTTGAAAAGTTACCCAAACCAACCGATCTTTCGGTCCAAGAGTTTCTTCAGGGTAAAGTAGTACACCGTTACAAAGAAGAGAACATCGAAGCGTAATAAACTATTATTTCCCCGGGATCCCGGATCATGGTAAAAAATAAAAAAATACTGCTGGGGGTAACCGGCGGTATCGCCGCATATAAAGCGGCATACATAGTCCGGGAGTTCAAGCGTCTCGGTGCCGATGTTCGTGTTATCATGACACACTCTGCGACACAATTTATTACACCGCTCACCTTTTCCACGCTTTCACAGCATGAGGTCATTGTATCGCTCTGGCCGAAGTCTACGCAGGAATCGACCGATCTCGGCGTAAGGCATATCGATCTCGGACTCTGGGCGGATGTAATGCTCATTCTCCCTGCCACTGCAAATACGATCGCAAAACTTGCGACAGGTATTGCGGATAATGCTCTGACATCAACCGCACTGTCGATTCGTTGCCCCCTCGTCATCGCACCGGCGATGGATGTCGATATGTACCGCCATCCGGTGACACAGCATAATATCGGTGTGTTACGTGAACGTGGATGCTCTGTGATCGAACCGGAATCCGGTGAACTTGCAAGCGGATTGAGCGGTCCCGGAAGGCTGCCTGAATTGCAGCCGATTATCGAACATATCGAACGGGTGCTTGCCGGCTCCGAAAAAGATCTTGATGGAATACCGGTACTCGTCACGGCCGGCCCCACATACGAAAAGATAGATCCGGTCCGGTTTATTGGAAATCGTTCATCGGGTAAGATGGGATTTGCGGTAGCCCGGGCTGCAGTACGGCGCGGAGCATCGGTAACATTGATCAGCGGACCGACCCCTCTTGAAACACCGATGGGTATGCACCGCATCGATGTGGAATCCGCGGCGGAGATGTATAATGCGGTAAAAGAAGAATACACGAAACATCGTGTAATAATCATGGCAGCAGCAGTTGCCGATTACCGCCCGAAAGAATCAGCAGCTCAAAAAATCAAAAAAACAGACGACGGCACCGTACCTCAACTGGATCTTGAACAGACCGACGATATCCTTCGTTTCATCGGTGAAAATAAGAAATCTCAGATCCTTATCGGTTTTGCACTTGAAACCGAGAACGAAGTATCGAATGCACGCGAAAAATTAGAGAAGAAAAATCTTGATTTCATTGTCCTCAATAACCCGACACAGGAAGGATCGGCATTCGGTGGCGATACGAACCGGATAACGATACTAATAAAAGAGGGAGATAAAAAAGAATATCCGCTGATGAGTAAATTTGAAGCGGCAAATAAAATATTGGATTGTATCCGTGAGCGATAGTGTATCGAATCTTGTCGATGATGTAAAAAGGTTTTTGAAGTTTCAATCGGAGTTGTCCGGCGGGTCGTTGTATCTTCACGACCGGGCGGAGCCGGTGGAATCAAAGAAATCACCACAGGTACAACCACCAACAAGGGAGAAACCAACGGTACAACAAAAAGCAGTCGCCGATACACTCGAGACAACAACAAAGCTGACTCCGGGAAGAAAATCGCCGGTTACGCAGTCGTTGTTTGCAGTCCGGGAGGAATGGATGAATGCGGATTCACTGGATGCAATGAACGAACAGATATGTCATTGCATGAAATGTCCGCTCGGAAAAACACGAACAAAGTTTGTATTCGGTGTGGGTAATCCCGATGCCGATATCATGTTGATCGGGGAAGCTCCCGGCGCGGATGAGGACCGGCAGGGTGAACCGTTTGTCGGTCGTGCGGGACAACTATTAAACAAGATTCTCGAAGCAGTCGGCTTAAAGCGGGAGGAGGTATTTATATGCAATATTCTAAAATGCCGCCCCCCGGGCAACCGGGATCCGCAGCCGCCTGAAGTTGAACAGTGCGAACCGTATCTTCATAAGCAGATCGATCTTGTGAAACCCAGGATCATTCTTGCACTGGGCCGCATTGCCGGACAAACGCTTTTACGAACCGGAGATCCGTTAGGATCGTTGCGAAGCCAGGTGCATGACTATCTCGGCATCCCGATGATCATTGTGTATCATCCCGCGGCACTCCTCCGGAATCCGAATTTTAAGAAAACAATGTGGGAAGACATGAAAGCATTTAAAAAATATTACGACAATTTGCTACAAACAGGGAAATAATATTGTATATTGATTATTGATAACTATTTATTGAAAATATCTCAATAATCATTATTGTATAAACTATAACCAATACTACATTCAGACATGGCAGAAATCTATCCTACGAAACAATCCCGACAGACCGGTCCCGATAGTCCGAGGGATGAGGGTCGGATTCCGCCGCAGGCGGTCGATGTTGAAATGTCGGTGCTCGGTGCTATGCTTATCGAAAAAGAGGCTATTGCCCGTGCGATCGACCTGTTGACGGAGGATGCCTTCTACAAAGAGGCACACCGCCGCATTTTTCAGGGAATGGTTGCATTGTTTGAGCGGAGTGAACCGGTCGATCTTGTAACCCTCACCGAAGAGCTCCGCAGGCGCGGAGTGCTCGAAAAAATCGGCGGTTCGTTTTATCTGACCGAGTTGACGAACCGCATCACATCCGCCGCAAATATCGAATACCATGCCAGGATCGTTCTTGAAAAATCGCTTATGCGGCGGCTTATTGAATCATCAAACGAAATTTCGGGACGTGCATATGAAGATTCCGAAGACGCTTTCGATCTTCTCGATGAAGCAGAACAAAAAATATTTACCATTTCCGAACGGCATCTGAAGAGAAGTTTCATCTCGATGAATCAGGCACTCCACCAAACAATGGAGATGCTCGAAGAGATTCACGGAAAACATAGCGGTATTACCGGTATCCCTTCCGGATTTACGGAGTTGGATAATATCACCGGCGGGTTTCAAAAATCCGACCTTGTCGTAGTTGCCGGCAGACCGGCAATGGGAAAAACTGCATTGGTGCTTTCTGCGGCCCGTAATGCCGCGATCGAATATGATGCACCGGTCGCTTTCTTCAGTCTCGAAATGTCCGCGCAGCAGCTTGTTCTGCGTCTCATTTGTGCCGAAGCACGTGTCGATCAGCATAAAGTTCGCACAGGTCGGTTACCCGAGGATCAGTGGCAATATCTGAGTACCCGTATCGGGAAACTGGCACGGGCTAAACTTTTCATCGACGATACGCCGTCACTCGGAATCCTCGAACTTCGTGCGAAAGCCCGTCGTCTCAAAGCCGAACACGATATACAGCTGGTAGTCGTCGACTATCTTCAACTAATGCAGGGTCCGAAAATGATGGATAGCCGCGAACGGGAAATATCGACGATTTCGCGTTCATTGAAAGCACTGGCGAAAGAACTCGATGTGCCGGTCCTGGCTCTTTCGCAGTTAAACCGCGCGGTAGAATCGCGTACCGATAAACGGCCCCAGCTGGCAGACCTCCGCGAGAGCGGTGCGATCGAACAGGATGCAGACGTGGTAATGTTTGTGCACCGTCCCGAGGTATATAATATCAAAGAAGAAGGGGGCGAATCTACCGAAGGCATTGCAAAAATCCTTGTAGAGAAACAGCGGAACGGTCCGGTGGGAATGGCACGACTGTCATTCATTAAATCGTACGCGCGTTTTGAAAATCTTGCACGTACCGAGTTTACCGGACATGAACCGACCGATGCCTCGGATACGACGCAGGAAGGCCCCGCGCCGTTTTAACGGGAAAGTTTCAATATATCTAACGGTCACTAAACGGATAGCATAGTATGCCGAAAAAAATACTTGTCGTTGACGATGAAAAAGATATCGTTGAGATGCTAAAGTATAATCTCGAAAAAGAGGGGTATACGGTTTTTACGGCACTCAACGGGAAACGCGCCATTGAGCAGGCGCAGGAAAACAAACCCAATCTTATTTTACTCGATATCATGATGCCGGAAATGGACGGTTGGGAGGTATGCAAACAACTCATGAAGGACGAGAAGACTTCCACTATCCCCGTGATATTTCTGACGGCAAAAGGTTCGGAAGTGGATGAGGTAGTCGGTCTTGAGCTTGGCGCAGATGATTATATCGTGAAACCGATCAGCATCAGAAAGCTGATTGCGCGGATCAAGACGGCACTTCGGAGAAAAGAAAAACTTGACACACCGGGGGAAACAATCCCCGAAGTACTGAAGATAGGGGCATTGGAAATTAACATACCGAACTATACGGTTAAAATAGGTAAAGAAGAACTTTTATTACCGAAAAAAGAATTTGAGACCCTCGTTTTTCTTGCAAGCCATCGCGGCAGAGTAATCTCGCGTGAAGTTTTATTGAATGCGGTATGGGGGGAAAACGTCATCGTTGTCGACCGAACCGTCGATGTCCATATACGTAAAATCCGGGAAAAACTGGATAAATACGGCGATTACATCGAAACAGTGAAAGGTGTGGGCTACCGCTTTAAATTGTAATGTATGAAAAGTATCCGATCGAAAATTACCCTCACCTATGTTTTTCTTGCCTTTGTGGTTGTTGTGGCGTTGGGTATTACTTCAAGTATCAAGATAGAATCCTATTTTTACGACCGCCTTGTATCAAGTCTCTCGACACTTGCCAATGTTGTTTCGTTCATGATGCAGGACGAATCCATCGTCGGTGCGGAACAGCTCGATAGCCGGGTGAAAACCATAGCCGGTCTGGAAGCCGTCCGCATCTCGGTTATTAATGCCGACGGGACGGTCGTGGTCGATTCGGATGTGCCCTTTGAGCATGTAAAAGATGTGGAGAACCATTTTTCCCGTCCTGAGGTCCGGATGGCGCTACGGGAGGGGACAGGTGTTGTGACAAGAAAAAGCGTGACGGTGGATCGTGACTTTATGTATGTTGCGCGGCGGATTTCACTCGATCCGGCAACCGATCTGTTGGCTGCAATTCACATCATCCGCGTTGCCGCTCCGCTCGATGAATTAAACCGTAACGTTGGTGAAATCAGATCGATTATTTTTATTGCGGCTTTGGTTGTACTTCTGGGTGTCACCGTCGTGAGCATTGCGGTTTCGCGAAAAATATCCCGCCCGTTGGTCGATCTTGCAAAAAATGTCGAAGAAATACGAAGCGGTAATCTCGGTAAACGTATCGAAGTTCATTCCGACGATGAGGTCGGTATGGTAACGCGGACACTGAACGATTTACTCGATAAAGTAAATGCCGATATCGGAAGAATGAAAAAGCTTGAAAAGTTCAGGAGCGAGTTTCTCGGTAATGTATCCCACGAGCTCCGGACGCCGATTTTTTCGCTTCAGGGTTTTCTGGAAACGCTGCTTGACGGCGCCATCGACGATCCGGCCGTTAATCGTGACTTCCTGAAAAAAGCCCATGCTCACGCATCACGCCTGAATAATTTATTGGCCGATCTAATCAACATATCACAGATTGAATCCGGCGAGATGAAATTGAGTTTTCATAATTTCCCGGTGAAAGAATTTCTTGAAAACATCATCCGCGAAATGCAGCCGGTTGCCGAACAACATCACATTGTACTCCGCGGTCGCTACCCCGCTCAATCGGGTAACACTCAGGTGTACGGTGACAAACAACGCTTGCTGCAGGCGATGCGCAATCTTATTGAGAACGCCGTCAAGTACAACAAACCATACGGTGAAGTTATTATCGGATTTGATTTGAAAAAGGCTACCGCGCGTATATATGTGAACGATACAGGTATCGGTATTACCGCGGAGCATCAGTCCAGGATATTCGAGAGGTTTTACCGGGTCGATCGCGACCGCTCACGCGAAGTCGGCGGTACCGGACTCGGTCTTGCCATCGTAAAACATATCATAGAAGCCCACGAAAGTACCGTCCACGTTGAAAGCACACCCGGGAAAGGGAGTACGTTTTACTTTACACTACCGTTAGCCGGTATGCAGGTATGAACATTAACTCCTTTATTGTAAAACAGGTTTTCAGGCACCTGAATATCTCCGTATCCGCACAGAAACAACTTGAAATTGCCGCAACACTGAGCGACGTCGACGGCAGAGGATTCCCGCGGGATCTTATTCAACTGAACGCGCCGATGATCGCCAGAGGTCTTTTAAACTTCGCAATCCTTCAGATGAATCGTGACTGGATATATCCCTACTGGGTACACCGCCAGCTAGATCCGAAGGGTCCGGGCTATATCCCCCGGTCTCAAAATCCGCTTCTTATTAATATAACCCATCGCAACTGGACGGCTATCGGCAGCACGCATGGTTATTATGAAGCAATTGTCGATCCCCGAGGATTGATGACTCCGCTCCCCCGTGAATGGTCTGTTGATGTCTGGCTCGTCACGTCGAAAGGGGTATTTTTTCCTTCGCTCAGTGAGAAGGCCGATCAATATATGGATACGCATTCGCCGAACATTAAAACATTATTTACCTTTCACGATGTCCGGTTAGAACTTGAATGCTTCGTCCACAATACACGGCGGGGTGTTGATGTCGTCTTTCACCGGACAACTGTAGTCAATACCGGAAAAGGAAAAGAAGAGGGGTATATTTGTCTTGCCATCCGCCCGTTCAATCCCGAGGGTGTTGCTCCAATTGAATCAATCGAGTTTAAGTCTCCGCGTATTGCATATGTGAATAACGCCGTGGGTGTTGTATTTGCAGAAGAGCCCGACGGCGTTATCTGTTCTAATGGAGAAGGGGGGGATATAGCCCAGCGGTTGATGAAAGCAAAAAAGGGGGACAGGATTTTCGAAAGCGAAGTAAAGCATGCGTATGCTACCTGTAAACAGGGATTGACCAACGCGGTAACGGGATTCAAATTCGAATTACAACCGGGTGAAGTAAAGCAAGTTCACTGCAGTGCGGCACTGGGTACGGATCAGGCAATGCTTCAATCGCCGGTTAAACAAACGTGGCGTGTATCTTTTGACCGCCGACAAACGGAACAACAGGCTCGATGGAGAAGGGAAATTGATCAGGGAGCGTATTTCACCATAGCGGACAAAGATTTGCAGAATTTATTCGATGCCAGCCGCCTCACTTTACTGCAATTTCACGACGGTGAGTTCATTTCTCCCGGCCCGTATACCTATCATACATTCTGGTTTCGCGATGCAGCAGTTATGCTTTCAGCTCTCGATGTTCTCGGTTATCAGAAACGCACCGGACAGGTTTTCGATGTATTCACCAAACGACTGACCCCGGATGGTTTCTTTTCCGGTCCGGACGGGGAGTGGGATTCAAACGGTGCAGTCATCCAAACAGTGTATCGTCATTATGAACTGTACCGCTCCGAACTCTGGTTACGGGGCTGGTACCCGGTTCTTGTGAAAGCCGCGAATTGGATAAAAAGAATGCGTCGTAAGACGCGTGATACAACTGTCACCGTAAAAGGACTTATGCCTAAAAGTCTGAGTGCCGAGCATCTCGGGATGGTCGATCAGTATTACTGGGATACGTTCTGGTCTCTTGCCGGACTGAAGTGTATGGAAAAGATCGCTGCCATCCTCGGTAAGAAAAACGATGCCGGCGAATATCGCAGAGAAATTAAAAGTTTTGAAAATGATATCTTTCTTTCGTTTGAATTCGTTGAGCAAAACATCGGAGCGAAGGTGATACCCGCATCGCCGTCTCGTCCCTTTGATGAAGGCGCGATCGGATCAATCTGCTCGATCTATCCCCTGCAATTATTCGATGACATTACTCCTCATCCAATAAACACACTGCATATGTTAGCGGATCGTTATGTGGACGACCGGGGATTTTTTCATCCGCTCATTCATTCCGGTTATAACCCCTATCTTACGCTTCATATCGCGCATGCATTTCTGTTTAGCGGTAATGTGCATCGGGCCTGGAAGATTGCCGAAACTGTCTTTAAGCAGGCCTCGTCGACATACACCTATCCCGAGGCAATACACCCTGCGACCGGAGGCGGCACAATGGGCGACGGACATCACGGGTGGGCAGCTGCCGAAATTATTATGTTTATCCGGAATTGTTTATTCATAGAAAAGGGAAATACGCTCGAATTGTTCGGCGGAAATAATGGTCGGCTTATTCGCCGGGGAGAGGACTGTGTGTTTAGAGATATACCGACATCTTTTGGAAAGGTCGGTGTGCGTTTGAAGTATACTTCTGCAAACAAATGTACAATAAGTTTTTCAAGTAAATTTTTCAAACACACACTACCTGAAGCTATCGAATTACACGTACCGTTTGAAATTAATGATTATGTTACTGGTAACAGGGAATTATTGTATAGCTTAAAAAATGAACAGGGACGCTCGCTTTTGCGTGTGTCCCCAGCTTTAACAAATCTTTATGTAACGATAAAATGAATGTGTTTTAAATTCCGTTACTCTGCGATCAATCTACCCTCTCAACGTAAATTACGATGCCGTTCTCAGTATCTGCCGTCTCGCCCATATATCCCTCCGCATTTCTTCTAACGCATCTATCTTAACCGGTTTACTACCCGCTATCGGAAGTGTAAACATTTTCAGCGATGTTAAACCGTTGTGAAAACTTAGTCTGTTGTATTTCAGTAACCGTACCGGATCGTTACACACCGCCCCCGCGCCGTTGGCAATTTGTATTCCGTTTCTGGTATAGAGCTCATTGCGATGAATGTGACCATGTAATATATACTGCACGTTCAGCTCATTAAAATAGTACAGGAGTTTCCGGCGTTTCCGCAATCGCATCATCCGCGATTCAATCTGACGAAACACGGTGTTTCGCATTGCGGGATCGGAGACAAGGTGATTCAGATGATGATGAATCGTAACGATGGGAATTTTATATTCCAGAACCGGATCACCGATAAGCTTTGCGAGACCGTTGAATTGTTCATTACTTACACAACCGTTTGATCCGACTGGATTGTGCAGGAGGGACCACTTCGGTATGGAATTCAAACCGATGATCGCAAACGGTCCGGCCTCTTTAATAAACGGATACAAAGTGGATTTGTTTATTCTGCGGACACCGTCAAACGTTTCGGTAAATGTTTCGTTGAATAAAGCCAGGTTCCGGCGATAATCGACGTTCCGTATGTATTTCGGAAAACTCAATACATCGATTGCCCGGTGCGGGCCGCCGAATATATCATGATTACCCGGAATAACCGTCAGCCGCTCACTATCGAGCAGATCGTACCTGTTCAGTATTTTTCTCGCGACATAGAAATCCTCGACATCGCCGGTACTGACAATATCACCCGAAATGATGATATGATCGAAACCGGATTTTACCACGTTTCCCAGAAGTGTGTTGAATGATTTTATATGTTCACGATAATAGCGGTGGCTGAGGTGTGGATCCGATATGTGTACGATAGTATAGGTATTACCATCGTATGAAACGTTGTGTTTAGTCTTACCGTTACGCTGCGCGCCTGCGACGGTTTTGCGTAAATTGCTCAATGACGTTTTCGTAACTTTCAAAAAGTTTATCAAGTATTCTTTCCCAATCAAATTTGTGTGCCTGTTTTACTGCGTTCTTTGCAAGTTGTTTACGTTCATCCGGGTTATCAAGTAATCGCTCGACCTGCAGACGCATATCGACGGCGCTCAGCGGTTTCGAAAATAATCCGGAAATGTTTTCTTCAATAATACCAACAGCCCCGCCCATCTTTGCGGCAACGGGAACCAGACCCGATGCCATCGCTTCTACCGTGACCAGTCCGAATGTCTCGGTTGTGGAAGGGAAGACGAAAATATCCGAGGAGGCATATATTTCCGCAAGCTCCTTACCCGTCTTAAATCCGAGAAAATGTGCATCAGGCATCATGGTCTCTAGTTCTGTCCGGGCATGCCCGTCACCGACGAGCACCATCTCGAAATCATTCCTCGTTTTGCGGAGCTGATTATACATATCGGCGAGGACACGTAAATCTTTTTCCCATACAAGCCGGCTGACAAAAAGTAAAATCGGTTTGTTCCCGGCTCCGATTTTCCGACGCCACGCATCCGAGCGGTTATACGGATTGAAAACCGACACGTCCGTTCCGTTCGGTATATATTCCAATCGTTCAAGGCGATGCTCGGCAAGTTCTGCGAGAATCGGTTCCGTCGGTACAAAGGTACGGTCCATCTGGTTATAAAAATACCGCATAATTTTCCAGATGATTTCTTCGAATCCATAGAATTTATAATATCGCGGATAGGAGGGGAAATGTGTATGATACGTTGCCACGACCGGTATATCGTACCGGTGTGCGTATTTTACCGCTGCGAAGCCGAGTGTGCAGGGACTGTGTATATGGATAATATCCGGACGAAATGTATTCAGTGTCTCCTCAAATCCTTTATACCGGGGCGATGCAAGCCGGTAATTTTTCTGTAAGGGGAGTATGACCGACGGCATCCTATACATCGGAATCATCGGATTCTCATCATCGGGTAATGTTGCCGTAAATCCGATAGCTTCGATATTACGTGCGATGACCTCATTGAATATCCGGTACATTACTCTGGTAACACCGTCTTGACCGACTCGTAAGTTTGCATTAAAGAATGCTATTTTCATTTCATGTTCTTTCTAAGAGGAAACCGTTTGTTTTATTTGTTGTGATTTTCCGACTGATCCTACCGAAGCTTGTATACCTGGCGTGTGCCGGTATTTTCCGGTAAGACGTTCATAGCTTGTAATGAGTTTTGTGTTTATGGCATCCCAGTTATAATCCGCGGAAGAAATTTTTGCGTGATATCCCAGTCGTTTCATAAAGTCGTAATTATCAAGGAGCAAGGTGATTTTTTCACTGAAGTCTTTCGGATCGTTTCCGCGTGCTATGAACCCGTTGATACCGTCCGTTACAATATCTGCAACACCTCCTTTATCAACCGTCACAGCCGGAAGGCCTGATGCAAATGCCTCCAGTATAACGTTACCGAATGTTTCCGTTGTCGACGGAAAGATAAATAAATCGGATGAGGCATACATTTCGGAAAGATCCCGACCGGCTAAATATCCGGTGAAATGAGCATTCGGTAACTCACGTTCCATATATTCACGTTCGGGGCCGTCACCGACGATCACCAGTTTGAACGGCTTTCTTTTCTGTTCAAGTAATCGAGCCGCTGTGATAAGATCGTCAAGGTCTTTCTCCTTCACGAGCCGGGCAACGAAGAGTAAGATCGGGGTTTTCGCATCGACACCGATCGAGCTGCGAAGCTCCTCGTTTCTGAACGACGGAGAAAATCGTGTTGTGTCGATACCGCGTTGCCATAGCTCGACGCGTTCTACGCCCTGTTTCCGGAGTGCGTATGCCGCGCTCGGTGACGGCGCATACGTTGCAGAGCAACGGTTATAAAACCAGTGCAAATATTTCCATCCCAATCCCTCAATACTTCCCATACCGTAATACGGGAAATATGAAATGAAATGAGTGTGATAACTCGAGACGACCGGTATACCCCGCCGCTGTGCGTAGTTTATGCCGTAAACGCCGAGTATCGTCGGTGAGACAACGTGGATAATATCCGGCTTATATACATCGAGTTGTCGATATAAATCCTGAAAATAAGGCAGTCCCATTTTATACGTATTATGAAACGTAAACGGGATTGAAGCGATCGGTCGTATTCTGTGTCCCCAGGATATTTCTTTATCGGGTAAAACCGGTGAATAAAAAAGGAAGTCTATGTTTTCTTTGTGGAGTGTTTCGCCGAGATAGGAGAGTGTACGTGAAACGCCGTCCCTAATAGGAGGTAGTGTCTCTGAAAAATAAACTATTTTCATAATAATAAGAATTTTACAATGAATAATCCTGTATATGCGCTGAGGGAGCCGAGCACTGCGCCTGCAATGACATCGGTCGGATAGTGAACGCCGTTATATACGCGTGATATTCCCACGCCGATTGCCCAGATAATCATAACCGGAAACAAGACGATAAAAACCGATCCGG
>Ga0209498_1001231_pt1 | contig 15767 bp, 9 predicted proteins | sample WalLakDeSediment_FD_184131 | JGI IMG/M metagenome (GOLD analysis project Ga0209498, IMG submission 184131) | Lake sediment microbial communities from Walker lake, Nevada to study Microbial Dark Matter (Phase II) - Walker Lake 11/02/13 Deep... | ecosystem: Environmental > Aquatic > Freshwater >... | reverse complement strand
GAAACCCCTCCGGCAAACCTACGGCTTCACCGGAAGTTTTTATGAGCATCCAGGGATAATTCTTTTTATAAGAATCAATGTTGGGGGTATGAGCGGCCAATACCGCATTCCCCTCGGGATTTTCGTTGTATCCCCAACCATCGCGTACAATTAAACAAACCGGTCGCATAGTTAAAAACCTTTCTCTCTCCAGATTCTTCATTTCTATACTTTATTCAGGCATCGATGCTAACGTTTTAAGCCTTGGATAAATTTCTCAGGGTGCTGATAATCGTTTCGTCCTCTGCCAACGCGCCCATGCCCTCATCGCCATCGGCCAGACGCTTGGAAATCGGTTGAATTACAGTCAAATTATAAATCTTTTGACATTGGGACAGATGTTGTTGGGTCAATGGATTTTCCCACATGGCGGTATTCATAGCCGGCGCCACAATCAACGGCTTAGGGCCGAGCGCGCGCACCGTTGAGGTGAGTAAATTATCACAAAAGCCATGAGCAATTTTGGCCAGTGTATTGGCTGAAAGGGGAGCGATCAGTAACGCATCGCACCAGCGGGCCAATTCAATATGCAGTACCCGTTCGGTGTTGGTCCACTCGTCCTGGTCGGTGAAGCAAGGATTCCGGCTCATCACCGCCAGTGCCTGGGGGGCTACCAGGGCTTTGGCATGTTCCGTAACAATCGTTTTGATGGTATAATCCTGTTTGGATAAAGTTGAGACCAGATTGGGCATTCGATAGGCAGCAATGGATGAAGTAATGCCGAGTAATAATTTCATTTCTCATCTCTCGTTATTATCATGATTTTGTTGGATTAAAATATTGCTGCAAACTTAGGCAATTTAGCGTTGGCAGGCAATAACCATTACACGACAATACACGACAATGAGGCGGTCAATCATCGGGGAAAGTAGTTATTATTAAATCCATCGCCTCCCGGAAAGGACCTTAGCGTGGATTCGCGCCCAATGATCAGAAACGGTACCCTAAACTTAGATTTACCAAAATTCCGGAGGCATTAACCTCATTGGGAAACATGATTTCCGCGAACTCCACCGGATATTGAGCGAATGCGCTTTTTTCCCCGGAGGTGTCGAACGCTGAGCTGAGTTGACCGGCAATCTCAAGGCCGATTAGGAAATGTTTTCCCAGGTAGTAATCAAATCCCAGGGCCAGTTTAAGGGCTAATCCCGCGGTATTGGTGGATTCGTCAAAATTGAATTCGGAATCATCCGTCAAGCGATACTCTTCAATAAATTTGCTGGTTAAGTTGAGCAGGCCCAGGTCGGCTCCGATATAACAGGCAAAGTGTCGGGGATTGTACCAGAATTTATAATTCATTCCCAGGTAAAGATTGAGGAAACTGAAGCGGCGCTGTAAGGATAAATCTTTAAATTCCGTATCCTGGTTAGTGTAATTGCTTTCGTTGTACGCCCAGGCAGAAAGCATGGTTTGGACACCGATACCAAATTTCAAATTGAGCTGCGGCCTGAGCAGATACTGAATTTCCAGTTCAAAATGATTCAGGGCAGCAAGGGAGTCAGCCTCATCAACTGAGAAAGCAGCCGTTGCGGTATTATTGAAATCATGAACAGCATCATTGAGGTCATCGCGAAAATTCAATCCAGCCGTACCGCCACGCAAATGAATGGAAAATTTGGGAATCTTTACCACAACGGGAATTTTTTCTTCGGTTTGGATACGCATCACCGGATCCTTTTTCAGAGGAATGGCAGTTTCGGCCAGTTGGTTGGCAACGGCGGGAATAACGTCGGTTAAGACACTGCTCAACTTACCGCGGTAATCGCGGGTTGCCGTTTTAATGATCGCTCCGGTTTTTACATCAATCAGGCGCAGGCTAATGGAATATAACTCCTCGATCTGTCCGATATTTCCGGCTACCATCTGCTGGACATTAAGCAATTGTCCTGCTTCTACCGCGCATTCGATGGTCGTGCAGCCGCTGAACTGGAAACCCTGTTCTTCGAGAATATTGCGCATTTTGTCCCGTTCCAGAACACGGAATTTGCCGGTTTCAAATAATTCAGTACGCAAGCGGTCCGAAAGAAATTGGGCGTCCTGTACGGATATGTTGGTAGGATCAAGATCGAGCACGGCAATATTCACCTTTGAATCTTGCGCTGTTAAATAAATACAACAGACCAATATAAGCATGAAGATAGAAGTCATTTTTATGCGCACGGCAAAGTCTCCTTAAAATAACAATATGGGCGACACTGAAAGGTTATCGGAATGAATCCCCGGATATTGAATGATTTGAACAGACCTTTTTGATTTGCTTGTGCCAATATTACCGTGTTATGGGATCATATACAATATTTCTTCCTCTTTTTGCGGAATAAGAATCCTGGCAGGGTCTGTAAAAGCGCAGAAATTGATGTCAGGAAATTTTCGCAGGACTACAGATTATTCATTTCCTTCAAGACCCACTACGGTCAGCCGTCCGGCCATGTGTCTTAAAGGCCATTTTAAGTATTGATAATCAAATTGCAGAATGTCTTCATCAATACTTTTGAGTAAATCGACAGGTAATTCTTTCTGTTGAATTTGCAGGTAGGGAGTAATCTCATAGGTTCCCGGCCGAAAAAAATAGGGTGAGAATTGATAGAACATATCCCAAACCGTGACCGTATCGATCAGAATCAATTTGTAAATACCGGGTTGGCCCTGAAGCAGGACGGCATTCTCAATGGGATCGTCCTCATGCCTCAGCACCAGACAACTGGGATTGCCAAAGGAGTTATGGTAGGTTCCAACCTCAACCGGTTCGGCCAGATTTTCCAGACGGACCTTGAAGTGGATCGGATCTTTGGATTCGGTCGTCATAGTGTCCGGATTTATAGTCGTCTGAATATCCAGAATTTTCCTTAATACAACGGACTGCATGAGTTTTCCCTTCACATCCAACGGCCCCTTGCCGTATTCAAACTGTCCGTCAAGGATGGGCAGGGGAACAATGCCTACCTGATAATTGGCAATATATAAGTACAGGTTGAAACTGCCGGTAAGGCCGCCGCCCGGCTGTGTGTTTGCCCGGGGTAATTGCAGTTCAAAATTACCCAGGCTGTCACTCCAGGTAGAGAGTTTAAAGCCATCCAGCCAGACAAAGACGCCGCCGGAACCAGCGAGGTCACCGACGATGACCTTACCCTGCAGGCGCCGCTTGTCTTTAATCTCGATGCGATCATCAAAAAACGGATTTTCCGTACAGGTGTTCAGCAGGATAATCATCACGACGAAAAGAACGAATGGCAATAATTTTGCGGACATCGAAGGGGAGACCTTTCTCAGCTAATATTGTGCACCCAGGGTGATGTAAAAGCGGCGATCCCGGATGGCTATGCCTTCCAGCAACGTGTCATCATCAAAAATATTACGGGCGCTGAAATTGGTGAAAAATTTAAAACCTTTCAATTCAAAGGTTTTATTCAGGTGAATATCCAGATTGGAGTAACCGGGCAGGATGATTTCCCAATATTCACCGCGCAGATTTCTCAGCCAGGCGATCTGTTCACTTTCATGAAAACCACGCAGTTGCAGGGAATAACCGGCATGATCGACGAACAAATTAATCACATATTTTAAGTCACTTTTAAAGGGAAAAGCGAGCCGCTCGGAAATGAAATACTTGGAAAGACCCATCTCGTAGGTGATTTTATTGCGCAGCAAGAACAATTTCATCCCGGCTTCCACTCCGCTGATCTCGGCATTGTTTACGTTGTCGTAGAAGGCGTTGGGCAGACCGGGCGTGTAATAGATTCTGAATTTATTTTCATAATAATTACGGAAATAATTAACATCCACCTGCCAGCCGTTCAAAGTGCCCTGATCATTGATCTCACGGATGGTATTGAGGCCCAGTTCCAACCCATGATTTTTCTCCGGATTTAGATTGGGTTGTGTCGAACGGGCATAGGGGCCGAATGTAAAGGGGGTACTGATCTGCTGGAACAGAGTAGGGAATTTCACATTCGATCCAAAATTTAAATAGGTTTGCACACGCAGGAAGCGATGCGCCCAGGAGAGGTTGGTGGAAAATTTAAAAGTCGATTCGGACCATTGATTGTCGGCTTGCACTTCAGCAGGCACAAAATTCGAATCGGAAGGTAAATAATTCCACTCTCTCAGACCCTGACCTTGTTGATTATATACCCGGTCGAATCGATAGCTCAAATCGATATGGGCTTTGTTAAGCAATTCTGAATAAGTGGGGATGTGCAGTTTGAAAACAGAGGCCAGACCGTGTTTCTGGCGCCGGAAAACCGCACGTTCCAGGTTGGTGTTCGGTTCATTGGGCTGGTCACGTCGGTTATTGAAAAGCAGTTTGCCGTTTTCGTACTGATAGACGCCATACCAGTCCAGCAATTTGAAACTCACGTCTTTCTCAATGTTTAGATTAATGTTCTGGCTCTCATAATTTTCCTCGATCGTGCCATTATCAACGTTCACCTGTTGCCGCCGGTCCAACCAATGATAAGCGGCGGTCAGACCGAAATCCCCGATTTTCCAGATGTTGCCGGTGTAATTGGTGATTAACATCTGATTCAGATTGTTGAGCGTCTCGTCATATTTATCATTCTCATGGTCCAGAGTTGAACGAAAATAAAGCACATTGATATAATTTTCGGCTTCGGACTGTACGTCCGATAAATCATAAAACACCTGGGCGGAGTGATTGCTGATGCTATTGTTCAAAAAAAGATCGGATGTGCTTTCCGAGTCATAGTATCTCCGTTTTGTGCTGCCCTGTTTATAACTGTACGAGGCATTCAAGCGGTTTTTGAAGGTATGGTTGAATTGTATACTCCAGTCACCGGATGCATAGGTACCAAGACGTTGCTGAAAACGGACGTGATAGTTTCGATACATCTTGGGAACGATGTTGACCACTCCGGAAAAGGCTTCGGCTGCATAAAGGCTGGTATGGCTGCCCCGGATAATTTCCAAATGGCGAACGTCTTCCAGGTTAATCAGGGATAAATCGAAGGCGTTATCGTAAGCGCTGTTCATCTTTATCCCGTGGTATAAAATGATCACATCATCGGCGTTACCGCCGCGGATGGCGATGGTTTTCTTACCGCTGAGTTCCTCTTCTATCTGGATGCTTTGCTCGTTTCGCAACAGGTCCCCGGCATCCACAAAACCCTGCACATCGAAATTTTTAGCCTGAATGATGGAATAGGGCTGCGGGATATCGCGCAGAATTTTGGGCATTTCGCGGGGCGCCTGAATGGTAATCAGGGAAGACTGAATCAGTCTGGGAATCATATAATAATTGTTCTGATCAAGGGCCTCCCCTAAGGAAAGGGTTAAAGTATCGAAGGCGACGTGTTCGAAAACCAGAGTGGCCGTGGAATCAGCTTCCGGAATCAGCAGGCTGAAACGACCGTCAATCTCTGAGGATGTCCCAATGGGATGATCCTGAATGTAAATATTGACATAAGGGATTTCCTGGAAGGTATGAGCATGGCGGACCCGGCCGGTCAGGATCAATTGCTCGGCTGCGGCCAGTTGTATGAAGCTGAGTACACATATGGCCGGCACTAACAAGAATTTGAGGATGTTCACCGGTTGGTTCTCCACGGGCTAAGTACCTCATTTATATATGTGTCATAATTCACTTTGTTTCATATCGGCAAGTTTTCGCTAAAACACGTAGCGCCTGTTTTACAGATATCCACCCGGATTCAGTTTCAAAAGCAGATAATCAACAGAATTGGTACTCTCTTTGTAACGTAATAATGCGTTAACTTATTCAAAGCGGGTTTTATATTTTGCCGCAAAATAAGTTATTTGGGATGGAGACGCAAGGGATCAGGTAATTTAATTATTTATGAGTTCAAATGCTCCATCTCTATTTTGATTGAAATAGCAACACCCCCCTGCTGAATGGACTTGTAACGATTTAATTGCAAAGCTATGGGTTAATTTGAAACCAATCATCACATTTTAATCATTTTTGATAGTTGGGATCCTGCAGAAAATAACAGAGAGTAAATTTGCCTCTGGCTGATGCAGGGTGTAAATTCCGTTTACATTATTAGGTGGTAAGCCATGATCATCAGAATCACGTTTTTTATTTTGATCGCTTTGGGGTCTTTCCTGTGGGCACAGGAGGACTCCGCGCCTTTTAAGATGCTGGAATCGCACTTGATAACCGGTCTCATCCCCGATATTGATGATGCCTACGGAGTTGCCTTCCGTGATTTTAATAACGACGGTTATCCGGATATTTACCTGGTTTGTTTCCGAAATTTAAACCGTCTGCTGATCAACAATGGCGGTATCATTCCCTTTATCGATCGGACCATTCATTCCGGATTGGGTGGTTATCTGATGACCCGTGGTGAAAGCAATCTGGAGTTGGGTTCCTGTGTGGCCGATTATGATAATGACGGAAAGCCGGATATCTTTCTGGCCGGTTGGGGAAAAACGCACAAATTGTTTCGAAATTTGGGTAATCTTGTTTTTGAAGACGCCACCGCTAATCTCAATCTGCAGGGAATCGTGGATGCCAATCAGGGCATCTGGTTTGATGCCAACAACGATGGTTATCTCGATCTTTATCTGACCGATGAACACCACACCAACCGTTTTTTTATCAATAACGCCAATGGTTTTTTCAGCGAGGCCCTGTGGACCGAAACCTTCATTGATTCGGCCATCAGTCAGGGCGGTTGTGCCGCGGATTTTAATAATGATGGTTTTATGGATTTGTATATTGCCAACTGGCGTTCCCGGGATTACCTGCTGATCAATGATGGAAAGGGTCTTTTTCAGCGGGTGGATTTACCCCTGCCGACCCTGCAGGAAATCTATGATTCCAATAGTGCTGCCGTTGGCGATATTGATAACGATGGTGATCTGGATTTATTCGTCGCCACTAAGGAAGGGCGGGTATTCCTTTACCGCAATCACTCCACTGATCAGCAGCTTCAATTCACCTATGATGCCGATCATTCCTTCTTTTTCGAAAATGAAGATGCTTATGGCGTTTTGCTGGAAGATTTTAATAATGATGGCTGGCTGGATTGCTTTTTTTCCTTGTTCGGGGAAAACAGGCTCTATCTTAATGATCAAACCGGCGGTTTCCTGAGCGACTTCAGTTCCGACCGCAGGAGCGCCCAGAGCACCGGCGCGGCCGCAGCCGATCTCGATTTGGATGGGGACATGGATATTTTTGTCGCCAATAAGGATGAATTCAGCCGCATCTATCTGAATCCCACCAATAACGATCGATTTATTTCCATCCGCCTGACCGGTGTCGTATCCAACCGCGATGCCATCGGAACAAAAGTGTATTTTTATGACAGCGAAGATTCCCTGAGAAATCTGATTGGATTCAGGGAAGTCACTGCTCAGTGCGGATACCTTTCCTCCTCCGAACCAACCATTCATTTCGGAACCGGTGAGTATCGTTTCCTGGATATAAAAATTGTATACCCCTCGGGTAAAGTGATGGAGATAAATGGACTCAAACCGGGCCGGCGTTATCAGTTTGCTGAATATAACCTTGCCATATCCACAACAATCTTTGCTTTGAATACCATTCGTTACCACATCAGCCGCTCAGAATTCTGGATTAATTTATTTTTGTTTCTGATCTTTTTGATGATCATCTGGATTCATGTCTACCTGGGGATCAACCGCTTTCAATGGCAAACCGTTGGGATGGCCACGCAACTGATCATCTGGTTCACGGTTTCGGCCATCATATTCACCCTCTTTCGAAAAACGCCCCTGGAAACCATTCTGATTGCCCTGAATGCGGTTTCCCTGTTTGGCGTCCTGGTCATTTCCGGGTATTCAGAGCACATGCGTTCCCTGCGGCGGCGTCGCGCCCAATATCGTAAGCAGTTACAGGCCATCAGTGATCAGATGATCAACATCCACGACAACAGGGAACTTTTCCAACAACTGATTACAACAATTGCCAGCCATGATGATATTAAAACCGCCTTTATTTTATTTAATCATGAGAACAGTGCGCTGGATCTGTATAAGCCGGACGGAGAAATCATTCCTGCTTTCTATTCACTTAGCCAGGATGTCTATCGTAAAATTTTAACGAGGAACAGGATCGACATAGATCGTGATCATCTGCTGCCTGACTTGTTCGGGAAATTGCAGGTCAACAGTTTACTGCCGGTTAAGCGTGAAAATGCCCTTTATGGAATGATCGCCATCGATATGAAAAACAGAGACTCCCATGTCAACCAGGAAGATTTTCAACTCTTGCAGACTATTGCCAATCAGACAGCGATTGCCATTGCCAATAACAATTATATCGAGGAAAGCGCCCGGTTGATTAAAAAACTGACCGAGGCGGAAATCCGCGAAGAATACCTGAAACAACTGGAAAAGACCAACAGGGAACTGGATCAGAAAAATGCCGAATTAACACGGCTGTTTAAGGAACTGCAGGAAAAGGAGGCCCAACTTATTCATTCCGAAAAAATGGCTTCCCTAGGCCAACTGGTGGCGGGTATTTCCCATGAATTGAATAACCCCATCAGTTTTATCTATGCCAATTCACAATCACTGCAAGATTATCTCAAAGCGATTGAAGAGTTGTGGGCCTCGATGACTTCTTCGCAAAAAGATAAGCGTGAAGATGATTTCGGCAGGATAATAGATGAATTGCGATCGATTATTGCTGATAATATCAGAGGTTCCCGCAGTGTAAAAGAACTGGTTCTGGATTTGAAAAACTTTTCGCGGTTAGATCAGGCCCAATGGAAAGATGCCCAATTGGTATCCGGAATCGAGAGCAGTTTGCGAATTCTGCAGGCGCAGATGCGTCCGGACATACAAATTATCCGTGATTTTCGGGCGGATCCGCTGCTGTTCTGTAACCCCGGTCAATTGAATCAGGTATTCATCAATGTAATTTCCAATGCCATTCAGGCATTAGAGGGCAAGGGGACCATTACCATAAGGACCTATGTCCAGGGGGATCAATTAAATATTGAGTTTGAAGACAGTGGAAAGGGAATACCTAAAGAAATACTGCCCAGGATTTTCGATCCCTTTTTTACCACCAAGGACGTTAATGAAGGCAGCGGATTGGGACTTAGCATTTCCTATTCAATCGTAAAGAAACACAACGGTTCCTTGTTGGTTGATAGTACACCGGGGAAGGGCAGCAAATTTACCATTGTATTGCCCCTGACTGGTCGGGATACGATAAAGGCGGTTGAATATCCGTTGAAAAATAATTAATGTAAAAGAACTATTTGGATAAAACACGAGCGATGGAAAAGGAAAATCTGTTAATTGTCGATGATCAGCCGGAAGTTTTAAACATGCTGCGCCGGCTTCTTTCCGGGGGTTATAATGTGCTCACGGCCGGCAGTGGTGCCGAAGCGCTTAACTATCTGACTCAGCAAAAATATGCCGTCATTTTATCCGACCAACGCATGCCGAAAATGGATGGTGTGACTTTTCTGAAAGAATCTCAAAAAATTCAACCTGAAGCCGTACGTTTGATGATTACCGGTTATGCGGATATTGAAGCAACCATAGGCGCCGTCAATGAAGCCAATATTTTCCAATACATTGCCAAACCCTTCGAGCCGGAAGATTTGAAACGAGCGGTAAAAACAGCTGTGCAACGTTACCGGGCTGCCCGCCAGAGCGAGCTGCTTAAAGAGGAACTTCTGCAGAAAAACCGTGAATTGGCCGACGCCAATCTGGAACTGCACAAACAAGTTGAATTTCAGTTGGATCTGGGTAATTTAATCGGCAATAGTCCGCCCATGCTGCGCGTACTAAAACTGGTTAAAAAAGTGGTCAATACGCCAACTACGGTCCTGCTTTTAGGAGAAACCGGAACGGGTAAGGAATTGGTGGCAAAAATTTTGCATTATAACAGTAACCGCAAAGATAAAATGTTTATTGTGCAGAATTGCGGGGCTATACCCGATACCTTACTGCAAAGCGAACTATTCGGCCATATGAAAGGATCCTTTACGGGAGCAATCAGTGATAAAAAGGGGCTCTTTGAAATAGCCGATCAGGGTACGATTTTTCTGGACGAAATCGGCGATACCTCCCCGGCTTTGCAACTGGGATTGTTACGTGTGCTCCAGGAAGGCGAGATAAAGCCGGTAGGCTCCAATCTTACAAAAAGAGTGGATGTACGGGTGATTGCCGCCACCAATCGCAATCTTATGGAAGATGTCCAATCCGGTCGGTTTCGCGAGGATCTGTACTATCGTCTGAGTGTGTTTCCCATTGTCCTGCCGCCTTTAAGCGAAAGACGAGACGACATACCCGATTTGGTGAACTTCTTTATCGATAAGTATTCCCGACGCATACAGAAGCGCATTCGTGGGATTGAAGAAGAAGCATTAAATATTCTTTATTCGGCTGAATATCCGGGGAACATACGCGAATTAGAGAATGAAATCGAACGCATGGTAACGCTGGCCGATGATGATACCCCGCTTGGTATGGAGCTGCTCTCTCCGCGTTTCCGGGCGCATATTTATAAGCCGACATCCGTACGCATGGAGACGGATAATCTGAAGGAAGCCATCGAAAAACTGGAACAGAGCATGATCAAAGAAGCTTTGTTGGCGACCAGTGGAAATATTTTGCAGGCCGCCAAAAAGTTGGGAGTGAGCCGGGTCGGTTTGCATAAAATGCTAAACCGCTATCATATTGAAGCTGTACAATATAAAACTTGACTGAACTTTATTGCGAAAGCGACGAGGTATGATCGCCATTCAAATTCCGGGCTTCAGAAGCATCGAACTGCACCATTTAGTCATGGACTACAACGGTACTCTGGCCATTGACGGCCAGTTGATTGAGGGGGTAGCAGAACGACTCGAAAAGCTGTCCACCCAAATCCAAATACATGTGATTACTGCCAATACTTTTGGCCGCGTCAAAGAGCAACTGCGCGGATTTCCGGTAGAAATGGTTATATTAGAGGGTCCTGATCAAGCCCGACAAAAATATGAGTATGTGGCCGGTTTGGGAGCCAACCAAACGGTTGCCATAGGAAACGGACGCAATGATCGGGCGATGTTGAAACTTTCGGTGCTGGGCATGGTTACAATACAAAAGGAGGGTGCGGCCCTTGAGACCATTCAGGCGGCTGATGTCATCGTCCATGACATCAACGATGCGCTTGATTTATTGCTGAATCCGTTGCGCCTGGTAGCCAGTTTACGGGATTGATCCGGTAAAAACCGGTTAGATAAGATAATGTTAAAAATATTTACTTTTAATGTAAACGAAATAAACAAAAGAATATAATCAGGTATACTAAAAGATGTCCAAAGTGCCTGTTATTATTAGCTCGATCAAATTTATTACAATTGGTATGGTAATTGTATTATATTGAAGTGAAATTCATATAAAGGAGTCCATCATGAAGACATTTAAGAATTTAAGCGGATTTCTGATCCTTTTTATCGTTACCTTTATGTTGTCTTCCTGTTATACGCAGTTGGCTTTTGTTGAAAAAAAGCCCGTTAAACGCGTGGTTATTCAGGATCAGCAGGAAGAGCTGATAACCGAGGCGGATACCATCTACTACGTTGAAGAAGAAGGACCGGGTTATATTAAAGAATATCATTACTATTACGGTTATCCGGAAATATATCGTCATCGTTTTGTGTATGATCCCTGGTGGTATTGGGATGATTATTATTTTGGATTCACCGGCTATTACTACCGTCCTTATTGGTATTACCGGCCCTGGTATCCTTATGTAGTCGTTTACGATCCCTACCATTATGATTATTATTATGATCGCTGGCATCGTTGGGGATCCAGTTCACGGCGTGATTTCAAACCGCGGCCTTTCGATAAGCATGGTTCCTCGGGCAGACTTGCCGGAACCTCCCGGGTCTCCCTGGGATCGGAGCGCTGGGATCAATCACGACCTAAAGCTACTCGCGTATCTACAGCGTCGACCGGGACTTCGGGCAGTGCACGAATCAGCGAAAGAACTTCAACCAATCAAGCGGTGCGCTCGACGGTGCAGGCCGATCAATCGCCAAGCAACACGGTGGTAAGAAGGACATCCGGTAACACCACTGCCATAACGAAAACCAGCGCCCAAAGGGAGTCCCAGGTAGAGAAAACCACGCCGCAGTCAGAAAAAAGGAAGTATTATAAGGTAGTACCTTCATCGACAACGGAAAAGAGGAAAGTAGTCAGGGTAAGGGAATCTCAAAATACGGAGAAAAGAGAGTCTTCAGGTTCGGATGTGAAGAAATCCAGTAATGCGGAACAATCCAAATCGTCCGATACAAAATCTTCATCGGTCCGTTCTGAAAATAAAAGCAGATCATCCTCATCTTCCTCGAGCGGCAGCAGCGTCTCCGGGTCGCGTTCATCGTCATCGGGCAGCAGTTATTCGCCACCGGCTCGGTCTTCATCGGGTAGCAGCCGATCAGCCACTTCCGGTAGTTCATCATCGGGAAGCCGCTCGAATTCTGGGGATTCAAGCAGCAGCAGTTCAGGTTCAAGCAGCAGCGGATCAAAACGGCGTTAAGGATTGGGGAAGGATACAATTATGCGCGTGTTACTCAGTTTCTTGTGGATAGCTTTACTGGTTGGTTTTCTTTTCGCTCAGTCGGCCGAGGATGCGGTCAATCTGGTTGAAGATGAGCAGGGATTTGGTTTACGAGCAACGGCCCTGGGCAATGCTTATATTGGTGTGGCTGATGATTACTCGGCGATTTATTGGAATCCGGCCGGTCTGGCTCAAATAACGATCGGACAGTTTTCGACATCCATTTCCAATGTTAAATTTCAATCGGATGCACTTTTTCTGGGGTCAAATACCAGTGAAAGTCAGACCAATACCAAATTTCAGAGTATCGGCCTGGTCATACCTTTTCCGGTTGTGCGGGGCAGCTTTGTGATGGCATTAGGCTATCAACGGATAAAAGATTTCGATAATTATGTGAAGTATCGCGGTTACAATGCCGGTAGTAATAATTTAGCGTTTGATATTGAAAACGATCTGGACTATTTCGGACTTTTACCCTTTGATGAACAACTGCAGCTGGGTCAAACCATTGCTTCTGAAGGGCACTTTAGCCAATGGTCGATGGCCCTGGCTATGGATATGTCGCCCAATTTTTCCGCGGGCTTAACGATCAGTCTTTATGATGGACGCAGCGATTACTCCCTGGATTACTCCCAGGATGACGTCAACGCCTACAACAGTTATGATATTTTTGATCAGAACAACGTCAAATTTGCTGAATTCTACTACAATTATTATGATTATCAGCAGCGCGTGAAAAGCGAATTTTCAGGATATGAATTCAAGTTGGGCGGCTTGTTCCGCATCATTCCCGAGCGTCTCAGAGCCGGTGCCGTCATAGCCTTTCCGATGAATCTGAAGGTCAATGAGGATTGGTCTTTTCGCGACGACCTTTCCTATGATGTGGTTATGAACGGCACGACTTATGAATTTAATGAGACGTTATTTGATGACTCCGGGGTGTTTGATTATATCATCAAAATTCCTTTTAAATTCAGCGCCGGGCTATCCTTCAATTACTCCCTGCTGATGGTCAGCGCCGCCGTCGATTATCGCGACTGGAGTCAGTTGAAATATGACATTCCCGACGACCGGCCGCGCGAAGAGTATAACGATCTGTTAAATCAGAATAAGTTCTTTAAGGAAGACTTCCGCGCGGTTACCTCCTATTCCCTTGGTGCAGAGATCAATCTGTTGCGATCTGCACTGGCGCTACGCGGTGGTTTTCGCTTCGTTCCATCCGCATTTAAAGAGGCCGGCAGTGACTACGATAAGAAATACTACAGCGCGGGTTTGGGATACAAGGTCGATGCCAGAACAATGATCGATGTTAGCTACGTGCGCGGTTCCTGGAACAGGGATAAGTTTTATGCTTATGATTGGGATGCCGATCCCATGCAGACCTCGGAAAAATACCAGAGCGACAAATTGTTGGTCGGCGCCCGCTTCTTTTTTAAATAAAACAGCTTCGGTTACTTACCCGGTATTACTCAACTCACTAGCGGATAATGACTAATTTTCCGCTGGTGAGTTTTTTATTGTCCGCATCTTTCACCAGATACATATACAGACCCGACTGCGCCGGTCGGTCATTATCATTACGCGTGTTCCAACGGTAGATGAAGTCGATTCCGGCGCGTCTGAACACAGGCTCACCAAGCAAATTATAGATGATGATCTCGGAACCGATCGGCAGATTGACAAAACTGATCACATCATTTTCCGGAAACTCACCGGCCCGATAAGGATTGGGAAATACATTGATTACTCCCTCATTTCCGGTGACGATCTCAAGTTCCGTGGAACGATGTTCATTTCCGCTGCTGTCCGTACCTACCGCCTGGAATTGATAGGAAGTTTTTGGTTTGAGCCCGGCGATGGTAAAGGTGTGCTCTGTGCTGTACTGATTGGAGTGCTGCGATTGGACCGGCGATTGATCCGCTTCATATTCGATTGTGGAACGTAGGGGAATGGTTGTTTGCCATTGGATCTGAACGATGGTTCCCGAGCCCATAAACCGGTAATCAAAGGCCAGAAAAACAATTTGATGGATACTGAACAAGGCCTTCATTTCAAGGTTATAGCCGCTGGGTGTGGTTACGCGAAAGGTCAATTCTTCATTACCGAACCAGTCGGGATTTAGCGGTGCAATTCGGGCGGTCCGTTTTAAGGAATCGATATCCACGCTCAGATATTGGTTTCCCGAATACGTCCATTTTAAATGGGATTTCAGCTCTGCGTCGCAACTAACCAAATCATCGAGAAGTATGGGTTCGAATTCTTCACCCTGGTTGATGGTTTGACCGTTCAAACCCAGGGCAGTTACCGTACCTTCGCTTTCTTCCAATCGGGTAAAAACGGCGTTATCACTCGCCGATGCACCATAGGGATCGGTCACCGTAAATGTCAGTACCTCTGAACCCGTCCATTGCGGATCAGGCAGGCTGATAGTGACCCTTCTATTTGCGTTTATGTGAACGATCAGTTCCGTATTACCGCTGACTTGCCAGGTTAGGTTTTCTTTCGGATCGTTGCCATCCGTAACGTAATTATCGAGTCGAATGGTTGAGAAGGCTTGGCCGGTAGAAATAATCTGATCGGGTATGTTGGCAAGTTGCGGTTGGGCGTTCACCGTGAACGAGGCCTGTTTCGAAGCCGTATTTCCCTGGCTGTTCTCAGCAATAAAGCGGACCGTGTCCGTGCCTACCCAGGATGGAGATGGTTTGGATAAGTTGGCAATCTGATTGCTGTTAATAGAAACAATTAAATGACTTTGTTCCGAGCGCCATTGCACTTCATTTGTTCCATCGCCGGAGTCGATTAAATACTCAGTTAGATTGATGCTGCTGAAATTTTCTCCCTCGGCGATGACCTGACCAGGAATGTTGGCCAAATGCATGGCTCCGGGGGGTAACACGGTGAAATTCGCTGAAACACTGTCGGAAAGGCCTCCCGGATCAGTCACTTTAAAAGTAATCCGTTCCTGTCCGCTCCAATCAGTGGGAGCGGTAATAGATACAGTAGATTCAGTATCGACGGATAAAGTCAATTGATTATTCCCCCGGTGGATCCAGATCAGTTCCTGTGAAGCATTATCGGGATCATGCACACAATCATTCAGCGGGATGTCTGCGAATGTCTGTCCCTGCCTTACCTCCTGATCGGTTATAGCGCTGGCAATTATTTTCGGCGGTGCGTTGATTTTAAATGTGGCACTGCTACTGGCGGAAAGACC
>Ga0209498_1001230_pt1 | contig 15768 bp, 14 predicted proteins | sample WalLakDeSediment_FD_184131 | JGI IMG/M metagenome (GOLD analysis project Ga0209498, IMG submission 184131) | Lake sediment microbial communities from Walker lake, Nevada to study Microbial Dark Matter (Phase II) - Walker Lake 11/02/13 Deep... | ecosystem: Environmental > Aquatic > Freshwater >... | reverse complement strand
GCCGCGATGATCGACCGGATGCTCGCCGAGGCCGGGCCGGAGATCATCCGCAAGACGGGCGGCCCGCCGAGCTTCAACCACGGCCCAAAGAAACTCTGGTGGCAGCGAGAGCGGCCGGCCGACTTCAAGCGGATTGCCGCGTTCGTGCAGCCCGCCGCGTATGCCGCGATGCGGCTCTGCGGACTCTCGGGTAGCGAGGCCTTCATCGACTACACGTATCTGCATTTCTCGGGCTTCGCCGACACGGCCGGCGGCGAATGGGACGAGGCACTGTGCAAGGTGTTTCGCTTCGATCGCCGCAAGCTCCCACGGATCGTGGCGCCGCAGGACGTGGTCGGCTCGCTCACGGCCGCCGCGGCGAAGGCGTGCGGCCTCGCGGCCGGCGTGCCCGTCGTCGCCGGCTGCGGCGACACGGCGGCGAGCCTGCTTGCCTGCGGGGCGACGAAGCCCGGCATCTGTGTGGACGTGGCGGGCACGGCGAGCGTGTTCGCCGCGTCGTGCGGCCGATTCACGCCGGACGCGGAGGAGGGAATCCTCTCGTGCGCGAGGTCGGTGACGCCCGGCCTCTGGCATCCATATGCCTACGTGAACGGCGGGGGCATGAACGTCGAGTGGTTCCGCGTTCTGATTTCGGGCCTCGGCGGCCGCACGCGACTCCCCGACGCCGAAGCGCTCGATCGGCTGGCGGCGGCGGTCGAGCCGACGGACGACCTTCCGTTGTTCTTGCCGCACCTCGCGGGCCGCGTCTCGCCGCCGCAGCCGCATCTCCGCGGCGCGTGGACCGGCCTCACGCACGCCCACGGCGTCGGCGAACTCTATCGCGCGGTGCTCGAAGGCGTGGCCCTCGAATACGCGATGTATTTGGCCGCGATCCGCCGGCTCCTGCCCGCGGCGACGCTCGACGAACTCCGCGTGACCGGTGGCGGGGGGGCGAGCGCGGTCTGGAACCGCCTCAAGGCCGACACGCTCCAGCTCCCGGTGCGGCCGGTCGTCGCGAGCCAGGGCGCGCCCGCCGGCGTTGCGATCGTCGCCGGCTGGGGCGCGGGCCTGCTCAAATCGCCCGCTGCGGCGGCGCGGCAGTGGGTGGAGACGGCCGCAGCGGTGAGGCCCGCGCGGGCCCAGGCGGCCCGCGCCGCCCGACGGCTCGACCGCTATCGCACTCTCCTGCGGGTGCTCGACCCCGCATCGGCGCCCGAAGACCGGGCGAAACGCCCCTTCCACGACATCGGAGACGACCTCCTGTGAGCCCATCCCCGACCACCGCCACACCCCCTGACATGCCGGCCGTCGACGCCGCGCTCGTCCTGCCCGCCGTGCAGGCCACGGCCGACACGATGTTTGAGCCGGCCACGCGGCCTACGATGTATTTCATCGGGGTGACGACCGGCAAGAGCTCGATCATGCAGGTATTCCCCAGGTGGGCGGCGCACCTGGGCCTCGGCGCCGTCGCGATCCGCGGCCTCGACTGCACGTGGCACGACGACCCGGCCGTGTATCGCCGCGTCGTGACATTCATCAAGGACGACCCGCAGTCGCTCGGGGCCCTCGTCACGACCCACAAGATCGATCTGCTCACCGCCTGCCGCGATCTCTTCGACGAACTCGACCCCTACGCGGAATTGCTTGGCGAGGTGAGCGGGATCGCGAAGCGAAGCCGGCCCGGGGCCTCGCGGGAGCAGTCGCGCCTCTGCGGCTACGCGAAGGACCCAGTCACGAGCGGCCTGTCGCTCGAGGCGTTTCTGCCGGCCGACCACTGGAAGCAGACCGGCGGCGACACGCTGATCCTCGGCGCGGGCGGCTCGTCGATCGCCCTTTCCTGTGCAATGCTCGATCCCGGGCACGGCGACAACCTGCCGCGGCGGCTGTTTGTCACCAATCGCAGCCGGGGCCGGCTGCACGAGATCGAGGCCATCCACCGGAAGTTGAACGTGAGGATTCCGGTCGAATACATCCACACGCCGCGGCCCGAGGACAACGACGGCGTGCTCGCCCGGCTCGCGCCGCATTCGCTCGTGGCCAACGCCACCGGCCTCGGCAAAGACGCCCCCGGCTCGCCGCTCACCGACGCGGCGGTGTTTCCCGAGCACGGCCTTGCCTGGGACTTCAACTACCGCGGCGACCTGCACTTCCTCGTGCAGGCCCGCCGGCAGGCCGCCGCCCGGCACCTGCACGTGGAGGATGGCTGGGTCTACTTCCTGCACGGCTGGACCCGCGTGATGGAGGAAGTGTTTCACGTCGAGATCCCGGACCGCGGCCCGGGGTTCGACGCGCTCGGGCAGATCGCCGCCGGCACCCGCACCTGATCCCTGTAGCTCGAAAGGAGTTTCTTGACGATGGCACACGCAGTGGCCGACCACCCCGGCACCGATGCCGGCGTTCCCTTCGGCGTCGACATCGATCTGGTCACCGGCACGATGGCCGCGCCCGACCGCGTGCTCGTCCGCCGGGCGAGCGACATGCGGGGCTACTACCAGGACGCCGCCGCCCTCGACCGGCTGATCGCCGCCGGCGACCCCGTCCATTACGAGGTCTTCGAGAAGGTGATCCCTGAGACCTACGGCCACCTGCTGTTCTGCATCTCGAAGCTCTATCCGGGCCGCGTCGGCGACGAGTGTTTCATGACGAAGGGCCATTACCACACCGTCAGTGGCACGGCCGAAACCTATCTCTGCATCGCCGGCACGGGATACATGATGTGCAAGCTCTCCAACGGCTCGTGCCGGGCCGAGCCGATGCGGCGGAACCGGATGGTCTACGTGCCGCCGCACTGGGGCCACCGCTCGATCAACACCGGCACGGAGCCGCTCGTCTCGTTTTGCGTCTATCCGGCCGAGGCCGGTCACAACTACGGCGACATCGCCGCCCAGGGCTTTCCGCAGAGGGTGTTCATCCGCGGCGGCCGCGAGGCGATCGAGTAAGGAAGGGGCACTTGCCATGGGCACGATTCTCGTCACTCCCCGATCGCTCACGACCGGCGCTCATCCGGCGCTCGAGCGGCTTGCCGCTGCAGGGCACGAGATCGTGCTCGGTCCGGCCGGCAGGATGCCGTCGGCGGCTGACCTCGCTCGCCTCCTGCCGGGCTGCGTCGGCTGGCTCGCCGGCGTGGAGCGGATCACCGACGACGTGCTCGCCGCCGCCCCCGACCTCCGCGTGATCGCCCGCAACGGCACCGGCGTCGATGCGATCGACCTCGCCGCCGCCCGCCGCCGGGGGGTCGAGGTGCGGCGGGCGGAAGGTGCCAACGCCCGCGGCGTGGCGGAGCTGACGATCGGCTTGATGTTCGCGCTCGCCCGGTCGATCCCGCTCTCCGACGCCGCGATCAAGGCCGGTGGCTGGGAACGCCGCAAGGGGGTCGAACTCGAGGGAAGGACGCTGGGCATCGTAGGTTGCGGGAAGATCGGTCGGATCGTCGCCGGGCTTGCCAAGGGCCTGGGCATGGGCGTCATTGGGCACGATCCCTTCGCGACCGACACGGGCGAACTGCCACTCGTGCCGCTCGATGACCTCGTCGCCGCGAGCGACGTGATCACGCTCCACTGCCCGCCTCCGGCCGATGGCGGCCCGCTCCTCGACGCCCGGCGGTTCGGGCTCGTGCGGCCGGGTGTCTTCATCGTGAACACGGCCCGGCACGAACTCGTTGACATTCCAGCGCTCGTGGCAGCGCTCGATCACAACCAGGTGGCGGGGGCGGCGCTCGACGTCTTCGACGCCGAGCCACCGCTCGATCGGGCGCACCTGGCCAGCGGCCGGATCATCGCCACGCCTCACCTCGGCGGGTTCACCGACGAAAGTGTCGATCGGGCAGTGGCCGTGGCCGTGGACAACCTGCTCGAGGCCCTGGAAGCGGCTCCTCCAAGTCGGACGGAAAGGCTGAGGACCTGAACGTGAGCCACCTCGATCCACTGGCGGCGATTGCGAAGCACCGCATCGTGCCCGTGATTGCCATCGAGTCGGTGGCCCACGCCCTGCCACTGGCCGACGCGCTTCTGGCCGGCGGCCTGCCGATCATCGAGGTGACATTTCGCACGGCCGCGGCCCTCGACGTGATCCGGCTGCTCGCCCGCGAGCGGCCGAACCTGCTCGTCGGGGCCGGCACCGTGCTCGATCCGGCGACGGTCGATGCGGCGGGGGAGGCCGGGGCGAGGTTTGCACTCGCACCGGGCTGCTCTCCCGCGACGGTGAACCGCGCCCGTGCGATCGGCCTGCCGTTCGTGCCCGGCGTGCAGACACCCTCGGAGGTCGAGCTGGCCCTGTCGCTCGGCTGCGCGACGCTCAAGTTCTTCCCCGCCGAGGCGGCCGGCGGCGTGGCGATGCTCGAGGCGATCCATGCTCCCTACAAGCACACGGGCGTGCGGTTCCTGCCGACCGGGGGCGTGAGCCCGGCAAACCTCGCCTCGTATCTTGCCTGCGGCGCGGTCGCCGCCGTCGGTGGCACATGGCTCGCGAAACCATCCGACTTGGCGGAAGGCCGGTTCGACGAGATCGCGGCCCGGACTCGCGCGGCTGTCGCAGCCGCGGCGGGGCAGGGGGGCCCATGCTGACTCGAGTCACGGCACGGGCGTGTCCCGAGCTCGTCGTCGCCGACGGCGGCCCGCGCCGGCTGTCCGCCGCCGCGCCGGCTGCGGACACTGTCACGCTGGCCTGGCTCGGACAGGCGGGGTTTCTCATCCGCACAGCCAGCCGCACGCTGCTCATCGATCCCTATCTCTCAGACTTCCTGGCCAGGAAATATCTCGGCCGTGAGTTTGCCCACGAGCGGCTGATGCCGCCGCCGCTGGCCGTCGCCGACCTCGACCGCCTCGATCTCGTGCTCTGCACCCACCGCCACTCCGACCACATGGATCCCGACACACTTTGCAGGATCGCGGCGCGGCATCCCGAGTGCCGGTTCGTCGTTCCGGCCGCCGAACTGGACCATGCGTGGGGCCTCGGCCTGCCCGCAGATCGCCTCCTGCCGATCGATGCCGGGGAGACGCGGTCCCCCGTTGACGATCTCGCGATCACGGCCGTCCCGGCCGCCCATGAGTCGCTCGACCACGACGACGCGGGGCGGTGTCGGTTTCTCGGCTATGTCGTGCAAACCAGCGGACTCTCGCTCTACCACTCGGGCGACACGGTGGTGCACCGCGAGTTGCCCGCTCTGCTCGGGCATCTGGCCATCGACTGCGCGATCCTGCCCGTCAACGGCCGCGACGAGTGTCGCACCGCGCGGGGCGTGCCGGGCAACATGACGGCCGCCGAGGCGATCGCGCTCTGCCGCGCGGCCGGAATTCCGCTCCTGGTGCCCTGCCATTTCGGATTGTTCGCCTTCAACACGGCGAGCCCCGCCGATCTCGAGCTGCTTCGCGAGTGTCAGATCCCCCGCACGCTCGTCCCCGATGTCGAGCACCATCTCATTCTCACGGCCTCTCACGCCTCCCCGGAGCCCCAATCATGACCGCGAGTCCCCTGAAGATCGGCATCGACAACTACTGCTACCACCGCTTCTTCGGCGAGGTCTACCCGCAGCAGCAGGATCCGGGCCGCCAGATCACGGTCGAGTGGTTCATCGACCGGGCCCGGGAGCTCGGCGTCGATGGCGTGTCGCTCGAGAGCTGCTTCTTTCCGAACTTCGACGCCGGCTACTTCGACTCGCTGAAAGCGCGGCTCGATGCCGCGGGGCTGATGCGGGTGTTCGCCTGGGGCCACCCCGACGGCCTGGAGGGGGGCAAAAATGCCGCCGCCCTCGACGAACTAATCGGCATGATCCCGCATGCCCGGCGGATCGGGGCTGACGTGATGCGGGTCGTGGGGTCGAGCCTGATGTTCCGGTTCGAGGACCATCAGGAGCAAATCAGGCGGCTGACCGGGATGTTCAAGCAGGCTGTGGCCGTGGCCAAGGATCACGGCGTGAAGCTCGCGATCGAGAACCACATCGACTTCACGAGCGACGAGATCGTGCAGCTGCTCGACGAGGTCGATTCCGACTGGTTTGGCGTGAACTTCGACACGGCCAACTTCGCTCGGCTGCTCGACGATCCGGTCAAGGGGATGCAAAAGCTCGCCTCGCGGGTCTTCGCCACCCACATCAAGGACTTGAAGGTGAACCCGCAGGCGAGTGTGGACGACTGGTTTTTCTTCTCCTGCACGCCGGTCGGTGACGGCTTCGTGGACAATCTGGCCCTCGCCCGGCTTTTGAAGGAGGCGGGCTACCAGGGGTTCCTGGCCGTCGAGACCGACTTTCTCCATCCCGACTATCCCGACGAGGATGCCGCGGTGGCCCAGAGCGTGGCCGCGCTCAAGCAGATCGCCGCGGCCGCATGACCAACGAGAGGTACACCATGACGACGCCCGACCCCCCCGCCATGACCAAGGCCCGCGTCGTGCCACTCGCCTTCTCGGCGACGCCCGACGAGGGATTCAATGGGCAGTGCGACGCGATCCGGCGCCTGCTCGGCGACCGGATTGAACTCCTGCCGATGGCTGTGCTTGGCGGACCGCTCCCCGAATGCGACGCCGTGATCCTCCCGCAGGTGCTCGGGCAAGCCTTCCGGCGGCTCGACGCCTTCAAGGCGCTCACCGTGCCGATCCTTGTCGTGACGAGCGAGTTCGGCACGCTCTCGATGTGGGACTGGGAGATTCTCGCCTGGCTGCGGGCCGCGGGGGTGCACGCGATCGCGCCCTACGGCCTCGACCAGGCCCGCCGTGTCTGTGCCGCGCTGCAGGTGCGGCGAGAGCTCGCCACGGGAAAGTTCGTCGTCTACCAGGACGACCCCGGCGACGGCATGCAGGCGGCCATTTTCAAGCGGTTTTACTGGTGGGAAGACGAGTGCTCCGAGCGAATCCTCGCCCGGTTCGGCCTCGTAATCGAGAAACGGAGCTTCAAGGAACTCGGTGCCCGGGCGCAGGCGATCCCCGACGCCGCGGCGGAGGCCGCCTGGCAGGAAAAGCAGCAGCCGATCGCAGGCTGCGGCGGCCGCGCCGTCACCAGCGCGATGAAGCTGTATCTCGCCCTCCGTGACGACCTCGACGCCGATCCGGCGATCCGGGCAATGGGGATCAACTGCCTGAACGAGTCGATGTTTTCCGACACCACGCCCTGCCTGGCCTGGAGCCTGCTCCACGACGAGCGGGGGCTGATCTGGGGCTGCGAGGCTGACACCGTGGCCATGCTCACGAAGCACATCCTCCGGCGGTCCACCGGGGCGGCGGTGATCATGACGAACCTGTATCCGTTTCTGATGGGGCAGGCCGCCCTCAAGCACGAGCGAATCGCCGAGTTTCCCGCCGTCGCCGATCCGGAGAACCACATCCTCGTGGCCCACTGCGGCTATATGGGCGTGATCCCGCGGTCGATGAGCACGTCGTGGACGCTCAAACCCAAGGTGCTCGCGATCGTGGACGACAACGCGACGGCGATCGACGCCCGGCTCCCTGAGGGCCCGATCACGATGGCGAAGCTCCTGCCCACGTTCGACACGCTCGCCGCCACGGCCGCGGAGCTGACCGGCTACGTCGGCTGGCCCGGCAGCGACTGCGTCAACGGCGGCGTGATCCGCGTCCGGGACGGCCGGCGGATGATGGAGCGGCTGCCGTCGCACCATGCCCTGGTGATGGTTGGCGACCACACGGCCGACCTGCGGATGATCGGTCGAGTCTTCGGGATCGCGGTCGAGGATCCGTGTGCGTAGGCAAAAGGAGAAGTCATGACCAAGCAGCAGCTCAACGTGGCCCTCGTCGGCACGAAGTTCATGGGCAAGGCCCACAGCCATGCCTGGAGCTCGGCGGCGAAGTTTTTCGATCTTCCAGCCGAACCCGTGCTCAAGGTCGCCGTCGGCCGTGACAAGCCGTCGCTCGACGAGTTTGCCGCCCGCTGGGGCTGGAAGGAGACGGCCACCGACTGGAAGAGCGTCGTCGCGCGGCCCGACATCGACATCGTCGACATCGCTACGCCGACGGCGCTGCACTGCGAAATGGCGGTGGCGGCGGCCGAGGCGGGCAAGCAGATTTTCTGTGAAAAGCCCCTGGCGCTCGACCTGCCGCAGGCCGAACGGATGGCCGCGGCGGTGCGGGCCGCGGGCGTGACCAGCTATCTGAACCACAACTACCGCCGCGTGCCCGCGGTGGCCTATGCCAAGCATTTGATTGAGACGGGGCGGCTCGGCCGGATCTTTCACTGGCGGGGGGCCTACCTGCAGAGCTGGATCATCGACCCAGAGTTTCCGCTCACCTGGCACCTCCAGGCCGAGCATGCCGGGGCAGGGCCGCTCTGGGATCTCGGCAGCCACTCGGTGGACCTGGCCCGGTATCTCGTCGGCGAGATCACGAGCGTCCAGGCGTTGACGACGACGTTCATCACGGAGCGGCCGCTGCCGGGCGCCGGGGCGGGCACCTTCAAGTCGGGTGGCGACGGGACCGCAACCCGAGGCCGGGTGACGGTGGAGGATGCCGCGATCATGGCCGTCACCTTCACAAACGGGGCGATCGGCTCGTTCGAGAGCACGCGGTTCGCGACGGGCCGAAAGAACGCCAACCGGTTCGAGATTTATGGCGACAAGGGGGCCGTGTGCTTCGACCTCGAGCGGCTCAACGAGCTCGAGTTTCACGACGCCACGCTGCCGCCGGCCGAGCAGGGCTTCCGCACGGTGCTCGTGACGGAGGCCGAACACCCCTACATCGCCGCCTGGTGGCCGCCGGGCCACGTGATCGGCTACGAGCACACCTTCACCCACGCCGTGGCTGATTTCGTGAGGGCGATCGCGGCGGGCGAGGCCATCCATCCCTCAATCGAGGATGGCGTGGGCACGATGCGGGTGCTCGAGGCGGCGAAGCGGTCGGCCGCGAACGCGGCGGCCGTGCGGCTCTGAATCGAGATGCTTCGGCCACGGCGTGGCCAGAGTCCTGGGACGTCGCTTCCGGCCGCGAACGCTCAGCCGCTAGCCCTTCAACAAGCGAATTCGGACTTGCGCTTTTTGCGCTGAGCGCATAAAAAACTCGAAATCCCAGACGAATCGCTTGATTACGGTTGGTAGCCCTGCAAGCGACTCGCCACTTTTTGAGGAGTTTCGAGTGAACCCCAAGTTGCGAAGGCAGCTGCAAGCACGCTAGCGGAGAATCGGCCTGCCAGCGCCAGCCTGGCAATCGGAATCCGATAGAAGCCCCGGGCGCGAGCCCGGGGACGGCCTGATAGAAGCCCCGGGCGCGAGCCCGGGGACGGCCTGATAGAAGCCCCGGGCGCGAGCCCGGGGACGGCGGGTGACCAGGCTATCCCGCTCGCCATGCCGCTCGGGGGAACCGCCGCGGATCGGCCTGCCAGCGCCAAGCAATTCGCCACGTCGCAGTCCCCCGGCTCGCGCCGGGGGCTTGGATGACCCGCGGATCCCGTGCCGAACACAATTGCCATCAGGCGTTGCCTGGCTCCCGGCTCGCGTCGCTCGCCGCTCACGCGCGGCAGGCGGCTCGCCGGGCGGCGGTGACCCGTGCGACGGCCTCGGCGACCGAATCGGCGACGGCCGTGACATGGCCCATCTTCCGACCGGGGTTGGGCTCACTCTTGCCGTAGAGGTGCAGCCGTACGCCCGGCACCGCCAGAGCGGCCGCCCAGTCGGGCTCGCGGCTCGGGCCGCCCCCGGCGTGCCAGCAGTCGCCCAGGAGGTTTGCCATCGCCGCCGGGGCCAGTTGCCGCGTCGAGCCCAGTGGCAGGCCGCACACGGCCCGAACCTGCTGCTCAAACTGGCTCGTCTCGCAGGCCTCGATCGTGAGGTGCCCTGAGTTGTGGGTCCGCGGGGCGATCTCGTTGACGAGCACGCGGCCATCTTTCGTGACAAAGAACTCGACGCAGGCCACCCCGACCACGTCGAGGGCCACGAGGACTCGTGCGGCGATGTCGGTGGCGGCTGCATGCACCGGTTCTGGCAGGCCTGCCGGCACGCTCGAGACGTCGAGGATGTGGCGGGCGTGGGCGTTGCGGGAGGGAGCGAAGGCCACGGTCGTGCCATCGAGCCCGCGGGCCGCCACCACCGAGATCTCGCAGTCGAAATCGACCCAGCCCTCGAGCACGCACTCCCGCGGTCCGCCGGGGCTAGCGCCAAGTGTGATCCAGGCTGGCTCAACGTCACCCGCTGTCACGAGCATCGCCTGTCCCTTGCCGTCGTAGCCGAAGGCGGCCGTCTTGAGCACGGCGGGCAGGCCGATCACGGCCACGGCCGTCTCGAGTTCTGCCCGCGAGCGGACGAGGCGGTGCGGTGCACAGGCAAAGCCATGCCGCACGAGAAACTCCTTCTCGCGGCCCCGGTCCTGGGTCGTGAACAGCACCTGGGGGTGGGGCCGAACGGGCACGACCGCGGCGAGCGCCTCGCCGGCGGCCGCCGGCACATTCTCAAACTCGAACGTGACAACGTCGAGGCCGGCGGCTGCCGCCGCGAGGAAGGCCGGGTCATCGTAGCAGCCCACGTGCAGCCGGTCGCAGTGCCGGGCGGCCGGGCAGTCGGCCACGTCGGAAATCGCCTCCACGCGATAGCCCATCCGCCGGGCGGCCATCGCGAACATGCTGCCGAGTTGGCCGCCGCCGAGAATGCCGAGCGTGGCTCCGGGCAGGATCGGCCGGGCGTCGACACGCGGGCTTCCTGCCGTCGGCATGGTTACCGCTCCGATGTCTTTTCCGACCAGGCGGTCGATTCGCCAGTGAGGTCTTCCCGCAGCACGCGGGCGGTCTGCTCGGCACGGTAGGCCAGCAGTTTGCCGCGGAGCGTCGCGTCGTCGAGTGCCAGGATCGACACGGCCAAGAGCGCGGCGTTGGCCGCTCCGGCCGGGCCGATGGCGAGGGTTCCGACCGGCACGCCCGCCGGCATCTGCACGATCGAGAGGAGCGAGTCGATGCCGCGAAGCACCGCTGACTCAACCGGCACGCCGAGCACCGGCAGGTGGGTCTGGGCCGCGAGCATCCCCGGCAGGTGAGCGGCGCCGCCAGCACCTGCGATGATGACCCGCAGGCCGCGATCGGCCGCCGACTTCGCGTAGTCAGTGAGCTTCTCGGGCGTGCGGTGGGCCGAAACGACCTCGCAGGCATGCGGCACGCCGAATTGGTCGAGCACCTCGGCCGCCCGCTGGAGCGTTGTCCAGTCGGACCGGCTGCCCATCACGACGCCGACGAGCGGGGGAGCAGACGCCTGAGACACGGGAGGCACTTTCCAGATGGGGTCGCCGCGGGCTATGGATAAAACCGACCGGAAACCCCGGCCGTAGCCAAGGGTATCTTGCTCACGGCCACGGGGTGAATCAAGGTGTGATGATGCCCCGCCCGCTTCCCGAGATCCTGCGGATCGAATGGCCTCCGGGTCAGCCTGCTCCACCCGCAGCGACCGATGCGACGCTCGACCGGGCCGCCGAGGTGTTGCGGCGCGGAGGGCTCGTTGCGGTCCCGACGGAGACGGTCTACGGCCTGGCCGCCAATGCGCTCGACGAACTGGCCGTCGAGGGGATCTTCCGGGCCAAGGGGCGACCGGCCACCAACCCGCTCATCGTTCACGTAGCTGATGCCGAGATGGCCAGATCGCTCGCTGCTGACTGGCCGCAGGCGGCCGAGGCGATCACGCGGGAGTTGTGGCCCGGGCCGGTAACGGTCGTGGTGCCGCGGGAAGAACGTGTGCCGCTGATCGTCACTGCCGGAGGTGACACGGTGGCCCTGCGGTGCCCGGGCCATCCACTCGCCCGCCGGCTCATCGAGCGGGCGGGAATCCCGCTGGCGGCCCCGAGCGGAAATCGCTCCGAGAGGCTTTCCCCCACGACAGCCCACCACGTCCTCGCGGGCCTCGGCAACCGCATCGACCTCATCCTCGACGCTGGTCCCTGCGAGCGGGGCATCGAGTCGACCGTGGTCGACTGCACGACCTGCCCGCCCCAGATCCTGAGGCCCGGCCCCCTGTCGCGGGACGACCTCGAGAAGGTGGTCGGTCCGCTCGCACGACGCCCGGAAGACGCCGCATCGACCGCGGCTCTGGCCCGCTCACCCGGTCTCCAGGCACGGCACTACGCCCCAGCGACGCCCTTGGAGATGCCGGCAGACCCGCCCGGCAGAGTCGCCCAACTGCTCGCCGCCGGCCACCGGGTGGGCTGGCTCGTCCTGGTGGCCGACGACCGCAGCCGCGAACTCGCCGCGTCCCGCGATCTCGTGGCGGTGCCGATGCCGGTCGACCCGGCGGGCTATGCCCGCCAGCTCTTCGCGACCCTCCACGCGCTCGATCAGCGGCAGCTCGACAGGATCGTCGTTGACCCGCCCCCGGCGGAGGAAGCCTGGCAGGCGGTCCGCGACCGCCTCACGCGGGCGGCTCGTGGACCAGGTGCCCGGCCTTGAACCTCAAGGGGAAAAAGGCTGTTAGGCGGCCGCTGCCACGATGATCTGCTGCAGGGCAGGGCCGATCTCCGGAAACTCGAATCGGAAGCCGGTCTCGAGGGCAACCTTGGGGATGACCCGCTGCGACGCAAACAGCACCTTGGCGAATTCGCCGAACAGAAGCCGCAGGCCGAAGTAGGGGGCTGGCATGAAGGCCGGCCGGTGGACCGCCCGCCCGAGGGCTTTTGTGAACTCGCTGTTCGTGACGGGATTGGGGGCGACGGCATTCATCGGCCCGCGGACCGCGTCGGTGTCGGCGGCGTGGAGGTAGAGCCGGGCAAGGTCGTCGACATGGATCCAGGGCATCCACTGCCGGCCGTTGCCGAGCGGACCGCCGGCCCCGAGCTTGAAGGGCGTGAGCATCTTCCCCAGCGCCCCGCCGCCAGCCCCGAGCACGATGCCCGTTCGTGCCGTCACCACCCGCACGCCCGCTTCCTCGGCGGCAAGCGCCTCCTTCTCCCAGGCGATGCAGACCTCGGCGAGAAAGTCGGCGGCCGGCGGCGAACTCTCGGTGAGTTCCTCGTCGCCGCGATCGCCGTAGTACCCCACGGCGGAGGCCGAGACCAGCACCCGCGGCCGCCGCTCGGCCCGTGAGATGCCCTCCACCAAGTGCCGCGTGCCCAAGACGCGGCTCTCGCGGATGCGGGCCTTCTGGGCAGTGGTCCAACGGCCCTCTGCCACCGACTCGCCGGCGAGGTGGAAGACGACGTCCACGCCGTCGAAGGCCTCAGCAGGGGGCAGACCGTCGAGTGGATCCCAGGCAAGCACCCGACCGCTGGCGCCGCCCACGGCGCGACGGGCCCGCTCCACGTTCCGAGAGAGCACGATCGGGCTGTCGAGCAGCCGCAGCAGCCGGGTGCCGACGAAACCGGTTCCGCCCGTGACGAGGGCCTTCATGGAGTAACTCCGGGAGTAGTTCGTCCGGGCCGACCCGCGGAATCGCGGCCGCTGGAGCGATTGAGCACGAAAGTATAGACAAGGGGGCACGTCCGCGGCATCGGAGCAGTTCCCGCCCGCCTTGTTTTTCCACCGGCTTCCGCCACGCGGCTCACTTCGCCGCGACCTCGCTGTGAGCACGATCGACGCCGCTGCCTACAGCGTGATGGTCGGCTGCGGGGAGACGTATCTACCGGCCTTCGCCCTGGCCCTGGGGCTGGGACCGATCGTGGCGGGGATGGTGGCCAGCGTGCCGCTTCTGGTGGGCGCGACGGTCCAGTTGGCGGCCCCGTTCGTGGTGCATCGCGTTGGTGGCAACCGACGGTGGGTGATCCTCTGCGTGGTAGTCCAGGCCGCCAGTTTTCTGCCGTTCATCGTGTGGGCGATGCGGGGCCGGGCGGAAGCCTGGCAGCTGCTGGCGGCAGCGAGCGTGTACTGGTCGGCCGGCATGGCATCAGCGCCAGCCTGGGTCGCGTGGATGGCGGGGCTTGTGCCGGGTCGGCTCCGCACGCCCTACTTCGCCCAGCGGAACCGGGTCGGGCAGATCGCGGTGTTCGTGGGCTTCGTGACGGCGGCGCTGCTGCTCCAGACGGAGGATACCCGCGACACGCCGCTGATCGGCTTCGCGTTGCTGTTTGGCGTCGCGGCCTCGGCCCGGGTCGTCTCCACGTTTTGTCTTTGGGCCTGTCGGGAACGGCCCCGGCGGGCGGCCCTGGTCACCGCCGGGCTGGATTCCGCCGGCGGCTTGATCGCCCGCGTGCGGGCGAGTTGGCGGGATGCGGCCTCGGGCCGCACCGGTCGCCTCGTGGCCTTCCTCTGCTGCTTCATGTTCGGCCTCCAGATCGCCGGTCCCTACTTCACGCCCTACATGCTCGATGCGCTTGGTTTCAGTTACGGCCAGTTTCTCGTGGTGATCGCGGCCGGGATCCTCGTCAAGGCGGTTCTGCTGCCGGCCATCGGCAGGCTCGGATCGCGGCTGGGACCGTGGCGGCTGCTCCGCTACTCGAGCCTTACGATCGTGCCGCTCTCGCTCCTCTGGCTGCCGACCGCCAACGTGAGCTGGCTCGTTGCCGTGCAACTCCTGGCGGGCACCTGCTGGGCAGCCTACGAGCTGGCAGTGGCGTTGTTGCTCTTCGAGGTGGCGGGGGATCGCGAGCGGGGCAACGTGGTCGGCGTGTACAACCTCGGAATCGCCGTCGCCACGGTGGCGGGGGCCGGTTGTGGCGGCCTCATCCTTCGGGCGCTGGGGGAAACAACCACAGCGTATGCCGTGGTGTTTATCGCCTCGTGCCTTTTGCGGGCGGCAGCGGTGCCGCTTTTGCTCCGCGTCCGGGCAACCCACGACTAACGCTCAGCCGGCGGGCGAGCGGGCCTCGAGAACGAGGCTATCGAGGAAGTTTCGCGCCCTGCCGTAGTCGCCCGCCGCGTATTCGCTGACATGCTTCTGCAGCGTCTCGACGAACCGCGAGACCGTCGATTGGATCGCCAGAAAATCGTCGTACCGGATGCTGCCCCCCGAGGCGGCCCGGTTGGCAAACAGGCCGTCAAGGCGGTCGCGGTAATCCTTGTAGATGTCCTGCGTGAGAATCAGTGGATACTCGATGTGGCCGGTGACCGGATCGAGCTGCGTTGATCCCAATCGCGGCTGAGCGGCCATCTTCGCCAGCCGGACCGCCTGCTCCTGCGTCACACGCGGACCGGCCTCGTCGGCCCGCTTGTCCCGATTCACCTGCCGCATCTCGAAGTAGGTCTCCGACCAGCGAAGCCGATTCTGCATCTCGAGCGTCTTGGCCTGCTCCCAATTCTTGGCGGCTTCGGAATTCTGAAGGTTGGCGTAGCCCTGGGCCTGAACCACGGCAGCGAGGCCCCTGTCGGCTCCCTCCTGGGCGGTCGAGGACCAGTTCATGCCCCAGCCCCCTCTCCCTCCCCCCCATTGGGCCTCGGCGGCCAGGGCAGTGAGGGCCACCGCGATCCCGGTCAGGATCGCTGCTTGGCAACCTCGCACTGTTCGTCCGACACTCAAACGACGCGATCGATGGAACCGGAAATTCATGCCACACCTCACGGGCAAAAAGCCCTGGCCAAACCCGACCAGCCAGGAGCGTGAATTCGACCTTCTACGGACGGGTTCAGTATACTCAAACGATCGTTCATTGAACGACAGCAAACGGCCGGTTCGTCCCTTGGCGGATTCGGTAATTTTCGTGCCTCGTCGGAGCCGACTTCCCATCATGCCATCGCCCGCTCGTCCCGTCGTCCTGTTGCTCTTGGCCATGCTCGGCGGGCTCGCCCTAGCCACCGGCTGCTCGTCGGCCACCAAGCCCGGCCCGAAGCCCGGCCCGAAGCCCGGCCCGAAGCCGGCCGTCCCGGTGGCCGAGCCGACAGCCGAGCCGGCACCCGAACCCGAGCCAACGCCAACGCCCGAGCCGGCTCCCGTCGTGCAGGCCGACGAGTTGGCCGAT
>Ga0209498_1001229_pt1 | contig 15786 bp, 10 predicted proteins | sample WalLakDeSediment_FD_184131 | JGI IMG/M metagenome (GOLD analysis project Ga0209498, IMG submission 184131) | Lake sediment microbial communities from Walker lake, Nevada to study Microbial Dark Matter (Phase II) - Walker Lake 11/02/13 Deep... | ecosystem: Environmental > Aquatic > Freshwater >... | reverse complement strand
ATTTACCAATAACTTATCATCTTCAATTAATAATTTTAGATTAGAACATCCTAACTTTTTGACTGAGGCAGTCATACGAACGCCAAGTTGAGATCTTTTCCCACTAAATCCAGATCCAACAACTTGCCCGGCTCTACCTTTCATAGAACACATTAAAATATTATCATATTCTAAATCAAAATGAAGAATATTTGCTACTTGATCTCCAATGTCATTAACTTCTGCCAATACCCAACAATTATTATATCCTTTTGCCACTTCATGTATAATACTTGGAAATAGCATAGGTTTAATCTCATTATTTTTATACTTTCCGACAACTTTATATGGAAACTCGGTGATATCAAAGATTACAAAGGCAGAATAATCATTTCCTATGCCACGAGCAACATCAACAGTCATCAAATAACTGTGATCTTCTTTTGGATTTTCATAAACATCAAGACCCTTACTTCTCTTTATTGGATCATTATATACTAAAATTTTAAGTTTAGACGGATTAATGAGTGTTCCAATAGAACCCAAAAACTCACATAAATGTTCTGCTCTAAATTGTTCTTCACTAGTATTGGAAATAGTTTGTGCCTTCCACTCTTCGTCCCTACCAGGAACTTCACTCCAATGGACTTCTGTGGCGACAAATTGGTTTTTATTTCTTTCAGCATCATGCCACATTCGGTAAAAGTGATTCATACCTTTAGGTGTAGAAACTATAATAACTTTTGTAGATTTACCTGATGAAATTGTGGGGTAAACTGATGCAAAAAACTCATCCGCAATATGATTTGGAACGAATGCAAATTCGTCCAAGAAAATAATGTTAAAAGACATTCCCCTAACAGCAGATGCGGAAGTAGATGCTGCGATAATTTTAGATCCATTTTCTAATTCTAAAGATCCTTTGTTCCAGGATACGATACCCTGTTGCATCCAGTTAGGAAGATTTTCATAAGATAGTTGCAGTCTTCCGAGAAGTTCTCTAGATGTAGATGCTTTATTCGCTAGAATTCCTATGTTTACATTATCGTTGAAAACGACATAATGCAGTAAGTATGATACTACAGTAGTACTTTTTCCAACCTGACGGGGCATTTTGCAAATATTAAATCTGTGTTTGTGAAAATTGGTGACTAATTTTTCTTGAAATTTCCACATATTAAATCTAACAAGACCATCATCTACATTGACAATTTTTATATAATTTTTCGCAAAATAGACGGGATCTTCTTTGCATTTAAGAAACTCAATAATTTGTTCTTCCGTGAACTCAATTTGAGTATTTGCTTTTTTTAATAACGGGTTGCCAAGATATAGTGAATCAGACATGATTTATAGTTACTTTTATTGTTATTTTGAATTATTCTTAACTGATTTTATATTTCTTTTTTCTTTTATCCATTCATCCGGAATCATTTTATGTTTTTTAACGAAATCATTATGAAGTTTTTTTGGTGATATATTAAATTCAGAACAAATTGATTTCATTAACTTATCAATCGAAGAATATGAAATATCATTCAAAGAAATGAGTTTTTTTTCTAAAGTGATGACTGCATTTTTATTTGATTTGAGTTGTTCTACGAAGAGTTTATCGAATGAGTCTCCAATCAGAGATTCCATTTCCTCCCTTTTCTTTTTCTTCTCTTCAACAACTAGATTAAAAAAATCTGATAGTTCACTCATAAGATTAACAATTCCACTTTCTTAATGAGAGTGCTTTTCTAGTTGGGCGACCTTTTTCATCTTTCATAGGTCCTGGCATTCCTCCCATACGGGCACAAAAAGATTTTCTTCTTTTTGCTTTTTTTGATCCTGGAGTTAATTTTGATGGTGGAGTAGTAACCGGAAGAGAAAGTTTGGATCCTGGATTTTTTCTACGATATGAAGCAATTCCTTTTTTATTCAAACCTCCTTCTGGGTTTTTTCCTTCTTTTCTCTGCCAAGCAGCACTTGCTTCTATCACAAACTCGCCAAAAGTTTTTAGATCCGTTGAATTGGCAAGTGGTAATTGAATACCGGTAAGTTTTTTTCTGGCAACATCTGCACCTTGTTGCTCAGACCCCGCCCTTTTTATTAGTTTATCTTGTCTTATTGCTTTTCTTGTATCAGAAGAAGTATGTCCGATTTCAAAACTAACATTTTCATCCATAGAACCATGAACATCGTGCTCACCACTATCAAGATAATCTGCAGCAGCATCAATATAATCTGCTGCTTTAGTGATTTTTGATTGAACCCACGCTTCAATATTACCTTCTCCTTTTAGTTTCTTACGAAGTCTTTGTGCCGCAGAAACAATAGTAGAAAGTTCTGAGCGAGCCATAGAATGCTCGTGATCTGGTTGCTTCTCTTCGTTTGCTGGATGAACTTGTGCGATATTATACTTTAGTTGATTGGAAGTAAGTGCTGAAGGAATAGAAAACATATCCCAATATTTTTCACCATATCTACATTCTTTACGAGTTTCATCTTTCTGACATTTGGGACAATATCGAACCATCTCCATTTCTTCCGTTTTATTACCCCAATTTGCTGCGCCAACTTTACGACACTTGGTAAGTGCTCCTGATGCATATGCACTCGGCCAAACATCATATCTCGACTTCACTTTAGTATAACAGGCATCTTTTTTACCACTACCTTTTCCTTTGATATCTTTTTCTTCGTTCATTTTCTTTTTTGGTTTATCGGTAGGAACATAAGTTGGTTTTGCTGCCCCAGATTTTTCTGGTTGATTTGGATCCGCAGCACTTTTTCTTCTTTGAGCGGATATTCTTTCCTTTTTAGTCATACTTGCTCTTTTATCTGAAGAAACACATTTTGGAGTTTTTTTCTCACCTTCCTCACGAGCACAAGGTTCTCCAGAAATAACTTCAACCCAACCAGGTTTTCCGTCAACTGATTCTGAATCTTGATACCATTTATGTAGAGAACCCATCTAAAGTATGTGACTTATTCTTTATTATTTAGAAAACCTTGCTTTAATAATTTGGAAAGTTCTGAAGTTGATCCAATAAACACCGCATTATTAGTCACATTACTTGAGGATTTGGAAGAATCATCTTCTACATCTTTAACTTTCTTTTGCAAGTCAATTAATTTATCAGCAACATCACCAACGCTCTTAATCAGTTGCCCTGCGACCTCGTATGCCCTTGGAGAATCACTTTCGCCTGCTAGTTCCATAATTCCGTTAATCGCCTCCTGACCCTTCTCTATGAGGGAATAGAGGTTTGCACGGGTATACTCATAATCTTTTTTTAGATCATCAACTTTTGTTATGTCTTTAACTTCTTTAACAATCTCAATAGAATCTTCCTCTACTGAAACAATTTTACTTTCAATATCAATAGACTCTTCGATTTCATTATAATCATCTTTCATAATTTATCTCACAGTTTAGATATCTTGTTGTTGTGTTGGACTATAAACCTTACCATCAAAGAACATTTCTAAGGATTCGTTGAATCCAAAATCATCATCAGGTCCAGCATCAACTGGATCTGGAGTTACGGTATATCTCATTTCTCTCTTTGCTGTTGTAACATCACTTCCAGCATAATAATCAACTTGAACCTTACGGATTAGACCATCTGTACTGTCGGAAATAGGTCCAAATAGGTATGTTTTTGAGGTAAAATTTAAGGTATATATTAATGTTCTTCTTGTTGAATAATCTCCCTCATAATCGTCTGTAAATGAAACACTATCTAAAACTATTGGAATATCTCTTTTTTCACCAATAGAGTCTACTAAATCTACAGTTAGATTAAAAGAAGGTTGAAAATAAGGTAAAATCTGCTCCACAATTTGTAAGGCATCATCTTGCAATTTTGTCATAATATTCAATTGAAATCCAATATTATAAGGAACTGGCATATAAACTTTTTTTATAGTATCACCATTTCCACATGTCTTAAATGTTTGAGTTATATTTGCTTTTCTGGTTGAGTCATATTGAATTGATGTCATTTCGAATGACATTCTTGGTAAAGTAATTTGAATTGCTTTATTCAGTTCTGGCTGCTGCTCAATTCTAGCCAGAAATTTTTGTATAGGACCATACGCAAGAGGAACCTTGATTTGACTTATTGCTTGATCGGAAGAATTTTTATGTTCTATAAAAATGTTGTTGAAAAGAGTTCCAAAAGCAGTAACTGTTTTTCTTATAATTTGATGATAATAATAGGTCCCTAGAATCTTTTTATACCCGATTATTCAGATTTTTGTTATTTTATATTTATATTTATCAATAAGTTCCAAATGGATTGGATTCTGAGAAATCTAATATTGTGTCAGCTTCTTGTTGTATCTGCAAATTATCTCCGTATTTATCATATGGATTCCAATTATCATATGATTCTGTAGAATATTGAGCATTAGATATAGATCCTGTAATGGTTTCTCCAGGAAAAAATCCTCTTGATGTTGCATTATCTACAATTGATACTTTGAGAAGTTTAGTATCCAAATCCCAAGATTTAACTCTAGCTTTTGTTCCAGATCTAGAACCAGTTATAATCTCATTAAATATATAATTTCCAATTCCTGTTATAATTGGTGGAGGATCGATGATAATTTGAGGAGAAGAAGTATAACCTATTCCCGTATTTCTTATTCTGATGTAACTAACAGATTGTGCAACACCAACAACAGATTCTAATATAGATGTCTCACCCAATCCGACATCTCCTATAACTCTTATTGTAGGAGATGTCGAATAACCAACTCCATTATCGGTAATAATAGTAGATACTAAACCAAAATCATTTTTTTCTATAGTGCAAGTTGCATCTGCTCCAGTACCGGTTCCAATAATCGAAATGCTTGGCGGAACAGTGTACCCAATACCAGCATTAGTAAGAACAATATTTTTTATGGAGTAGAACCCCAAATTTAATGTGCTTATTACATCAGCCGTTGCAGTAATACCTCCAGTGGGTGCGGGGCTGATAGAAACTGTGGGGGGCGATGTATATCCATATCCATCATTATTTAATATAATATTTCTAATATATCCAGATCCAATTTGAGCGGTTGCTGTCGCAGTTCTCCCGATTCCTATTAATGTTAAAGTAGTTATATATCCCTCATCTTGTATTTGTGTATCGATTTCGTGTATTGATGTATCAATAACTTCATCTTCATATTCAAATAGTTCGCATTTTAATTCATATATGTACAATTTGCCCAGTTGATAAAATGGTTGTTCGTGCTCAACAAATTTAACTTCAAATAAACGCTGCCCTAGAGGAAAATAAACAAGATCTCCCTCTCTAGGTCTTGACGCTAAAATAATCTCATCATCATTATTCGTTTCAAGAAATGGAGCAATAAAATCTTCGTATCTTTCTTTAGAAATAATTAAACTCAATTCATCCTTTAAATTTACTCCAAATTTTGTCAAAATATCTCCCTGACCACTATATCCCTCAAAATTGTTCACATACGCTTCCAATGCAAAATTATCATTAAATTTAGATGAAGAAACTTCTTTAAGTATAGTTTCTTTCCTTACAAATTTTCTAGGAATATAGATTACTTCTACACCATAAATCTTTAATTGCTCATTAATAATCTCTTGTATTAATCTTTGTTCATTTGGTGAACCTTGGAGAAAAAAGGAATTTAATGCCATTACTATCCAATAAAATCGTATGGTGGAAGTTCGTACTCTGTTGCCATTCTCTGCCTGAGACTTTCTAATTCTTTTTCTGCGTCTTCATAAAGTTCTCTTCCATTTAATTCAATTCCTCCGGGAAGTTTTACTCCTCTAAATTTAATTAAATTTTGCCCCCATTGTCTTTTAATAAGAGAAGTTAAGTATATTTTTAAGAAACTATCATTATACACTTCAGTGAAAGAATTTGGATCCAGTATTCTATAGCAATCAATTACAATATAGTCACCAACTTGTTGAGCTCCCCAATCAATATCTAAATACATTCTATTTTGTCTTTTATTAAATCTTATTTGCTTATCGGTAGTTAACAAAAAATTAATATCTTCTAAATATGTCTTTGTCATTGAATACTGAAGTAAATCAATAGAATTGAAATAATATAAATCATTTAAAAATAGTTGATATTTAATACTAAACATTCCACCTGAAATTGAACTAGAATCAAACTTAAAGATTTTTTCTATACCAATTACAGAATCTGGTATTTGTATGAAATTTGATGTTTCGTAAAATTGAGATGTAATTGTTCCTAGACCTGAAATATTATTTGATGATGCGGTTGTTGTCACTAACCCAACACCATTACTATTTTTTGCGGTTCCTCTAGCAATATCATCCTGAGTAAATTGATACTTCAAATACATCCTTTCGACGCCATCAAAGTGTCTTTCTTGAAAGTATTGTAAGGCATCATCTACTAAGTCGTCAATTTGATCATCTGCCACATTAATTTCAAGAACAGGAGCACCCAATCTTCTTAGGCAATAATCTATAAGTTCCTGTCTACTTGCTGGTTTTGACATTAATAGGATCCTCCGTCTATAACACTAGACCAAGTTGGTGTTCCAGTATTATCTGTTGTAAGTATATAGTTTGTATAATCAATTGAAAAATCTGTTCCTCCAGTAGAAACCATTAACCCCGTGTTGTCAAAATATGCAACACCACCAGAATAATATGGTCCATAGTAAAAACCACCAGAAACAGTTGCAATTCCCGTAATGTCGGCATTTCTTGCGGTAAACTCATCAAGAAATATATCACCATTTACATATAGATCATCATCTATGTAAACATCATTTTTAAAAGTACTAACTCCAACAAATGTCGATAAACCACTTACGTTTAGAGAAGTTACTGAAGCTATTCCTCCAATCACATTTTCTGCAAGAGAGGCAAAACCTCCAGCAGATCCAGAAATACTAGATACTACTTTTACTGCGTTTTGTTGTCCAACTCTTACTTTTATATCTGCCATTATCTTGTTACTCCCTCTCTAACCAAGACCATCCCCTCTATGACTTTGTTTTTTTGCCCGAAAGAGTCGGTTATTATTACATCATAAACATATCTTCCCGGTTTGATATTTTTAGTTTGCTCGGAAGTTAATGATATGTTTATTCTTCCATTAGTTGAAGGAAACTCCACAAATGCTGTAAATGTTATCGCATTAAAACTTCCAGACCACTTTCTCATTTGAGAATTAACTTGATAGTCTGTAAGATTTAAAAAAGAATTACTTTCAGTCTCCTCCAAAGTAAATGTCTGACTAAAATCAGAACCAGCATTTATTACTAAGTTATTTACGTATACTGCTGCCATTTATTTACTTAGTTCTATGAGTATTTATAAATCAATTTTGGATCTATTTACTATTTCTTTCAATAAAAATTTTATCTCCTCAATATCAGTCTTCAGTTTTTCTATTTCTTTTTTTTGAATATCTCTTCTATGCAAACTTTCCAAATGTTGATTATATGAAATATTATCGTAGTTTAATATGGCACCCGTTTTATCATCTCTATAAAGATTTGGATGCCCCTTTACTGGAATCATCATACTACAGCAATACTCCTTAGATCTTTTATTTTTGGATATTCGGCCGCATTTTTAGTTGCCATTATAATTTTTATTGTATATCCTGTAAAAAGTCCTACATTTGGTGCTGTAAACTGATAATCTAAAAATTGATTTCTTAAACTAGAGGGAACAAATGTATCAGGCAATCCACTATTTTTAAAAGTATCTACAACATCAAGATAACCATCTTGATCATTATCTATAGTTAGATTATCATACCCAGGGAATAACTCAAATGATTGATTAATTTCACTCGAATCTGGTCGAATTAGATTATATAATACTCTAAAATCTGATAATTCTGGTCTATATGCAGAAATTAAGACTTTTAATGTATTAGCTGGTTGGGATATTTTTATTGTATTTGAATAATATACCGCAACATGTGGATCATTTGTTATACCTTTAACTCTACCATCAAGTATATAATCAGATACTGGATTATTTACTCTAGGCGATCTAAAGAAAGTTTCTGCAGTATCTAAGAATATTAAAGGAGAAAGATTCGGATCAGATGAAGACAATGTGATCGCAGTAGTTAGAGATTTGTTTCTTGGTAAATTATTAAGATATGTTATTTCATTTATGTTAGAACAAATAATTCTAGGAGTTCTTAGTTCATTTGGTTGACCCAGTTCAACAGTTTCAAATCCTTGATCGATAAAGGAAGGTTCATTTCCATTAGGACTGGTTCCACTTACAGTTCTTACAGTAGCAGATACTGATGTACTAGAACCAGGTGTAATAATTTCATATGATGGAATGACAGTAGTATATAAAATATTTTCAGTGGCAAATACAGTCTCTCCTCCTGTACTTTCCTCAATATTAAATGACATTTGGGGTGTATTTAATAGGGATCCATCTAAGTTCCTATTAACTCCCTTTATAGATCTATCTACTTCCAAATAATAACCATCAATATCGATATCAGTTAAACTTATATTATGGTCAGTATTAATTCTTCTTAATGATATTCCATTTAATTCGTACTTATAAACCAAAGTATTACTTTGCGTTGGTATCACTAAAGTTGAGTCTATGCCCCTAGTTAATGTTTGTAATGTATTTGAAACTACAGATTCATATCTGATAATTTCTTCATTTATTTTTACATATCCAGGATTTGTTGCACTTACGACAACACCTTCAAAAGTTGTAAATCTTGGGATATCATCTATAGGAATAGTTATTGAAGATGAATTTATTGCCAATGGAGATGATAATTTACTTGGAGAAATATCAGACTTCACCCCTTCAAATTTTACTATATTATTGGGGGCGTACATTCCATGATTAAAATGATCAACTCTAATATAGTTTCCACTATAAACACCTCCTTCAGGGACAGAACTCACAATTGTTGTTGTTCCCGAACCAACAGAAATAGGATTTCCTGCATCATCAAAATATACTAAATCTGATCCAATAGTAAATGTATTTCCTTGTACATTAGAGAGATATAATGTGTCAATACTATTTCCAGAATTGAATATCGCAGAAATAGTTATTCTTGCATCTCTTCCTGTTTTTTCTGACGTAGAAGATGTGACTATCCCAACTACATCACCAACACTATATCCATTTCCTGGATTTATGACAGATACACTATTAATTACCCCTCCAGAAGCAGTTATACTCAATCTAAGTCCAGATCCATTTCCAACTATTGGAAATGTAGAAACATTTGTAGATGAATTTGGATAATTAAATCCCCCAGTAGTAACTCCAACTGAAGAAACACTACTCCCAGTACCAACAATATAACCATAATTGTATGGTTTAGCGCCAACTCCATTTTCACTAATTTTTCTTCCATTTTTCAGAATGTTTATTAAAGATTGATTAGTTGTTGTGGTAATTCCAACTCTAACGTTTCTTGGAAATGTTCTTAACGGGTTATTTGAAAGATTAATTATATAATCATTACCTTTATCTAGAGTTTGATTTTGGAAGAACGCAGTTCCAGTTGATGATGTGAAGTTTGCTTTATATAGTTTAAACTTCATATCTTGATATTGATTTGCCGTCCATATAGATCCATTTTGTGATTTAAACAAACTTCCCATTGCGAATTGGGTATTGTACAATACTGCAGAAGAATTTGGAAGATTTGCTGTGTTTACAGTCTTTTCACCCATTTCAGCAATCCAAACCTCATATTCTATACTATTGGGGGCAAGAAGAACAATAGCATACTCCTGACCTGGCGTTAGATAGATCGGATAATCAAAAGTAACTTTTGTGGGAATAGAAGCATCATCCGATACATTTATTTGTTCCGGTCTAAGTGTAACTGGATTTCCTAAAACAAATCTAGTAGGAGTTCCCAATTCAACTGTTCTTACTTGAACTGTTAATGGACTATTTCCAGTATCTTTTGTTGCAAAAAATAAATCAACAGCAGTTAAATATGCACCGTTGGAGTCATCATTTCTACCATTTGCGTTAGGAGCATCCGTTATATTACCTCCCACTGTAAATGATTGCGCTAACGGATCAGTATACCTGGTAATTGAGGTATTGATAGTATTAGTTGTATTTACTCTGGTTGTATTTGCTGTAGTATTTGTTATAGTTGTCAATCTAGTTGTTAAATTTATCGTGTTAGTAGTATTGGTGATAGTAGTTTGATATCTTTCAACATTACCTTGGGCTAGATAATTTGTCTCTGCTGCAGATAGAGAAACACTTCCAGGAATACCAGGACTATTAGTTGGACTAGATGTTATTCTATAAGTTTTATTACCAGTCGTAATTCTTACACTTGGTGATGGAGATGCATTTGGATCTCTTAGAAAAAATGTTCCTATTAAATCTCCATAATTATCACTAATTAATCTCAAATCTTTTACATATGCAATAGATCCACTACTTTGACCAATTAAAATAGCACCTTTTTGTAAGTAACCAAAATATTTCCCTTGAGATTCTTCTGAGAGTGAAAAAGTATCTACATTGAGTACTTTAGACGATGCACTATATTGGGAAGAAATGGATTCAGTTCTTATATATGGATTAATATTAAAAATTGAAGAAGGGGATCTGAAAGGTCCTGATTTATGATTTGGCGCCGCAACTCTAAATTTAATAATTTCTTTATTATTAAAGAATCCAATTACAGTTTCTCCAATTTCAAAGGGTTTTGATGCACCATTTACCGCCAATGAAGAATCATTTGCAATTTCAATAAGTTTGGGAACAAAATCTACGAATCCATTTCCATCAAAAAATTGATAATATCTAGTAGATGGTTTTAAATTTGATATAAAAAATTCAACGTTTCTAGAACGCATAAAAGTATCAACAAATGAATCCACCAGAGTAGTATTACTAGTACTAGTTGTGCTTGTTGCGGTATCTGTAGATGTAGAAACCGATCTTGAAGTTGATGTGGAAGAAGATTGTGTTATATTTGTAGATACATCCGTCCGAGTTTCTACCAATCTTCCGTTTACTGTTCCAGCAGGTCTTCTATTTGGAGGCACTGCTCGTCTGGTAACTACTGGGGCATTATTTATTGTTTCTGATGTTCTTATAATATTATTAGTAGTATTGCTATTATTAGTACTAAGATTATTGGTTAAATTGAAAGTATTTTGCAAGTTTATAATCCTATCAGGAAGTCTGATAGTTCTAATCCAACTATCACTAGAAGGATTTAATATTATAGTCCCAGAATATTCTACAACGTGAAAAGGATTTACATTTTCAACTCTTGTAGCAAATGGTTGTTCTATCCAATCAATAGAATCATACTTTAAAGTAACTGTATTCCCAGTTTTTTGTACATTATCATCTAAGAGTCTAAAATTTTCAGATAAGTCTATATTTTCTTCTGAAACTAAAGTTCTCGGAGTTATTATATTTTTTATACTATTTCTAGATATAAATGGTGTCAATTCTTTATTATTTTGATCAACTTCTACTGTAGATATGCTTAGGTTAATTAAATTGGCATTTGAAAAATCATCCACAAAAAATCCAGTTTTAAATCTATTAAAACCTTGCGCATCTTGTATTTGTAAAGTTTGAGTATTTAATTCCAATAAAGACAATGATGTAGTTATCTCTAATCTTTCAAGTCTGTCTTCAATTCTGCCAATATCTCTCATTGTATATCTTCTGTTATCAACCAATAGCAGTTTGGCATCATTGGGATTGTATAGATATGGCGGCAGAATTATTGTTGCCAAGTCCATTATGTCATCAATTTTGGAAGGTTCTTTTGGATTTATTGCTGGAGTTCCTTTTTCAATAATGATATCTCCGAATTTATTCAAATAAAGTTTATCAATTCTTCCCAAATAAAAATTATAACCGACTATAGAACTTTCATTTGGTGTGGGAATTAACTTTATATCATCATTAAAATTGCGAGAAATAAAATCAAATGGAGATCTGTCTGTAAAAGCAAATGGAGGTACTCTAGGTCTAAAATCTAGTGTATCAGAGACCCTAGTTAAATCGAAACCAATATAAGAAATATCATCCTGGTATCTTTCATCTGAATAGCTATCTACTGTAAATATATCACCTTCATCTCCATCAGGAACTACATAATGATCAAAAACTACTAATAATCTTCTTGAAGGTTCTCTTTCTCCTTTTCGTCTAATTATTCTGGAATAATCATAATATTGATTTCTTTGTCCATTATCAAGAGAAAAACTTCCTGTTATATCGTTATAAGATCCTAAGATAATAGAATCTATTTCAGATGTAATATTAGATTCTTGAAATACTACCTCTTCACCCTCAATAAATCTGTTAGAGTTTAAATAAACTATCCCTACACTGTTGGGGGAGATTTTAGATTTTGTAACCACTCTAGCTACCGTGTTGCTCTCGGACCCAATAACATTTTCTCCAATAATTGCATTATTGTCTATGTCAACAATAACACTAAATGTGATCTCATCTAAAATTGGATCAGTTTCATTTAAGGATTCATATACAGCTAAGGTGCTGGAAACATCAGAATAATTTAAAGATATTTCTTCATCTTGAACTCTAAGACCATAATATTGGTTATATGCCAATCCATCGTTTATTGAAGTATTGATTCCGGTTCCAGACTGGGAATATTTTGAAAGATTTATATTGATAGTTTGACTTCTATTATAAAATTTTATCTTATTTTGTACACCTATTTTTTTAAATGTCGCATTAATTATAGAAATAGTTTTATTGGATATTCCATTAAATGTCACTTGATTATTAGCAATTACAACTTTATCCGAAGTCAAGTTTTCAATCGTACCATCACTATAATGAATAGAATATCTTTCGGCATCATATGATTCAAAAAATATTGTTGAAATTCCGGAAGGAATATTAAAATCTGTAGTTGAAACAGTAAGAGTATTGCCAGATATTGTTGGAGTTATATTCGATTGAGTGGAAAATGTCAGAATAGAATTATTAAGTGATAATGAAGCAATATTATAATCAGGAAGACTTGTATACAAAGAAGCATTTTCATCATTTAATATTTTTGGAAATCCAATAGAAAATAATGTTTTAATTTGTGTTGAAGGTAAGGTTCCATCACAAACTCCAGAAACTGATGGCGATGCAACAACAGTCATTGACAATCCATCTGGAGATACAGAAGAAACTCTATTAAATGTTTCTAAAGTGGATCCAATTTTAGTATATCGTATAATTGTTCCTGGTCTGATTCCGGTAAATAGTTTTCCGGCACTTGTTACTTGACCAGTAGTTTCTATTGTAATTTCATCATTTGGACTAAATCCAAATGCAACTTCTTTTGATAAAAATGTATCTGCAGTGAAAGGTGCAGATAATCCAGATATCGCTGTTGATTGATATACCGATTTTATATCATCTACACTATATGATGTTACATTTCTAATAGTTCTCGATAAATCATCAATACCATTAATTAATATTTGTTCCCCTTCAATAAACCTTCCTGAAGTTTGTCTTATCGTTATGGATGTGGAATTTCCTCCAGAAAATACAGCATAACCACTAGATCCACTACTTACACCTCTAATATATGAAGATTGTGGTAGTTGGGAATTAGATACTGCACTATTTAAAGTAATTAGAGTGTAAGTTTGAACATCATATAAGTATAAATCCCAGGTTGTTGTCGCATTTGTATACGAAGCATCTGTTAAACTTAAATTATAAACTCTGGCAGATCCTATAACAGATCCTGTACCAACTGTATTGCTATTTTTTCTTTGATCGTAAAATTCTATTTCAGATCTTTGTTTTAGCGATCCATAGACATTATTGATAGTCAATAAATTTCCCATCTGAAACTCTATGTTTGCAGATGAAACCGATTCAGTAGTTCTAGGTTTTTCTACATCTAATATTGTTGTTCCAACTTTTTCAACATCATATCCCCTAACATAAGCTTTTCCTGGAGATAATTTTACACACATTAAATCACTATTAGGATCATTTCCATTTTCAGTCTTTTCGTTATCAAAAAATAATCCATCATTTCCAATTCTATCATTTAATGAATTGTGAATAGAGATTGTAAACGGATCTACAGTATAATCTCCAGATTCATCATAAGTTCTTTTTGCAAGATAATCTCTTATTATATTATAATTAGTTTTATTTTCTAGTATTTTTATATTTCCATCTTTTACTCTAAGAATCTCTACAAAATCTTCATCATTATAATCATCAAGTAATTTTTTAGTTAGAGAAACTTCTATCTTAAATCTGTCTGCGCCAGGAGCTGAAAAGTTAGTAAATCCTTTTGCATTATCGTAAAGAGAACTATCTTCTTTTGCAGTTATAATCTTTTCGGTTATTTTTAAACCAACTCTGTATGATGGTGTATTAGTATAATAATCTAATATTATAGTTTCTTTAATTACTTTTACAAAATTACCACGTATAAAATATACGCCATTTCCAATTGATGCCGAAGATCCTATGCTGGAAGAATTTTCTGATATTAATGATGCAAATGGTGTTCCCGAATTTATTGTAGTATTTCCGTATACTATATTAGTATCAGAAGATAATAGTTCTCCGTCTAAAAACTGATTAAAAACAAAATTATCGTCGGAGTCTAAGTATTTTACATATAAAGTAATATTTTCAACTTCCCCATCTTCATCATCAGGAAAAGCAACAAATTGAACAACCGCAGTTGTTCCAGATGATTGTCCTATTATTTTTGCCCCTACAATTTTATCAATATATAATGAAATATCTATTCCAAAAATATTTTGATTTAATTTTATGGCATAAAAATTGGAATCGTATACAATATTTCCAGGAATTACTACAGAACCATCTTTAAAAATATTACTACCAAAAGTTTCTATTTGATTTTGTAATATAGATTGAATAGTATTTAATTCTCTAGCCTGTATTGGTTTTCCTGGATTAAATAATACCTTATAAAAAGATTTATCTGGAGAAAAATCATCAAAATAAGGACTTATACTTAGATCTGTTTTTTGTGCCATTTTTTTTAAAATTCCAGAATAATTTTAATGTCTTCTTTTTGTCTAATATTTCTATTCACTAAAGGTCTATTATCAATGTAAATAATATCCCCAGTCTCTTTATTTATCTCTGGATTTGCAAGTCCGTTTGTATACTGAGTTCCTAAAGATACAATCTTATTATTAACCGTTGTAGTAATGCCAGTAAATTCCGTGTCTATAGCAGCACTAAATCCTCCAGGAGATGTAATAGCATTTGTAGATGATTCGAAATTTAAAACTTTACCCGAAGTAGAAAGACCCACATAATCGGTTTGGTCATATGGTGGATTTGGATTAAAGAACAATGACCGATCTTTAAAGTATTTTATCACTTTAGTTTCTTCATCAAATGATGCAACATAACTAATAGCAATTCCATCTGATACAGTTTGTCTTATTTTACTCCCTACAGAAAGAGATCCAGAAATTGGTTCTTTTAATTTTATTGAATATAAAGAAGAATATTCACTAGAAGAATATAATTCTGTAGAATTAAAGATGGATGGATTTTTTAAAATTCCAACTTGACAAAATTTAGTATCTATTGGAAAATTTTTCGTAGAATCATCAAATCTTGCATATACTAAAACTTTATCAGTCCCTAACTCTTTATATAAATCATATCCATGACCTTTTGATGGGGGAATGATTGGTATTAACTTTGCAAATGTACTAGGGGCGTTTGATGTAGATGTTCTCAAATCAATCATTCCATAAGTATATCCACTTCCTCCAGACGATACTCTTGCA
>Ga0209498_1001227_pt1 | contig 15803 bp, 19 predicted proteins | sample WalLakDeSediment_FD_184131 | JGI IMG/M metagenome (GOLD analysis project Ga0209498, IMG submission 184131) | Lake sediment microbial communities from Walker lake, Nevada to study Microbial Dark Matter (Phase II) - Walker Lake 11/02/13 Deep... | ecosystem: Environmental > Aquatic > Freshwater >... | reverse complement strand
GAGCACCAGCGTCTGCGGGTTCAGGATCGAAAACCGGCCGCCCAGGTAGGCCAGCATTTCGTGCGGCTGCAGCCCGGTGGGCAGCTCGATGCCGGCGAAGTGCCGCAACTGGTCCGCCATGATGACAATCGCCGCGCCGCTGGAAAAACCGGTCAGCACCGGCTGGCTGAGCAGGTTGGCGAACACGCCCATGCGCAGCAGGCCCATCGTGAGCAGGATCAGGCCGGAAAGCGCCGCCAGGATCATCGCGCAGGCCACCGGATCGATGCCCGCGCCGGCGCCCGACACCGCCGCCGCCACCATGATCGCGGCGATCGAGGTCGGCCCCACGGACAGGTCGCGGCTGGTCCCCAGCAGGGCGTAGAGCACCGCGGGGACGATGGCCGCGTACAGGCCCACCACCGGCGGCAGCCCCGCGATCATGGCGTAGGCGAGCCCCTGCGGCACCAGCAGGATGGTCACGATGCCCGCGGCGGACATGTCCGCGACCAGGTCCCGGCGGGTAATCAGCCGGATCCATTGGACGATCGGAAAGAAGTTCAGGGCACGGGAAGGCACGGGCGGCAGCCTGGTAAGCGCAGGACTGCAAGATAGTGAACCGCCCCGCAGGGGGTCAAGCGATCAGCCGCCCCCGGACAGCGCCGCGATGTCCCGCAGCACCTCTTCGGAGTGCTGGTTGACGTCCACCTTCTCGTAGTGACGCGCGACCACGCCGTCGGGGGAAATCAGGAAAGTCTGGCGGCTGGCGAGCTTCACCACCCCGAAATTGCGCAGCACGCCGTATTCCTCGGCGACCGCGCCGCCCTCGTCGGCCAGCAGCGTGAAGGGGAGGCCGTGCTCCTCGGCGAACGCCATGTGGGTCTCCACGTCGTCGAGACTGATGCCGACGATCTCGGCGCCCAGCCGCCGGAAGGCGAAAATGTTGTCGCGGAACTCGCAGGCCTGGGTGGTGCAGCCCGGCGTGTTGTCCTTCGGATAGAAGTAGAGCACCAGCCACTTGCCGCCGTAGTCCTCCAGGCGCCGGATCTCGCCCTTTTGGTCGGGCAACTCGAAGGCGGGCGCCGGCGCGCCGGCGGGCGGCGAAGCCTGCGCGGCGGAGGCGGCCAGCAGGGCGGCGATGAACAGGCCGGCGATCAGGGAAACAAGGCTGGTTTTCATGGGCGGATCCTGGCGGTGAGGCGCCGAAACTTGTTCGCCCCGGCCGATGCTACGGATTCGGGCGCGGCGGGGGGCCGCCATCGGTCGACATCCGCTCGAGGCCGGCGTGGCGTACGTTGACGCCGGGGAAATCCTCCTGGAAGTGCTCTGCGAGGCGTTCCGCGAGGTACACGGAACGGTGGCGTCCGCCGGTGCAGCCGATGGCGACCGTCAGGTAGCTCCGGTTCGCCGCCTCGATATGCCCTAGCCAGGTGGCGAGGAAGCGCCGGATGTCCTCGAGGTAGGCCTGGACCTCCGGACGCGCGGTGAGGAACTCGATAACCCCGGCGTCACGGCCGGTCTGCAGGCGCAGCTGGGGTTCCCAGTAGGGATTCGGCAGGAAGCGGGCGTCGAAGACGAAGTCCGCGTCCTTGGGGATGCCCTGGCGGAAACCGAAGGACTCGAACTGCAGCGCCACCTGGTTGCGCGGCTGGCCGGCCACGCGGTCGCGGACACGGTCGCGCAGCTCGTGGACGCTCATGGTGCTGGTGTCCAGCACCAGGTCCGCCGCCTCGGCCAGCGGCGCGAGCAGCGCTTCCTCGTAATTGATCGCCTCGGCCAGCGTCCGGTCGCCGGACTTGTCCGGGGTGTGGGGATGCCGCCGCCGCGTGTCCAGGTAACGCTGCACGAGCACTTGCTCCGACGCGTGCAGGAACACCAGCTGGCAGCGGATGCCACGGGCGCGGAGATCCTCGATGAGCCGGCGGGTGACCGGCAGGTCCTCCGCCCTCGGCCGCGAGTCCAGGCCGATGGCCAGGCGGCTGAATTTCGGGTCGTTGCCCTCGACCAGCTCGCTGATCACCAGCGACAGCAGCCGCCCCGGGACGTTGTCGAGCGTGTACCACTCCAGGTCCTCGAGCATGGCGAGAGCCACGCTTTTGCCGGAGCCCGACAGTCCGCTGACGATTACAAGGTCCATCGTCCGCGGCCGCCGGTGTTCATGCCGAGGCCGCCCGTGTCGTGTCGTGGTTGATGAGCAGGTCGTAAAGCGTGCGGCTGGAGCTGGCGCGCCGCAGCGCCGCGACGAGGTTGCGCTCGGCGAGCGCGTTCGCGATCCACGAGACTTCCTCGTGATGGCAGCCGAGGTCGTTTTCCCGCATGGGCACCAGCAAGCCGAAGATCAGGTCCACCGGCTCGCGATCCGGCATGTCGAAGTCCACCGGGCGGGAGAGCTTGAGGAACGCGCCTACCGGCGCCTCGAGGTTTTCGAGGCGGCCGTGCGGAATCGCGATGCCGTTCTCGATGGCCGTGCAGCCCAGCTTCTCGCGGCTGATCAGGCTCTGGAAGACGTCGCCCTGGTCGATGCCGGTGGCCGAGGCGAGCATCTCGCTCAATACGTCCAGCGCATGCTTCTTGCTGCGCGCCTCGACGTTGCTGAGGACGTGACCCGGCTGTAACAGTGATTTGAAAGGCATGGGATGACTCCGGGCGGATGTCGCCCGCGGGCTTCAGGCGGTGCGCGGACGCCCGGCGCCGTTGTGATGATCGGTGAGCTTGTCCTTGTGACGGCGCACCTGGCGATCGAGGCGATCGATCATGCCGTCGATGGCGGCGTACATGTCCTCTTCGGTCGCCGTGGCGTGCAGGGTGTCGCCCGCGACCCGCAACGTCGCCTCCGCCGTGTGGCGCAGCTTCTCCACGGTGAGGATACAGTGGACGTCGATCAGGTTGTCGAAATGCCGGATGACCTTGTCCATCTTGCTGTGCACGTAGTCGCGCAACGGGTCGGTGATGTCGACATGATGGCCGGTCAGGTTGATCTGCATATGTTTACTCCTGGGGACTCAAGGGGTCCGGCGCACGGGCCGGCCCGTCTTCATGATCTTATTCTAGTAGCCCGCGTCCGTTGCTGGCTAGGTAGCCTGTGCGGCGCCTCGCCGGCCCGCGATTCAGCGGATGGCAACCCGCCGCCGCTCGTTGGAAGAGGGAAATCCCATGGATTCCCGATACTTGGCGACCGTACGGCGGGCGACCTCGATGCCCTCGGAGACGAGGATCGTGGTCAGCGCGCTGTCCGAGAGCGGTTTCCGGGGATTTTCCTCGGAAATCAGCTTGCGGATTCGGGCCCGGATGGCGGTGGAGGACACGCTCTCGCCGTCGCTGCCCGACACCTGGCTGGAGAAAAAGTAACGAAACTCGAACACGCCCCGCGGCGTGTGCATGTATTTGCCGGTGGTAGCGCGCGATACGGTGGACTCGTGCAGCTCCAGCGCCTCGGCGATCTCCCGCAGCACCAGCGGCCGCATGCCCTGCTCGCCGCGCTCCAGGAACTCCTGCTGGTGCGCCACGATCGCCCGCGCGACGCGCACCAGCGTCTCGTTGCGAATCTCCAGGCTTTTCACCAGCCAGCGCGCTTCCTGCAGCTGGGTCCGCAGCGTCGAGTATTCGCCGCTGCGGCCGAGGCAGCCGGCATAGGCGGTATTGACCCGCAGCCGCGGCGCGATCGCGGGATTGATCTCGACCCGCCAGCCGTCGTCGCCGCGCCGCACGAACACGTCGGGCACGATGTACTCGGGCGGCCGGGTATCCGCCGCACTGCCGGGGCGCGGATTCAGTGAACGCAGCAACGCGACCGCGTGCTCGAGGTCCTCGACGTTACAGTCGAGCCGGCGCCGGATGGCGCCGTAGTCCTGCTCGCCCAGTTCCCTGAGGCAGTCCGCGGCCAGGCGCCGGACCAGGTCGAGCCCGGGCGTGTCGGGAGCGAATGGCGCGAGTTGCAGCAGCAGGCACTCCGAAAGATCCCGCGAACCCACCCCGAGCGGGTCGAAGCGCTGGATGCGCGCCAGCACCCGCTCGACCTCGTCAACGTCCGTCGCCAGTTCCGGCGCGAGGTTGGCGCAGATCTCCTCGAGAGGCTCGGTCAGGTAGCCGTCGTCATCGATGGCGTCGACCAGCATGGTGGCGATGAATTTCTGGTCGCCCTCGGGAAATTCCACGTCCAACTGGCTGAGCAGGTGATCGCGCAGCGAGCTGCCGCTGACATCCGCGTAGTCGCGCTGGTCGTCGGCCTCGCCGCCGCCCTGGCCGCTGAAGCTGGTACCGTAGTCCGACACGTCCGCGTAGGGCAGATCGTCGCGGAACTCATCGCGCGCTTCGGACTCTCCCTCGGTCGGCGCGACGGCGGTTTCGCGCAGCCCGTCCGAGGGCAGCTGCTGCTCGCCCTTCGGCGGCGCGAGCTCCAGCCCGTCGTCCATCTCGAGCATGAGGTTCTTTTCGAGCGCCTCGCGCAGCTCCGCCTGCAGGTCGAGCACGGGCAGCTGCAGCAGGCGGATCGCCATCTGCAGCTGCGGCGTGAGCGTTAGCTGCTGGCCGAGCTTGAGCTGTAGGGAATGCTTCATCATCGGCGCTGGATCACAGGCGGAAATGCTCGCCCAGGTAGACCTCTCGGACCTGCTTGTTGGCAAGTATCTCATCCGCCGTGCCCGAAGCGATGACTTCGCCGGCGCTGAGGATGAAAGCCCGCCCGCAGATGCCCAGGGTCTCGCGCACGTTGTGGTCGGTGATCAGCACCCCGATGCCGCGGTCGCGCAGGTGGCCGATGATGCGCTGGATGTCCAGCACCGAGATCGGGTCGACGCCGGCGAAGGGTTCGTCGAGCAGGATGAAAGCCGGCTCGGCCGCGAGCGCCCGCGCGATCTCGACGCGGCGGCGCTCGCCGCCGGACAGGCTCATGCCCTTGCTGTCGCGGATGTGGCCGATGTTCAGCTCCTCGAGCAGTTCCTCGAGCGCCTGTCGCCGGCCGAGTTCATCGAGTTCCTTGCGCGTCTCCAGCACCGCCAGCACGTTGTGCTCCACCGTCAGGCCGCGGAACACCGAGGCCTCCTGCGGCAGGTAGCCGACGCCGAGGCGGGCGCGCCGGTGCATTGGCAACGCTGTCAGGTCGGCATCGTCGAGCATGATCCGGCCGCTGTCGCAGGGCACCAGGCCCACGATCATGTAGAACGCAGTGGTCTTGCCGGCCCCGTTGGGGCCGAGCAGGCCGACCACCTCGCCGCTGGAGATGGACAGTGACAGCGAGCGCACCACCTGGCGCGAACGATAGCTCTTGGCGATGCCCTCGGCGCGCAGCGTCTTCACTGGCGGTCGCCCCCGTCCGGTTCAGCCTCGCCCGGGTCGTCCTCCGCGGGCGGCGTGATGACGATCCGGACGCGGTCGCTGCCATCTTCTTCCGCGCTCGCGATGAGGCGGTCTTCCACGATCCGGTAGACCAGCCGCCCGCCGCTGACCTCGCGCACGCCGTCGCGCAGCGAGGCCTGGCCAGCCAGCTCGAGTTCGCCGGCGGCGAGGTCATAGACGATCCGGTTGGCGGTCCCGCGCACGATGCGCGCCTCCGGCGGAGGCATGGTCCGCGAGAACCGCGCCGGGGCGCCGTCCGCGGTCGCCCTGGCAAGCCGGTGGTTAGTGAACGTAACCGTGGCGCGTGCCGCCTCGATGTCGCCCGTCGGGCTGGAGATCCGCACGTTGCCGGTGAACGTCCAGCTGCCGCGCGCAAAGTCCAGGTCGCGCGACTCGGCCTGGTCGGCGGAAATCACCGTGTCGCCCTGCTGCACGCGCACCTCGCGGAAGACCAGGCGCTCGTTGCGGCGGTCGAAGTCCGAGGAAGTCGCCTCCAGGGTGATCTCCTGCTGCACCTGGGCGGACGACGGCGCTGCGGCCAGCGCGACCAGGGCGGCAGCCAGGGCGGCAACCGGTGCAAGGGCGCGGCTCGGCAGGGCCTGCCGGCGGCGGTAATCAGGGGAGGAAGCGGCCATGAACTTCGGATTGTAGCTGCAGTCGTTCCTCCAGCAAGTAAGCGACCATGCCCACGGCGCTCACCTGCTGCGGGCCGAGCGCCAGGTCCACGTGCGCGTCGGTGCTCGCGATGTGGGTGGTGGTGTCGATTGCCAGGCGCTCCGTGTTGACCGCGGCCCGCTCGTGGTCGCCGGACTCGCCCAGCACCTCCACGCCGCCCCAGAGCTCCAGCAGCGACTGGTCGGCCGAAAGCACGCCTTCCGGCGCCGTGAGCAGCCAGGGCGCCGGCGAGTAGACGTTGTACTCGACGCGCACCTCGCGCAACTGCGTGGGGCCGCCCAGCGACACCTGGCGGATTTCGTCGGCGATGACCCGGTAGCGCGGCAGCCCGTCGGCGCCAGCGGTGGTGATCTCCGCCTCGGTCATGTAGAAACCGTCCGGCGCCGGACGCTCGGCGCCGTCGGCCGGGGTCTCGTCGAGGCGTTTGTTCAGCCACCAGCTGGTGAAGGCCAGCGCGGCGAGGACGAGCAGCGCCAGCCGTCCCCCGGGGGTGTTCATCCGCGTGCCCCAAGCAGGAATTCGCAGAACTCGCGCACCGCGCCGCTGCCGCCTGGCAGGCTCGAGATCCACAGGCCGGCCGCGCGCACTTCGGGGTGAGCATCCGCCACCGCGGCGGGCAGCCCCACGGCTTGCATCGCCGGCAGGTCCGGGGTGTCGTCGCCGAGGTAGGCGACATGCGCGGACTCGACACCGGTTTCGTGGAGCAGCTGCGCGAGCGCGGCGCCCTTGTCCCGAACGCCCTGCATGACGTGCGCGACGCCGAGCTCTGCCATGCGCCGGTCCACCGCCGACGAAGCGCGCCCGGAGATGATCGCGATCTCGATGCCAGCGGCGAGGAGTTGCTTGACGCCGACTCCGTCGCGCACGCAAAAGGCCTTGTATTCCGTCCCGTCGGTGCCCATCCAGATGCGCCCGTCGGTGAACACCCCGTCGATGTCGAACACCGCGAGGCGTATGCCGGCAGCGATTGCGCGCGCCTTGGTCATCACATCACTCCCGCCTGCAACAGGTCGTGCACGTTGAATGCGCCGATCACGCGGCCCTCGCCATCCACCACCAGCAGCGCAGTGATCGCGAAGGTTTCCATCAGCCGCACCGCCTCCGCCGCCAGCATGCCGTCGTGCACCGTCTTCACGTTGCGCGTCATGACGTCGCCGATCCGCGTGGTGGTGAGCTCGCGGTGCGAGTCCAGCGTGCGCCGCAGGTCGCCGTCGGTGTAGATGCCCAGCAGCCGCTCTTCGGCATCCACCACGGCGGTCATGCCGAGCCCCTTGCGCGAGATCTCGAACAGGCCCTCGGAGACGGCGAGTTCCGGGGCGACCTTCGGGATGCGGTCGCCGGTGCGCATGATGTCGCGGACGTGCAGCAACAGGCGGCGGCCGAGCAGGCCGCCGGGATGGGAGAAGGCGAAATCCTCGCGCGTGAAGCCGCGGCTGTGGAGCAGCGCCACGGCGAGCGCGTCGCCCATCGCGAGAGTGGCGGTGGTGCTGGCGGTGGGCGCGAGATTGAGCGGGCAGGCCTCCTTGGCCACGGCGACGTCGAGGTGCGCGTCCGCGGCCGTCGCCAGCGTGGAATCCGGCCGGCCGGTCATCGCAATCAGGGGCACCCCGAGGCGCTTGATCAGCGGCAGGATGGTCAAGATCTCGGGCGTCTCGCCGGAGTTCGAGATCGCCAGCACGACGTCGGTGGCGGTGATCATGCCCAGGTCGCCGTGGCTGGCCTCGCCCGGGTGCACGAAGAAGGCGGGCGTGCCGGTGCTCGCCAGGGTGGCTGCGATCTTGCCGCCGATGTGGCCCGACTTGCCCATGCCGGTGACCACCACGCGGCCCTGGCAGTCCAGGCAGTGGCGGCAGGCGGTCATGAACGCCGCACCAATCCGATCCCGCAGGCCCGCGATGGCCGCTGCCTCGATCTCGAGCACCTCGCGGCCCAGCCGCAGCAGGTCTTCGAGTTCCAGCTTTGTTTCTGCCTGCATCGTCATCACCTCGTCACCAGCCATCCGTGGTAGCACAGGAACGCGCCCAGCAGGATGGCGCCTTCCACGCGCCGGATGCGGCTGTTCCCCCCGAAATTGTATGTCATCAGGAACAGCACCAGCGTCATGCCGATCATGACCGGCAGGTGGAGGGTAAGCAGTTCGCGCTCGAAGGTTGCCGGGTGGATGAGCCCGGCGATGCCGATGACGGCCAGGCTGTTGAACAGGTTGGAGCCGATGATATTGCCGATCGCCATGTCGTGCTCACCCTTCAGCGCGCTGACGACGGACACGGCGAGCTCCGGCAGGCTGGTACCGATGGCCACCACCGTCAGGCCGATCACCAGTTCCGAGACGCCGAACCGCACCGCCATGTTCTGGGCGCCCCACACCAGCAGGTTGGCGCCGGTCAGCAGCACGACCAGCCCGACCGTCAGCCAGCCGAGCGCCTGGCCCATCGGGATGTCGCGCGGGATTTCCGAGGCGATGTCGAAGGCGATCGGGTCGTTGGCCTCGGTCCGGCTGCCCAGCACCACGAGCCAGTAGAGCACCAGGACCAGGGTGAGCATCAGCAGGACGCCCTCGATGCGGCCCAGCTTGAGGTTGACGAATACCATGGTGACCACCAGCGTCACCGCCAGCAGCGCCGGCATTTCGCGGCGCAGGGTCACGGAGCGCACCGAGATGGGCATGATCAGCGCGGTCACACCCAGCACCAGGCCGATGTTGGCGATGTTCGAGCCGATGGCGTTGCCGGCCGCGAGCGCCGGGTCGCCGGCCAGCGAGGCCGTGATAGAAACGAAGATCTCGGGGCCGCTGGTGGCCATCCCCACCAGGGTCAGGCCGATCAGCAGCGGCGACAGGCCGAGGTTGCGCGCAGTGCTGGCCGCCCCGAGCACGAAGCGGTCCGCGCCCCAGATGAGCAGGACGAATCCGGCGAGGGTGGCAACGGTGTAATCGAGCATCGTGGGTTAGCGCGAATCCATGGGACGGCGGCACGTTGGCGAGCGCAACATGATACACGCCCGGGCGGCGCTACCTGAGCGGCCGCCGCCCCCGAATATCGCCCCCGCGCGGCATCCGGTAAACTCGCGTTCCTGTCGGCCGGGATCCCGCCCCGGCGCCACCCGGAATCCAAATGAACAGTGAAAACATTGCGGCCCTGATCCGCCAGCAACTGCCCTCCGCCCAGGTGGAGGTCCAGTCCGACGACAACACCCACTTCGCTGCCCTGGTGGTCGCGGAGGACTTCGCTGGCCTGCGCCCGCTGCAGCGCCACCAGCTGGTCTATCGCGCCCTCGGCGACAAGATGGGCGGCGAGATACATGCCCTGTCCATCCGCGCGCTGACCCCGGCGGAACTGGCCGCCGGCGGCTGAGCCGGGCCCGCCGTGGACAAGCTGCTGGTCGGCGGGGGGCGCCGCCTCGAGGGCGAGATCCGCATCTCCGGCGCCAAGAACGCCGCGTTGCCGATCCTGGCCGCGACGCTGCTGGCCGACGAGCCGGTGCGCATCGGCAACGTCCCGCACCTGCAGGACGTGACCACCACCATCGAGCTGCTCGGCCGGATGGGCGTGGGCGTCACTGTCGACGAGCGCATGCGCATCGAGGTCGATCCGCGCACTATCCACGACCTGGTGGCGCCCTACGAACTGGTCAAGACCATGCGGGCGTCGATCCTCGTGCTCGGGCCGATGGTGGCGCGCCACGGCAGCGCGGACGTCTCGCTGCCCGGCGGCTGCGCGATCGGTGCGCGTCCGGTGAACCTGCACATCGCGGGGCTGCGCGCCATGGGCGCCACGGTGCAGATCGAGGACGGTTACATCAGGGCCCGGGCGGACCGGCTGCGCGGCGCTCGCATCGTGCTCGAGACGGTGACGGTGACGGGCACCGAGAACCTGCTCATGGCGGCGACCCTCGCCGAGGGCGAGACGGTGCTGGAAAACGCGGCGCGCGAGCCGGAGGTCGTGGACCTGGCGGAGTTTCTCATCGCCATGGGCGCGCGCATCCGCGGCGCCGGCACCGACACCATTGTCGTCGAGGGCGTCGAGCGGCTCGGCGGCGCGGTCTACGACGTGCAGCCCGACCGCATCGAGACCGGCACCTACCTGGTGGCGGCCGCCATGACCGGCGGCCACGTGCGGCTGCGCCACGCGCGTCCCGGCCACCTCGACGCCGTGCTGGCCAAGCTCGAGGAGGCCGGCGCCCGCCTCAGCGCCGGGCCGGACTGGATCGAGCTCGACATGCAGGGCCGGCGCCCCCAGTCCGTCGACCTGCGCACCGCCCCCTATCCTGCGTTCCCGACCGACATGCAGGCCCAGTTCGTCGCCATGAATGCCATCGCACGCGGCACCGGCACCGTCGTCGAGACCATCTTCGAGAATCGCTTCATGCACGTGCAGGAGCTGCAGCGCCTCGGCGCCGACATCCGGCTGGAGGGCAATACGGCGGTGGTGCACGGCGTCGAGCGGCTGCGCGCTGCGCCCGTCATGGCCACCGACCTGCGCGCCTCGGCCAGCCTGGTGCTCGCCGGCCTCGTGGCCGAGGGCGAGACGCTGATCGACCGGATTTACCACATCGACCGTGGCTACGAGTGCATTGAGGAAAAGCTCTCCCAGCTCGGCGCCGCCATCCAGCGGGTCCCTTCGCCGCGCAAGCGCGGCGCCTGAGGCCCGCCCGCCCGCCTGCCGGCCTGCCAGCCGGCCTATTGGGTCAGCCGGCGCTCGGTGACCTCCGCCGTCACCCGGAAGGGCTGGCCCATCCGGCTGCCGCTCAGCACCACTTCGGTCCCCGGGCGCATCGCCGCGATGCTGCGCAAGGCGTCCTGCCACACCACCACGGGCTCGTCGTTGACATGCGTGATGACGTCATTGGGGCGCAACCCGGCGCGATCCGCCGGGCTGTCCGGCTGGACCGTGGTCACGATGATGCCGTAGGGCTCCGGCAGGCCCAGCGCGCGCGTCTGGTCCGGTGTCAGCGTCTGGGTAGTGACGCCGAGCCAGCCGCGGATCACGCGGCCGTGCGCCAGCAGGTCCTGCATCACGCCGCGCACCAGGTTGACCGGGATGGCGAAGCCGATGCCCTCGGAGTCGAGGCGGCGGGAAAAGAAGGCCGTGTTGATGCCGACCAGCTCGCCGCGCGCGTTCACCAGCGCGCCGCCGGAGTTGCCCACGTTGATGGCGGCGTCGGTCTGGATGAAGTTCTCGAACTGCGACAGCCCCAGCTGGCCGCGGCCGGTGCCGCTGACGATGCCCTGGGTCACGGTCTGGCCGATGCTGAAGGGATTGCCGATGGCCAGCACCACGTCGCCCACCCTCAGCTGGTCAGAGCGCCCCAGGCGGATGCGCGGCAGGTCGGGAAGGTCCACCTTCAAGAGCGCGATATCCGTCTCCGGGTCGGTGCCCACCAGTGTGGCCGGCGCCGTGCGGCCGTCCACCAGCACCACCTCGAGCGCCTGCATGCCGGCGATCACGTGGTGGTTGGTGATCACGTGGCCGTCCCCGTCCATGACCACGGCGGAGCCGAGGCTGCCGCTGACCTGCGCCTCGGCGAAGCCCGCCGGCGCCACTGGCCGGCCCACCAGGTTGGCCACCGCCGGCGCGGTGGCGGTGACCGCCTCGGCATAGGAGTCGGCGGCGCCGCCGCCGCCCCGCAGGGGATGACCAACCGGCAGGAGCCCCGGGAACAGGAACACCACGACGAAGGCCGCCGCGAGGCCGAGCACCGCGGACTGGACGAGAAAACTCACGGTTTGGCGGAAGCTGCCCATGGCTGGTCGGGTCCGGAGGCGGGAAGGCGCGGGGCGCGAGACGCGACATTATAGGCAGTGTCGCCGCCGCCCGCCCCCCGCGCCGGGGCTGCCCACGGTAGGCAGGCAGAAACGCCCATGTGTATAATTCTCGGATTGCCCAGATTGGCCGCGAAAGCCGCTCCGTGCGGCCCGCTTCGCCGGCCGTAAACCCCGGATTTTTCCAGGAGTGAGCTCGGGATGAGTGAAGGCGTAAATCTCGGCCGCCGCCGGTTTCTCGGCGCGGCCACGGGGGTGACCACGGCCGTCGGAGTCGCATTCGTCGCGGTGCCTTTCCTGGCTTCCTGGAAGCCCAGCGCGCGCGCACAGGCGCTCGGCGCCCCGGTCGCAGTCGACATCAGCAAGCTGGACGAAGGCGCGCTGCTGAGGGTCGAATGGCGCGGCCGGCCGGTGTGGGTGCTGAAGCGCAGCCCGGAAACGGTCGAGCGCCTCGCCACCGCCGACGGGCTCCTCCGGGACCCGGAGTCCAGCGAGGCGCAGCAGCCGCCGTACGCCACCAACCGCCACCGCTCCATCAAGCCCGAAGTGCTGGTCGTCATCGGCAGCTGCACGCACCTCGGCTGCGCGCCGGCGCCGCGCTTCGACGTCGGCGCGGCGGATCTCGGCGGCGCCGAGTGGCCGGGCGGCTTCTTCTGCGCCTGCCACGGCTCCAAGTTTGACCTCGCGGGCCGCGTCTGGCGCGGCGTACCGGCGCCCCTCAACCTGGTGGTGCCACCGCACAAGTACGTTGACGACTCGACCATCCTGGTCGGCGTGGACATGGGGGCTGCCTGATGAGCAAGGCCAAGGACACGAGCAAGGCGTCGGTCGGCAAGGAAGAGGGCGGCCTCTACAACTGGTTCCGGAAGCGATTCCCGTGGGACCAGATGATGGACGAGCACGTCACCGGCTACTACGCGCCGAAGAACTTCAACTGGTTTTACGTGTTTGGCTCGCTGGCGCTGCTGGCGCTGATCATCCAGATCGTCACCGGCATCTGGCTGACCATGAGCTACAAGCCCTCGGCCGAGGAGGCGTTCTCCTCCGTCGAGTACATCATGCGCGACGTCGAGTGGGGCTGGCTGCTCCGCTACATGCACTCGACCGGCGCGTCGATGTTCTTCATCGTCGTCTACATCCACATGTTCCGCGCGTTGCTGTACGGCTCCTACCAGAAGCCGCGCGAGCTCATCTGGATCTTCGGCATGCTGATCTACCTCGCGATGTCGGCCGAGGCCTTCTTCGGCTACCTGCTTCCCTGGGGCCAGATGTCCTACTGGGGCGCGCAGGTGATCGTGTCGCTGTTCGGCGCCTTGCCGGTGATCGGCGAGCCGCTGGTCGAGTGGATCCGCGGCGACTTCTTCATCTCCGACGTGACGCTGAACCGCTTCTTCGCGCTGCACGTCATCGCCCTGCCGCTGGTGCTGCTCGGCCTGGTGGTCGCCCACATCCTGGCGCTCCACGAGGTCGGCTCCAACAACCCGGACGGCGTCGAGATCAAGAAGTACAAGGGCCCGGACGGCAAGCCGCTCGACGGCATTCCCTTCCATCCCTACCACACCACCAAGGACGTGCCGGCCTGGGTCGTGTTCTCGATGGTGTTCGCGGCGATCGTGTTTTTCGCGCCGGAGATGGGCGGCTTCTTCCTCGAGCATGCCAACTTCGAGCCAGCCGATCCGCTCAAGACGCCGGAGCACATCGCGCCCGTGTGGTACTTCACGCCCTTCTACGCCATCCTGCGCGCCGTGCCCGACAAGCTCGGCGGCGTGCTGGCCATGGGTGCGGCGATGTTCGTACTGTTCCTGCTGCCCTGGCTGGATCGCAGCCCGGTCCGCTCCATCCGCTACAAGGGTCCGCTGTTCAAGATCGCGTTGACGGTATTCGTCATCAGCTTCGTGATGCTCGGCTGGCTCGGCCTGCAGCCCGCGACCACCACGTACACGATCCTCGCGCGCGTGTTCACGATTCTCTATTTTGCGTTCTTCATCCTGATGCCGATCTACTCGAAGATCGACAAGACGAAGACGCCCCCTGACAGGATCACCTACCATGGCTAGGCGCTACCCGAAGGTGTTGCTGGCCGCGCTGCTGCTCACGGCGCCGGCTCTCGTCTCGGCTGCGGGACCCGGGGTCCCGCTGCAGTCGTCCGGCGCGGACGTGAGCAACCAGGCATCGCTGCAGCGCGGCGCGCGGCTGTACATGAACTACTGCCTCGGCTGCCACTCCCTGCAGTACGTGCGCTACAACGTCCTCGCCGACGGCCTTGGCCTGACCGACGAGCAGGTGGCGGAGAACCTGCGCTTCACCGGCGACAGCCCGCACGACCAGATCCGTATAGCCATGCCCGCGGCCGATGCGGCCGGCTGGTTCGGGCTCGCGCCGCCGGACCTGTCGCTGATCGCCCGGTCGCGCGGCACGGATTACATCTACACCTTCCTGAAGTCCTTCTACGCCGACCCCTCGCAGCGGGCCACGGGCGCCAACAACAAGGTGCTCGCCGGCACGGCCATGCCCCATGTATTGTGGGAGCTGCAGGGTGTCCAGGAAGCCGTGTACCGCACCGAGGTCGCTGCCGACGGCAGCCGCCGCGAGGTCTTCGACCGATTCGAACTGGTCCAGCCGGGCTCGATGACGCCGGCCGAGTTCGACCAGGCAGCGCGCGACATCACCACCTTCCTGTCCTGGGCGGGCGAGCCGGTGCAGCTGCAGCGCCAGCGCCTCGGGGTCTTCGTGCTGATGTTTCTGCTGGTGTTGTTCGTCTTCTCCTGGCTGTATTACAAGGAGCTCTGGAAGGACGTGAAGTGAGGCTCCGAGGCGCGGCAATCACCGCAGGCGAGGCAACATGACGCTGTTTTCGAATCCGACCTGTCCGCACAGCCACCGCGTACGCATCGTGCTGGCAGAGAAGGGCATCGCGCTTGACGTCGTGGACGTCGAGACCGCGAGCCTTCCCGAGGATCTCATCGAGCTCAACCCCTACAACAGCGTGCCCACGCTGGTCGATCGCGACCTGGTGCTGTACGACTCCCGGGTCATCGCCGAGTACCTCGACGAGCGCTTCCCGCACCCGCCGCTGATGCCTGTCGACCCGGTCAGCCGCGCGCGCTTCCGACTGGCGCTCTACCACGTCGAGCGCGACTGGTATTCGCTGGTCGATGATCTCGAGCGCGGCGACAAGCGCACCGCCAACCGCGCACGCAAGAACCTGCGCGAGAGCCTGTTGTCGAGCGCCGAGCTGTTCGGCGTCAAGCCCTACTTCATGAGCGACGAGTTCTCGCTGGTCGATTGCAGCATCGCGCCGATCCTGTGGCGCCTGCCGCGCTGGGAAGTGGACCTGCCGCCCAGCCATGGCCGCAACATCATCAAGTATGCCGAGACCTTGTTCAGCCGCCCCTCCTTCCGGGTCAGCCTCACCGAGCTCGAGCAAGAGATGCGCCCCTGACCGGTCGCGAACAGACCCGCCGGCCGCGTCGCCCCTACCTGCTGCGGGCGATGGTCGAGTGGATCACCGACAACGGCGAAACCCCGCATATCGTCGTCGACGCCGCGCTGGAAGGCGTCCAGGTGCCCTCGCAATACGTCAGCGACGGCAAGGTCGTGCTGAACATCGGCGACGGCGCGACCCGCGGGCTCAGCCTCGGCAACGACGCCGTCGAGTTCAGCGCCCGCTTCGGCGGCGTGCCGTTCCCGGTGCGGATCCCGCTGCGCGCGGTGCTCGGCATCTACGCGCGCGAGTCGGGCGAGGGGATGATCTTCACCGACACCGAGGGCGATCCGCCGTCCGGCAACGACGGTGGTGGCGACGACACGCCGGAGCCAGGGAAGGGGCCGCCGAAGCTCAGCGTCGTTCGGTAGGGCGTTGCCTGGCGCGGATCGACCGCGACGGGTGGATGGCATGGGTCCCCCTCGCTTAGAAATTTCAATGCGCTCGGTGGACCCATGCCATCCCCCCGTCGCTACGCCCCCGGAATGGCAAGCGCCTTTGGGGGCTCTGCCTGGCTACTCTCGTCGCCAGACTGCCGGCTGCGGCTGCGCGGCGTCGGTCGACACGCAT
>Ga0209498_1001226_pt1 | contig 15821 bp, 13 predicted proteins | sample WalLakDeSediment_FD_184131 | JGI IMG/M metagenome (GOLD analysis project Ga0209498, IMG submission 184131) | Lake sediment microbial communities from Walker lake, Nevada to study Microbial Dark Matter (Phase II) - Walker Lake 11/02/13 Deep... | ecosystem: Environmental > Aquatic > Freshwater >... | reverse complement strand
CGTGAAGATTTACGGCGACTTTGCCGGCCGGCGCGACGTGGCCGAGCTGGAGACGCAGCTTGCCGGCGTGCGTTACGAACCGCAGGCGTTGGCGACGGCATTGGAGGGGGTGGATATTCGGCCGTATTTCGGCGACCTACCCACGGCCGAATTCCTGCGGCTTTTATACTGATCCAACAAAAAAGCTCCCGCGGGGAGCTTTTTTGTTGCGCACGACTCATTCTGCTTGCTGCTCAAAATCCAGCGCGGCCGAATTGATGCAGTAGCGCAGGCCGGTGGGCTGGGGGCCATCGTCAAAGAGGTGGCCCAGGTGGGCGCCGCAGTTCTCGCACACCACCTCGGTGCGCACCATGAACCAACTGCGGTCCTCTTCCTCGTCGATGGGCGCGCCGTCGATGGGCTGCCAGAAGCTCGGCCAACCGGAGCCGGATTCGTACTTGGTTTCAGAGCTGAATAAAGGTTTGCCACAGACCACGCATTTATAGACGCCGTGTTCTTTGTTGTTCCAATACTTGCCGGTGAAAGCGCGCTCTGTGCCTTTCTCCTGCGTCACGTGGAACTGTTCAGGCGTCAGTTTGGCGCGTAATTCAGCCTCGCTGGGGCGTGATTGGGTGCTCATTTGAACGACTCCTTTGTGATAGGGACAGTTGCTAATGCCGTTATTTTACGCCATTAAACCCGGGTGTGTGCACAAAAGCCCTTTTCTGTAAGCTTTTTGTTAGCTTTGTTACCGTTGAAGGTCCTGTCAAATCAAATGATAATGTTACCGAAGGGGGATGGTTCACTCAAATGATAATGTTACCGAAAGGGGATGGTTCACTCAAATGATAATGTTACCGAAAGGGGATGGTTCACTCAAATGATAATGTTACCGAAGGGTCCTGCGCCGCGCGAAAATCCTTGCGGTGGAACGGGACACCTCGCTTTCCGAGTTATCGACGCAAGCGTTGATTGAAATCGTGGAACAGTCCGACCGTTACAACGTAGCTAAACAGCGTCATCTGGCGCAAATGGCGCAGGCGAGCGACCTGGGCGCCCAGAGTCAAATAGAGCGGCAGCGGGAAACCCTGCATGCGCGCTGAATATGATGTGCGCGTTCATGGTCAGAGGATTTGAATGCGGGTCAGTACGATGAGCAGGTGCAAGTAGTTAATCCATTTGCTGCAAACGGCCGTTGACACCCCACCCCCCTTCTGATAACATCCTGATCATGAACGGTACGCCCTATCAAGCATTCGCGCCCTTTGCAGCCGCTGCTGCCGCCGGCCAGACCCCCGGTCTGGATTGTTGCGCTGCTTGATTGCCATTACCAAACACGCGCCAACAGCCGCCAGACCGGGAACCGGTCTGGCGGTTTTTTATTGCCGGGGTAAAATTTAGCGTTGAGTTTAACGTAACCGGAGTGAGAAAATGAAACCGACATCCAGCGATGAGATTCGCACAGCTTTTTTAGAATTCTTTGAAGAAATGCAGCATACCATCGTGGCCAGCGCGCCGCTGCCGCAGCACGATAATCCCACCCTGCTGTTTACAAACGCGGGCATGAACCAGTTTGCGAACGTCTTTTTGGGCAAGGAGAAACGGCCGTACGTCCGCGCCGTCACCTCCCAAAAATGCATGCGCGTGCAGGGCAAGCACAACGACCTGGAAAACGTCGGGCCGTCGCCGCGCCATCACACCTTTTTTGAGATGCTCGGCAACTTCTCCTTCGGCGACTATTTCAAGGCCGGCGCCATCCGCTACGCCTATGACTTCCTCACCCGCGTCTGCGCCATCCCGGCCGACCGGCTCTACTACACCGTGCACGACAGCGACGACGAAGCGTACGACATCTGGGTCAACCAGATTGGCGCGCCCGCCGATCACGTGCTGCGCATGGGCGACAAAACCAACTTCTGGATGATGGGCGACGTGGGCCCCTGCGGCCCCACCAGCGAGCTGCACTACGACTGGGGCCCGCAGGCCTGCACCTGTGGCCGGCCCGATTGCAGCGTGCTGCTTGACAACGACTGCGGTCGCTGGCTGGAAGTCTGGAACCTGGTCTTCATGCAGTTTGACCAGGCCGCGGACGGGACGCGCACCCCGCTGCCCAGGCCCGGCGTGGACACCGGCATGGGGCTGGAGCGCATCACCAGCGTGGTGCAGGGCACGCCGGCCAACTACGACAATGACCTCTTCGCCCCGGCGCTGGCGCGCGTGCAGCAACTGCTGGGCGACAGCGACGCCGAGCGCGCCGAAAAATTCGTCGGGTACCGCGTCATCGCCGACCACGGCCGCGCCGCCACATTTCTGATTGCCGACGGCATGCGCCCCGGCAGCACCGGCGCCGGCTACGTGCTGCGCATGATCATCCGCCGCGCGGCGCGCTTTGGGCGTAAAATCGGCTTTGCGCAGCCTTTCCTGGCCGCCGTCGCCGAAGTCTACATTGACCAGATGGGCGCGGCTTACCCGGAACTCAAGCAGCGCCGCGACCTGATTCTGCACACGCTCACCCAGGAGGAGACGCGCTTTGCGCGCACCATCGACGCCGGGCTGGCGCAGCTTGCCGCCGTCATCGACGATTTGCGAGCCGCCGGGAAAGCCGAGGTGGCGGGCGATACGGCCTTCAATCTCTACGCCACGCACGGTCTGCCCCTGGAAATCACGCGCGACGTGGCGCAAGAGCAGGGCTTCGGCGTGGACGAGGCCGGCTTCAACCGCGCGCGCGACGCCCACGCGGCGGCCAGCGGTTCGGGCGCTTTTGGGCAGTACGAGCGCAGCGCCGGCGTGTACGGCGATTTGCTGGCGGAACTGGCGGCGTCGGGCCGGCTTGAGGGCGGCGTTGAGCACGATCCCTACGCGGGCGCGGAAATGGAGGCCGAAATCGTGGGCCTCGTGCAGGACGAGCGCGTGGTTGGGCAAGTGGGTGAAGGGCAGCGGGCGGCGGTGGTCACGGCCGTTACGCCCTTCTACGTTGAAGCCGGCGGCGAAGTCAGCGATACCGGCCTGATTACCATTCCCGCCAGCGGCGCCCGCTTCCGCGTCGACGACGTGCGCCGCCCGGCGCCGGGGCTGGTCGTGCACATCGGCGAGGTCGAGCAAGGCGAGTTGGCCGTCGGCCAGCTTGCCCATTTGCGGGTTGATGACCGGCGGCGCGCCGACATTCGTCGCAACCATACCGCAACCCACATCCTGCACCAGGAACTGCGCGCCCACCTGGGTACGCACGTCACGCAGGCCGGTTCGCTGGTGGCGCCCGACCGCCTGCGCTTTGATTTCACCCACGACACGGCCGTTGACAAGGCGGCGCTGGCCCAAATTGAAGCCGACATCAACCGCGCCATCAGCGCCAACTACCCCGTGCGCGCCGTCTACATGGGCCAGAAAGAGGCGATTGAAGCCGGCGCGATGGCCCTCTTTGGCGAAAAGTACGGCGACGTCGTGCGCACCATCCAGATTGGGCCGGAAGGCCGCCGCCCCTACAGCTTTGAGCTGTGCGGCGGGCTGCACGTCTCCAAAACCAACGACGTCGGCCTCTTCCGCTTTGTGAGCGAGGGCGCCGTGGCGGCGGGCGTGCGGCGCGTGGAGGCCGTGACCGGCCGGGGCGCGCAGCGCCTGGTCGCCGAGCGGCTGAACCTGCTGGACCGCGTGGCCGCCCGGCTGAACGCGCCGGTGGGCGAAGTGGAAGCGCGCCTGGAGCAGGTGCTGGCGGAGAGCCGCGCGCTCCAGAAGCAGGCCGAACAAATTCAGCGCCGCCTGGCCGCCCTGCAGTTCGACGCGGTGATGCTGCAAACCCAGGACGTGGACGGCGTGCGCGTGCTGGCGGCGCGCATTGAGGGCGTGGACGCCGACGGTCTGCGCGAACTGGCCGACCGTTTCCGCGACCGCGCGGGCTCGGGCGTGGCCGTGCTGGGAACGGTGCAAAACGACAAGCCTGTCCTGATTGCCACGGTGACGCCGGACCTGATTGCGCGCGGCGTGAAGGCAGGCGACATTGTGCGCGAGGCGGCAAAGATCGTGGGCGGCAGCGGCGGCGGCCGGCCCAACCTGGCCCAGGCCGGCGGTCGCGACGCGGCGAAGCTGTCGCAGGCGCTGGACGCTGTCGCGCAGCTGGTGCGCCAGGCCCTGGGCGCCTAGACCACGCCCAACTTGTGATGGCCGCCGCGCCGCCCGCCGCCCGCAGTGCGCCTGTCCTGCTTACCCTGGACACGAGCGACGACGTCGTCTCCGTGTGCGACCGGCTGGCGTGGGCGGGGGCGCCGCGCGCGCTGCTGGCGCTGCCGGAGGCCGGCGGCCCGCTGTGCACGGAGTTGGACCTGGTGCGCGTGCGGCGCTGCGCCGACCGGCTGCGCTGCGAGGTAGGGCTGCTCACGGCCGATCGCCAATTGGCGCGCGCGGCGCGGGCGCTGGGCTTCCCTGTTTTTGCCGACGCCGCCACGGCCGAATCCCGGCTGCGCGATTGGCGGCGGGCGCGGCGGCGGCAGGAACCGCGGGGGCCGGCGCGCCTGACGGCCGTTGATCGCGCCGGGCATCTGTTTCCCCCGCCGGTGCGCGCGCTGCCCCGCCGCGCCTGGCTGGCGCGCCTGGCGCTCGTGCTGCTGCTGGCGGCGCTGGCCGGCGCGGCCTGGCTCTGGGCTGCGCCGCGCGCCACGCTGGTCTTGCAGCCCGAAACGCGGCTGCTGCAGGCCGCCCTGCCCGCCACGGCCGATTTGACGCCCGCCCAGGCCGTTGATCAACTGTACCTGGCGCTGGCCGCCCAAACGCCGCCCGGCTTTGCGCTTGTCCCGCAGAGCCTGGCCGTCGTCCGCAGCGGCGACCAATTTGCGGCGACGGCCGTTGCGGCGGCCGGCCTGGACTTGGAAACGGCGCTGACAGCCGTAGCGGGGCAGGAAGTGGATGCAGCCGTGGCTACTCTGCGCGCTGAGCTGCCCCTGCGCGCCCCGCCCACCTTCGAGGTCTGGCCCGCCTGGTTCAAACGCGTCCCCTTCCGCCCCGCCCGCCTGGACGTGCGGATTATCACGTCGGATTATCACGGATAAAAATGAACACTGATTTTTTTCCATCCGTGTTCATTCCTTCGTAACGGAAGAAGTTCAACTTTTTCGGAAAAGTTGAACTTCTAACACGACTGTGTTCTAAAACTGATTTCTATCCACCCATGTTCATTCCTATCCGTGGTTATTTCTTCAGACGGTTATGAAAACGTCAGGCAAGCGCAGGGTCAAGACCTCCCTTTTCTGTTATCCTGGAGCGCTATGAGCTTAGAAGTGCAGGGCCGCGTGATGGCCATTGATTTGGGCGAGAAGCGCATCGGCGTGGCGGTCAGCGATCCTACGCGCACCGTGGCCAAAGCCTACGGCGTGCTGCGGCGCAAGTCGCGCCGGGAAGATTTTGACCGCTACGCCCACATCATCGCCGAGCAGCAGGTGACGCTGCTGGTGATGGGGCTGCCCGTGCCGCTCAGCGGCGTCGAGGGCGACCGCGCCGCCTGGGTGCGCGACTACACGGCCGAACTCCAGCAGCGCCTCGACATCCCGGTTGTCTTCTGGGACGAAGCCCTCTCCACGCAGCGCGCGGAGGAGAGCCTGCGCGCGCGCGGCGCGGGCCGCAAGCAAGCCAAACAGCGCCTGGACGCCGTCGCCGCCGCTTTTATCCTGCAAGATTATCTGGACGCGCACGCCGCATGAAAGCCAAACCTCAGCCCACTACCCCTTCTCCATCCGCGCGCGCCGGGCGCAACCGGCGCCGGAGCTGCCTTTCCGCCCTTATCCTCCTGGCGCTGGGCGTTTTTTTGGCGGCGACCGCGGCCTGGCTGCTGGTCGAACGCTGGCAGAGCAGCGTAGCGCGCAGCGCGCTGCTGGCCGAAAGCGACCCGCGCCTGAATCCGGTGGAGCGCTTTACTTTGCAGCGCTACCTGCTGGACAATGAAGCGCGCCTGCAGCAGGCCGCGGGCGCAGGGGAGACGCCGATGCGCGTGGAGATTATCGCCGGCGCAACGGCCGTCGCCATCAGCAACCTCCTGGCCCAAAACGGCCTCCTCGACGATTCGGAGCTGTTTCTCAACTACCTGCGCTACAAAGGCATGGAAACGCGGCTCAAGGCCGGCGTCTTCACCCTCGATCCGCGCTGGACGGTCGTTGAACTGGCCGAGGCGCTTACCACCGGCGCCGCCCAGGAAATTACGCTGAGCTTTCTGCCCGGCTGGCGCAGCGAGGAGATGGCCAACTACCTGGCCGTAACGACGCCGGCCAATATCGACGCGGCCGAGTTTCTGGCCATTGTGCGGCGCGAACGGCCGTTTAACGTTAGCGCCTACGACTTCCTCGCCTCCCTGCCGCCGGAGGCCACGCTGGAGGGCTTTCTCTTCCCCGGCGCCTATGCCGTCCCGCGCAGCGCCGATGCGGCAGCCCTGGTCGCGCAGATGCTGGGCCGCTTCGGCGAGCAGGTCACGCCCACCATGCGCCAGGCCTTCGGCGCGCGCGGGCTGGCGCTGCGCGACGCCGTGACCCTGGCTTCTATTGTCGAGCGTGAGGCGCCGGTGGAGGCGGAACGGCCGTTAATCGCCGCCGTTTTCGTCAACCGGCTCGCGATCGGCATGCCGCTGCAGGCGGATCCCACCGTGCAATATGCCGCCGGCTACCAGGCCGGCGCCCAAACGTGGTGGAAGTCGGCGCTCACGCTGGAGGATTTGGCGCGCGACCATCCCTACAACACCTACGTCATCCCCGGACTGCCGCCCGGCCCCATCGCCAACCCCAGCCTCTCGGCGCTGCAGGCCGTGGCCAACCCGGCCGACACGCCCCACTTTTTCTTCGTGGCGGGCTGTGGGGATGACGCTCCCGGCGAACACATTTTTAGCGTGACCTATGAGGAGCACCTGGCCAATGTGGCCCGCTGTCGCTAAGCCGCGGCGCGTTGTCGCTAAGCCGCGGCGCGTTGTCGTTAAGCTACGGCCTGCCATCGCTAAATCGCGGCGCGCTGTCGCTAAACTGGCCGGTCTGGCGCTGGCGCTGCTGCTGCTGAGCGCGTGCGGCCGCGTCGCGCCCGTCGTCAAGGTGGGGCTCGCGGCGCCCTTTGAAGGGCGGCAGCGGGCGGTGGGCTACGACGTGATTTACAGCGCGCGGCTGGCGGTGCGTGAAATCAACGCCGCGGGCGGCATCGGCGGCTATCGCGTGGCGCTGGTCGCGCTCGATGACGGCGCGGATCCGGAACTGGCGCGCGACGCGGCTGCTTCCCTCGTCATCGATCCGCGCGTCGTGGCGGTCGTCGGCCATTGGCAGCCGCAGACAACGGCCGTGGCCGCGCCCATCTACGCCGCCGCGGGGCTGGCCTTCTGGCCCGCAGGCGCTACAACCGATCCGGCCGATCTCGATCCCGCTTTTGTGGCGGCCTACGAGGCTGTCACCCCTTTTGACGAAACCCCCGGCCCCTACGCCGGTCCCGCCTACGCCGCCTTTCAGGAGCTTTGGGAGACCCTCGCCCGCGCGCACGCCGCGTCCGGCGTCATCGATCGCGCGGGCGTGTATGCCGCCGGGCAAAATTGAAGGCGCACACCCCATCATCGGGCGCGCGCGATTTTGGCAGCGGCTAACCCTTGATCAAAATCGACAGGTGAGCGATCATCGTTCCGCAGGCAGAAGCTCAACTTTTGTCAAAAGTTGAACTTCTTTGGCATACTATCCCGCTTTCTTCAGAAAACGGGGACCATTCAAACAAGGAGGACGCGATGATTGGAAGAGTGATGGGTATACTGATGCTGGTGGTGGCGCTGGCCGGCATTTCCCTGAGCATTGCCGGGGGTATTTTCAGCGGGCAGGCAGTAACCGCGATTGGGATCAGCCTGGACAGCGTGTTGGCTTTGACAACCGACAGCCTGGATACGGTGACCGACACCCTGACGTTGACGAAAAATACGGTGCTGGACGTGAACGCCGGCCTGGATACGGTTGAGCAAACGGCCGTTGACCTGTCAAAAACGCTGGCCGATACGCGCCCGCTGGTGGATGGATTGACCAACGTGGCCACCGAAGAGATTCCGAACAGTGTGGACGCAATACAGGCAGCTGTGCCTAACATTGCCCAGGTTGCTGCTGTTATTGACACCACGCTCATTGCATTAAGTAACTTTGGCTACAAGCAAACAATTCCCTTTCCCATTAACCCGATCGAGATCGATTTTTCCTTGGGAATTAATTATGAACCGGAAACTCCTTTCGACGAATCGGTGATGCAGGTGAGCGCCGGTTTGGACGGATTGCCGGATGCGCTGCGCGCGCTGCGTACCGATCTTGAAAATACGAACGCCAACTTGCAGGTAATCAGCGATAACATGGCCCTTGCGGCCAACGACCTGGCGACGATCAATGCCCGCGTCGCCGAGATTCCGGCGCTCATTGACGACTACCTGCGCATTATAGGCCAGATCAATGACACTATGCGCATCGTGCGGGCGCAGATCATGCAGCAGCTTGATTCGATTCGCATCGGCATTATTGTGTTGATGGTGGTGCTGGGCGTTACGCAGATGGCGCCGCTTTACCTCGGTTGGGAACTACTGACCGGGCGTAGAAACAACAAATAAGCAGGAGACGCTTGTTGAGACTTACAAAGCAGTTGTGGTTGGTCATTGTGCTTTGGCTGTTGGTTGGGTGCGGCGGAGAAACGGCCGTTCCCGCCGACCCGCCCGCCGATCCCGCGCCGTCTAACCCCGCCCAACTGCTGCCGACGCCCACGCTGGCGCCGGGCGTACCGACGCCGCCCCTGCCCACGCCGGCCGTAACGCCCCAATCCGCCGCCCCCACGCCGGTCGCGCCGGCCCTGGACGGCGCGCCGGCCCTGGACGGCGCGCTGGCGCTGGCGCCCACGCCCGTGGTGAGCGAGCGGCTGGCGCTGGGCCGTACTGCGCTGGCCGAGGGCGATTACGCCGCGGCGGTGGAGGCGTTTAGCGCGGCGCTGGCGCAGCCGGATGGGCTGGATGAGGCCGGACAGCAGGCGGCGCTGCTGGAACTGGGCGTGGCCTATCTGCGTGACGGCCGTTACCCCGACGCCATCACCATCTTCAACCAGCTGCTAGGGTTGGCGGGCGACCAGCCGCCGCCCGCCGCTCGTTTCCACCTGGGCCAGGCCCACGCCGCGCTCGGCGACCACCGGGCCGCCCTCGGCGCCTATGCCGCCTACCTCAACGCCAACCCCGACATGGCCGCCTACGTGCAGCCCCTCCTCGCGCAGGCCCACCTGGCCCTCGGCGACCGCGCCGCGGCCCTGGCCGCCTACGAGGCCGCGCTGCAAGGGCCAGCGCAGCGTCTGCAAACGGTGGGGCTGCGCCAAACGTTGGCGCGCTTTTACCTGGAAGATGGGAATACGGACGCCGCCATCGCCCAATATGACGCCATCCACGAAGTGGCCTTCACGCCCACCACGCGCGGGCAGATGACCTATCTGGCCGGCGCGGCCGCCATCCAGGCCGGCGACAGCGAAGCGGGCTATGCGCGTTACCTGTTCGGCGTTGAGAATTACCCCACCGTTTACGAAACCTACCTGGGGCTGGTGGCGCTGGTCCAGGCCGGCGTGGCGGTCGACGAATTCCAGCGCGGCCTGGTCAATTACCACGCCGGCTCCTACCAGCCCGCCCTGGCCGCCCTGCAGCGCTACATCGCCGCCAATCCCGCGGACTACCGCGCCGACGCCCACCTCTACCTGGCCTGGACCCACACGGCGCTGGGCGATTTGGAGACGGCGCTGGCCGAACTGGACGCCTATGCCGCAGCCGAGCCGGCGGCGGCGCTGCTGGAGCGCGCCCGGCTGCTGGCGCGCGCGGGGCAAGGCGCGCAGGCCGTCGCCGCCTACCTGGCCTTTCTGGAGGCGTTCCCCGATCACCCGGAGGCCGCCGCCGCCAACTGGTCGGCCGCGACTTTGACGGCGCGGGCCGGCGACCGCGCAACGGCCGTAACGCTCTACACGCGCCTGGCCGACAGCTACCCCGCCGCCGAGCAGGCCCCTGAGGCGCTCTTCCGCGCGGGCTGGCTGCTGCGTAACGATGAGGTGGAAACGGCCGTGCAGCTTTGGGCGCGCGGCGCGACAGCCTACCCGGCCGTCGAATACGGCGCGGCGGCGCAGGTCTGGCTGCTGCGCACGCCGCAGACGCCGGCCGAATTGGCCGCGACGGCGCGCGACCTGGCCGCCGGCAGCGCGGCCACGCACTACTACGCCCTGCGCGCGCAGGACCTGGCCGCGGACGTGGCGCCCTTTGCGCCGTCCCTGCCGTTTGCGCTGCCGGAGGAAGAAACGGCCGTGCAGGCCGAGGCCGAAACCTGGCTGCGTGCGCGGCTGGAGTTGGATGCCGCCGCCAACGTGCGGACGCCCATACCCGACCTGGCCGCCGACCCCCGCCTGGTGGTGGGCAGCAAGCTGTGGGAATTAGGCTTGTGGGAAGAGGCCAAACGCGAGCTGGAGTCCCTGCGCGAGGCCTATCAAGACAATGCCCTGGCCAGTTACCAGTTAGCGCTCCTTTATCGTGACCTGGGGCTTTACCGCTCATCTATCCTGGCGGCCGAGCGCGTCATGCGCCTGACCGAGACCAACGCCTTTACGGCCCCTCGTTTCCTGGGACGGCTGGCATATCCCGTCTACTACGCCGATTTAATCCTGCCGCTGGCCGCGCAGTATGGCTACGACCCACGCCTGCAATTTGCGCTCGTACGCCAGGAAAGCCTCTTTGAGAGCTTTGCGCGCTCCAGCGCCGCCGCGCAGGGGCTCAGCCAGGTCATTCCCGATACCGGCGTCTTCGTTGCCCAGCGGCTGGGCTGGCCGAACTACGTCAACGAAGACCTCTACAAACCTTACGTGGGGCTGGCTTTTGGCGCTTACTACCTGGATTTGCAGCTCAATACCTTTGGCGGCCACGTTCACGCGGCACTGGCCGCCTACAACGCCGGGCCGGGCAACGCCGCCAAATGGTATGAAACCGCCGGCGGCGACCACGATTTATTCGTCGAAACGGTCAACTTCCCCGAGACGCGGCTGTACATTGAGCGTATCTACCTGGGCTTCGTGGTCTACCGCATGCTGTACGCGCCTTGATGCGTATGCCTGTCTGCGTTACCGTGACGCGGGTTGATGGAGAAAATGTTATGGCAGAGCAACTGACGACAAGTGGCGACACGGCCGTTTCCGGCTTCCAATCCATTACCGTGACAGTCTATAGCCTGTTCCAGATGGGGCGGGGAGCTGCCGACGGGTTGCTCGCCTGGCGCAGCCGACGCCTGGCTACCTGCGCGGCGCGGGGTGAGGAAGTCGTAGCCCACAACCGCGCGCGCATCGACGCCTTTATGAAAGCGCGCCGGACGGCTATGCAAGATGCGCGGCAGATGGCGGCCTCAACCGTTGACAATTACATTGACAGCTTCCTGGCACGCTTGCGCCTGCCCTCGACCACCGACCTGGCCGTGCTTGGCAAGGAACTCGATCTACTGGAGCAAAAACTGGCCGAAATGGGGCCGCTGCCGGTCACGGCGCGTTCCCCTGCTGCACCCGCGCCTGCCGACGACGCCCGCGCGCAGGAGATCGCCGCCACGGTGACCAGGATTCGCGCCGCGGCGCGCGCCCGCCGGCAGACGGAGCCGGGCGCGGAAGGCGGCGTATAGACGGTGGCTGCGGCCGGGCTTCCTGGCCGCCCACGACCTGAGGATAAAATCGTGCAAAAGAAATTACTGCTTGTTGACGGCCACGCGCTGGCTTACCGCATGTTTTACGCCCTGCCGCTGGACTCCTTTTCCACCCAGCAGGGTGAACCGACCAACGCCGTCTACGGCTTCACGCGCGCGCTGCTGGAGCAAATCCTGGCCGCGGATTCCCCCGAATATCTGGCCGTGAGCTTTGATCTGGGGGCCACCTTCCGCGACGAAATCTTTGCGGATTACAAAGGCACGCGCGCGAAGATGCCCGACGAGCTGGATCGCCAGATTGGACGCATCAAAGAGGTTGTGCGCGCGCTCAACGTGCCCATCCTGGAGCTGGAAGGGTACGAGGCGGACGACGTGCTGGGGACCATCGCGCAGCAGGCTAAAGAGCATGCCGTACCTGTACACATCCTCACCGGCGACCGTGACCTGCTGCAACTGGTGGACGGCAACACGACCGTGGAGCTGCCCGCACGCGGCAGCCGCCCGCCGGAGCTTTTCGCCGACGCGGAGAGCGTGCGCGCCTATTTTGGCGTCACGCCCGACCGGGTGGTGGATTTCAAGGCGCTGGTGGGCGACAGCAGCGACAACATTCCCGGCGTGCGCGGCGTGGGAGAGAAAACGGCCGTCAAGCTCCTCAACGAATACGGCTCGCTGGACGAAGTCTACGCCCACGTCGATGCTATCAAAGGCGCCATGCGCACGAAGCTCGTCGAAGGCAAGGAGAGCGCCTACTTGAGCCGCAAGCTGGCCCAAATCGTCACCGACGCGCCCATCACGCTCAATTTGGACGCGTGCGTGGCGCGTGATTTTGACGCCGCGGCCGTGCTGGCCCTCTTCCGCGAATTGGAGTTCCGCACCCTCGCCCGCATACTGGCTGGGGGACTGGAGGAGGAGGGGGTGGAAACGGCCGAACTTAGCGCCCAAACCCCCACCCAAACCGTCATCGTGCGCACCCCCGCCGCCTTGCGCAAGCTGGTCGCCGCCCTCGAAGCGGCCCCGCTCATCAGCTTCGACCTGGAGACGACCAGCCTGGACGAGATGCAGGCCGAAATCGTCGGTATTTGCCTGGCCGTCCAGCCGCCCGTTGCCTACTACGTTCCGGTCGGTCACCTGGCAGGCGCGGCGCAGGCCACGACCGGCCAACTGGGCCTCTTTGCCCAGCCGGCGCGGCTGGCGGAAGATCAGCTTGCGCTCGCCACCGTGCTGGACGCCATCCGCCCCGCGCTCACCAACCCCGCCATTCCCAAAGTCGCCCACAACGCCAAGTACGACTTCACCATCCTGGACCGCCACGGCGTGCGCGTGACGCCCGTGGCGTTCGACACGATGATTGCCGAGTGGCTCACCGACCCCGGCAGCAAGTTCAAGGGGCTCAAAGATCTGGCGCGCCATCGCCTGGGCATGGAGATGACCGGGATCGAGGCGCTGATCGGCAAGGGCAAGGCGCAGCGTTCCTTTGCCGAGGTGCCTATCGACGAAGCGGCGCCCTACGGCGCGGCCGATGCCGACGTCACGCTGCGGCTGGTGGAGCCGCTGCGCGCCGAAATTAAGGCCAAGCGGCTGGAGGGGCTGCTGGAGCTGGAGATGCCGCTGGTGGCCGTGCTGTCGGCGATGGAGCAGGCGGGCGTGCGCGTGGACGTGGACTTTTTGCGCCAGATGTCGCAAGAGCTGGATACGCGCATGCAGGCGCTAGAGGCGCAGATTTACGATCTGGCCGGCGCGCCTTTCAACCTCAACTCGCCCCAACAGCTCAGCGAAATATTGTTTGGGCGGCTTAAGCTGCCCAGGGACGGGCTGCGCAAAACCAGCAGCGGCCATTATTCAACCGCCGCCAACGTGCTGGAAGAGCTGAAAACGGCCGATTCATCCGGCGTCATCACCGCCATCCTGGAATACCGTGAGCTCGGCAAGCTGAAGGGCACCTACGTGGACGCGCTGCCGCAGATGGTCAACCCACGCACGGGCCGCATCCATACCAGCTTCAACCAGACCGGCGCCGTCACCGGGCGGCTGGCGAGCAGCAACCCCAATTTGCAAAATATCCCCATTCGCAGCGAGATGGGGCAGAAAATTCGGCGCGCGTTTGTGACCGAGCCGGGCTGGCTTTTCCTGGCGGCCGACTATTCACAGGTGGAGCTGCGCATTTTGGCCCACATCAGCCAGGATGCGGCGCTGCTGGAGGCGTTCCGGCAGGATCAGGACATTCACCGCACCACGGCGGCGGCCGTTTACGGCACTCCGCTCGACGCCGTGACCTACAACCAGCGCCGTTTTGCCAAGGCGGTCAACTTCGGCCTGATTTACGGCATGGGGCCCTATCGCCTGGCGCGCGATTCCGAGCTGACGCTGGCCGAGGCGGAAAAATATATTGCCGAATACTTTGCGCGCTTCCCCGGCATTCGCGCCTACCTGGACAAAACCCGCGAGCAGGCGCGCCAGCAAGGCTACGTAGAGACGCTGCTGGGGCGGCGGCGCTACTTCCCCATTTTTGCCGCGCCGCCCTCGGACCGCAACCGCCAATTCGTGGCCCGCGCCGAGCGTGAAGCCGTGAACCATCCTATCCAGGGCACCGCGGCCGACATTATCAAAATCGCTATGCTGCAGCTACACAACGCGCTGGCGGGCAACTTTCGCACGCGCATGGTGTTACAGGTACATGATGAACTGCTGCTGGAGGCGCCGCAGGAAGAGATGGAGGCTGTTAAACCGTTGATGATTGACATTATGTCAAATGCATTTGCGCTGGATGTGCCGCTCAAGGTGGATGCAAACGTGGGCGCCAACTGGCTGGAGTTGAAGGGATAAAATGGGAATTCGTAAACGCGTCAATACGCCGCGCTTGGGCACGGCCGTTCCCCAGCGGGGTAATCGTTTCTCGCGCTGGCTGAGCCAGTTCTTCTTGGGATTGGCCGGCTGGAAATTCGAAGGCAATACGCCTAACCTGCCGCGCTTCGTCGCCATCCTGGCGCCGCACACGTCCAACTGGGATTTTGTGCTGTTTGTGCTGGGCTTTATGGCGCTTGGTATCAATATGTCCTGGATGGGCAAGCATACTCTTTTTCGTGGCCCGTCAGGCCGTTTGTTTTTGAAGCTGGGCGGCGTGCCAATTGACCGGCGCGCGCCTAAAGGCGTTGTGGACCAGATGGTGGACGAGTTTGCGCGGCGCCGGCAATTTATTTTGGGCATTGCGCCGGAGGGCACGCGCAGCAAGGTGGCGCGCTGGAAAACGGGCTTTTACCACATTGCCGCTGGCGCCGGCGTGCCGATTGTGCCGGTTGCTTTGGATTACGGCCGTCGCGAGGTGCGCATCGGCCAGGAGCTACTGCCGACCGGCGAAGCTGATGAGGATCTGGCCCGGTTGCGCGCTTTTTATGCCGACGTAGTCGCCAAAAATCCGCACTTTGCCTAGAGACCAGCTATGATGCCGGTGATTACACGCGAACTTCCTCCGCAAGCGCCGCGTCGCGGCAATGCCTTCTCGCGCTGGCTGGGGCACTCCCTGCTGCGCTTAAGCGGCTGGCGCGTCGTGGGCGGTTTCCCCGACCTGCCCCAGTACGTCGTGATTATTGCGCCCCACACTTCTAACTGGGACTTTTTTATCGGTATAAGCGTGGTGTTTGGGCTGGGGCTGCGCGCCTCGTTTTTGGGCAAGCATGTGCTCTTTAAAGGGCCGTTTGGCGCGCTGCTGCGCTGGATGGGTGGGGTTCCTATTGACCGACGCGCGGCGCATGGCACGGTGGGTGAAGCGGTAGACGCCTTCCGCCGGCGCGAACGCTTTGTGCTAGGCGTCACGCCCGAGGGCACGCGCGCCAGGGTTGCGCGGTGGAAAACGGGCTTTTACCACATTGCCTGCGGCGCCAACGTCCCGATTGTGCCGGTAGCGTTTGACTACGCCACGCGCGAGGTGCAAATTGGCGCCCCGTTTTATCCGACGGGCGACGTCGAGGGCGATATTGCCCGGCTGCAGGCCCATTTTGCGGGCGTCCGTGGCAAAAATCCGCGCTGAGGCGACTTTTGGAAGCCGCCTTGCGGTTTGTAGTCACCACTTTAGTGGGTCTTCCGGCTGCAAGCGCTACTGCGAACCAGGAGATTCACGGATGTGCGCGTCAGGCCCGAAGTAGTCCACCTGACGGAAGTCGATCACGGCCGTCGCTCCCCAAC
>Ga0209498_1001225_pt1 | contig 15830 bp, 16 predicted proteins | sample WalLakDeSediment_FD_184131 | JGI IMG/M metagenome (GOLD analysis project Ga0209498, IMG submission 184131) | Lake sediment microbial communities from Walker lake, Nevada to study Microbial Dark Matter (Phase II) - Walker Lake 11/02/13 Deep... | ecosystem: Environmental > Aquatic > Freshwater >... | reverse complement strand
CGCCCTTGACATCTTCGAGGCCCCCTATGGCGCCCTCGGACCCGGAGCCACCATGACCGACGCCGTCCTCCTCACCCTGTGCACCTGCCCCGACGACGCCAGCGCGGAGCGGATCGCCGCGACCCTGGTCGAGGAGCGGCTGGCCGCCTGCGTGAACCGCGTCAGCGGGCTGCTGTCGATCTACCGGTGGCAGGACGCGGTCGAGCACGCGAACGAGACCCTGCTCCTGATCAAGACCAGCGAGGCCCGCTTCGACGCGCTCGCCGAGCGCCTGCGGGCGCTGCATCCCTATGAACTGCCCGAGGTCATCGCCGTGCCGATCGCCAAGGGCCTGCCCGAATATCTCCAGTGGGTGAGGACATGTACCGTCGACCAAGCCTGATGCACCTGCTCTCGCTGCTCCTGCTGCTGGTCGCCGCCGCGGCGCCCGCCGACGACTTCCTGCTGCCGGATCAGGCCTTCCGGGTCTCGGGCCAGGCCGAAGGACCCGAGTCCGTGGTGGTGTCCTGGGACATCGCCGACGGCTACTACATGTACCGCACCAAGTTCCGCTTCCGCAGCGCGAGCGACGGGATCACGCTCGGCAATGCGCGCAGCCCCGCGGGCGAGACCCGCCACGACGAGTTTTTCGGCGAGATGGAGATCTACCGAGACCGCGTCGAGATCGAGCTGCCGATCACGCGGCAGGCCGGGGCGGGGAACAAGCTGACGCTGGAGGCGACCTCCCAGGGCTGTGCCGACGCCGGCTTTTGCTACCCGCCGCACAAGCAGACCATCCAGGTCGCGCTGCCCAAGCTCGCCGCCCTGAGCACGCCCGAGCCGGGCGCGAGGCCCAGCCCGGCCTCGGCGCAGCCGGCCCTGGGGGCGCTCTCCGCGCTCAACCGCTCGCTCGGGCTGGGCGCGGACGACGACATCCTCCCGCCCGAGGAGGCCTTCCAGCTCAGCAGCGAGCTGACGGGGCCGAACGAGGTCCGGCTGGTGTGGGACATCGCCCCGGAGACCTACCTGTATCAAGAGAAGATCGCGCTGGCGATCGCCGACAGCAGAGAGGTCGCGATCGGCGACTACGTCCTGCCCGAGGCGGTGATCAAGCCGGACTCGGTGCGCCCGGACGGGACGGTGGGGGATACCGCGGTCTACCACAACCGCATCGACCTCAGGGTGCCGCTGGTCCGGTCCTCGCCGGAGGCGACGAGCGCGACCCTGGTGGTGAGCTTCCAGGGCTGCGCCGAGCGCGGCATCTGCTACCCGCCGATGACCGAGCGGATCGCGCTCGCCCTGCCCGCGACCACCGCGGTGAGTGAGCTGCCGGTCGCGGGGGCGGCGCAATCGGCACCGGACCAGCCGGTCTCCGAGCAGGATCAGATCGCCGCCGCCCTGGCCGGGGGTAATCTCTGGGCCGTGGTGGCGCTCTTCTTCGGCTTCGGGCTGCTGCTCGCCTTCACGCCCTGCGTCTTCCCGATGATCCCGATCCTCTCGGGAATCATCGCCGGCCAGGGGCCGAACATCACCACACGCAAGGCCTTTACGCTCTCGCTGGTCTACGTGCTCGCCATGGCGGCGACCTACACGGTCGCCGGGGTGCTCGCCGGGCTGTTCGGGGCCAACCTCCAGGCCGCGTTCCAGAATGTCTGGATCCTGTTCACCTTCGCCCTGGTGTTCGTGGCGCTGGCGATGTCCATGTTCGGCTTCTACGAGCTGCAGCTCCCCTCCAGCCTACAGTCCAAGCTCGCCGAGATCAGCAACCGCCAGGAGGGGGGCACGCTGATCGGGGTGGCCATCATGGGCCTGCTCTCGGCCCTGATCGTCGGGCCCTGCGTCGCCCCGCCGCTCGCCGGCGCGCTGATCTTCATCGGCCAGACCGGGGACGCCGTGCTCGGCGGGCTGGCGCTCTTCGCGCTCAGCATGGGGATGGGGGCGCCGCTGATCGCCATCGGCACCTCGGCGGGCAAGCTGCTGCCGCGCGCCGGGGCCTGGATGGACGCGGTCAAGGCGGTGTTCGGAGTGCTGCTGCTGGCGGTGGCGATCTGGCTGGTCGAGCGCGTGATCCCGGCGGCCGCCGCCATGGTGCTCTGGGCCCTGCTCCTGATCTGCTCGGCGGTCTACATGGGCGCGCTCCAGCAGGTCCCGCCTGGGGCGAGCGGCTGGACCAAGTTGTGGAAGGGGCTCGGGCTGGTGCTCCTGGTCTACGGCGTGCTGATGCTGGTCGGCGCGGCCGCGGGCGGCAAGGACAGCATCCAGCCGCTGCGCGGGCTCGCCGTCGGTGGCGGCGCGGCCCAGGCGCATGCGGAGTTCCGCCGCATCAAGACGGTGGACGACCTCGACCGCGAGGTGGCCACGGCCGCCGCGGCGGGCAAGCCGGTGCTGCTCGACTTCTATGCCGACTGGTGCGTGGCCTGTAAGGAGCTGGAGCGCTATACGTTCTCGGATCCGGCGGTGATCAAGGAGATGGAGCGCTTCGTCCTGCTCCAGGCCGACGTCACCGCCAACGACGAGGCGGACAAGGCGCTGCTCCAGGGCCGCTTCGGGCTTCCAGGACCACCCGCCATCATGGTCTACGACCGCTCGGGCCAAGAGCTTCGCGGCTACCGCCTGGTCGGCTTCAAGCCGGCGGCCGAGTTCGCCGAGCACCTGCGCAGGGCCGTCCCGTGACCGCCGGAAAGATCGTCCTGGCGACCATCATCGCCGGGACGCTCAGCACCGGCTTTGCGATCCTGAGCCAACACTGGCTGGGCGAGGGCCAGGGGGCGGCGCCCGCACGCTCGTTCCAACGTGCGACCAGCGACCGCCTCGACCGGCTGCCGAGCTTCCGGCTGCCGGATCTCTCCGGAGGCGAGCTCGACAGCGGCACCTGGGGCGGCAAGGTGGTCGTGCTCAACTTCTGGGCGACCTGGTGCCCGCCCTGCCTGCGTGAGATCCCGCTGCTCGCCGAGGCCCAAAGGGCGCACCCCGACCGGCTCCAGGTGGTGGGGATCGCGATCGACACGCCTGAGGAGGTGGCCCGCTTCCTCGCCGAGCACCCCCTGGGCTATCCCGTGCTCCTCGGCGGGACCGAGGCGGTGGAGATGTCCCGGCGGCTCGGCAACCGCTTGCAGGGGCTGCCGTTCACCGCGGTATTCGACCGCAGCGGCAAACGGGTTTACGCACAGGTCGGGGAGATCACTCAGGCCACCCTGACGCGCGAGCTCGCCGCCCTCCTCCCCTCCGAGCGCGAGACGCAAACGCCCGGCAACTCGCCGCTAATCGATCGGTAACTGGACAGCATCTGCGGGAATCATCAAAATTCGGGCCCGACCGTCGCGGCCGCCCGCGCCGCGGCGCCACCCCCTAGCCCGAGATCCCCGCGGAGATGGCCTCCATCCTGGTCCTAAACGGTCCCAACCTGAACCTGCTCGGCACGCGGGAGCCCGGGCACTACGGGCACAGCAGCCTCGCCGACATCCAGGCGCGGCTGGAGCGGCGTGCCAGCCAGGCGGGGCATGCGCTCGCCTTCGTGCAGAGCAACGCCGAGCATGAGCTGATCGAGGCAGTGCATCGGGCCGGGCGCGAGCGGATCGCCTTCATCCTGATCAACCCGGCGGGGTTCACCCACACCAGCGTGGCGCTGCGCGACGCCCTGCTCGCGGTGGCCGTCCCATTCATCGAGATCCATCTCTCGAACATCCACGCGCGGGAGCCGTTCCGCGCCCATTCCTACTTCTCTGACATCGCCGTCGGCGTCATCAGCGGCCTGGGCGCCCTCGGCTACGAGCTGGCCCTGGATGCCGCGATCGCGCGCCTCGCCGAGGCGAACAAGAACACATAAAGACGAGGGTCCATGGACATCCGCAAGGTCAAGAAGCTCATCGAGCTGCTGGAGCAATCCGACGTCTCCGAGATCGAGATCCACGAGGGTGAGGAGTCGGTCCGGATCAGCCGCAACGGCTCCGGCTCTCAGCCCATGTTCATCCCGACCGGCCTGCCGCCGGGATTCCTACCGTCGGCGAGCCCCGCGCCAGCGGCGGCATCGACCCCGCCGGCCGCCCGCACCGCGAGAGACGCGCCAGACGACGTGCCTGAGGAGAACCTGGTGCGCTCGCCCATGGTCGGCACCTTCTACCGCGCGCCCTCACCGGGCAGCAAGTCCTTCGTCGAGGAGGGCCAGGCGGTGAAGATGGGTGATACCCTGTGCATCATCGAGGCGATGAAGATCTTGAACCAGATCGAATGCGAGCGGGCCGGCACGGTCAAGCGCATCCTGGTGGAGAACGGCCAGCCGGTGGAGTACCACCAGCCGATCTTCATCATCGCCTAGGCCGAGCCCCGGCCGACCGAGCGCACAGGTCCTGCTGAGGGACGAGTCAAAAACAAGTTGAACAACACACACAATCCGTGTCGTTCTCCTTGCCGTTGTCGTTGTCGTTGTCGTTGTCGTAATCGTAATCGTAATCGTAATCGGAGCAGCGATACCTCTTGGACGTTAGCCGCTCGATGTCCACCGGGCTTCGATCCGGTCGGTGGCTTGGCTGTAAAAACCGCCAAGCGTTTGCGAGGGATCGATCGTCACGCGCGGCACGGCCTCGCTAGGATAACCTCGATTACGATTACGATTACGATTACGACAACGAGAAAGAGAACGAGAATGGTGTCAAAGGTAGCTCCTGATGGACTTGTTAAACTTATTAGTGAACCGTCCCTAACATGATCGAGAAGATTCTCATCGCCAACCGAGGGGAGATCGCGCTGCGCATCCTGCGCGCCTGCCGCGAGCTCGGCATCAAGACCGTGGCCGTGCACTCGGAGGCCGACCGCGACTTGAAGCACGTGCTGCTCGCCGATGAATCGGTCTGTATCGGCCCTGCCCCCTCGCGCGACAGCTACCTCAACATCCCCGCCATCATCAGCGCGGCCGAGGTCACCGACACGGTGGCGATCCACCCCGGCTACGGGTTCCTGTCGGAGAACGCCGATTTCGCCGAGCGGGTGGAGCACAGCGGCTTCATCTTCATCGGGCCACGCCCCGAGACCATCCGCCTGATGGGCGACAAGGTCTCCGCCATCCGCTCGATGAAGGAGGCCGGGGTGCCCTGCGTGCCGGGCTCCGACGGGCCGATCGACGACAACAAGAAGCGCACCCTGGAGATCGCCCGCCGGATCGGCTACCCGGTGATCATCAAGGCCTCCGGCGGGGGCGGCGGGCGCGGGATGCGGGTGGTCCACTCCGAGGCGACCCTGCTCAACTCGATCGCGCTGACCAAGGCCGAGGCCGCGGCCGCCTTCGGCAACGATGCCGTCTACATGGAGAAGTACCTGGAGAACCCGCGCCACATCGAGTTCCAGCTCCTCGCCGATCAGTACGGCAACGCCATCCATCTCGGCGAGCGCGACTGCTCCATGCAGCGGCGCCACCAGAAGGTGGTCGAGGAGTCCCCGGCGCCTGGGATCACCCCGGAGCAGCGCAACGAGATCGGCGAGCGCTCCGCCGAGGCCTGCCGCCGGGTCGGCTACCGCGGGGCGGGGACCTTCGAGTTCCTCTACGAGAACGGTGAGTTCTATTTCATCGAGGTCAATACCCGGGTGCAGGTCGAGCACCCGGTGACCGAGATGGTCACCGGGGTGGATATCGTCACAGAGCAGATCCGCATCGCCGCGGGCGAGCGGCTGCGCTATCGCCAGGAGGACATCGAGCTGCGCGGCCACGCCATCGAGTGCCGGCTCAATGCCGAGCACTCCGAGACCTTCGTCCCCAGTCCCGGCCGGATCGAGGAGTTCCACGCCCCCGGCGGTCCCGGGGTGCGCATGGAGACCCACATCTACAGCGGCTACCTGGTCCCGCCCTACTACGACTCGATGATCGGCAAGCTGATCACCCACGGGGAGGACCGCCGCTCGGCCATCGCCCGCATGTGCAATGCGCTCCGCGAGACGGTGATCGAAGGCATCAACACCAACATCCAGCTCCAGCGGCGCATCATCACCGACGCCGCCTTCCAGGCCGGCGGGGTCAATATCCACTACCTGGAGAAGAAGCTCGGGATGTGACATGGCCTGGCTCCAGGTCCGACTCACCACCGATGCCGAGCAGGCCCCGCTGATCGAGGCCGCGCTGACCAACGCCGGCGCCCTGGCCGTCACCCTGGGCGATGCCGGCGACGACCCCCAGCTCGAGCCCGCGCCCGGCACCCAACCGCTGTGGGGGCACCTGTGCATCACGGCCCTCTTTCCCGACGGGCCTGGGGCACTCGAGCAGGCCGCGGCGCTCGGCGCCCGACTCGCGGGGGCGCTGGCCGCGCAGCCGGTCGTCGAGTATCTCCCCGAGCGCGCCTGGGAGCGCGCCTGGCTCGACGACTTCCGCCCGACCCGCTTCGGCGAGCGGCTCTGGGTCTGCCCGCGCGGGCAGGCGCCCGCGGACGCGCAGGCCCTGATCGTCGAGCTCGACCCCGGACTCGCCTTCGGCACCGGGCACCACGCCACCACGGCGCTCTGTCTGGAGTGGCTGGACGCGGCGCAGCTCGGCGGGTGCACGCTGATCGACTACGGCTGCGGCTCGGGGATCCTCGCCATCGCGGCGCTGCGCCTCGGCGCTGCCCAGGCGACGGCCGTCGACCACGACCCCCAGGCACTGGAGGCGACGCGGGACAACGCGCTCGCCAACGGCGTGGCCAATCGACTGAGGATCTGCGCCCCCGCCGAGCCCCCGCTGGGGGCGGCGGATGTCCTGGTCGCCAACATCCTCGCCGCCACCCTGGTCGAGCTGGCGCCGCGCCTCGCCGAGCTGGTGCGACCCGGCGGGCGGATCGCGCTCTCCGGCCTGCTCGCCGACCAGGTCGCCGCGGTCTCGGCGGCCTACGAGACGACCTTCGCCCTCGATCCTCCGCGTGAGCGCGAGGACTGGGTCCTCCTCAGCGGACGACGCCTGGCCACCGATTAGGCTGGGCCGAGACGCGCGCGAGGGGCTGCCCTGTACCCTTCGCGCCCTGATCGCCGCGCACCTGGTCGGCATCGCCGCGTCAATCGCGCCTGGGCGCAAGGCGCGCCGACCAGCCATCGCGGGCCCTCTGGCGAGGAGACGCAACCCCGCGATCGGGCACCAGGGGCGTGCGGCGCGGCGGAAAACCCAGGGGTGACGGGTATAGAATGGCGCCTCCCCCAAGTGGGTCGTCCATTCCACCCAGGACCCGTTTTGCGCCATGCCACTGACCACCCGCTGCCGCCGCTGTGGCCGGCTGTTTCCCGTCTACGCCCAGCAGCTCAAGGCCGGCCGCGGCAAGCTGGCCTGCCCCCAGTGCGGGGGGCGTTTCAACGCGGTGGCCGGCCTGCTCGACGAGGTGATCCCGGCCGAGGACATGGAGGCGGCACCTCGGCGCTCCCGGACGCGGCGCCGCGGCCTGGGCTCGGCCGCGGCCCCGCGGATCATGATCGCGGCCCCGCGCGGGCGGCGCGGGCTCGGCACTGCGCTGTGGGTCTTGGGCAGTCTGGTCCTCGCCGTCGCACTGGTCGCGCAGATCGGCTGGTGGGAGCGCGGGCAATGGCTGCGCGACCCGCAGATGTACGCGCGGCTCGGCGGGCTCTGCGAGGCCCTCGGCTGCCGCCTTCCGCTGCCGCGCATCCCCGGCACCATCGAGATCCTCGCCCCCTCGCTCGCGCTCCACCCCGAGGACCCCGAGGCCCTGCGGCTGATCCTCACCCTGGTCAATGGCGCGGCGGTGCCCCAGCGCCTGCCGCTGTTGCAAGTCGAGCTCTACGACGAGGCGCGCACGCTGACCGCTGCGCGTCGCTTCAGCCCCGCGCTCTATCTCGCCGAGCCGCCGCCCCGCGGGGGCCTGGCGCCTGGTGCGTCGGTGAGTCTGATGCTCGATCTGGTCAAGCCGCCGCAGACCCCCGCGGGGTTCCGCGTCCGGCTGCTCTAGTCGCGGGGTCCCGCCAAGCGATGCGCATCGGCGAGATCCGGCTCGACAACGGGCTGATCCTCGCCCCCATGGCCGGGGTGACCGATCGGCCCTTCCGCCAGCTCTGCCGGCGTCTCGGCGCGGGGCTCGCGGTCTCCGAGATGGTCAGCGCCGACCGCGGCCTGTGGGCCAGCGCGAAAACCCGGCATCGGCTCGACCACCAGGGTGAGACCGGCCCGATCGCGGTGCAGATCGTCGGCACCGATCCCGCCACCCTGGCCGAGGCCGCGCGCGCCAACGTGGACGGCGGCGCCGACCTCATCGACATCAACATGGGCTGCCCGGCCAAGAAGGTCTGCAAGGCCGCCGCCGGCTCGGCGCTGCTGCGCGACGAGGTGCTGGTCGGGCGCATCCTCGCCGCGGTGGTGGCGGCCGTGCCGGTGCCGGTGACGCTCAAGATTCGCACCGGCTGGTCGCCGGCGGCGCGCAACGCGCTCGCCATCGCCCGCATCGCCCGCGACAGCGGGGTCAGTGCGCTCACCGTCCACGGGCGCACCCGCGCCTGCGGATACGCCCGCCCCGCGGAATACGAGACCATCCGCGAGATCCAGCAGAAGGTCGTTATCCCATTGATTGCTAATGGAGATATCGATTCTCCCGAGAAGGCCCGCTGGGTGCTGGACTACACCGGGGCCGATGCTATTATGCTTGGCCGGGCGGCCCTCGGCCGCCCGTGGATCTTCCGGGAGATCGCCCGCTATCTGGAATCCGGCACGCGGCCACCAAGCCCGACGCCGGACTGGATCCGGCGGACGCTCACCGGCCACATCGAGGAGCTCCACGTCTTCTACGGCAGGACGCAGGGCGTACGCATCGCCCGCAAGCACGTCGCCTGGTACTGCGCCGGCAGGCCGGGGGCGGACCGGTTCCGCAAGCAGTTCAATCGGGCCGAGACACCGAACGAACAACGCGACCTGATCGAGGCCTTCTTCGACGGGTCCTGGGACGGGGAGGAGCAGGCGGCATGAGCACAGCGGCGGCACGGCGCGAGACCGACGAGGGCTGGAATCAATTTCGAGTCCCTTCCGCCAACCAGACCGAGCCCCTGAGCGAGTGTGTTCGGATCGCCCTGCGCTTCTATCTGGCCCACCTGGGCGATTACGAGGCCAACGACCTCCATGCGATGGTCCTCGCCGAGGTGGAGCGCCCGCTGCTGGAGACGGTCTTGGAGCACACCCATGGCAACCAGACCCAGGCGGCGCGCCTGCTCGGCCTGAGCCGCAGCACCCTGCGCAAGAAGATGGCGGACTACGGCGTCCGCCCCCCGGAGTAAGCCCCTGCCGGGCCCCGGTCAGGCAACCCTCAACGCTCACCGAAAGCCTTCCGCGGAGCCCAAGATGCCGCCAATCCGACGCGCACTGATCAGTGTTTCCGACAAGACCGGCCTGGTCGATTTCGCCCGCGGCCTCGCCGACCGCGGGGTCGAGCTCCTCTCCACGGGCGGCACCGCGCGGCTGCTCACCGAGCAGGACATCCCGGTGGTGGAGGTCTCGGACTACACCGGCTTCCCCGAGATGATGGGCGGACGGGTCAAGACCCTGCACCCGCGCATCCACGGCGGTATCCTCGGCCGCCGCGGGGTGGACGACCTGGTCATGCGCGAAAACGAGATCCGCCCGATCGACCTGGTGGTCGTCAACCTCTATCCCTTCGAGCAGGCGGTCGCGGACCCCGACTGCACGTTGGAGACCGCCATCGAGAACATCGACATCGGCGGTCCCACCCTGCTCCGCGCGGCGGCCAAGAACCACTCGGCGGTGACCGTGGTGGTCGACGCGGCGGACTACGAGAAGGTCCTCAACGAGATGGCGGCGCACGCCGGCGCGGTGACCGACGCCACCCGCTATGCCCTGGCGGCGAAGGTCTTCGAGCACACCGCGCGCTACGACGGGGCCATTGCCAACCACCTCGGCCGGCGCGGCGCGGACGGCACCCGCGAGCACTTCCCCCGCACCCTGACCATGCAGTTCCGCCGTCAGCAGGCGATGCGCTACGGTGAGAACCCGCACCAGCAGGCCGCCTTCTACGTCGAGCACCAGGTCTCGGAGGTGAGCGTCGCCACCGCCCGCCAGCTCCAGGGCAAGGAGCTGTCCTATAACAACATCGCCGACACCGACGCGGCCCTGGAGTGCGTCAAGCAGTTCGAGGAGGGGCCGGCCTGCGTGATCGTCAAGCATGCCAACCCCTGCGGGGTTGCGCTCGGGCGGGACCTGCTGGAGGCCTACGAGCGCGCCTACTCGACCGATCCGGAGTCGGCCTTCGGCGGGATTATCGCCTTTAACGTCGAGCTCGACGCGGACACCGCGCGCACCATCGTCGAGCGCCAGTTCGTCGAGGTGGTCATCGCCCCGCGGGTGACCCCGGGCGCGATCCAGGCAGTGGCCGCGAAGAAGAACGTGCGGCTGCTGGAATGCGGGGAGTGGACCAGCGAGGACCTCCACCGCACCGACTTCAAGCGGGTCAACGGGGGCTTGCTGGTGCAGGACGCCGATCTCGCCCTGGTCCAGGAGACGCGGGTCGTGACCAAGCGCGCCCCCACGGAGGAGGAGCTCGCGGACCTCTTGTTCACCTGGCGGGTGGCCAAGTTCGTCAAGTCGAACGCCATCGTCTACGGGCGCGGGCGCCAGACCATCGGGGTCGGGGCCGGCCAGATGAGCCGGGTGAACTCGGCGCGCATCGCGGCGATCAAGGCGGAGCAGGCCGGGCTCCAGGTCGCCGGCTCGGTGATGGCCTCCGACGCCTTCTTCCCCTTCCGCGACGGGATCGATCAGGCGGCCGCTGCCGGCATCGTCGCGGTGATCCAGCCCGGCGGCTCGATGCGCGACGACGAGGTCATCGCCGCCGCCGACGAGCACGGCATGGCGATGGTCTTCACCGGGATGCGGCATTTCCGGCACTGAGCCGGACGATTTCTGCCGCAAATGAACGCGAATGAACGCAAACGAAGGGACTGGCTGGGTGCGGCGGGAACGCCGCCGTTAGCGCGAATCCCGTCGTCCTTTCACAGGCCGGTCCCCCGCAGTGAGCATCCACCCCACGGCGATCATCGAGGACGGGGCTGAGGTTCACCCGACGGTCCGGGTCGGGCCCTACTCCATCATCGAGTCGGGGGCGGTCATCGGGCCCGAGTGCGTCATCGAGAGCGGGGTGCGCATCTACGAGGCGACCCGCATGGGGCGAGGCAATCGGGTCTGCCACGGTGCGACCCTGGGTGCCGAGCCGCAGGACCTGAGCTACACGCCCGAGAAGTCCCGCCCCCTCACCATCGGCGACCACAATCACTTCAAGGAAGGCGTCAACATCAGCCGCGGGGTGAAGACCGAGGAAGGGACCCGCATCGGCAGTCACAACTATTTCATGGCCTTCTCCCACGCCGGCCACGACTGCATCGTCGGCGACTACAACATCTTGGCCAATACCGCGACGCTGGCCGGCCACGTCGAGGTGGAGCACCACGTCTTTCTCTCCGGGCAGACCGCGGTGCATCAGTTCTGCCGCGTCGGGGCCTACGCGATGATCGCCGGGGTGACCGGGGTGCCCCAGGACGTGCCGCCCTTCGTCATCGCCGACGGACATCGGGCGCGCATCATCGGCCTCAACACGGTCGGCCTGAGGCGCGGCGGCTTCTCCCAGGAGGCCCGCAGCACGATAAAGGCGGTCTATCGCCTGGTCTTCCGCTCCGGCTTGCGGCTCGCCGAGGCCCTGGTCGAGGCCGAGCAGCGCCACCCCGGACCCGAGACCGAGCAGATCGTCCGCTTCATCCAGTCCAGCCGCCGCGGCCTCATCTCCTTTGCTTGAAGATTGGCCGCAAATGAACGCTAAGGGACAGTTCACTAATAAGTTAAACAAGTCCATCAGGAGCTACCTTTGACACCATTCTCGTTGTCGTTCTCTTTCTCGTTGTCGTTGTCGTTGTCGTTGTCGTAATCGTAATCGTAATCGAGGTTATCCTAGCGAGGCCGTGCCGCGCGTGACGATACAATGCCTCGCAAACGCTTGGCGGTTTTCTACAGTCAAGCCACCGATCGGATGGAAACCCGGTGGACATCGAGCGGCTAACGCCCAAGGGGCATCGGTTCTTCGATTGCGATTACGATTACAATTACGATTACCACAACTACAACGACTAAGGATTGCATGCGTTGTTCAACTTGTTTTTGACTCGTCCCTAACTCTCTGTCAGTGATGAAGATACTGATCATCGGAAGCGGCGGGCGTGAGCACGCCCTGGCGTGGAAGGCGGCGCAGTCGCCGCTCGTCCAGCGGGTCTTCGTCGCGCCCGGCAACGGCGGCACGGCGAGCGAGCCGGGGGTCCAGAACGTCCCCATCGATGCGCTCGACATCCCGGCCTTGGTGGCCTTCACGCGCGACCATGGGGTCGGGCTCACCATCGTCGGCCCGGAGGCGCCGCTGGTCGCCGGAGTGGCCGACGCCTTTGCGGCCGCCGGGCTGCGCTGCTTCGGCCCGAGCGCCGCCGCCGCCGAGCTGGAGGGGTCAAAGGCCTTCACCAAGGACTTTCTCGCCCGCCACGGCATCCCGACGGCGGGCTATCGGACCTTCACCGAGCTGGAGCCCGCGCTCGCCTACCTGCGGGCGGCCGGTGCCCCCATCGTGGTCAAGGCCGACGGGCTCGCGGCCGGCAAGGGTGTGATCCTCGCCGAGGACCTGGCGACGGCCGAGCGGGCGGTGCGCGACATGCTGACCGGCGGGGCCTTTGGCGAGGCCGGCCACCGGGTGGTGATCGAGGAGCTCCTGACCGGCGAGGAGGCGAGCTTCATCGCGCTGGTCGGCGGCGGGCAGATCGTCCCCATGGCGAGCTCCCAGGACCACAAGGCCCGCAACGACGGCGACCGCGGTCCCAACACCGGCGGCATGGGGGCCTACTCGCCGGCACCCGTGGTCACGGCGGAGCTCCACGAGCGGATCATGGCCGAGGTCATGCGCCCGACGGTGGCGGGGCTCGCCGCGGAGGGCCGGACCTACCTCGGGTTCCTCTACGCCGGGCTGATGATCGCCCCCGACGGCACGCCTAAGGTGCTGGAGTACAACTGCCGCTTCGGCGACCCCGAGACCCAGCCGATCCTGATGCGGCTGCGCTCCGATCTGGTCGCGCTGTGCCTGGCCGCGATCGACGGCGGACTCGCGCGAGCGAGCGTCGACTGGGACCCGCGCGCCGCCCTGGGGGTGGTGCTCGCCGCCGGGGGCTATCCCGACGCCTATGCCAGGGGCCGCGCGATCGAGGGGCTGGAGGCGGCGGCGCAAGTGCCGGACTGCAAGGTCTTCCATGCCGGCACCCTGGCGCGGGACGGCCAGGTCCTGACCAACGGCGGGCGGGTGCTCTGTGTCACCGCCCTCGGCGAGACCGTCGCAGCGGCCCAGGCCCGCGCCTACGAGGCCGCCGCTCGGATCCACTGGCCCGACTGCTACTACCGCCGCGACATCGGCCACCGCGCGGTGGCACGGGAGCGCCGGTGAGCCGCTCGGGCTGGGCACCGGGTCGGCCGGTTCTCCGGGTCGCGCTCGCGCTCTCGGTCGCGGGGATCGCGGTCCTGGCCTTCAGCCCGCTGCCGGCGCCGCCCGGCCCCGAGGGTATCGACAAACTCCAGCACGCCGCGGCCTTCGCCCTGCTCGCCGCGTTGGCCGAAGGGGCCTATCCGGGGCGGCAGATCGCCCTGGCCCGCTGGGGTCTGCTCTTCGGCTATGGACTGTCGATCGAGGCCGTTCAGGCCTTGCTGCCCTATCGCGACGCATCCGCAGCGGACCTGATCGCGAACGCCATCGGCATCCTGAGCTACGTACTCGGGTCCGCGCTCCTGCGCGCAGGGCTTGCCCGGCGCGATGCCGTCGCCGCGGCAGCCCAATCCCGCGGCCAGTGACGGCGCCGTCCCCGCGCTGGGACCGCTGGCTGATCAGCGGCCTGTTCGTCTACTTCACGCTACAGGTGGTCGTCCGCGTCACCGGCTCACCGGTTCTGGACCTCGACGAGGCCGAGATACTGGTGGTCACCCAGTGGTGGCTGGCAGGCTACTCGGGTCAGCCGCCCCTGTACGCCTGGGTACAGAAGCTCGCCTTCGAGGTGCTGGGGTTGGACCTGCTGGCGTTGAGCTTGGTCAAGAACGCGCTGCTGTTCCTCACCTATCTCTTCGTGTACCTCTCGGCCCGCCGACTGATCCCGGACATTCGCCTCGCCGTGCTGGCGACCCTGTCCCTGCTGCTGATCCCGCAGGTGGCCTGGGAGTCCCAGCGCGACCTGACGCACTCCGTGATCGTGACCACGGTCACCGCTGCGAGCTTTTACGTACTGCTACGCTGGCTGGAGCGGCCGACCCTGGTGCATTACCTCTTGCTCGGCCTGCTGTTGGGTCTGGGCCTGCTGTCGAAATACAACTACGCGCTGTTCGCTGGCGCGGTGCTGTGCGTGCTGCTTGCCCTGCCCCGGGGGCGGGCGCTGCTGTTCTCCCCGCTCACCCTCGTGAGTGCCGCCATCGCAGTGCTGGTGTTGACCCCGCACCTGGGCTGGTTCATGGACAGGGGACAACTGGGTACGCGCTCCATGGATAAGCTGGATTTTGGCGGCGGGCTCTGGCCTCTGTCCGGATTCGCCAGCCTGGGCCTGGCAGCGCTGGTCTTCCTGACACCCTTGTGGGTCGCGCTCCTGGCGGTGTTCCGGCGGGGCTTCCTCGAGGCCCTGGCGGGCGCACAGGGTCGGGCAGGTCCAGACGTCTTCCCCTTGCGTCTCTACTTCGTCGCCTTGCTGGCGCTGCTCGCGGCCATGGTGCTGCTCCTGGGGGCTGCCCACTTCAAGGACCGCTGGATGCTGCCCCTGCTCCTTGTCTTCCCCCTGTACATCTTTGCCGGACTGCCTGCGGAGGCACTGTCGCCGGCCCGTCTGCGCCGTTATGCCATCCTGTGCCTAGTGGTGCCGTTCCTGGTGTTGCTGGTCATGGCTGGGCGTGTCTACGAGTGGCCAGTCCTGGAGGGTCAGCACCGCTACGGCTATCCTTTCGGCTCCATGGCCGCGGCCGTACGGCAGTCCGGCTTCCGCCAGGGTTTGATCGTCGCCGATCGGGCCTTCATCGCCGGCAACCTGCGATTCCGGTTTCCGGACAGCAGGGCCGTGTATCCGGGGGTCACGAGCGCGGGCCTGCGCTGCGGCCCGGACGACGACCTGCTCCTGGCATGGGATGCGGAACGCAGTGCCGAGCCGCCCGCCAGTCTGCGGAAATGGCTTGAGACAGAGCTCGCGATGGACATCGCCAAGGCCGACCACCAGGTGCTGCGCGGCGATGTCCAAGGGGCGGCCCTGGGCGTCCTGATGATCGGCGCCAGTGAAGCCCGGCTGCAGGAGCGCTGCAATGGATCAGCGCGGACCTCCGCCGCACCGATTTCCAGTCGTTCTGCTTGTTGATCTCCTTGTCATTGTCGTTGTCGTTGTCGTTGTCGTTGTCGTTGTCGTAATCGTAATCGGAGAAGCGATACCTCTTGGGCGTTACGATGAAAGTCGCGCGTAGCGCGCTCCATCTCCCCCTCGCCCTCTGGGAGAGGGCCGGGGTGAGGGAACGATCATGGCGATGCACTCGTTTCATGGTGCGGAGTGGCGTGCATCGCCATGATCGTTAGCCGCTCGATGTCCACCGGGTCTCGATCCGGTCGGCGGCTTGGCAGTAGAAAAACCGCCAAGCGGTTGCGAGGCATCGATCGTCACGCGCGGCACCGATTCGCTAAGATGACCTCGATTACGATTACGATTACGATTACGACAACGACAACGACAACGAGAACAGCGCTGAAGATAGGTCCGGACTTAATCATTGTCCCGGCCAGCCGGTCGGACGGCGTGCGTAGTCAGGGCTTCCAGCCCTGACCTCGTCAGGCCAGGATGGCCTGACTACGCATTCCCTC
>Ga0209498_1001224_pt1 | contig 15836 bp, 18 predicted proteins | sample WalLakDeSediment_FD_184131 | JGI IMG/M metagenome (GOLD analysis project Ga0209498, IMG submission 184131) | Lake sediment microbial communities from Walker lake, Nevada to study Microbial Dark Matter (Phase II) - Walker Lake 11/02/13 Deep... | ecosystem: Environmental > Aquatic > Freshwater >... | reverse complement strand
ATGGATGACCGAAAGGATGCAGATATGTAAAATAAATGTCCTGTCGACCAGCGGGAAGAAGTGCAAAAATGCCAGCGCGACGAGGCTCATCAGGATGGTCCACGCATAGGATGGGAGGATGAGCAGCGACGGCCGGTGCCGTGGCACCAGGTAAACCAGCGTGGCGCCCCCTACCAGGTTGGCAAAGACCAGGATGAAAGTGATGGTGGTGATGATCAGGCTCTGCACACCCTTGCCTTCCGGCCCCAGATACTGCGACAGCAGCACCGCCACCAGCAGGTTGATCACCGCTGATATGGCCCGGGCGCCGAAGGTGTTGAGGATGCTGCTGAACATGATTCTGGTTCTTGGTTCCTGGTTCTTGGTTCTTGGTTCCTGGTTCTTGGTTCCTGGTTCTTGGTTCCTGGTTCTTGGAATTTAAAGCGAAGCAGTGTAGATTTCCCGCAATTGCCGGCCGATGACCTCTTTACTGAAATGTGCCTGAGCGTAAGCCCTTAGTTTTTCTTTTTTATATTCTTTATAATGATCCAGCATATAATCCAGTTTTTTCAGCAGTTTTTCTTCGTTTTCTGAAGGTATGAGGATGCCCAGTTCGTCTGTCAGGTGCTCCCTGATCCCGCCGACATCCGTCGATAATACCGGTACGCCGCAGGCGTAGCTCTCCAGGATGACTACCGGCAGGTTCTCGAAGCGGCTGAACATCACCTGGAAACCGGCTTCTGCCATCATCCGGGCCAGTTCGGCCCCCTCTTTGAGACCGTGGAAATGCACGAATTGATCCTTTAGTCCTGATTCCTCTGCTTGATGCACCAGTATGTCATAATGAATACCCTCGCCGATCATGTGGCATTCCCAGTCGGAGCGCTTTTCCGACAGTTTTTTCAGCACCCTCAGGATCCCGGAAATATTCTTCTGTTTGTCTTCAAAACAGGAAACATGGATGATCTGCTTCTTTTGACTTCCAGATGGGATATCCGCAATATCGAACACATTCATATCCACCACATTCGGGATGATCACATAGTTTGAATTGAGTAAACCATGCCGCTCCATGGCTTTTCGCAGGTTGTCGGTCACCGGCATGACCGCAGCTGCCTGCCTGACCACTATCCTTGTGAGCCGTTTTCGCATCCATCCCCTGAAATTATCCATGTGCGGCAGGTAACGGGTCCAGTGCTCGGTAATCACATAGGGCGTCCCGGTAAGCCATTTGTACAGCAAGGCAATGATTCCCAGCCGGGTTAAAACATTGACATGCAGAAGACCGGGCTTCCCAAATTCTTTTTTGATGATCTTCAGTCCTTTACGGTGATACTTCAGCAAGCGGCAAAGGTTCCTGAAGGAATCAAACCCCGGGATTCCTGTCTGCGAGGTCCGGAAATAGATCTTCACCTGGAAAAGCTCTTCATCCTGTGAAATATCTGTCTCAAAGCTTTTCCCCTTCATTGTATCATCCGGGTGGACATACAGCACGGCAATATCCGCCAGTCCCGCCACCGACCGTGCATGCCGCTCGATGAACAACCCAGGCATCGGATCGTACCGGTTCGGGTACCAGCGCGGGAGGAAGAGGACTTTTGGTTTGGATGAGGTCAAGTGTTTCGTGTTTCGTGTTTCGTGTTTCGTGTTTTCTGCAATACGCTCTGAGCTCTAAGCTCTATGCCCTACGCCCTACGCCCTACGCCCTATGCCTAACGTTTCATCCACTGCAGAAATTGCCTTCCGTAATCTTTCTTCCCCGGTTCCGGAAATTATCATGTAAGGCGTTTGAAGTTCATTCAGTTCCCTCAGATAGAAATCAAACAACTCCTTTCGCCTGTCCGGGTGTTCCCGCAGCGGGTCATCCTCCCAGGGGAGGTCGATATTGCAAAGCAAATATAAGTCATAGCGGTGATTTTTGGCCATTTCTTCTATCCAGGGGTCACATTTGCCATATTTGAAATGGCTCCAGACTTTGGGGACGAGAAGATCAGTATCGCAAAAAAGGATGCTCCCGGCTTTCCCGGCCAGTTTGTTTTCCAGTTCAAGCTGTGCCCTTGCGATTTCTACAATATCTTCAAAATCATAAGCCCTGCCGAGATTTAACAAATATTCCCTGGCCACTTCCGGTACCCATATCGTGTGATAATGAGCCGCCAGCTGCTCAGCCAGCCAGGATTTGCCGGTGGACTCGGGACCGGTGATGGAAATGCGGTTAAGGGTCATTTGTTCCTGGTTCTCTGGTTCTTGGTTCCTGGTTCTTGGTTCCTGGTTCTTGGTTCTTGGTTCTTGGTTCTTGGTTCTTGGTTCTTGAACTGACTAACGACTAACGACTACCGACTTCACTTTTTTCCTCCATTCCAGGTAGCCTGCAACTGCCAGAATTAAAAACACGGTAAACTGTATCGAAGTGAGCGCCAGTCCTTTGCTGGCATACAACGGGATGGATATCAGGTCGCCGAGGATCCAGGCCAGCCAGTTTTCGATCTTTTTAAGTGCCATCAGCCACATGGCGACGATAAAAATGGCTGTCGTCAGGGCGTCCCATACCGGTACGTTGCTGTCGGTATAGTTTTTCAGGATGAATACCAGGATAATGAAAAATATACCCAGGCCGGCCAGGGCTATGATCCACTCCTTTAGAGATGCATAAGTGATCGGCCTGGTTTTTCTCCCTTCAATTATCTGGCTCCACTTGATCCAGCCGTACACGCTCATGATGAAATAAAAAAAGTTGATCCCCATATCGGCATATAGCTTCACCTCCAGGCAGATATAAACATAGATCAGCACGCTGACGATCCCGGTCGGATACACCAGGATATTTTCTTTCTTGGCAAACCAGACGCTGAGCAAGCCGAAAAATACGGCCACCGCCTCCAGCCAGGTCGACGCCAGGATGTTGTCGTAGAGTGTCTGGACTATATTTAGCAGGTCCATCAGGAGCCGGTCGTGTTCAGGTCGGCGTTGACAACCTTCATCACAAATACCGAATGAGGATGCTTGAACGACTCTTTCACCTCTTTCACCAGTGCGCCCATTAGGATGTCGTATTCCCCGAAAATTTGTGTACTCATCCCGCTGGTCTTGACAACCAGTCCGTTATACGTATTCATCCGGTCGATGAACTCCCTTATCGGGGGGACGTATTCATCATGGAGAGGGTAATAACTAATTTCAACCGATGTTTTCATTTATAAGAATTTATCCTGCAAAATTAAAAAGATTGAAAGTCTTTTATTAAACGAACTTATATTCTACCTTTGCTTTAACTATTTTGTCAGGAAAATTAAAACCAATCCAATGAAAAAGACTTATTTCAGCATTCTGGCTGTAATGATTACAGCGATGTTCATCAGCGGGTGCCTTACGTGTGAAAAGAAGGAGTACTCTTTTGTTTTTACCGGTGAAAATTCAGGCAGGCTGACGATCAAATACATCAATTTGTTATCAACCATGGATGACGGGGAAGATATTTCCGAGGATGATTTCCAGGTATTGCTCAATGATTATTACGAAGGGGCTGAGATCGAGAATGAATTTCCCAATGCCACTGTTGTAGAAAAAAGGTTGTTCGAAGAAAACGGCGTTTTATGCGGCGAAATTATCTTTGAATTCGATGATCTGGCTGCGGCAAACCTTTACCGGTACAAAGGGACGGGCCCTATCATGTATTGCCTGAGCTGTTTCTCGATCGACACGGAGTACTATGATGAATCTAACGGAGTATATGGTGGAGATATCATGCCAGTGGTTTTCTGGGAGGCGGAGCTGAAGAAGTTAAGACTTACCACGGATGTGACAACCCCTGACGAAACGACGGTCAGCCTGCTGGATGCCTATTATAATTGGGAAGCAGGTCAATAAGGAAAGCTAATACCTCCTTGGTTTCCCAACAGGCTCTTTGCCTTTCTGCAGCCGCTCCAGTAAAACCCTTTTAAAACCGGCTTCGGCTTCGTATAAGTAGTAGATCTTTTTTACGGGAATGACCTTTTTCAGTTTCTCATGATATTCTTTTTTCAGGAGGATGATTTGCTCTTCCTGCTGGATACGGTTTGCCAGGAAACTGTCGATTTCAGCGTCTGACATCTGCTCAATATCAGGCCGCTTTTTTTGGACCTGGTCGGAAAGGTTCATTTCAATATCAATGCGTTTTTGCTCAAATTCGTTATAAACCGGCCAGAATACTTGCGCCTCTTCAGGCGTCAGCTGCATTTTTTCTGTTAGATAAGCGATCTTCATGGCTTGTATTTTTGCCCTTCTCTCTTTGAATTCCTGGCAGGGTTGCGCCATGCCGGATTGAGTCAGCAAAAAGATTCCCAATGTGATGAATATTAACTTTTTCATGATACCAGGTATTAATAATGTAAGATGAATGGTTCAATATTGTTTGTTTCAAGGAGATATGATTTGATATCTTCATCGGTGATCTCTGTACCGGAAGACATTCCCGAAAACCCCTCCGTTTCCAGGATGAAGCTGACAAGCGTGTATTCGTCAATGTCACCGGGCAGTAGTGTCGTTTTAATATCCATCATGCTGATGCCGTTGATTTGTCCGAAATAGACATGGTCATCATTCCGCTCATAAAGGAGAGCAATGGCCAGACCGATCAGCAGTGCAAGTCCGGCGGCGGCCAACAGGGCTTTTTGTACAACCGGACGCATGTAAATCAGTCGTTTGTGTGGTTTACCCTGTTCAATCCGCGATTTTATCCGACCGGGCAATTTATCAAAATAATGATCAGGCACCTGGAAAGGATTCTCCTTAAATACTCCGGGTATATCATTCCGGTGATCATCCATTTTATTTAATTGTTGCCTGTTCATGTCTTTTAGATTGTTTTGGTGATGAATGGTTTATTCCGGAAATAATTTTTTTTGAATTTTTTTTGCGGCGTGGTGATAGGTTGCCTTCAGGGCCCCCACAGAAGTGCCTGTGATTTCTGAGATCTGCTCATAGGTCAGGTCATCATAATATTTCATGTGGAAGACCAGTCGCTGTTTGTCGGGGAGCTCTGCCAAAGCTTTCTGGAACTGCCGCATGGCGTCATCGCTCCGGTAAAAGGCATCGTTATATTCGGGAATGGCGGTGGAAGGTTTTACCTCAGGCGACAGGAATCTGAAAGTGACCCTTTTTTTCCTGAGGTGCGCCAGCGCCTCATTGGTGGCGATGCGGTAAATCCAGGTGAACAGGGTCGAATCGCCGCGGAAACCGTCCAGGTTTTTCCATATCTTCACAAAGGTCTCCTGTGTCAGGTCATCTGCATCATCATGGTCGATCACCATACGCCGGATCAGCCAGTAAATTTCCTGCTGGTAAGCCTTTACCAGCTGATCAAATCCCTTTTCACGGGTTGATTCATCTTGAAGGAGGGATATTATTTCCTGGTCGGCGCGTTGCATTTTGCCGGGAGGTGTTTTATCTCATGTCGATGACCTCCACGCCGGGATAATCTGTGGTGTTGAATTTGAAATCGCTGTCTTTTACCGGGACATTGGTGTCGAATTTGTTGACGATATAGCTGAAAGTATTGCCGTTCTTATCCTGGATGGCAATGCGGGCGATGCGCATCAGCTCCTTGTCAATATTCAGTTCCACACTGGTAAATGATTTATCAGCCTGCGGTTTGAGTTCCATAACGTATTGCACCATGCCGCCTTTGGTCACCTCCCCGGTGAGTTTCGCTTTATAATCTTTGCTGTAAGCGGTCAACAGGCGGTTCGGGGTGAGGATGCTTTCATCGTCCTCCACCTCGTTGATCTGTACTTCGTTTACGTCTGAGATATATGTCCACACCGTAGCGCCGTCGGAGATCACCAGCTGCCCTGCAATATTGAGCCGGTACATGTCGCCTTTGACCAGCAGTGTGCCGTTTTCCGATTCATGTACTTTGGCCGACGGATTGTCCATGTTATAGGTGAAGTTAATCCTGATAGAAGCAAAAGATTTGGTTTTTTCGGAAACTTCCTTTAAAATATCATCGGCACTTTTCTTCGATTGCCCAAAAACCGTCATTCCAGCCAGCACAATCATCACCGTAATCAACAAGCACTTAATCTTAGTAAAAATCATCTTTTTCAAATTATATTCTAACTTCTAACTTCTGTCTTCTGTCTTCTGTCTTCTATTTACTGTAAAGATCTCTCAAAAACTGTTCCAAAGCCATTTCATTGGCCACAAGAACCTCACGGGCCTTGCTTCCTTCGAAGGGGCCGACGATTTTAGCCGCTTCCAGCTGGTCAATGATGCGGCCTGCCCGGTTATATCCCAGTTTCAGTTTTCGCTGCAGCAGGGAAGTAGAGCCTTGCTGATGCTGCACGATGATACGGGCCGCCTCTTCAAAGAGTTCGTCGCGCTGGTTTGGGTCAAAGTCGCCTTTATCCAGTTCATCGTTTTCATCATAATATTCCGGCAGGTGGAAGGCATCGGGATATCCCCGCTGCGAACCGATGAATTCCGTCACGCGCTCCACCTCGGGTGTATCGACGAAAGCACATTGCAGCCGGATCAGGTCGCTGCCGGTCGACAGCAACATATCGCCCCGGCCGACGAGCTGGTCGGCACCGCTACTATCGAGGATGGTCCTGGAGTCAATCTTGGAGATGACCCTGTAGGCGATCCGGGCGGGGAAATTGGCCTTGATGGTACCGGTGATGATATTGACCGATGGGCGCTGGGTGGCAATCACGAGATGTATCCCGGTAGCCCTTGCCAGCTGAGCCAGGCGGGTGAGCGGCGTTTCGATCTCCCGGCCGGCAGTCATGATCAGGTCGGCAAACTCATCCACCACCATGATGATGTAAGGCATGAAATCATGACCCTCATTTGGGTTCAGCCTGCGGGCGATGAATTTGGTATTGTATTCCTTGATATTCCTGACCTGTGCATCTTTCAGCAACTGGTAGCGGTTGTCCATCTCCATGCCGAGGGAGATAAGGGTCCGTACCACTTTCCGGGTGTCGGTGACAATGGCCTCTTCCGAATCGGGCAGCCGGGCCAGGAAATGTCTTTCGATCTTGGAAAAAAGGGTGAGCTCCACCTTCTTTGGGTCGACAAGGATAAATTTGATCTGCGACGGGTGTTTCTTGTACAGAAGAGAAAGCAGAATGGCATTCAGCCCCACCGATTTACCCTGACCGGTGGCGCCGGCCATAAGAATATGCGGCATTTTGGAAAGGTCGGCGATAAAACTCTCGTTCGAAATGGTCTTGCCGAGGGCAATGGGCAGGTCAAAGGGGGAATTTCTGAACTTATCGGATGACAGCAGCGACTTGATCGAAACGATCTCGGGCTTTTGGTTGGGCACCTCGATGCCGATCGTCCCTTTGCCGGGTATCGGCGCTATAATACGTATCCCCAGTGCGGACAGGGAAAGGGCAATATCATCTTCGAGATTTTTAATCCGGGAGATGCGGACGCCCGGCGCCGGGATGATCTCGTAGAGTGTTACGGCCGGCCCAATCGTCGCCTTGATCTTGTCGATACGGATCGCATAATTGTTCAGGGTTTCGACAATCCGGTCCTTGTTCGCCTCCAGTTCTTCCTTGGCAACCGGTACTACATCGCTGGTGTAGTCGGCCAGCAGGTCCAGGGTGGGGTATCGGTAATCGGGCAGATCCAGCGTGGGATCGTAAGGCGTGTCAATTCCACCGTAAACCGTCCCTTTCTGGTTACCATGAGCTTCGACCGGGTTTTCTTCAATGGTCAGCTCGACCTTTTTCTCTGCCGGCCCCTCAACAGGTTCCACCATAGGATCATCAGGTTCTTCTTCAGGCTGCGGGTTGAGGGCGTATTCCCGGGTGTTGTAAAGGTCTTCCCTGGGCTGGTTCACGGTAATGCCATCCGGTGATTCTTCCTCCGGCTTATCTGACCGGGCTGCCCTTCTGCGGAAAACAGGAAACAGGTTTACAATGATCAAAAAACTGATCAGGCTGAAAACCAGTACAAATATGGTTCCGGGGTCTCCAACCATTTCAATAAGCCACAGGGAGGCTTCGTGGCCGAAAACACCGCCCAGGAGACCGAGATCAGGATTGTTAAGGAAAGCAAATCCCAGTGTTACGGAAAACCATAGTATACCCAGGACGGAATACCGGAAGGTTTTCCAGAAGGGCATCAGCATGAGCCCGGTCATCAGCCGGAAGCCGGCTAAGAAGATAATAAGGATAACAAAATAGGCCGATATGCCAATACCTCGTTTGATGAAGAGGTGCCCCAGCCAGGCCCCGAGTTTGCCTGTCCAGTTCTGCACCTGGATGCCCCGGTCGAGGATAAACCCGGCGTCATGGCTCTCCAGGATGCTGCTGTCAAAGCGCCAGGTTGTTAAATAGGATGTGAAAGCCAGCAATAAAAAAGTGGCCAGCAACAGCATGAAAAATCCTGCTACCCTGGCAAAACGGCCGTCGGTCAGCGAGGCCGGAAGCCGGTATTTGCTTTTCGCCGGTTTCCGTCGTCTCTCCTTTTTGGCCCGTTTATCCTCCCCGTTTCTGAACTGGTTGGCCTTCTTTATCATTTTTTATCAGAATCCGCCAAACATGCCCCGCATCTCGTCCTTCGTCTTTACCTGGTATCCCTCCGGAATAGTGAACATGTTGTCGTCCACCTTTTTCTTCTCGACCGATGTGGCAACAAATTGCATGGTGAACTGTTCGTTCGGCATTTCAAACTCCAGCATGACACCGTTGATATCCTTGAACTGCGGGTTGTCGAAGTTCAGGTCTTTCGATCCCAGCTCTTCGGTAAAATATACAAAAATCTCTATATCTTCATCCGGGTAGGTGATAACTGCTTTCTTGCATATGTAACCGCAGATCGTTTTTGTTTCCGTTACTACTTTGACATCAAGTTCAGGGCTTTTATTCATCTCCTCCATGATATCCTCATAGGTGGATTGGATGGCAATTTTCTGGCCCATCATGTCGATCAGGGTGATGCTCGATTTGTCGTCGGCATTTGAAATAGAGACGGTTTTACCCATTCCCATGACCATTTCGGTGCGGGATTTATTGCCTTTGATGGTCATGATCATGGTCTTGGGCATCATCGTTTTCATCTCATCGGTGATGCCCGATCCCTGAAGGGTGATTTTATAGGTGATTACCCCTGTAAAATCCTTCCCGGCTGCCTGTAAGGTGAACAGCATGAAAAATGCGGGAATCAGCAAGCTAAAAGTTACATTTTTTCTCATTGTATTTGATTTAATATGATTAATTAACGTACAATTCGGAAAAGTTTATTCCACCTGATCCTGCCGCTGAGCAGCGATTTGTTACGGTCGAGAGAGAACCAAACAAAGACCGCTTTCCCAACTATATGATCTTCGGGAACGACGCCCCAATATCTTGAGTCGGCTGAATTATGACGATTATCGCCCATCATCCAGTAATAGTTCATTTGGAAGGTGTATTGGTCTGTTTCCTCCCCGTTGATGAAGATTTTACCGTCTGTAACCTGGAGGTTATTCAGTTCATAGTTCCGGATGACCCGCTCATACAACGGCAGGTTTTCCGTGGACAGTTCTATAGTGACACCGGCTTCGGGTATCACGAACGGGCCAAAATTATCGCGGTTCCAGGGATACTGGGGTGCGTTGGGGAAAATATCCCTGTCCCACTTTCCCTCTGGTTCCAGAAGCTTCTGCACCTCCTCCACTCCTTTGACCTGGGCCAGCTGCTGGGCTGCCTTGTCGGTGAGGGTTACCACGAACTCCCCCGGACCAACAGGCCAGACCTTATCCGTGACGTCGAGTTGATCGAGCATCCTGGGATTCAGCTGGTTGCCTATCACCCTGACCAGGTACTGGTATTCCAGGATCCCCCGGTGCTCTGATTTTTCGCCGTTTATGTAAACCTGCTGGTCGATGATCTGCAGGGTGTCACCGGCCATGGCCACGCATCGTTTGATGTAATTTTCCCGTTTATCGACGGGCCGGGTGATGATCTTTCCGAATCTTGACGGGTTGTTGTTGACAGCCCGCCAGCCAAATTCCCTGACCAACGAGTAATAGCTCCGGTTGCTCTGGAATTTTACCGAAAGGGTATCCCCGTCGGGATAATTGAATACCACGGCGTCGTTTCTTTTCACATCGCCAAAACCGGGAAAACGGTAGTAGGGAAATTTGATCCATTCCACGTACGACTTGGTTTCAGTCGTGAGTGGAAGGGTGTGATGCACGAACGGAAATGATATGGGTGTCATCGGGAGCCGAGGACCATAAGCCATCTTGCTCACGAAAAGAAAATCACCTACCAGTAATGATTTCTCCATGGACGGGGTGGGGATGGTATAGGCTTCGATCAGGAAGGTGCGGATGATGGTGGCGGCGATGACGGCAAATATAATCGCATCGACCCATTCCCTGGCCCATGAATTTTTCACAGGCTTCCGTTTATCGGGATGGATGTATTTTTCATTTTGAGAAAAGCCAAGGTAAGGAAGGTAGACAAAAGGGAACAGCACGCTGAGAGCCTGTGCGCCCAGACCGAATTTGCCGAAGCACTTGACGATTTCCACGATCATCAGCAGTATCGTGAAGACATTGATAAACGGGATCAACAGGAAAATGTACCACCAAAGCGGTTTTTTGATGACTTTCAACCAGATGTAAAAGTTATAAAAAGGGATCAGGATGTACCACCCGGGGTAGCCTGCTTTCTCGAAAATCTTGTAAAGCCCTACAACAGAGGCAATAAAAAAGATAATAAAGAGGATGAGGAAAATACTCATAGGATTTTGATTAGGTTGCGAAAGTAAAGAATTTAAGGCAGATAGAGGTTATTCCATCTTGTTAATTTTTATTAAGCGCATGGTTCATCGATCCAGGCAGAGCAGGTCATTCATTCCGAAATATCCCGTTTTTCCTTTCAGCCATTCGGCTGCCAGTAGCGCTCCTTTTGCAAACCCTTGTCTGTTGAGGGCTTCATGGATCAGGGTCAGGTGATCTGACGCTGAGGTGCAGCGGATGGTGTGGATGCCGAAAACATCCGCAACCCGTTTGGATATAATCTCCAGTTCTTCCGGAGTCTCCATCTCCCGGTTCACCCATGTCTCTTTTCGTTGCAATTTGTCTATGATAATCTTTGCCAGTGTGACGGCGGTGCCGCTGGGTTGGTCAATCTTCCGGATATGATGGATTTCTTCAATCGAGATATCGAAATCGTCAAAATATTGAAGCAGGCCGGAGAGCCTTATTGTCAAATCGAAGAGGATGTTTACCCCGATGCTGAAATTGGATGCGGTGAACAGGGCCTGCTGTTCGTCATGGCACCATTTTCTGACCGTTTCTTCGTGCTCGAGCCAACCGGTCGTGCCCACAACGATTGGCAGGCCGAGGTTAAAGCTGCGCCGTATGTTTTCCATAGCCGACATGGGTGTGCTGAATTCCATCACCACGTCGGGTTTGTCATTCAGGTTTGTTACCATGGCCCAGTCTTCAGCCGAATCCAGCCTGGCAACGATCTCATGCTGCCTTTCCCCGGCAGCCTGTTCGATCGCCCTGCCCATCTGGCCATATCCGGAAATGATGATTTTCATATATCAGAATTTTAATGCGATTTTTAACCCTGGCGCCGGAAGCGGCATGTATTCGGGAATGGCCACGGCCGACGGACTCACGCGCAGGGTGAGGTCCTCGCTGATGTCATAATCGAAAAAATGGGCGTCCACGTAAGCCTCCAGGATGTTTGCCACGTACCAGACTGCGCCGATGATATACGACAGGTCGCGGTTCCGGCGGTAAAAATCCATGCCTCTTTGCAATTGTGTGAGATCATAACGGTCTACCAGCGGGTTGTCGATCGGGTAGGTCTCATTATTGGCTTTATAGACATAGGCTTCCCGGTAAAGGCTGAAGTTGACGGTATTGTCCCAGACAAAGTAACCTATCACGCCGAAGCCGGCATAAATGATCGGTATTTTCCAGTATTTTCGGTTATATGCCTGCCCGAGACCAGGCAATGCGGCGGAATAGATAGCGGCACGGGCAATGGAATGTTCAGCAGGGTCTTTCTTTTTCCGGATGGTATCGTTCTGGGCAATGATGCCCGAAGGCGCCAGCAGCAGGAATGCGAAGATCAGGCACGGAAAAGTGGCTGCAGTTTTTGGCATCTCTTTGATAAACCACAGGATGCCGGTGTATGCAAGATAAAAAATCGGCACCGGGTTATGATCTATTCTTGATTCAGTATTTTCAGGATGCGTTCCAGTTCTGAGCCGGAACCGAAAGATATAACGATGGATCCATACCCCTTAGTATTTTGCCGGATCGCTATCCTGGCGTCCAGTTTTTGATCGAGGCGTGCGCCGGCGGCTACGATATGTTCCGGAAGGGCAGGGGTGTTGGCTTTTTTGGACGGTGCCGGGCCGGTCTCGGCTTCCCGGGCCAGCTTTTCTGCCTCCCTGACAGAAAGGCCTTTTTCGACGATCTTCAGCAGGACATTCAACTGCATCTCCGGGTCGGCTATGCCCATCAGGGCTTTGGCATGCCCCATGGTGATCTGCCCGTGCCGGATGGCGTACTGCACCTCGGGGGACAGCTTTAGCAGCCGGATGTAATTGGATACCGTGGCGCGGTCTTTCCCCACTTTTTTGCTGACCTCCTCCTGGGTCAGCTTCAGCTCATCCACCAGGCGCTGGTAACTGATGGCAATCTCAAGAGGGTTCAGGTCTTTGCGGTGGATGTTCTCGATCAGCGCCAACTCCAGCATCTGCTCGTCGTCGGCTACGCGGATATAGCAAGGCACCTCTTTCAGGCCCGCCATCATGGCGGCTTTCAGCCGGCGTTCCCCGGCAATGACCTGGTAGCGGTCGTAACCGATCTTCCGAACGGTGAGCGGCTGGACAATGCCCTGCCGGCCGATCGAACCTGCCAGCTCCCGCAGGCTCTCCTCCTCGAATTGGGTGCGGGGCTGGAAAGGATTCGCCTCGATCTTCCGGATCTCGATGTCGGCAATGGCCCCAGCGACATAGTTGCCGGAAATATCACGGGAGGTGATATCGGTTTCGGGGCTTTGCAAAATAGCGTCCAAACCCCGGCCAAGCGCTTTTTTCTTAGAGGTCATTGACTATGTCTATGGTTTTGTCTGCTTCGGTCAGGTTGGTCATCCCGTTATTCTGCAGGATCTCCCGGGCCAGGTTCAGGTAATTCACTGCCCCGGTGCTGGTGGCATCGTGCATGATCACCGTTTCGCCAAAACTGGGCGCCTCGCTGAGCCTTGTGTTGCGATGGATGATCGTGTCAAACACCATTTGCTGGAAATGGGTCTTCACCTCTTCCACTACCTGCTTTGCCAGGCGTAGGCGGATATCAAACATCGTCAGTAAAATCCCTTCTATATCCAGCGTGGAATTGAGCCGTGTCTGCACGATCTTTATTGTATTGAGCAGTTTTCCGAGCCCTTCCAGCGCAAAATATTCACATTGTACCGGGATAATGACCGAATCAGCCGCGGTGAGTGCGTTAACGGTGATCAATCCCAGCGATGGGGAGCAATCGATCAGGATAAAATCATATTTATCCCTGACCTTGTCCACTACCCGGCGCATCATTTTTTCCCTTCCCGGCAGGTTGATCATCTCGATCTCGGCACCTACCAGGTCAATATGGGCAGGTAACAGGTCGAGATACGGCGTCCGGGTGTTTAGAATGATGTTGTTCGGATCATTATTATCGATGATGCACTCGTATATGCTTGTCTTGATGTTTTTCGGGTCGAAGCCGACACCGGAAGTTGCATTGGCCTGCGGATCGGCGTCGATCAACAAGGTCTTGTGCTCCAGGATGGCCAGGCTGGCACCCAGGTTGATGGCAGTGGTGGTCTTGCCGACTCCCCCTTTTTGATTGGCTAATGCAATGACTTTACCCATCCTTATGGTCTCCTTAACGGGCAAAAATAAGATTATTATCGGCTTTGGTCTGGCTCAACTTATGATAATTTATCAACTGAAAAGGCGGGCACAGCAAATATACCCTGCTCAGTCATGACTCTAAAGAAACAAATGCCGGAAAGTTTTGACCTCCCGTTGATAAATCACCTGCTTCTGAATTTTCTAAAGATCCGAATCCTTGGTCGATGGTCCGAGATCATCGAAATCAACATCCGTATGGATGTCTTTTTCGCCTTTATTCTCATTATCATCTTCTGCCTCTTCAGGCTTTTCGCCTGTTTCTACAAATTGCACTACCTGGTTCAGACCGGCAAGGAATTTTTCAAAATCTTCCCGGTAGAGGAAAATTTTGTGTTTCTCATAAAAAAATTTACCCTGTTCGTTGTCAAACCTTCTTTTGCTTTCGGTGACCGTCAGGTAATTCTCACCTGTCCGGGTCGTTTTTACATCAAAAAAATAGGTTCTTTTCCCGGCGCGGACAACCCTCGAAAAAACTTCTTCTTTCCTGAACTCCTTGTTTTCAAACTCTTCCATCTTCTGTTCCTGTTTATGATTCCTTCAACTTCCTGACAAAAATAAAAATATTTATTTATTTGGGCGTTACGATAAAACATAGCTCAGACAGTAAAACGTTCCGAAAGGTTGCATCAGCCTCAAAAGTAAAACGACTGAATACTTTAGGAAGGTACTGGAAATATCTTATATTTGCGCTTCGGAATAAAAACAGTTCATTTCAGGACATGCTCAGCAGAAGGCATCTCAGGGTTAAAGTGCTGCAGGCTTTGTACGCCTTTTTTCAATCAGACGGCAACGATCTTGCCGCCGGTGAAAAACAATTGGTGAAAAGCACTGATAAGTTGTATGAATTATACATTTACCAGCTGGCATTCCTCATCAGCCTTATCGATTTTATTAATAACCGCCTCGAAGAGGGAAAAAAGAAATTTTACCCCACTGAGGAGGACCTGAATCCCAACCTCAGGCTTGTCAATAACGCTCTTATCAAACAAATCTCTGTAAACAAAGATTTTCTGCGATGGAAGAACCGGCTGAAAGTTAACTGGACAGGAGAGATCAATCTTTTTCACAAGCTTTATCAGGAGCTGAAGGCAGGGGAGGATTACCAGCAACTGATCCATTCGGATGATACCGGTTACCGGGCCGATAAGGAAATCCTTGCCCTGGTGGTGGCCAATTACCTGGCCGATTATGAGACGCTCCGGGATCACTATGAGGACCTGAGCATTTACTGGTCGGACGAGGATTATGATATTTCTCTGGTGATGCTGCTGAAGACTATCCAGCTTTACCGTCCGCACTGGGGAGAGGAGCATAGCCTGCCTCCTTTGTTCAAGTCGGAAGATGAATTTGAAGGGGATGACGAAGACCGGAAATACATGCTGAAGCTGTTTCGCCACACTATCCTGCGTGGTGAGGATTATGCAAAAATGGTGGAGGAACAGGCCGTGAACTGGGAACTGGACCGGATCGCCATCATGGATATGATCATCCTGAAAATGGCCCTCACCGAGCTGACTGTTTTTCCCTCCATTCCCGTGAAAGTCAGCATTAACGAATACATAGAGATTTCAAAATCATACAGTTCGGTAAAAAGTAAATTATTTATTAACGGAATTTTAGATAAACTGGTTGGTAAACTTAAAAATGAAGGGAAGATTGTAAAAATGGGACGAGGATTGATGGAGTGACTACTGGTTCCAAGGTTCCAAGGTTCCAAAGTTCCAAATTTTGTCTACTGACTACTGACTACTGACTTCTAACTTCTAACTTCTAACTTCTATATTCTAACTTCTAATCAACATGAAGCAAACAGCATTTTACAATTTGCATTTATCAAACGGAGGCAAGATGGTGCCGTTTGCCGGCTTTGAGATGCCGGTGCAGTTTGAAGGGGTTAACATCGAACACGAGACGGTCCGCAAGGGTGTCGGGGTGTTTGATGTCTCCCA
>Ga0209498_1001222_pt1 | contig 15843 bp, 14 predicted proteins | sample WalLakDeSediment_FD_184131 | JGI IMG/M metagenome (GOLD analysis project Ga0209498, IMG submission 184131) | Lake sediment microbial communities from Walker lake, Nevada to study Microbial Dark Matter (Phase II) - Walker Lake 11/02/13 Deep... | ecosystem: Environmental > Aquatic > Freshwater >... | reverse complement strand
CCAGGAGATCATGCGGAAGATCTCGCCGAAGCCCTCGAGCGTCTTGTCGAGCAGCGGCTGCACGGCCTCGGGGGTGCCGTCGCGGCCCGTGACGCCGGTGCCGCCGGTCGTGACCACGGCGTGCACCGCCGGGTCGGCGATCCATCCGGACACCACCGCGCGGATGGCGTAGATATCGTCGCGCACGATGCGCTTTTCGGCGCAGCGGTGGCCGGCCTTCGTGAGGCGCTCGACCAGCAGCTTGCCTGACTTGTCCTCGGCCTCGCCGCGGCTGTCGGAGACCGTCAGCACGGCGATGTTCAGCGGGAGGAAGGCAGTGTCTGGCATGGCGGAGTCCCGGCGGGTGACGACTGGTCAGGCATTGTAAGCCACGGCGCCCAGCGCCGAGACGTCGTAACCGCCCATGAGCCGGGCCTGCTCGCGCAGCCGGGCGCCGCGGCCGAACTCGAGCAAGCGTTGCACGGGCGGCTCGAAGTAGTTCCTGCGGCGGATCGCCAGCTCGAACTTCTCGAAATGGAGGGGAATGAACTCCAGGCCGTGCCTGCGCGCCGCGGCCTCGATCGCGATGCCAGCGTCCGCGACGCCCTCCCTGATCGCCAGGGCCAGGTCGTCCTCGCTCAGCGACGGGTGATCGGTCAGGCGCAGCGCGGCATGGTCCAGGCCGCTGCGCTCCAGCAGCGAGCGGAACAGGGTGTCGGCGCCGGCCCCGGGCTGGCGGTGTGCGATGCGCAGCCCGGGTCGCGCGAGGTCGGCGAGGCCGCGCAGGCCGAGGGGATTGCCCGGCGGCAGCAGCAGGCCCTGCTGGCGGACCGCCCAGTGGATGATGACCAGGTCGCGCATGCCGCCGAGCCCCAGCATGGCGGGCGAGTTGTACGCCCCGCTGTGCGGATCCAGCACGTGCAATCCGGCCAGCATCACCCGCCCCTCCAGCAGGCGCCGGGCGCCGTCCATGCTGCCGCGGCACAGGGAGGCCAGCCCCGCTCCCGACTCGCGCATGGCCCACTCGAGCAAGGGGTCATGGCTGCCGGCCAGCACCGGCGCGACCGGCGTGGCGCTCTGCTGGTCGCCCTCGAGGTGGTTCATGGCCCACAGGTCGATCACCTGGCGCGGGAACAGCAGTTTCCCGGTGATGCGCACACACGGCATCTCCCCTTGCCGGACCAGGTCGTAGACCTTCCTCTCCTTGAGCCTCAGGTAGGCGGCGACTTCGGCGGTGGTGAGGTATTCCGGGAAGTTGTCCATGTCGTTCTGTGTCGTTTGTGCGTTCTGTTTTCCGAACAATCTTCAATTCAGAATACAGTCACACATAATGCGACATCGCCTGGCGCAGTCGCCAGCGCCCTTCTCAAGCCCCGACCGGAGACGCCCGATGACTCGACGCCTGCTTGCCACATTCCTGCTCCTGGGCGTGCTGCTGGCGAGCCCGCTCCATGCCAACGACAGGTTCATCGTTCTCGCCTCCACGACCTCTACAGAGAACTCCGGCCTGTTCTCCCATGTGATCCCGCTGTTCACGGCGGCGACCGGTATCCAGGTTCGCGTGGTGGCGGTTGGCACCGGCCAGGCTTTTGCGCTTGCGCGCAATGGTGACGCCGACAGCCTGTTGGTCCACGACACCGCCGGCGAGGAGCAAATGGTCAGCGACGGCTTTGCGGTGGAAAGGCGCAACGTCATGTACAACGACTACGTGGTCATCGGCCCGCGCGCTGATCCGGCTGGAATCCGCGAGGCCCGCAACGCCGCGGAGGCGTTTACGCGCATCAGCCAGGCCGAAGCGGTATTCGTGTCCCGTGGCGATGACAGCGGGACCCACCGGGCCGAGCTGCGCGTCTGGCAGCAGGCAGGCGTCAGCCCGGGCGGCAGATGGTACCGGGAGCTGGGCAGCGGTATGGGCGCGACCCTGAATACCGCGGCGGGCATGGACGCCTACGTGCTGGCCGACCGCGGCACCTGGATCAGCTTCGCGAACCGCCGGGACCTCGAGGTGCTTTTTGAAGGCGATCCCGAGTTGTTCAACCAGTACGGCAGCGTGCTGCTCAACCCCGCCCGTCATCCCCACCTGAAACACGAACTGGCGAGACAGTGGCACATCTGGCTGCTGTCGGAGGAGGGCCAGGCCGCCATTGCCTCTTATCAGCTCGACGGCCAGCCGCTGTTTTTCCCCAATGCCGATCAACCCTGAGCTGCAGTCCAATCAGCGCGTCTGCACCTCCACGCCCAGAAACAGGGTCCGTCCCGGCTGTTCGAAGCCGAAGGATTCCGCATAGTTCTCATCGAACAGGTTCTGAGCGCGCGCGAACAGGCTGACCGTATCGTTCCTGAACGACTGTGACACCACGATGTTGGCCACGGTGTAGCTGTCGAGCCTGAGCGCCGTGGTCGGTGTGGTGCGCGACAGCGCGTAGCTGTCGGTCGCCCGCAGCAACTCCAGCCGGAAACTCGTGCCGGCAGCGAGGTCGTAGTCGATGGTCGCGGAGTACTTGTGCTTCGGGCGATTCTGCAGGATGTCGGTGTCGGCGCCCGGTGAGCGATTTTCCGAGTCCAGGTAGGTATAGCCGAGGGCCAGCGTCAGGGCATCTGTAGGACGATGGGCCGCGGTGAACTCCAGCCCCTGGAAGCGGTACTCGTCAAAGTTCTCGGCCACCCCGCCGCCCGGGGGGCGCTCAATGAAATCCTTTGCGTCGATCCGGAACACGGCCAGCTCCAGCGAAGTGGCCCCGTCCGCCAGCAGGTGCTCGAAACCTATCTCGTAGTTCATGGTGCGCTCGGGCTTAAGGTCAGGGTTGCCGCGGTCCACGGCAAAGAGATCCCGCAGGGTGGGAAACCGGACCTGGCGGGACACCGATGTGCGCATTGCCGAGGATTGGCCAAGGCTGTACCGGCCACCGAGAATGAAACCCACGTCGTTCTCCGAACCTTCCGTGTCCAAGTCCTGCATGTTCTGGCTCAGCCCGATGACCGCGGAGAATGGACCGCCGGGCGTGTACTCGTATTCCGCGGCGAGCGAGTAAATGTTGAGCGACTCGTCGCCGTCGATGGGAACGGGCGCCACGGTGCCGCCACCGCCACCGCCACCGCCACCGCCACCACCGCCGCCGCCACCACCGCCGCCGCCACCACCGCCGCCGCCGCCGCCGCCACCGCCACTGGAGGCTGCGAGGGTGAACCCGCTGGCGGTCCATTCTTCCTTGCGCCCGTTGGCGGCAAGGGTCAGCAGGCCCCGCCCGGAAAAGCGGCGTGCCAGTTGAACGCCGCCCCCCGTGATTTTCGTGGTCGCGTCCTCGCTGAATGCCCCGGCTGCCGCCTGGCTGGAATAGCCCGCGTCGTCGAAGCCGTCGGTCTGTTCGTTGCGGCGGTTGAAGAACAAAGTTGGGCGCAGGCTGAGTTCCTCGGATATCCGCCACGACAGCGCGCTGTGAATGTTGACGTCGTCGAACTCTGCCCGCTCGTACCGCACCCGGTTGGCAAAATCGGAGTCGGTATTGCTGACCGTGATCGGCGGCTTGCCGAGTTCACCGTCGCGATAGCTCACCGTGAACGCTCCGCGCACGTTGGTCGACGGATCCCAGCTGAGGTTGACGGTCATGGCGCTGTCCTGACGGTCGCTGTTCTCGCGCCGACCCCCGTCTTCCAGGGCCGTCGGGACGAAGTCGTCCGACAGCTCGAAATAGTCCCGATCGAACCACGAGCCCGAGACCATCACGCCAAAATTTCCGGCGCGTGAAGCCACGTGGCCGCGAACCTGTCCGGAGCGCTGGAAGCCGCGTTCGGCACGCAGGCTCGCATCCGTGCCTTCGGTCTCGGCGCCGCGCGTAATGATGTTAATCACCCCGGCGTTTCCGCCCGCTCCGTACAACACGGATGAGCCGCCTCGGGTCACCTTGATCCGCGAAATGCTTTCGACAGGTATCGAGGCAGCGTCGAACTGGCCATCGAGAGTCGAGTTCATCGGGATGCCGTCGAGGAACAGCAGGACGTTGCGGGTCCTGAGTCCACGGATGTCGATGCGCGGTGTACCATCGGCGCCGTACCGCACGTACAGGCCGGGCAGCAGGTCGATGGCTTCTTCAAGCGTGCGCGCGCCGGAGCGCCTTATGTCTTCCGCCGAGATCTCGTCGACCGACCCGACCAGTTCCACCGTGCGCGGCCCGTCCGCGGTGACCACCACTTCACCGAGATCGAGGGCCGGCTCAAGAGCGGCGGCGTACGCCAGCGGGGCGGCAGCTGCAAAGCTTGCGAGGCTCACCATCAAGGTCAATCCAGACTGATGCATTGTTCTTCCACTCTTGTTGACATCCAAACCTGATCCGTCGGGAAGTATGCCAGAATGCCGTGGGCAGAAATTCGCAATAAGTTGCATAACTTGTCGATGATCGGCTGGTTAATGCCAAGGGCTTTCTGCAGTGGGGCTCGGGATGCTACCGTGCGCGCCCATACGCAATTCTCGACCCACGTGGGACGCGGCCTTCGGTGCCCCGCCCGACACGCGACTGGAGGCCTCAGCCATGAATTTCCCTAGCTTGGACGTGATTGCCCGTTGCGCTGGTGCATTCGCCGTGGTCGCGCTGCTCGCTGCCGGCCCTTCGTCTTCTCATGCGGAGGAGGCTGCCGCGAGGAAGGTGGTCCGGCTCGCGGTCGTCAAGACGCCGGAGCAGTCCGGTTTGCTCGCCGCGCTGCTTCCAGACTTCGAGGCGCAGTCGGGCTACCGGGTCGAGGTCTACAGCGGCAGTGACGTATATGACCGGGCTCTCGGGGGCGAAGCGGACCTGGTCATCTCGCACCTGGGCAAGGGCGCTGTCGAAGAGTTTGTGCTTTCCGGTGCGGGCTTGTGGCCCCGGCCGGTATTCCTCAGCCAGTTGGTGATCATCGGTCCTGACAGCGATCCGGCTGGAATCCGCGGAATCCATGATCCCATCGAGGCTATGAAGCGTATCGCCGCTGCCAAGGCCGGCTTCTTGGTGGGCGAGAGCGTTGGGCGCCGTTATCTCGCGGCGTTGCTGCTGGCGGGCGCCGGCGAGCCCGACCGCGGCGACTGGTTCCAGGAGAAGGACTTTTCGGGCAACGAACTGATTCGCCACGCGGAAGAGCGAGGCGCCTACGCGCTCGTGAAGGGACTCGCCTTTGCGCAGTTTATGCAGCGGCATGAGTCCGGCATGCGGGTGATGCTCGATGAATCGCCGCTGCTTTATCGCGTCATGGCGATCGTGCGCGTCAATCCCGCCAAGGTTGAGGGCGTCAATGCAGAAGGCGCCATGGCGCTCGAGGCGTACCTGTTGTCAGCCGGCGCACAGGCCGCAATCGCCAACTTCCGGCATCCGGCTACGGGCGGCCGGATGTGGTCGCCGGGGGCCCGCCACAACCATTCCAAGGGCCTGCCATCGCCGCGCGAGTAAGCGCGGGCGCAGTCCACACGCCTCAGTCGGTGCCGAGGATGACCTCGGACGCCTTGATCACGACGTAGACAGGCTTGCCCGCGGCGAGGCCGAGGTCCTTGACGGCGTCGCTGGTGATCATTGACGTGATGCTGTTGCCGCCGCCGATGTCCACGTTGACCTGGCTGTTCACGGGCCCTGATTTGACGTCCTTGACGGTGCCCTTGAGGACATTTCGCGCGCTGATTTTCATCTCGAGCTCTCCATGGTGAACTGCCTGCGGCCGAGGACCGCAGGCCCCCGGCACGATCCCGGTATCACCTAGCATAGACGACTGCGACTAAGTTTCCGTCGGCTCTTGCCGGGTCGACCCGGCAAGGTCGACAAACCGGCCACTGCTGGCCAGCCCGTAGCCTGGGATGCCTCGCATCCCCGCCCTGAACTCTTTTCCCTGCAGAACTTCGACGAGCGTGCCGAGCCAGGACGGCTCGGGGCTGGTTCGCTCCACCGCCAGCAGGTACCGTTCCTTCGCCAGCGGAACAAAGTCCAATCCAAACCGCGCGGCGGCCGCCTCGACGCCAAAGCCTGCATCCGCCGCGCCGCTGGCGACCATCGCCGCGACCGCCAGGTGCGTGAACTCCTCGTTCTCATAGCCGGGAATATCGGACGGCCGAACGCCGGCATCGTGCAGCAAGGTATCGAACAACATGCGCGTGCCGGAGTCGGGCTGGCGGTTGACGAATTGTATGTCCGCCCCGGCGAGGTCCGTGATGTCCGCGATGCCGCGGGGATTTCCGGGCGGCAGCATAAGCCCCTGCTCGCGGGACACGAAATGCAGCATTGCATACCGGTCCGGATGGAGCAGTCGCCGGTAAGTCGACTCGATTTCGGCGCCCAAGGCTCCGTCGGGAAGATGGAAGCCGGCAATCTCACACTGGCCCGCGACCAGCTGCCGAATGCACTCCAGGCTGCCGCGGTACTGGATATTCAAGCGCGGCTTCCCAAGGGCATTCATGCGTTCCTTGAGGACGCCCAGCGCCAGGTCATGGCTCGCCACCAGCCGCAGTGGCAAAGCCGTGGCGACCAGCGAAGCCAGTTCGTGCTCGACTTCCGCGCTGATACTGTCCAGCGACGGCGCCAGCCGGCTGTGCGCACGGCGCTCGGCCCACAACACGCTGCGGCCCAGCGCGGACAGGGAGGCCCCGCGGCCGCGCTCGAGGTTGACTAGCGGCGTCCCGAGCGACTGCTCCCAGACTTGCAGGAGACCCCAGGCATGACGATAAGACGCGCCGACCGCGATCGCGGCGCTGCGCAGCGAGGCGCCCTGTTCGATTGCATGCAGCAGGCGGAACAGCAACGGGTCGACTTCGCGCGGCGCATCCTGGCCCATCCGCCAGCGAATTTCCAGTTCGACGTTCATTCTTGTCCCCGGCCCGGCTGGGGTGGGTGGTACTGGCCGGTTTATAACATGCGGCGGTTCCGCGGGCAGTCCAGAGTCCTCGCCCGTGGACTGGCAGGGGCTTCAGGGTTCCCTTTGCAGCGCGGCGGCATCAAGGTACAGCGGCGCCCCGAATTGCGCGCGCCCGAAATCCCGGACAACGGCCTGCCCGTCCGGGCCCTCCAGGAAACGCAGGAACCGGTCGGCCAGCGCTGCGGACGGGCCGTCCGGCGCCAGCAGGGCATGGTACGCATTCAACAGGCGGGGATCGCCCGAGTAGAGTCGCTCGAGCCCCGGTAGTTCATTCTGCAGCGCTACCCAGGTGCTGTTGTCCGTGAGGAAGTAGGCGCCTTCCGCCTCTGCTCTGCGCAGGCTCGCGGCCATGAAGTCGCTGCTTTCCGAATAGCCGGGCCAGTCGGGGGAGATGCCGGCCTCTGCCCACAGGGCAAGCTCCCTGCGATGCGTCCCCGACTGGTCGCCGCGCGACAGGAAGCGGCTGCCGGTCGAGGCGATGCGCCGCAAGGCGTCGAGCGCATCTGCAGATGCTCGGATTCCCGCGGGGTCGTCGGTTGGCCCGACGAGGTAATACGCGTTGCCGCCGATCGGGGTGTGCCGTGCGGCCCATCCCTCGGCGACTGCAGCTGTTTCGGCCGCGGGCGCGTGCACCATCACAAGGTCGACCCGCCCCTGCTTCAAGAGTTCGAGCGCGGCGCCGGATCCCGCCTTGTGCCACTCGAGCCGGATCGGTTCTTGGTCGCTGAAACGGACGGCCAGTTCTCCCACGAGCCCCAGCTCCCCCGGACTGCCCGTGGCCAGCCGCAGCACCGGCCCGGACGACCCGTACACCGCTGCCGCCATTGGCGCGGAATCGGCGGCAGCCGACCCGCCTGCCACGCAGGCCAGGCCGGCCGCCGCAACCAGGAGAACAGTGTTACGGTGCCGTAGCCCCATGCCGATGCACCTCGATGCGGTTCAGCCAGCGCACGTGCCGGTGACAGCGCGAATAGTCGCCGGCGGAAACCAGCGCGATCAGTCCCTGTTCCGTGCCGAGCGGCTCGCCATTCTTCTCGTAGTAAACGAGTACCTGGTCGCCAACCGGCGTGTTGCGCAACTCCTGGAGCGAGAACATGACCTGGTAACCGTCGGTCGCACTGGCTATGACGTACGTGTAGTTGCGTGAATGCCGCACGTCGTCGTCCACCTCCGCCGCATCGAGGATGTCGCGCAGCAAGACGCCGCGATAGTCCTTGCCAACGTATTTCACCCGGCGGGGCGAGCACATCACGATCTCGTCGATCACCGTGACGGGCATGGCCTGCAGTGCGTCGACGTCGAGCGTCATCGGTGCCTTCACGAGCCCGCCGACCGCCAGCGTCTTGCTGGCGTGCGCGTCATCGCCTTGCCGGTCGTCCGCCACCGCGGCGGCCACAAGCATCACCGCTGCCGCGGCAGTCGCCAACCTCATGAACGCCATGGCTCAGTTCCTGAACTGATATTGCAGGTTGAGGAAGAAATTGCGACCGGGTTCAGGGAAGCCCTCGTCGTATGCATAGTCCTCGTCCAGGAGATTTTTCACGCCCACTTCCGCGACCCAGTCGCTGCGGAACTCCCACGAGCCCTTCAGGTTGGCCACCGTGAACGAGTCCACGGGACGTTCACCCGTCGATTCGCTGACCCGGCTGCCCTCGTAGACGACGCTGGCAATGATGTCCAGCATGGGGATGGGCGTGTACACCAGGTAGGCGAAGGCCTTGTGCTCCGGCGTGTCGGTCGGCTGGACCTCGGGCCGGGTCTTGTTCTCCCGATCGAGCCACGTGTAATCGAGGTGGAGATACAGCTGGGAGGTCAGGGATATGTCGAGGTAAAGCTCGATCCCCTTGTTGTCCTGCTCCTCGATGTTCTGGTTCTGCGAGCATGGCGGGCTCGTGCAGAGGGAATCGTCGATCGTCACGCTCTGGATGGCGTCCTCGAGCTGGCTCAGGAACAGCGCGGCGCCGTACTGCACCCGCCCAAGGTCCCGCTCGAATCCGATTTCGTAATTGGTGGACGTTTCCGCCTCGAGGTCAGGGTTCGGCAACGCAGAGCCGAAGCGTCCTGAGAAGCGATTGCTGATCGTCGGGAAACGCGTCTTGTGGCCCGCGGTCACGTAGATCGCCGTGGTCTCGCTCAGGTCATGGAAGAGACCAAGCTGGTAGTTCATCGCCGAGTCGCTGCCGGTCGGAAAGGGCACGATCGAGTTGTCCGGGAGCTTCTGGTCGGCGCGCTTGCTTTCCTGACGGTTCCAGCTTGCGCCCGCAATCAGGCGTGTTGCGTCGCTGATCGTCCAGGTGTCCTCGACGCCGACCGAGACCGTCTCGTCCTCGAACCTCTCCCATGGATCGCCGATGTCATCCTGCTCCCTGTGGAAGTCGCGCTTCACACTGGCAGCGAATTTGAGCAGGTGGGCCGGTCCGAGGTCGAACCCGAACTCGGTGCCGCCACCCCAGGAGTGATCGTCATAGGTACTGTTGAAAGCGAAGGGGCGATCCTGGGTGGTATAGGTGTTGTCGTCGAAGGAGCTAAGCAGGTTGTCGAACTGATCGTAATAGGCGCGCAGGCGGACGTAATGCCCATCTCCGAAGCTGGTGCGCGACAGGAAATAGATGCTCTCCTTGTCGTAGAAAGGCCAGCGCCAGAAGCGCGTCCGTACCGAGGAATCTGTTCCACCGTAGGGCGGTACGCCCTTGACGCCGTCCTGCTTGAAATAGCTGATCGCGTACTCGTCCGTGTCGTTCGGCGTCAGCCCGAATTTCAGGCTGTACTTCGTGTCCTTGATGTCGGAGTTGTCGCGCCGCCCGCCGTCCTCGGCCCCGCCGGGAGTGAAATCATCCGACACGCGGAAAAAGTCCCGATCCAGCACCGAGGCCCCACCTTGCACGTACCAGCTGCCCTGGTTGCTGCCGAGGTTCGCGGCCAAGCGATGTACGTTCTGGGCCCAGTTGTCATCGAAACCGACACCCGCCAAGGCGTCCCCCTCGAATTCGCTCGAGGGGCGGCGGCCAACCAGGTTGATGCTGCCGCCCAACGTGTTCGGGCCCAATAGGACGGACGTGAATCCTTTGGTGACCTGGATTTCGGAGAGGTCGAAAGTCGTGAAACGGGCCAGGTCGATACTGCCGTCATAGGGGACGTACACTGGAATTCCGTCCACGAACAGCGGAATCTGGCGCGAGTCGAACCCGCGGATGAAGACCACGCGCTCGTTGCGATTGCCGACATTCTCAATCATCACGCCAGGCAGGAGATTCATCGCCTCTGTGGCATCGTAACGTTCGTGGCGGCGCATGTCCTCGATCGTGATCCGATCGACGCCGGGGTAAACGAAGGAGATGTCGTCGGCGCTCCCCGTGACTTCTACGACGCCGAGATCGAACCGGTCTGTCTCGACTTTCTGGGCCGCGGGATCGTCCGTATCTGCGAGAGCCCCCTGTACCAAGCCGAGCAGCAGCCCCGCCGCCACGCCGACGTACTTCATTCCATTCATTCCTGGTCTCCCCGATGCGTGTACTTGCGCTTTTTATATGCAAAATTCGACATAAGATATCGAATGCAATTGTTATTCTGAATGGACTATGGCACTGCGGCAATATGCAATTGAATGCATAAGATATGACAGGCGGGCGCCAGGCTGCGTTGTTTTCCTGGCGGGGTGCCCGCGACGGCGCGGCGTGCCTCCGTGGGATCCAACTGGCGTTTAGGGGAACATATTGTGTCGCAGCAAGGGCATCCACATAATGGCCCCAGAGCGTCGGGAGATGCTGACTTGACGCAAGTATTTTCGTCAAACGTCGCGCCGCTAAGCCCCGTGGTGGAGAGATTAAAATTATGCGATGCACAACATATCTCGGTGTTTTCCTGACAGCCGCCGCGAGCGTGGGCCTGCTGGGTCTCGCGCCACCGATCGAGGCGCAGGAACCGCCGCACCGGGATCCCGCGACCGAGACCTGCGACAGCTACGAACAGGACGTGAGTGCTGACATCGCCGTGCTGCAGCAGGATGCGCGCGCGGTGACGAGCGGGGCGGGTGGCGGCGCGGAGCTGCCGGAACTGGAGGTGGCCCGGCACTACGCCGCCGCGCTGCATCCCCAGGGCGAGGTGCACTTCACGGTAGAGCCCAGCCGGGTCATGCTGGCGGACGGTGCTTTTGCCGGCCACATGCGCTTTTCGGTGCCAGTATCCGGTCGCTACCGGATTGCCCTGACCAGTGAGTCCTGGGTTGACGTGCTGCACGGCGGCGATTACCTCGACGCCGAGGCATTCGCCGGCCGGGTCGGGTGCAAGCCACTGCGCAAGCTCGTGGATTACAAGCTCGAGACGGGCAAGTCCTACGTGCTGATGCTGAGTGGTGGCTCCGACAATGTCCTGGGAGTGGCTATCGGGCCGGTGCACGAGCGCTAACCCCGGCGATGCGCCTGCCGCGGATGCGCGCGCTGGCGCTGGGCGTCGCGGCTTTGGCTGTCGCGGCTGCGCCGGCGCAGGACGAAGGTCGGCGTGAGCTGGGCGAGCTCCTGGTCCGTGACTCGGGCGGTGCGGCGACCTCGACCGGCGACGAGCGACGGGTGCTGGCCGCGCGCATTCACGGCCTGACCGATGAGCAGCGCACTGCGGGCCGACAAGGCGAGGCGTTTTTCAATACGAGCTTCATCCCCAGCCCCTCCGAGGCGATCCGCCGAGACGGGCTTGGTCCGCTGTTCAACTCCGCGAACTGCAGGAGCTGTCACAACAGCCTGGGCCGCGGCCGCCCGCCCACCTCCGACGACCAGCAGCCCGTGGCCCTCGTGCTGCAGCTCGGCGCGCCGCGGGACGACGGCAGTTGGGGCGACGAGCCCGTCTACGGACCGAACTTCAATCCTTTCGCCATCTCGGGTGTCGAGCCCGAAGGGGCGGTGGTGATCGACCGCTCGCCGATCCGGGGGGTTTATCTGGACGGCACGGCGTGGGAGCTGCAGAAGCCGACTTACCGCTTGACTGAGCTGCGTTACGGCGAGTTGCACCCGCTGACCGCAATCTCGCCGCGCCTGGCGCAGCCGATCATCGGGATGGGGCTGCTTGACGCGGTGCCGGAGCACATCATCCTGGCGCGGGCGGACCCCGATGACATGGACGGCGACGGCATCTCCGGCCGCCCCAACTGGATCGTGGCGCCCGGGGGCCGCCTGCGGCTGGGCCGATTCGGCTGGAAAGCCAACCAGCCCGACCTGCGGGCGCAGACCACCGCCGCGCTGTTCGCGGAGATGGGCATCACGTCCAGCGATCGGCGGCAGCAGAACTGCACCGCCGCGCAGTCGGCCTGCCTCGCGGGGCCGCACGGCGGCGACCCGGAGATCGCCGATGCCGACCTGGCCGACCTGGTGTTCTTCCAGCGCGTGCTCGCGGTGCCGCCGAGGCGCGGGCTCGATGACCCGGAGGTGATCCGCGGCGCAGCCCTGTTTCGCGAGGCGGGCTGCGAGACCTGCCACGTGCCCCGGCTGGTCACCGGCGAGGTTCCGGGCCTGCCCGCGCTGTCCTTCCAGGAGATCTACCCCTTCACTGACCTGTTGCTCCACGACATGGGACCGGCGCTGGCCGACGGGCGGCCGGACCAGCAGGCCTCTGGCTCGGAGTGGCGCACGCCGCCTCTGTGGGGGCTGGGCCGCGCCGGCGACCTCGCGCGCGAGGTTTTCTACCTGCACGACGGCCGGGCGCGCAGCCTGGAGGAGGCCATCCTCTGGCATGGCGGCGAGGCCGCTGCGGCCCGTGCGCAGTTCGTGGACTGGGACAAGGCGCAGCGTACCGCGCTCGTGAAGTTCCTCGAATCGCTCTAGGAAGGAACTGCCCGCCCAGGAGGATGAATCGATGCGAGAGACTCAGTTCAGCGGGCGAGCACTGGCCGTTGCCGGGTTGCTGCTCGTCCTGGCGGCGTCCGCGGGCCAGGCCGCCTACAATTCGCACGGCGAGGCCGACTCCGAGCGGCTCTTCTCGGCCTATCCGCACTTGTCCGGCACGCGGCTGGATGGATGCGACGCCTGCCACGTGCGCATGGTCGGGGTGCCCCCCGGAGCGGCCGAGGGGCCGGCCGTGCCGCTGAGCAGTTGCGACTCCTGCCACATCATCACCGACCATGGCCGGCGGCTCGGCGACACCCTGACAGCCTTCGGCCATGACTATCTCGCGGCCGGACGGGACGCCGCCGCGCTGTCTGCCATTGCTGCGCTCGACTCGGACGGTGACGGCCATTCCAACGCGGCAGAGCTCGCGGCGGCGACCCATCCTGGAGACGCGGCCAGTACCCCGGATTCGAAGCCTGCGCCACAGTCGGTCGTCTCGCTTAGCGGGCTGCTTGCGGCCGGTGTCCCGACGCAGGAGCAGACCATCTTTGTCAACGTGACCAAGTCGCGGGAGGGCGACAGTTACTCGACGCTGCGGGGCTTCCGGCTCATCGATGTGCTCGAGGCCGCCGGGCTGTCAGACGCCGCCACCAGTGTCGACGTCATCAGCCTGGATGGCTACCAGGCCACGTTCTCGATCGCGCAATTGCGCCGATCGTATCCGCAGGCCGCCCCCGTGCTTGGCCTGGACAAGGGAACCCTCGGCGAATGCGGCTGGGTCCGGTACGGTGCCGGCGACCTGCAGGCGGGTGTGCCGCTCGCCGACGCAGACGTGTTGCTGACCTTCGAAATCAACGGCGACCGGTATGCGCCTGCCGCCCTGGCTGATGGCAACCGGCTGCAGGGCAGCGGGCCGTTCCGCGTCGTGGCACCGCAAATGAAGCGACCCGGCATTCCCGACCTGTCCATCCGGGCGCAGGAGGCTTGCCAGAAGGTGGTGGCCGAGCGGTTCCACTACCACCGTGACTACGAGAAGAACTCGGACTACTGCGTCAAGGCGGTGGTCGCCATCCGCGTGAATCCCCTGCCGGCCGACACCGTGGACGTCCACTGGCCGCAACACGCGGCCCCGGCCATCCGGGACGAGAGCATCATCGTGTTCGGCGCGCTGGAAGACCGCTGACGCCGGCGCTCGGCGGTCAGCAGAGGCCGGAGAAGGGCTGCACCGACACCTCGGCGCCCGGCTCGAGCGTGCCGCAGTCTTCCGGCAGCACGATGAAGCAGTTCGCGTGCGCCATGGAGCGCAGGATCCCGGAGCCCTGTCGGCCGGCGGCCTCGACGCGATAGCCGCCACCCTCGGCGAGCGTGAGCACGCCGCGCTGGAACTCCCTGCGCCCCGGCTTTTTCCTGAGACGCGACGCGAGAGTCGCGGTGAGCAGGGCCGGCGCCTCGGGCGCGGCGATGCCCTTGAGCAACTGCAGGGCCGGCTGGACCAGCTGGTAGAAGGTCACCATCACGGAGACCGGGTTGCCGGGCAGGCCGAAGAACAGCGCCCCGGCGACACGGCCGAAGGCGATCGGCCGGCCGGGCTTGATGGCCACGGTCCAGAAGCCCACCTCGCCGATCCGGTCGAGCGTCTCGGTGACGAAATCCGCCTCGCCGACGGAGACGCCGCCGGAGGTGATCACCACGTCCGCCTGGGCGGCCGCGGCGAGGAACGCCGCTTCCAGGTCCTCGCGCCGGTCGCGCACCACGCCGAGGTCGATGACCTCGACGCCGAGGCGGCGCAGCATGCCGTACAGCGTGTAGCGGTTGCTGTCGTAGATCTGGCCCGGGCCGAGCGCCTCGCCGATGGAGGCCAGCTCGTCGCCGGTGGAGAAGAACGCCACGCGCGGCCGGCGCCGGACCCGGACCTCGGAAATGCCGAGCGAGGCGATCAGGCCGAGGTGCGCGGGCCGGAGCAGCACGCCGGCGTCCAGCGCGATCTCGCCCGCCTTCAGGTCCTCGCCCGCGAAGCGCACGTTCTGCCCCGGCTTGTGGCGCGCGCCGATGATCGCGTCATCGCCCTCGCGCCGCACCTGTTCCTGCATGACGACCGTGTCGGCGCCCGGCGGCACGGGGGCGCCGGTCATGATGCGCACGCATTCGCCCTCGCCGGCGACGCCGTCGAAGGGCCGCCCGGCCCAGGCGGTGCCGATGACGCGGAAGCTGCGCTCGCCCTCGCCGGGCAGCTGCGCGCCGTCCAGCGCGTAGCCGTCCATCGCGGAATTGGTGTGCGCCGGCACATCGAGCGTCGAATGGATCGGCGCATACAGCACGCGGTCGAGCGCATCGCGCGTGGCGACGCTCTCGAAGCCGTCGACCGGGCTGATGTCGGCGCTGATCCTCGCCAATGCTTCCTGGAGCGTCTGCGCCGCCTCGTCGTGGCCGCCGCAGCCTGCGTTCTGGTGTTTCATTCGGGGTCCCTGGTCGACGGCCCGCGCCGCCTGTTCAATTGCTCCCGGCGCCCGTCGCGAGCCTCGCTTCGAGGGCCGCGCGTTCGCCCGGGTCGTTCACGTTGACGAAATTCTCCGGCCGGTCGGAGAAATTCACCTGCGCCAGCCGATGCTGCGCGAACCAGCGATCGATCTTGCGGTCGCCGCCGCCGAGATAAGCCGCGAGGCTGTCCGCGAGCTCGCGCCTCACCAGGGCGAACACCGGCTGCAGCCGCTCGCCGTCGAACGGCACCGCGATCTCCGCGCGCTCCTGTTCGAGCGCGGAATATAGCCGTGCCACGAGATCCGGGGCCAGCAGCGGGCAGTCGCAGGGCGCGGTCAGGACGAGCGGCGTCGACGCCGCCCGCAGGCCGGCGGCGAGGCCCGCCAGCGGGCCGAGAAAACCCGTGTCCTCGTCCGCGACCACGGGCCAGCCGAAGGCGGCGTAGCGATCCAGGTTGCGGTTGGCATTCACCACCACGCGCTCGACCTGCGGCGCCAGCGCCGCCAGCACGTGCGCGATCATGGGGCGGCCCGCCAGTTCGACCAGGCCCTTGTCCATGCCGCCCATGCGCGTGGCGCGGCCGCCCGCGAGGATGATCGCGGTGATCTGGGGATGGTTCGTGGAAGCCTCGGTCATGGTCGCGCCATTATGACATCCGCGTGATCATGCATGCGGCCAGCAACTCCAGCGCGGGCGTCCTGCAACGTGC
>Ga0209498_1001221_pt1 | contig 15848 bp, 11 predicted proteins | sample WalLakDeSediment_FD_184131 | JGI IMG/M metagenome (GOLD analysis project Ga0209498, IMG submission 184131) | Lake sediment microbial communities from Walker lake, Nevada to study Microbial Dark Matter (Phase II) - Walker Lake 11/02/13 Deep... | ecosystem: Environmental > Aquatic > Freshwater >... | reverse complement strand
ACGACGCTTAACCGGCAGGGTGGCGATGTGGGCACGCAGTATCGATCGGCCATCTTCTACCACGACGAAGTGCAGAAGCACGTGGCCGAGGCGCTGATCAGAGAACTGGATGAAAGCCACGTATGGGACAAACCGATCGTTACGGAGGTTGTTCCGCTGGAGGAGTTCTACCCTGCTGAGGCGTACCACCGCGACTACTTCATGCGAAATCCCAACCAGGGCTACTGCCGGGCGGTGATCTCGCCCAAGGTGAGCAAGTTCCGCCAGCGCTGGGCGAAACGGCTCAAGCAGAGCTGAACGACATGCAACTCATCATCCGGCAATGCGACGATTGGAGACCGGTCTCACAGGCATCACAACACGCTTGTCGCTGCAGCCAGTCCTCAAGACTCAGCCGTGCAAGTTACACTGGGAGACTAATCCTCCGGTCTCCGTATACAGCCGGTGCTGAAACAAGAAAGAAGTCTTGATCCACATCAGGCCCGGCGCAGCTTGTAGCGCGCGTAGAGGAGTACCGTGTCTGTCGATAATCCTTACGATGGTGCCGAGCTTTGTGGTAGAATTCCGGGTGATGCACGGGCTGCATTACACTCTCCGTCCCATGGAGTATGGGGATATTTCCCAGGTAGCCGAGATCGACAAGGAGGCGTTCCCCGGGGAATGGGCGTTTCGGTCGCAATCATCGTACAAGCAGGACCTTCACAACTCGTCTATTCACTATGTAGTCGCGTGTGTCAAGAGCGATGTGCGTCAACCTGCGGGAGAGTCAGCGCCCAGACTTCCGTGGTTCAGACGCTTGTTCCGTCACGAGCGCAGCCTTAACACCGCAGAGAGCATAATAGGGTTTACCGGCTTCTGGATGATGCTGCGTGAGGCACACATAATCGCCATCGGCGTCAGGGAAGGGTACAGACGGCTCGGGGTGGGTGAGGCCCTGCTCATAGCAACTATCGATCTATCTGCGACACTGAACGCCAATGTGGTCACGCTGGAGGTGCGTGCCTCCAATACGGCGGCCCAGGCGCTGTACGGCAAATACGGATTCAAGGTGATGGGAAGGCGTGTGAAGTATTACTCGAGCAATGGAGAGGATGCCATCATCATGAGCACCGATGACATCACATGCATGCCGTTCCAGGCGTCGTTTTCGAGGCTCAAGGCGGCCCACGCTGAGAAGCACGGCAAGGTTATTGCACGGGTCGGCTGATTCCGGCATCGACCTTGGGGAGTTCCGCGTGCGAAGGAGGATCCAATGAACACATACGAGATTTGCTGTCTGTCGGTAGCCGATACGGTGCAGGCCATAAGGACGAAGAGGCTTTCTCCCGTGGAGGTCACAGAGGCCGTTCTTCATCGCATAGAGGACCTGAATCCGAGGGTCAACGCCTACTGCACCGTGGCGGCGGAGGGTGCCCGCATGCAGGCCGCCGAGGCCGAAGCAGCGGTGATAAGGGGAGACCATCTGGGGCCGCTGCACGGCGTTCCGGTCTCGATCAAGGATATGACCTTCACCAGGGGTATCCGCACCACCGGCGGTTCGCGGATCTACGAGGACTTCATCCCGCAGGAGGATGCCATCGTCGTGGAACGACTGAAGGCGGCCGGTGCCATCATCCTGGGCAAGACCAACACCTCGGAGTTCGGCTGGGCGGCGGTCAGCGATAACGCTCTGTTCGGCCCGACCCGCAACCCGTGGAACCTGGAGTTGACCTCCGGAGGCTCGAGTGGAGGCGCTGCCGCCTCGATAGCCACGTGCATGGGCGCACTGGCCATCGGTGGGGACGGCGGAGGTTCGATACGCATCCCCGCCAGCTTCTGCGGAGTCTTCGGGTTCATGCCATCGTACGGCCGTGTGCCCGAGGGCCCGGGCTTTCCGGCGTGGGAGACGCTCTCCCGCACCGGCCCGATCACCAGGACCGTCGCGGATGCCGCTTTGGCCATGGAGGTCATCGCGGGGAGGGACGACAGGGACCGGATGTCGTTGACGGATGCGGGGTTTCACTGCGTGGCTGGACTTGACGGAGACATCAAGAAACTCAGGATCGCGTGGAGCAGAGACCTCGGCTATGCGACGGTCGATCCCCGGGTGGTGAGGGTTGTGGAGGCAGCGGTCAGGGTATTTGACCGTCTGTCGTCGGGGGTAGAGGAGGTGGCAGACCTGCCGGCCAACCCTGAGACTGCATTCTCAAAGGTGGTCGGCGTGAACCTGGCAGCTTTCCTTGAAGACAAGCTCGCCGAGTGGCGAGACAGAATCGACCCGGGCCTGGTGAAGTTTGCCGGGGCGCACAGCGACATCACGGCAACCGAGTATCTCAGGGCTCGCCAGGAGATGAACCGGTACTGGGACGGGATTCGGCCCCTCTTTGAGGAGTACGACCTGTTGCTGACCCCCACGGTCGCTGTGTCGCCCTTCGAGGTAGGCAAGTATGGGGTGAGGGAGGTCGATGGCAGGAAGACATCACCTCTGAACTGGATGGCGTTCACCTATCCGTTCAACATCACGGGCCAGCCGGCGGCCTCGGTTCCCTGTGGCTGGACGGATGATGGTCTTCCTGTCGGGCTTCAGATCGTGGGCAGGCGCTTCGACGACGTCACGGTGCTGAGGGCGGCCTTCGCCTTCGAGCAGGCTTCGCCGTGGGCTGACAGGTACCCGGCTATTGTCTAGCTACCTTTACAGCTATATCACCCCGTCGCGACGCAGTTCGCCTATCTTCGCCTCGCTGTAGCCCAGCCCCTTCAGCGTTTCATCTGTGTCTGCGCCGGTGGGCGAGGCGAAGTTCCTGAACTCGCCCGGCGTATCCGACAGCTTGATGCCCACGCCGACCTGCCTGACCTTCCCTTCTGTCGGGTGTTCCAGTTCCATCAACATCCCCCGGTGCAGCACCTGGGGGTCGGTGAAGACCTCCTTCAGGGAAAGCACCTTGCCGATGGGGATGTTCTTGTCTCTCATTCTCTCGAACCACTCGTCCCTCGTCCTCGTCATAAACAGGTCGGTAAGAAAACCCCGTATCTCCTGCCATTTTCCGTCTCGCTCCGAGACGGGTGATCGGGTCATGTTGTAAGGAATGAAGTCCTCACGGCCTATCTCGCGGCACAGGTTCTCCCACAGCCAGGGCTCGAGGCAGCCCAGGCTGATGTATCCTCCGTCCTTCGTGCGGTAGATGGAGTAGCAGTGGTGAGCGCCACTCAGAACATGCTCGCCTCGTCCGGGAGCAGCACCGGTCATGAAGTAGGGATCCAGCAGTATCTGCGTCAGGAGTGATATCGTCGTGTCGGTAAGGGAGATGTCGACATACTGTCCTCTGCCGGTCTTCTCCCGGGCGATGATGGCGCTCAGTATGCCGATGGCGGCGCTCATGCCGCCGGCACCGTAGTCGGCCACGAGGTTCAGGGGGATGACGGGCGGTCGGTCCGGCTCACCGATGAGTCCCAGCACTCCGGCAAGGGATATGTAGTTGATGTCGTGCCCGGGAAGCTGAGCATAGGGACCGTCCTGGCCGTACCCCGTCACCGAGCAGTAGACGATCCGCGGGTTGATCGCGGAGATAGTCTCGTAGTCTATGCCCAGGCGACGGACCACGCCGGGCCTGAAGCCCTCGACGATGACGTCGGCCTTCTCCGCCAGCCGGTGGAAGATGCGACGTCCCTCCTCCGACTTCAGGTTGAGCAGGATGCTGTTCTTGTTGCGATTGGATGCCGAGGAGGCCGCCTGCCTGTGGTCGGACTCCAGCGTTGTTTGGCGGGCGCCCGCCGAGGAAGGTGGAGTGATCCTGGTCACGCTCGCCCCCAGATCGCTAAGAATGGCGGTGCAGAAAGGCCCCGGCCCCTGGTAGCTGAGGTCGAGTATCTGGATGCCTTCAAGGGCCGTCATCGGTCAACTCCTCTCCTCACCGCCGAAGGCGGGGACAAGCTCCGCCACTACAAAACCGCCCCCGCGTGTGGGCTTGGCCACCATGTCGTAGGGGCGGGTCTCGTACCCGCCCTCGCCCTCGCGTTTGCTGCATTTTCCCGTCGAGATTGCTTCGGGCCGATTACCATCGCCCCTCGCAACGACGTGGTTGCCACCAATCACTATCATGGCTGGTCCTGTATCGGCTCCGACTCGTATATCCGTTCCTCGGCCAGTTGCTCCTCGGTGAGCGAAACGTCGGCCTCGATGTCCCTGCCCTCGATCGGGCGGCCCAATATCTCCTTGTAGTACTCGTGTTGTATTATCAGGTTCATGATCTCGTTGCTGCCGGTCCAGATCATTATCAGCCTGGCCTCCCTGAGCGCCCGCTCCACGGGATACACGTTGGTGTAGCCGATTCCGCCCAGGATCTGCATGGCGTCGTTTACCATTTCCCAGGTCGTCTGGGTCGCCAGCTTCTTTACCTCGGACACCATCCTCCTCTGGTAGCCGGCTGTGCCTACACCGTCGTCGACGGTCTTCGCCACGGCATACGCCAGCGCGCTAACGGCGTCGAGCTTCGTGACGCAGTCCGCTATCTTGAAGTTAACTCCCTCGAAGCTCCTTATCGTCTGCCCGAAGGCCTTTCGCTTGTTGGCATATCTGGCGGCCAGTTCCAGAATGGCTCTCGAGCCGGCCACGCCGCCGGACAGCAGTCTCTCCGGCACCATCAGCTTGTAGAATATCTTCGCCCCCTCGTTCTCCTTGCCGAGCAGGTTCTCGGCCGGCACCTTGACGTCGCGGAAGACAAGCCTGCCCGTTCCTGTGCCGCGGCAGCCCATGAGGCCATAGACGTGTCTGACCTCGACGCCCATATCCCTCTCAACGATGAAGGCGCTCAGCGAATCACGGCCGGCTCCGGGGTTGGTCACGGCGAACACGAGGAAGAAGTCGGCCCCTTCGGAGCCGACGACGAACCGCTTCTGTCCGGTCAGATAGTAGTGGTCTCCTCGCCTGCGGGCCACGGTAGTAGCGCCAAAGAAGTCGGAGCCTCCCCTGGGCTCGGTCAGCGCCTCGCCGGCCCACTTCGTCCCGGCGATGAGTGGCCTCAGGTACTTCTCCTTCTGCGCCTCGGTTCCGAACACATTCAGGCCCTCTCCGACGATGGAGGTGACCGAGACCAGGCAGGCGAAAGGTACACCCAGCTTGTTGACCTCACCCACCTCTATCAGTTCATCCACCCACTTCAGGCCCCTGCCACCGTATGACTCGGGGAACCTGATGCCGAGGAGGTTTCTTCTGCCGGCTTCCCTGACGAACTCGTAGGGAAACTCGATCTTATCGGCATCCATGTCCAGGATAAGCTGTCGCGGTATGCTCTTGACCAGGTCCTGCACCTCCTGCCGGAACTTCTTTCGCTCTTCAGTGAGGAATACCTCTAACATTGGGTCCTCCTTTCGTGCCTGCGTGGCTGAATGTTACCCAGTGCAGCGTCGGGCGTCAAGCGTATTGCCACATGCAACGGCCCCGGGCTGTGGTCGAACCCCTTTCTGCCGAGCATCCATACTTGCGAGACAAGAACGGGTGCGGGCTCAGGGACATAGGCAATAGAGTGAGGGCCGAGACTGAGTCTCGGCCCTCACGATTACACTCCGGCATATCCAGCGGCTCATTGCCGCATTCCAGTGATCCTACTCGTACAGATACGTCCGCGTGGTTTCCGGTGAAGCCTCGACTGCCGCGAGAGTAAGATGCATGGGCTTGTAAATCCAACTCGCGTACAGCAGCACCTGGTCGGCGACATGCGCACTGGGCGCCGGATCGCCGAGGTAAAGCCCCACGAAACCGCTCTGTCCGGGCGGAATGACGCTTTCACCCAGCGGCAACTCGCCTGCGCCTGAGCGTAGCTCCGCAATGTGGTTGTACGTGCCGCGGTTCATCATGGGATGAATCGGGCCTCCGGGCAGGGCTCCCCGCTGGTGGTAATTCTGCATCCGCACCGGGGTGAGCCACGTCGACATGTCCGCACCGTATTGAGCGGTCAGGTCAGCCACTGCTTCCTCCAGCGCTTCGACTACCATTGCAGTCAATGCTCCACCCGAGGGGTATCCGGGGTAGAGAAGGCTCTCGTCCTCCCGCAATACACGGATCAACAGGCTGAGATTGCCGGGATTGCCGAAAGTACCCTTGGCGCGTATTATGAGATCGGGTGGGAGGATGTTCTCAAAGACCTTGGGAAAGATCCTGTCGTACCAGGCATCGAAGATAGTCAGACCGGGATGGTCATAAGTCGGGTTGGGATCAGCAGGCCATTTGGGTGACTCAAGGTCAACATAGCTGGCAGGAAGAGGCTCGGCACCAGCCCAGGCTGCCAGGTATCCACCTGCAGCCTCGAGTGTAGGACTACCGCTCGCCATTGCCGCGAACATGACATCCCCGACGAAGCTCATGCCTGCGGTGTGGTGGTATCCCCCAATCTGGTTAATCTGCTTGAGGTGAGCTGTGGTCAGATCTGCACCAGGACCAGGTGCCATCATTGACATTGCACCCATCAGGACCTGCACACGGTGGCCCTCGCCCCAGTGGAAGTCGCTCTCCGCGAACGGCCAGCCGGCGATGGGCTTGTTGTTCCAGTTGGCCAACCAGCCCTGCTCGGGATTGATCGATCTGGGCATCTCGTGGGGTTCAGTCACGCGCAACCATTCCTGCGTTCCATCGCCAGCCAGGGGCAGCCTGCGGTCGGCAGTCTCAGGCTTTACCGGGAAGCGCCCTGCGTGGAAATAGCCTATGTTGCCGTCAACCCCGGACCAGACGAAGTTATGCGAGGGCCATATGAGTTCTACCGCCGTCTCAAATTCCTCGATGTCCTCCGCCTCCTGGAACAGCTGCCAGCCCTGCTCGGCCGACATCTCATTCCCATAGAAGGGTGTGTGCAGCGTGAATGCCTGCAGGCCTTCGATTTTTTCGATGGGACCATAGTGCGATCGATAGAAGGTCCTCTGTTCAGAAGTCTGCTTCTTAAGACCGTAGAACGTCTCCACCCTCTCCTCCATGTCACGCCATTCCCACACCTCGCTCTCGACATCGGTGTACCATTTGTACTGGGTCGGATTGTCGGGATTCAGGTCAAGGACGCGGATGTCCCTGACATCGGAAGCGCCCGTGGTCGAGGTCCAGGCGCCATATTCACTGACGCCGATCAGTATAAACGGCCCTGCCCCGGGGAAGGCCATGCCCACGGCGTTGATTCCATCGCCGTGAAGGCCTATCTCGTAGACGATCTGAGGAATGGAGTACCCCATCTGAGGCCCGCCTAGTTGAAGAGCATAGCCTGTTGCCGATAGTTCCGGGCTCACCGGCACCGCGTTGCTTCCCAGCTTCATCGGCATAGCCACCGACTCAAACAACTCCCGCCTAGCAGCCTCAGACTCTGCATACTGCTCGATGAGGCCGCTCAAATCCCCTGAGAACTCGAACGAAAGGGACTCTAACGGCGGCGCCTCATAGACGGCATCAGGTATGGTCACCGGGGCTCGCTCGTCGTTGAGCGGGAACAGGTCATCGAAGATAGCCCACGCCCTTTCGAAATGGGGCGGATCCGGATACTTCTTCATGAGTTCGTCCAGAGCGGCGTAGAACTGGTCCTCGTTTCCGCCGGTTCCACCGAACTCCCATGCCATCATCACCGTAACGGCAACAACGTCGGCGACGGTGAAGGGCTCAAGATATGCGACCAATCCGTTGGCAATATACTCAACCGGCATGAGCGACCAGTCCCAGATATCCCACGCCGCCAGCGCCTCCTCAATATAGAGGTTGATGCCATCGACATAAGCCTCAGTCATGGGCTTGAGGTGTGGGTATTTGGCACCCGGTTCCCACTCATCATAGATGGCCATCAACTCATCGTACCCGTACCACCGCCCTCGCATCTTGGCGTCCTGTTCGATCGTCGCCAGGCCGAACTCGGCCAACCGTCCGGACGGCAGTCTCCTGAAGACATCGGCCTGCCACAACCTGTCCTGAGCCATGGCATAGCCAGCTCCGAAGGCCAGGTCCACCTTCGTCTCCGCGAAGATATGCGGAACTCCGTAGGCATCTCGTATGATAGTCGCCCGCACGTCCGGCTCGGGATCGGGCTCTGGTTCGACAGGGGCGAAGTTCGCGGTAACCGTCACCGGTTGAGCGGGCATTGTGAACTTCGTCTCAGTCGCAGTCGCATCCTCGAATGTGCCCGCACCCACCGGCGTTGTGGTCCAGTTCACAAACTCCCAGTCATCGGCCGCAAACGCCTTCATGTCGATCTTTTCGCCTCCCTCAAGGGACCTCGTTCCGACGGGGTCGGTCGTCCCCGCCGCTGGCGTGACGATCGGGGAGACAGCCATAGTAAGATCGTATACGTCCGGCACCACGTCTGGCGCACAGGCCGGTACCACGACCAGCCCTGCCAGCACGAGGACACTGATAGCCACCGTAAACACTCTTCTCATTGTACCTCTTGTCCTCCTTTCATCTTACTCTCCTTTGTGATCTGTCATCGCATTAGTACTCAGCGGGTTATCACCTCCTTTCGCGATTCTTCAGGGCGATTCAGTCGCAGTCTCGCCTGCGATGTGGCCTGATGCCGGGTGTTAACGCTATAGAAGCTACATTGATTCAGACGCTGATGCATTGATGCCTGCAAGGCATAGGAGAACCGACTGAAACCCGAAAAATCCCTGACGCACACTTGACCACTTGACCGCTTGTTGTCCAATCATTCTAGCACCGGCGGCGGGCAGGCGCAATACCTCCCCCACCCCATGTCAAGACTCTTTAGAAATGTCCTCCTTCTTAACTCATTAGAAATGTCCTCTGGTGACCTCACACCGGTGTTGCCTGGCTAATGCGTCGAGTCTTTGGGCTGAATCTTCTCCATGGATGATCCGGAGGAGGTATGTATGTCCTCTTGGGCTGAGGGTTTGGTTGCTTCTGGCGAGTAACCGCGTGCTTCCGGGGCAACTCCTTGATCTCTGTGAAAATGAGCTCACTGTCCCTGTAGACTATGTGGACTGTCCCGTCCAGGTGCTTCTGCACCATGACCTTGCCTCGCCTTGGTGGTAGGTTTGGCTGAGACGCTATCTGGAAGAAGCTATTCTCATAACGCACCACCCAGTCATTGCCCACAGTTCGTGACTCTTCCAGGCAGAATACATGCCTCAAATCCATGCCTTGCGGCACGGGGCGATGAAAGTCTGCTCGGCTTCGAGGCTCTACTGCAAACCTGGCGTTGAGCTTCTCTGTGAATCCACACAGAGACTGGTTAGCCCCTTCCATATCGTTAATGCCTGCCAGCCGCAGCTCTTTCACCCAGCGATCCTGATATACTCCGTGCTTTCGCTCTACACGCCCTTTTGCCTGAGGAGAGTTGGCCGTTATGATCTCTATGCCCAGCTTCTTACATGCCCTCCCAAACTGTGTCAGAGGTAACTCACCGGCCAGTTGCTCTTCCACTGTCGACTCTCGCTTCGTTACATAGATGTTCTTCCAGTCCACGTATATGGCCTTGGGAATCCCATACCTCTCAACCCAGGCCCACAAGACTCTCATCGCTGCTACGATGGTCTCCCCATCGCTTAGCAGGGCCAGTGTGTCCCCCGTAGCATCGTCCACCATGTCCATCAAGCATCGTTCCTCTCCACGATCCTCAAACCATTTGTGGTGACTGCCATCCATCTGGACCAGCTCTCCAAAGTGGGCCTTACGCTCTCGCCATTCCCTGTGCTGGGCATGCCTCCTCTGCCGCTTCCATAGCCCTGCTGCCAGAAGCCATCTCCTCAGCGTCTCGTGGTCTACCTCATATCCATGCACTTCCTCGAGCTTCTCTGCCGCCAGAGTCGGCCCAAAGTCCCAGTATCGTTCCCTGTACAACCCCAGCACTGCCTCCCTTAGCTCACAAGGTTTCCTTCGGTTCGACGGCCTGCCCCGGTTTCTGTGTACTAATCCCTTATCTCCCTCAGTCACATACCTCCTGTATATCCGCCGTCCCTGCCGGTAACCTATCCCTATCACTTCCGCTGCCTCCTTGATCGTCATTGCCTTCTCCTCCACCCTGTTCATCATGACCAGGCGCACACGTTCCTTCTGGCTCATGGCCAATGGCCCTCCTTCCATTCAGGCACCTCCTTTCAGGATGCCTGTTGTTTACCATCTCTGGCGGAAAGAGGACATTTCTATCGAGTCCTTCAGAGGACATTATCATGGAGTTTCGACAAACCCTGTGAGGGAAATGCGATAGAAACCTGCGGCCTGGCGGCCGCGAAATTCGTGGAAGATCGTGGAAACTTATCTGAGCGAATAGCTATTAGCCTGCTGACCGCCGCCGGCTGACGGCTGACCCCCCTATTGTAGTGCGGGGCCCCGACTCTGTCGAGGGTACTCGATGTATCGGCACTTTAGCCTCGTGCGGCACGACCCTGAAGGGTCGCACTACGAGTACGAGGGCGGGGACAAGCGCCGCCCCTACGGCTGATAGCTGATAGCTGACCGCTGGCGGGGCCTATCCGCTGGCCGGGGGAGATACAAGCTCCCGACCGAGGCGGAAGGCATCGTCGAGGTAGGCAGGATGCTTGGCGATCTCGCCCCTGTCATCGACGCCTTTGATCAGCAGGTCGCCGGCGTACTTGACGTCTACGGCATCGAAGAAGTACTTGACTGTGAGGACCGCGCCGTCGAAGAGCTTCTCGCCTTTTGTCGCTCCCACCGAGATGAAGAGACCCCTGCGCTCACGCTTGTCCTCCCCCAACGTCTTCAGGACGTGCTTTCGTACCCATAGCGCCTGGCTGCGGTCGACCAGCGCTTTGGCCTGGGCGGTAATGCCGTAGAAGAATATGGGTGAAGCCAGAATAACATGGTCGGCCTCGACGAGCTTGTCATAGAGCTCCCGCATGTCGTCCTTGATGGAGCAGTTGCCGTCCTTGAGGCAGGCATATATCTCCAGGCACGGTGTGATCTTGAGTTTGGAGATCAGTACCTTCTCGACCTCGGCTCCGGCCTCCGCGGCACCCTCCAGTGCCTTATCGAGGAGAATATCGGTGTTGCTCTGTCTGCGTGGACTCCCCATAATGCCCAGTACTTTCATGTTCATGTCGCGGCCTCCCTATTGCATCGTTCGTTGCCCCGCCCGCACACATCGAGCCGGGACGGTGGCCTCATATCCCCAGCTTCTTGCGGTTGGCCTCGATGTGGGACAGTACACCTGCGGCGGCCTTGACCGGGTCTGTCTCGACATCCAGTATGCCACCGGTCACCTGTTTGCAGTCCTGCGTCAGCAACTGCACGAGGTTCGGTGCCCCTGTGACGGGCGGCACGGGGTTGACATAGGTGTAGAGGCCGAGTGCCAGGGCGAAGATGGCATCGATGGTGGCCTTTTGCTCCATGTACTCCGGTGCAACCGCGGCGACGGGAAGGTCGGGGATAGGCACTCCTCCCAGGGCACCTGATATGTCCGCCAGCAGGTCGGCCAGACGGCCGGTATCTGTGCAGGTTCCGTAGCTGAGGACGGGAGGGATTCCCAGGGTCTTGCAGAGCCCGCTGAGTCCGGGGCCGGCATGCTCCGCCGCCTCAAGGCTGCACAGGCCTGCGACCTGCATGGCCCCGTTGCCGCATCCCATCGACAGCACCAGGATATCCCTCTTTATCAACTCCCTGGCCACCCGAACGCTGTGCACGTCCTGCCCTGTATCTCTGAGCGTGGTGCACGAGACCAGGCCGGCCACTCCCCTCAGTGTGCCGTCCTTTATCGCTCCCAGCAGAGGGTCGAGCGTACCGCCCAGGGCATGGAGAATGCTCTCGGTTGAGAAGCCGACCACTGCCTCTCCTGTGGGCAATCCGGTGACCGGCTCGACGGATCTCCTGCGCTCCTTGAAGTTGTCCACCGCCATCTGCAGTAGCTGAGCGGCCTGCTCCCGGGCCTTCTCCGGAACGTAGTTGATGCGGTCTGTGACGCCTTCGAAGGCAACCACCTCGCTCACCGGCACCAGCTTGAATTTGTACTGCTGCGCATAGAGCGGGTCGACGGGCATGGAACAGTTCATGTCGCAGACGAAGAGGTCGACACAGCCGCTGGCCAGGACCGCCTCCTGCATCATCCAGTTGCCGGTGAAGCCGTAGAAGGCGTCATCCATCTCCCACCTCTGGATCATCTCCTGGCCGGTCTCGATGTTGGCGATTATGCGCAGCCCTTTGGCTCCTGTCGCTCTTGCCCTTTCCTGCCACTCCGGTTTGCGGGCCAGTTGGACCATGGCAAAGCCGAGGAAGGGTTCATGACCGTTGGGCAGCACGTTGACGAAGTCGGGGTCCAGCACGCCCAGGTCTACCCGCATATTGTGCGGCCGCGGGATGCCGAAGAGGACATCCTGGCAGTACTCGTTGACGATCTGGCTCTGGTAGGCCATCGCTATGCTGAGCCGCATAGCCTTGAGCGCCAGGCTGGCGTAGTAGCCGTCGATATTGGTCAGACAGGAACTGGTGGCCAGCATCATCTCGCCGTAGATGCCGCCCGGGAAGATGCCCAGCTTACGCCAGGCCTCCTTGCGTTCTTCCGGGGCCAGCAGGTCCACGATCACACTCGGTTCATAGTACTTCCTGTTGAAGTCGGCCTCGGCAAAGTCGCAGAGGCGGAGGGCGACGTCCCTGTCCGGGCCCGTTGTGTCTATGCCCAGCCGGCCGGCGAAGCTCTTCAACTTCCCCGGCTCAGTGATCTCGAAGGGAGTCTTGCCCTCTGCCGTAGCCCTCAGGGTCTTGATAGTCTGGTCCGCGTGGTAGTGGTAGGTCGAGGCACCCAGAACGTTTCTGAGCAGCATCATGCGCATGGCCATGCCATCTCCGGTGATGCCGCAGACGCCCCTCTTGTCCTTAGCGACGTCGGCCCGGCAAGGCCCGTTGGAGCACAGGTCGCAGCGAACTCCCCCCATGCAGAAGGGACAGCGCTGGTCGGGGTTGCCTCCCATCCCCTGTGCTTCGTACCTGTCCCAGATGTTGGTCATGCCATCTTTCTTGATCCTTTCGTACATCCGGCGTACGGACTCGTGCTGAGAAACTCTCTCTCCCTCCATAGCGATTCCTCCTTTTGCCGGGCGCTAACCCGCCGAGTATAGATGCTGTTTAGAATAGACTATTTTGTCGATAAGGGCAAGGCCGCAGAGACGGCTATGGTGGAGAATTGCGTTGTGTGTCAAAGGGTACGTCGGCAGCCGGGCAGGCGGGTCAGCCAATCGTGTGCCATGATGAGGTCGGTTGACGGTGACCCGATAAAAGGTTATTATTGACGTGAAATGGTCTGCATTTGCGATTACAACTACATAGAGAGGGAAGATGGACTATATTTTCATAATCATTGCCCTTGCTCTCATATTGGGTATGCTGGTTGGATACTTTGTCAAGCAACTGGTAGCCAACCGGGAGATTCAGAGAACAAGAAACGAAGCAAAGAAACTACTAGATGAAGCAGTAACCAAGCATGCTGAGGTACTCCGTGCAGCGCGGGAAGAGGCCATTAAGGTCGGCAACGCCGCCGAGGCCGAGAGCAAGGAACGGCGCCTTGAAATACAGAGAGTAGAGAAGCGCGTCACCCAGAAAGAAGAAGCGCTGGAGCGCAAGGTAGACGCGCTGGAGCGGCGGGAGCACGAGCTAGAGAACCAGAAGAAAGGCCTTGAGAAGAGTACGGCCGAACTCCAGGAGATAAGAGAAAAGCAGCTGGCCAAGCTGGAGTCCATCTCGGGAACATCCACCCCGGAAGCAAAGGAACTCCTTTTTCAGATGCTGAGACAGGAGGTGGAAGAGCAGGCCTCACAACAGGTCAGGGCCTGGGAATCCAGAATTAAGGAAGAGGCCAGCGAGAGGGTTCAAGGGATTCTTGCCACGACTATTCAGAGATGCGCGACGGATGTCGTCTCTGAGACCACGATATCTGCTATTCCGCTGCCCAGCGACGAGATGAAGGGACGGTTGATCGGGCGCGAGGGACGCAACATCCGGGCTTTGGAGCAGGCCACGGGCGTCGATCTTATCATCGACGATACCCCGGAGACGGTCACCGTCTCGAGTTTCGACCCTATCAGGAGAGAGGTGGCCCGCGTCGCCTTGAGCAAGCTGATTCTGGACGGGCGTATTCATCCCGCCCGTATCAAGGAGATAGTGGACAAGACCAGGGTGGAGGTGGAGGCAACTGCCCGTGCCGAGGGCGATCGAGCCGCTTATGAAGCGGGGGTTACGGGGTTGCATCCCGAACTCATCAAGCTGCTGGGACAGCTCAAGTTCCGCAGCAGTTACGGCCAGAACGTGCTTGTTCATAGCCTGGAGGTTGCTCATCTGTCCGGGATGCTGGCCAGCGAGATCGGAGTCAGCGCCCGTAGTGCCAGGAAGGCGGGTCTGCTTCACGACATCGGGAAGGCTGTAGACCACCAGGTAGAGGGCACTCATGCACTGATCGGTGCCGACCTCGTCAAACAGTGGGACAAGCACCAGGACGTTGCCCAGGCCGTCGGCGAGCACCATGGTGAGGCTCCTACAAGTAGTCTCCTGGGCAGCATCGTTGGCGCCGCGGATGCCATAAGCGGGTCCCGGCCTGGTGCCAGGCGTGAGTCGCTTGAGAACTATCTGAAGCGTGTGAAGGACCTGGAGGACATAGCGCAGGGTTTTCCCGGCGTGGACAAGGCGTTTGCCATACAGGCAGGGCGCGAGGTCCGTGTCCTGGTCAAGCCGGAGAAGGTTGACGACCTGACCGCCGTGCGCTTGGCCCGCGACATTTCCAAGAAGATCGAGGAGAGCCTGACCTATCCCGGCCAGATCAGGGTGGTGGTGATAAGGGAGACGACGGCGATAGACTACGCCAAGTAGGCCTGTTCTGAGCAAGGCCGGGGATGTGTGTGCACGAATCCGGGACACTTGCCCGGAGTTCTGGTGCGGAGCCCCCGGTGCTGCTATCGAGGAAAATGAGAGTACTGGCCATAGGTGACGTCATCGGCAAGCCCGGTAGAGCGGCGGTGGGCGAACTGCTGCCGGGGTTGTGTAGCGAACACGGCATCGGCCTGGTGATCGCCAACGGTGAGAATGCCGCCGGCGGGCTGGGGCTGACGCTGAGCACTGCACGGGAGCTTTTCGATGCCGGTGTCGATGTCATAACATCGGGCAACCACATCTGGGCACATAGGGAGATCGTCCCTTATCTGGACAGCGAACTCGCCCTGCTCCGCCCGCTGAACTACCCTCCCAACCCGGGCCGCGGCTACCTGTTTGCCGGGAACGTCCTGGTTGTCAACCTCCTGGGGCGTGTGTTCCTGGGACATTACGACTGCCCGTTCCGGGCCATGGATCAGTTGCTAGACAGCCTGGAGGACAAGTCGGTTCCCATCATCGTGGACTTTCACGCCGAGGCGACCTCGGAGAAGGTGGCGATGGGAAGGTACCTGGCCGGACGGGTCAGCGCAGTGCTAGGTACCCACACCCACGTGGGCACTATCGATACTCAGATACTGCCGGGCGGTACGGCCTATGTCTCAGACATAGGCATGGTGGGTCCCATAGACTCGGTTATTGGAGTCGAGCCGGATCCGGCGATTCACAACTTCCTGACTCAGATATGGCGCCGCCTGCCGGCTGCGAAGGGGAAGGTCAGCTTCGACGCAGTTCTGGTTGATATCGACGACAACACCTCGCGGGCAACCGATATCCGTCGTATTCGCAGGGTGGTGAACTAGTCTCCGCCAGGGTGCGGGCGATTCGCGGTCGGTTTGCGGTTTATTCCTGGCGAGACGTTACATAATCCATCACCCCGGGCATGATCTCCCCTGCTTTGCCGTGGATGACCACCTCCGCCTCATGGTCGAGAGGTGTCTCCGTCAGGTTGACGATGGCCAGTGCGGCGCCGGCACCGGCGGCATACGTCGGCATGTAGGCAGCCGGGTAGACCATCAGGGTT
>Ga0209498_1001220_pt1 | contig 15849 bp, 9 predicted proteins | sample WalLakDeSediment_FD_184131 | JGI IMG/M metagenome (GOLD analysis project Ga0209498, IMG submission 184131) | Lake sediment microbial communities from Walker lake, Nevada to study Microbial Dark Matter (Phase II) - Walker Lake 11/02/13 Deep... | ecosystem: Environmental > Aquatic > Freshwater >... | reverse complement strand
CTCACCGTTGTCAGTGGTCCGAAAAAGGCCTCCGCTGGCCACCCCCATGTAGAACGTGGTGTGCTGGGAAGGCACCCCCGTCACCGTGGTGACCCGCCCGCCCTGGTCCGGCCCCACGTAGCGATAGGAGAGCCCATGAAGAAGGGCCGGATCCACGGAGGTCATCATGGGGGGGCTCTGGGCCTGAACAGACCCCATGACCAGAGCGAGCCCGGCCAACGTCGCGGCTGCGCTGATGAGCCCACGGAAGGATCGGGCGCTCCTGCAGGCACATGATGTTCCTGGCCTGTTATCCATGGCCGGCGTCTCCCTTTGCATAACGAGCCTCTTCCTGTGCATGGCGAGCCTCTTTGAGTTCAAGCCTCTCTGCGAATCCCCCGCACCTTCCGGGGCGGGACCCCACCGGCGGCAAAGTGCGGCGACTCCTCAGGATGGGGCAAGGGAAGGTGGCTTCCGCTTGTGGGCACGTTGGGCTTCGAACAACTTGGAGGCCATCTGCTTGCACCGCTGCTGGCACCGCGAGTGCGAGCTCCTGGCCGGGCAACCCCCAACCGTGTGTGTTGATATGAGAGAAAAGGGACAGATCGTCGAGAACTGGCTACCGCGCTACACTGGAGTGCCTCTGGACCAGTTCGGGAAGCACGTCCTCCTCACCAACTTCGACGCCTACCTCGACACCTTCGCCAAGCTCACGGGGGGGGTGGTGGTGGGTCGTGATCGGCCCATGGCCAGCGCCACCGGCGATGGCATCACCATGATCAACTTCGGCATGGGCAGCCCCAATGCCGCCACCATGATGGACCTGCTGTCGGCCATTCCGCCCAAGGCCGTTCTCTTCCTGGGGAAGTGCGGGGGATTGAAGCGGAAGAACGAACTGGGCGATCTCATTCTGCCCATCGCCGCCATCCGGGGTGAGGGTACCAGCAACGACTACTTGCCACCGGAAGTCCCGGCCTTGCCCGCCTTCGCCCTCCAGCGGGCCGTCTCCACCATGATCCGGGATCACGGCCACGACTACTGGACCGGGACCGTCTACACCACCAACCGCCGGGTCTGGGAACACGACGAAGTCTTCAAAGAGCGGCTCCGGGCCATGCGCTGCATGGCCATCGACATGGAGACCGCCACCATCTTCGCCGCCGGCTTCGCCAATCACATCCCCACCGGCGCCCTTCTGCTGGTAAGCGATCAGCCCATGGTCCCGGATGGAGTGAAGACGGAGGTATCGGATCTCATCGTCAACACGGAGTTCGCCGAAGGTCAAATCAAGGTGGGCATCGAGGCGCTGCGCCTGATCCGCAGGCACGGAAGGTCCGTGCGGCACCTGCGGTTTGACGAATGAGGACTCGAAGGCTGAGTCCATGAACCCTCGAATCACGCTACTTCTCGCCCTGCTGCTGATCCTGGCGGGCGATGTCCTCGCCTGGGGAGTCCAGACCAGCGGCGGCAGGATCCAGGTGCGTGACGTGCGCTGGATGGGGTCCGGCGGTACCCGGATGAGTGGTCTCCTCTACGTTCCGCCCGGGGTCACCGCCCAGGCGCCGGCCCCGGGGATCCTGGCGGTCCACGGGTACATCAACTCCAGAGAGACCCAGGACGGCTTCGCCATCGAACTCGCCAGGCGCGGGTTCGTGGTGCTGGCCATGGATCAGACGGGCCACGGCTACTCGGACCCGCCTGCGTTCCGCAACGGCTTCGGTGGACCCGACGGCCTGGCCCACCTCCGGTCCCTGGAGATTGTGGACGGAGACAACATCGGCCTGGTGGGCCATTCCATGGGCGGATGGGCCGTCTTGATCGCCGCCGCCGCATTCCCCGATGGCTACCGATCCGTGGTGCTCCAGGGCTCTTCCACCGGGACTTCGGGTGCCCCCGAGGCAACCGCCGAGTTCCCGCGGAACCTTGCGGTGGTCTTCTCCAGGTACGACGAGTTCTCCGGGCTCATGTGGCGAACACCCGTGGCCGCCCACGTTCCGGCCAGCGACAAGCTCATGAGTGCGTTCGGCACCACTGACCCGGTACAGATCGGACGGATCTACGGGTCGGTAGAGGAGGGGACGGCCCGGGTCTTCCACCAGCCACCGGTGACTCACCCGGCGACCCACTTCTCGCGAGGGGCCATCGGGCACGCCATCCACTGGTTCCAGACCACGCTTCAGGGCGCCAGGCCCTTGCAACCAGACAATCAGGTCTGGTTCTGGAAGGAGATGGGGAACCTCCTGGCTCTGGTGGGGATGGTGCTCCTCCTCTTTCCCGTGGGCCGCCTTCTTCTCGGGACGAGGTTCTTCGGGGAGCTTAACGGCGAGCCCACGCCGGCCCGGGGGCTTCGGGGCGGGGCCTGGTGGGCGGCGGCGCTGATCTTCGTCGCTCTCCCCGCCGCGACGCTCTTCCCCTTCAAGACCCTGGGGAGTGCCGTGCCCGTGAGCGCCTTCTTCCCCCAGAGCATCACGAACCAGGTCATGGTCTGGGCCCTGCTCGTGGGGCTCATCAGTGCAGCCCTCTTCGCCGCATGGCACTTCTCTTCCGGCCGAAAGGCCGGAGCCACGCCGGACCACTACGGTTTGACATGGGCCGGCCGGGTGTCCTGGCGAAAGGTAGGGAAGTCGCTCTTGCTGGCCTCCCTCATGGCACTCTTCGCCTATCTCACCCTGGTGGTGTCCAGTGCCGTGTTCACCGTCGACTACCGGTTCTGGGTCTTCGCCGTCAAGCCCATGAGCCCGCTGCAGGCGCGCATCGCCCTCTCGTACCTGGTGCCCTTCGTCCTTTTCTTCGCGGTCTATGGCGTGGTGCTGTTCGGCCAGCTCCGACGTGACCTCAGCTCCCTCCAGGACACGGCCATGGTGGTGGCGTTGTCGACGCTCGGTTTCGTGGGCCTGATCGCGTTTCAGTACGTACCCCTGTTCATGGGCGGCACCCTGGCGGTCCCGTCCGAGGCCCTCTGGAGCATCATCGCGTACCAGTTCGTGCCCCTCATGACCATCGTCGGGCTCGTTACCGCATCCTGCCAGCGTGCCACCGGCCATATCTATGTCGGCGCCTTCCTGAGCGGTATCCTGGTCACCTGGATCGTGGTGGCCAGCCAGCCGATCCACTATGGGTTCTAGTCTGCACGGTCTTCGGTATCGCCGCCGGATGGAGGCTTGAAGGGTCCTCCCTGCAGCCATGAGGGGTTCAGCGAGTCTGGCCCGTTCCTGGGGCGGAAGGTGTCCAGGGAGTCTGGCCCGTTCCTGGGGCGGAAGGTGTCCAGGGAGTCTGGCCCGTTCCTCCGGCGGAAGCAGAAGACAAGAAGCTCCGTCCCCAAGAATCACCCGTAGCCCGGAACCGCACCACCTTGTTGCGGCTCTATTTTTTGTGGCGAATCCGCTTGCGCGGTGGTACCGTACCCTTGCACGCCTGCATCGAGGCAACCCATGGCCCAAGAGCTCGAGCGTCTGCAGGAGGCTCTGGCCGAGCGCTACCAGGTCCAGCGGGAGCTCGGCCGGGGGGGGATGGCTGCGGTTTACCTCGCCCATGATCTCAGGCACGACCGGCCCGTGGCCCTCAAGGTCCTCCGTCCCGAGCTGGCGGCGGCGGTGGGCCCCCACCGGTTCCTCCGGGAGGTCAGGACCACCGCCAACCTGAATCACCCTCACATTCTTCCTCTCTTCGATTCCGGAGAGGCCGCAGGGTTTCTCTTCTACGTCATGCCCTACGTCCGGGGGGAGTCCCTCCGGGACCGGCTGAAGAGGGAGAAGCAGCTCCCCCTGGACGACACCGTCCGGATCAGCCGGGAGGTGGCGGATGCCCTGGGCTACGCCCACCACCAGGGGGTGATCCACCGGGACGTGAAGCCCGAGAACATCCTCCTGGAGGCGGGCCACGCGGTGGTGGCGGACTTCGGCATCGGGCGGGTGGTGACGGCGGCGGGGGAGGAGGAGCTCACGGGGACCGGAGTGTCCATCGGCACGCCTGCCTACATGAGCCCCGAGCAGGCGGCGGGAGCCAAGGACCTGGATGGCCGGAGCGACCAGTACGGCCTGGCCTGCGTCATCTACGAGATGCTGGCGGGTGAGCCCCCCTTCACCGGCCCAACGTCCGAGAGCGTGGTGCATCAGCATCTGGCGGCCCAACCTCCCTCCCTCACGGGCCTCCGGGCGGCCGTGTCGGAGGAGGTGGACCGGGTGATTCAGCAGGCGCTCCAGAAGACGGCGGCGGACCGGTACCCTGGCGATTGCGCCCGGGCCCAACCCACCAGATCTTGAGTCGGGACCTTGACTGGAGACCGAACATGAGATGCAAGAACCTGGCGGCCATGGGCCTCCTGGCAATGATCGCAAGTCTGAACCCCCTCCCCTCCCTTGGCGCCCAGGAGATCTCCCAGGCCCGCACCACCGAGACCGCAGCGGAGCACCCCAGCGTGAGGGAGGCGCTGAGGGCCATGGAGGTCTGGCTCGAGGCCCAGATGGTCTACGAACAGATCCCGGGGATTTCGGCAGCGGTGGTCCACGACCAGGAGACGGTGTGGACGGGGGCCTTCGGATTCGCTCACGCAGAGCGGCGGGAGCCAGCCACCCCGGAGACGATCTACAGCATCTGCTCCATCTCCAAGCTTTTCACCGCCATAGCCGTCATGCAGCTCCGTGATAAGGGGCTGGTGGCCCTGTCGGACCCCGTGGACCGCCACCTTCCCTGGCTCAACCTGCAGCAGGCGCACACCGGCAGCCCGCCGGTCACGATTGGAGGCCTGCTAACCCACGCGTCGGGTCTCCCCAGGGAGTCGAACCATCCCTACTGGAGCGCTCCTGACTTTCGGTTCCCTACGAGGGAGGAGATCATCGAAGGGCTCAGCAATCAGGAAACCCTGTATCCGGCGTGGCGCTACTTCCAGTACTCGAATCTTGCCCTCACCCTTGTGGGCGAGATCGTCCGGGAACGGTCGGGTATGTCCTTCGAGGACTACGTCCAGGAACGGATCCTGGACCCCCTGGGACTGGCAAACACCCGGCCCCACATGCCGGAGGAACTGTGGGGCGGCCGACTCGCTACCGGCTACAGCGCCATGACCCGGGACGGGGACCGGAAGCCGGTGCCGTTCTTCCATGCCCGAGGGATCGGGCCCGCCGCCGGATTCTCGTCCAACGCCACGGATCTGGCCCGTTTCGCAGCCTGGCAGTTCCGTCTCCTGGGTGAGATGGAGGAAGTCCTCCACGCCCACACCCTCCACGAGATGCAGAGGGTGCAGTGGGTCGATCCCGATTGGAACACCTACAGGGGCCTCGGCTTCGGCGTCACCCGGGCCGATGGAACCACGTTCGTGGGACATTCGGGAAGCTGTCCGGGCTACCGTTCCCAGCTCCTCCTTCAGATGGATCAGAAGGTGGCCGCCATCTTCCTGGCCAACGCCTCCGCCGTGGACACTGGCAGGTTCACCCAGGGGATGTACAGCCTCGTGGCTCCAGCACTGAAGGAGGCTGCCCTCCAGAAAGACTCTGACACCGGGTCCGCAGCGGCCCGGGGAGACGGCTCCGATACCGGGCCCACGGTGGCCGGGGGCGACACGAAGGCGGCGGGCGTGGATCTGGATCTCTACGTCGGTACCTATGACGCTTACCCGTGGGGTGGTGAAACTGCGGTGATCCGTTGGAGGGGGAGCCTGGCCCTCCTCCCGCTGCCCGCTAGCGACCCGAGCCGGGCCCTGATCCGCCTCGAGCACGTGGAGGGGCACACGTTCCGCCGGCTCCGGGCCGACGACGAGCCCGGCGAGCCGGTTCGCTTCGAAGTGGGCGATGATGGGCAGGTTACCGCGTACCATCGCTTCGAGAACCGGTACCCGCGGGTGCGGTAGGGGCTGTCCCACCGAAGGGAAGGCCCCGGCCCTGGGGTGGGATGGGACTCCCGTGGGCGTCAGCGTCTCTGCCGCTTGACCTGCATCCGGTCTTTGATACAGCATACAGGCACCGGTCGCCTCAGCCAGGCCGAAGGCAACCAACCTGTCGCTCTTCGCCCTCCGGTCTCCCGGACCGCCTCCACAACGATTTCCTCCACAAGGGGTGAATGCACCTCTCAGAGCCAACTCGCGTAGGTTTCTTTCTCCAGTTAAGGATGCCGGGTGCTGGATATCTACCCCAGCACCCGGAAGAGCACGCCGGTGTTTATCTCCACCACCTGCGAACGCAGCCGTCGCCCGCTCGGGCCCGCCACAGCCGTCTTTGACGCATGGGCGGACCGGCAACACGACGGAAGGTGGCGTAAACCCTGCCCAGCCTTAATTTGCGTACTCAGGTCCCAGGGAGTGGGGTCAAGCTCGTGAGAACCCCTGGGTCACCCTTGTGGAAGTACCCGATCCGCCATGAACCGGACCAGCTTCGAGGACCTCTACTGCCACCACTATGCGGGCTTGGTGGCCTTCGCTCGGGGGTACGTGGACGATTTCTCAGCGGCAGAAGACGTAGTTCAGGACGTCTTCCTTGCAGTCTGGAGGCGCTGGGACGAGCTAGAGCTGCGCGGCAAGATCCGGACCTACCTCTACTCGGCCGTGCGAAACGCTGCCCTGGATCGGCTCAAGCACGCCGATGGTGTGCTGCGTCACAGAACCAAGGCCACCATCGCCCTGACCCCCGGCCCCCGACCTGCCGACGAGGCTGTTCGCCACCACGAACTGGCGAGCGCCATCGAAGCCGCCGTTCAGCAGCTCCCGGAGCGCAGCCGCGAGGCCTTCGTCATGAGCCGAGATGGCGGTCTCACCTACGCCGAAATCGCCGAGGTCTTGGGGGTCAGCGTGAAGGCCGTCGAGGCCTCCATCAGCCGCGCCTTGCGCTCCCTCCGGCACCATCTCGCCCCCTTCCTCGAAGAAGATCGCGTGGGACCGAAGTAGGGTCCGGCATCCTTCGGTCGTCTTTATCAACAGCATTCATGAGCCGGGTTCACTAGATCGGAGCGTGCCATGCTTTCCGAGAAGGAATGGAATCGCCTCACCAGCTTCGTGGCGGGCGAGACCCCTCCTGCAGAGCAGTCCGGCATGGAGCAGTGGCTCCAGGAAGACCCTGAGCGTGAGCGCCTGTACACCGAGTTCCGGGAGATCTGGATGGCCCGAGGCTCCGACGTCGATGTGGCTTCGGCGTGGATCCGATTCTCGGAGCGGGTGAAAGATCCTTCAGAAACCCCCCAGGCAATCGACTCCCACCGTCGGCAGAGTTCCCTGCCACCATGGCCACTTCGATGGAGCACCACGCCCATGGCCCGGGCGGCGGTGATCGGAGCTCTCGTCTTGAGTGGGGGGATCCTCGCCCGCCACCTCAGCCGGGAACCTTCCGCCGGGGCGGACCGGTGGGAGACCGCCCCGTCCTACGTCACGGGCGCGGGGGAGCTAAGGTGGCTCTCTCTCCAGGACGGGACCGAGGTTCTGCTCGGGGTGCGCTCGGACCTCCAGGTCGCCTCCGACTTCGGCGTGGACACCCGGGAGGTCCGCATCCACGGCGAAGCGTTCTTCCGGGCCACGGCGGACGCGAGGCGCCCCTTCATCGTGCACACGACGGAATCAAGAGCCCGGGTGGTGGGAACGGGCTTCTCGGTTCGGTCCCGAGGGGAAGGAACTGAGGTCATCGTGCGAGAAGGCACGGTTCTGGTCGTGCCCTTGGCGGTGAACGCGGAGGCCGCCGAGCTGAAGGCAGGGACCCTGGGGCATGTCTCGTCCGAGGGACGCTCCGTCGAGGTCAAGCCGGTGGATCTCGACGAACGCCTTGCCTGGATGGAAGGCAGGTTGGTCTTCAGGAACGCCCGACTCCGCGAAGTTCTCCACCAGCTCGAATTCTGGTACGACGTCGATTTTCGCGTGGAAGGCGCGGCCCTTCCCGAACGCCGATTGACCGCGTTCCTGGAGCATCCCCCGCTGGGGGAGCTGTTATCTGCCATCGCCCTGGCCGTGGATGCCTCCTATACCATGGACGGAAGCGTCGTCCGCTTCAGTCCGCGACCCTGACGCACTCGTGTAACGGAACCGATGGAACTCATATGGCTCGGCAAAGAGGAGGTAGCCATGAGATGCGAATTGTTCCGATCAACGACATTAGGTGCTGGTAGGACAATCAACAAGGCGGCGGTTCTTCTCGCGGGGATGGTTGCACTGGCCTCTCCGCTGGTGGCCCAGGCTCCCCCCAAACCACCCTCACCCGCAGGCCAGGTGACGCTTGAGTTTGAGAGGGTCGCCCTGGCGGATGCAATCCAGACCATCGCGGGTTTGGGTCGCCTCCAGATGGTCTACCGGCAGGACCTGATCCCTCCTTCGGCGAGGGTCTCCGTGTCCCTCAATGAGGTTCCCGCCCTCGAAGCCATGCGCCGTGTACTCGAGGGACAGCCGGTTCGCATGGTAGTGAACGATAACACCATCGTCCTTCTTGAGGAGCCAGTCCCCGCTCCGCAAGTCACCCGGGCAGCGGAGATCCGGGGAATTGTGGTGGATCAGTTGAGTGGCGCCCCTCTTCCCGCAGCCACGGTGTCCATCGAAGGCACCTCCGTCATGACGACGACCACCCGGGAAGGACGCTTCGTCCTCACCTACACGACCGACGCCGACTTCACCCTGGTTGTCTCCAGCGTCGGCTTCAGGACGGTGCGGCAGGTATACTCCCCGTCGGACGATCTGGGGGCTCTACGCATCGCCCTTCCCCCCGATCCCTTCGAGTCCGAGGCAATCGTCGTGACCGGTATCGCCTCTACCCGGGCAAGGTCCGTGGCGGAGGTCGCGGTGGCCCGTGTCGACGCGGAGCAGCTGTCGTCCCGGCAACTCTACACCAGCCTCGATCAGCTCGTCACGGGGAAGATAGCGGGGGTTCAGATGCACCCTTCGGCCGGCTATGTGGGCGGCGGCTATCGATTCTTCGTGCGGGGCGGTGGCGGTCTAATCGGAGATGGCCAACCGATCATCTTCGTCGATGGGGTCCGCATGGACGACTCGGATTTGTCCTTGTTGTGGGACGGAGGGCAGGGATACTCCAACCTGCTTTCTCTGACCCCGAGCGAAATCGAGAGCATCGACGTGCTGAAGGGCCCGGCAGCGGCGGCCATGTACGGCACGAACGCCTCCAACGGCGTTGTCCTGATCACGACGAAATCCGGAAGAGGGAGGGTCGCCGGAGAAGGCAGCGTTGCCTTCAACTACAGGCTCAGTTACGGTCAGAACAGCATGCCGTTTGACTATGATCCGGCGCTATACAAGAACGCCACTCTCTACAACAACCTTCTCCGTGCCGGCACGATCCGGAACCAGACCATCGATGCTTCGGGTGGTACAGGCACCTTCCGTTGGTTCGCGGGGTTCGAGAACAAGCACGAGGAAGGCGTGGCCCCGCGCAACTATCAGGCGCGCAACGCCGGCCGCGCGAACCTCAGCGCCGTTCCCAACGATCGATTCAGGATATCGATCAACGCGGCCTACTCGGAGAATGAGATCGAGCGACCTCACAGCGATGATGCGGTTCTGTCCCCCCATTGGAACTCCCTCATGGTGGACAGGGCCTGGAAATGGTATGACAGCACGGCGGTCGCCTCCATCCTCGCTCCCTCGTTCAATACCCGGGCCACCGGCGGAGCGCAGGTCACCTGGAATGTGCTTGAGGGACTCGAGCTCTTCGGTAACCTCGGAATCGACAACACCTTCCACCGCCAGAGCGAGTTCTATCCCCCGGAGTACCGATACTGGATGGGATTCGGAGGAAGGAAGCGCATCGCGCAACGGTCGAACAGGCAGAATACGTTCGACCTGAAGGCAAGTTACTCCTACCAGCCGGTGCCCGGGTTGGATGTCAACTCCGTGGTAGGCAGTCAGCTCTTCGACAGGGAGACCACATCGTCCGGCGCGGAAAACCGGCAGTTCGCCTCGGGGTTCATCAGCGACATCGGATCGGGCTCCAACATCATCGGAATGTGGGAAGGCAAGTTCCAGGAGCGACAGGCCGGAATCTACACGACCCACACTCTGTCCTATCAGGACACGTACTTCTCGACGCTTTCCCTCCGACGGGATTACGCCAGCGCCGTGGGTGAGGAAGCCCCATCCATCTTCTACCCGCAGGCCAGCTTCGCGGTGCGGCTCGACCGATTCGACTTCCTCCCCGAGTCCGTGAACATGCTGAAGTTGCGGGCCGCGTACGGCGAGAGCGGGCAGCTTCCGGGGCCTCGGGACACGAAGCGACTCCTATGGGGCGCCTACGGCACCGCGTACGCTCGTCCTGGCGCAATCCCCATGGAAATGGGCAATCCAGCCCTGGAGCCCGAGCGCATCAAGGAACTCGAGCTGGGATTCGACACCGAGCTCGCCAGCAAATGGTCTCTGGAGTTCACGTACTACAGGCAGAACGCGGAGAACTCCATCATCGGCAGACCCAACGCACCTTCCACGGGATTCGGCAACATCCTCGTCCCGTTCAACATTGGGAAGGCTAAGAGCCAGGGGGTCGAGGCGTCGCTGGGGGGAGATCTCATTCGCACCGAGAGCTACGGATTGAACTTCAACCTGATCTGGAACTGGCAAGAGAATGAGGTCGTCGATCTGGGCGGCCAGGGTCCAATCATCGCCAACTACCAGGTCAACGCCATCGCAGAGGGGCTGCCGAAGCACGAGTATTATGCGGTGATCACCACAGGAGCCCGTTTCGACGACCAAGGCAGGTATGCCGGGGTTGTGGAGTCGGATGGACGGGTCAGGCTGGGTAATCCCATCCCGAACCACACGGGGTCCTTCATGCTGAACTTCCGATTCCTGAGAGACTTCAGCCTGAACGGCATGGCGGACTGGGGGTTGGGCGGGAGTGTGTTCAGCATCTTCAGGCAGTTCGCCGCCAGGAACGGCGGGTACATGCCCTTCGCGGAAATGGCAGCGCGATTGGGTCTCCGAGATCAATGGGGATGGATCCAGTCCATCAACTGGGACGACTATACGCCGCTGACGCCGGGAACCCAGGAGTATACGGAGTTGGCCCATGAGTTCGCCCGGATGGACCCCTTCTACCGCGGCAACTACATCTTCGACGCAGACTATTTCGTGCTCAGAGAGCTGAGCCTGAACTACGACCTCACGGACCAGTTGTCCCGGTTCGGATTGATTTCTCCCAGGATCAGAGGAATGACGGTGGGCGTCGCGGCCAAGAATCTGCTGCGACTCTCGACCTACGAGGACGGCGACTTCGAGGTGAACGCACCCGGCGCACGCTCCGGCGCGTGGGGCATCGATTACGGTACCGTGCCCCCACCGCGGGTCTTGAATTTCTGGGTCAATGTGGGGTTCTGAGAAGGTCAACACGGCCATGACCGTACGAAATAAAGGATACAGTGACATGAAACGGTTATTGAGGACACTGGTTGCTGTGCCGTGCTTCGCCTTCCTGGCGTCCTGCAGCGACTGGGTGACGAATCTGGATCCCTTCATCAACGTCATCGAGGATTCGGAGCTGGACCAGGCGAGGTCGGTGGATTTCCTGATTACGGGGGTGCGGCAAGCGTTCGCCTACACCCTGGATGACATGTACGTCAACGTGGCGGGCCTTTCCGACGAGTTCATCTTCGATCTGCGAACCCCAACGGCCGTATTCCCCCAGTTCGGCGAGATCAACAACGGGTACCCGTTGTTGACCAACTATCAGATACAAACCATCAACACCAACATCGGCCGCCTGCGGCTCGTGGCCGACGACTTGCTTCGCCGCATCGAGGGGATCCAGGACATCCCTGCTGCCACTCGCTCACAGGCCCAGTTCGTGGGGAATTTCTACGGCGGCCTGGCCCGCTTCTTCGGGGCAACCTACCTGGGCCTGGAACCGAATAGGGGCGGAGCCCCCATCGACAACGGTCCGTTCATCCCCTCGGACGAGCTCTATAGCCTGGCGATCCAGAAGCTGGAGGCCGCCCTCCCTCATGCTGATACGTATCAGAGGAAGGTGGTCCATTCGACCATTGCGAAGGCGTACCTCTACAAGGGAGACTACCCTGCTGCTGCCACCCCTGCGGGTCAGGGCCTGACTCAGGGAGATGCGCCATACCAGGCGTTGTACACGGCGCAGGATCAGAATTACTTCGATGCCGAGGCGGGGTCGCAGCGGCATCAGTACACCGCGGCTCCTCGCTTCCAGGCGTACGTGAACGCGGATCCAGCGGAGGCCAATAGATTGCCCCTCCGGCCCGTTCAGGGCGGGGGCCTCACCTTCTACGTGCAGTTGAAGTACCCGGGTCCGGCGGCGCCGATCGACATGGTTTCCTGGCAGGAGAACAACCTCGTGCGGGCTGAGCTCATCGTAAGGGGCGCTGCATCCGGCGATCCCGCGGCACTAATCAATGCGGTACGGGCTTCCCACGGCATCGGCCCCCTCTCCGGGCCAGTGACGCTGGATACCATCTACGAGGAGAGGGACAAGGAGTTGTTCCTCACCGGTGCTCGCCTGCCTGACCAACGGCGGTTCGATCGCTGGCACCTGGGAGCTGACACATGGCGTTTCATCCCCATCGATCAGAGGGAGAGGGACCACAATCCCAACCTGTAAGGCCAGCGAGACGGTAGCAGGTCGCTCCCGCACTGCGCGGGCTGGGGGCTCGGACCCTCAGCCCGCGTAGTAGTTGAAGAGAACGGTCCTGACCCACCCTCCGCTCATCCCCACCCGTGTTCCCCACATGTTCATGGCGAAAGACCTTGCTCACGCCGGAGGCGAGGTCATCAGGGATGAGGAACTCGGACACGGGCTGGAGATCATCGAACCTATTCCGGGGAAATGCGGCGGCCTGAAGCGAAAGAACCAGCTCGGCGATGCGCCTCATGATCTCCTGGTCCCCTGCCTCCGCGATTCCGGGTTCCCGGTCAAGGCTTGCGATGAGGCGTTGAGCGAGTCTGGCCCGTTCCTGGGGCGGAAGGTGTCCAGGGAGTCTGGCCCGTTCCTCCGGCGGAAGCAGAAGAGCAGGAGCTCCGTCCCCAAAGGCCACCCGCATCTCGCAACCGCACCACCTTGTTGCGGCTCCTTTTTTTGTGGCGAATCCGCTTCCACGGTGGTAGCGTACCCCTGCACGCCTGCATCGAGGCAACCCATGGCCCAAGAGCTCGAACGCCTGCAGGAGGCTCTGGCCGAGCGCTACCAGGTCCAGCGGGAGCTCGGCCGAGGGGGGATGGCTGCGGTCTACCTCGCCCATGATCTCAGGCACGACCGACCTGTGGCCCTGAAAGTCCTCCGTCCCGAGTTGGCCGCAGCGGTGGGCCTCCACCGGTTCCTCCGGGAGGTCAGGACCACGGCCAACCTGAATCATCCCCACATCCTTCCCCTCTTCGATTCCGGTGAAGCCGCCGGGTTTCTCTTCTACGTCATGCCCTACATCCGGGGGGAGTCCCTCCGGGACCGGCTGAAGAGGGAGAAGCAGCTCCCCCTGGAAGACGCCCTCCGGATAAGCCGGGAGGTGGCGGACGCTCTGGGCTACGCCCACCACCAGGGAGTGATCCACCGGGACGTGAAGCCCGAGAACATCCTTCTGGAGGCGGGCCACGCGGTGGTGGCGGACTTCGGCATCGGTCGGGTGGTGACGGCGGCGGGGGAGGAGGAGCTCACGGGGACGGGGGTGTCCATCGGCACACCCGCCTACATGAGCCCCGAGCAGGCAGCGGGAGCCAAGGACCTGGATGGGCGAAGCGACCAGTACAGCCTGGCCTGCGTCATGTACGAGATGCTGGCGGGTGAGCCCCCCTTCACCGGCCCAACGTCCGAGAGCGTGGTGCATCAGCACCTGGCGGCACCCCCTCCCTCCCTCACGGGCCTCCGGGCGGCGGTGTCGGAGGAGGTGGACCGGGTGATCCAGCAGGCGCTGCAGAAGACGGCGGCGGACCGGTTCCCCGGCGTGAACCAGTTCGCCGAGGCCCTGGCGGCGGCGGTGGGGATCCCTGCCGACACCGGCACCCGCAAGGCCGCCTCGGCCCGGACCCGGCGGAGGTGGGCCATGGGGCTCGGAGGCGCCGCCGCCATCCTGGTGCTGGCCCTGGCCGCCTACCGGACCTTCGGGCCGGAGACCTCGCCGCCGGAGCCGGCCCAGGTGCCGGGGACCGTGCCCCGCCTGGTGGTGCTCCCCTTCGAGAACCTGGGCCCTCCGGAGGACCAGTACTTCGCCGACGGGATCACGGACGAGATCACGGCCCGCCTCTCGGGCCTCTCGGGGCTGGCCGTAATCGCCCGGCAGAGCGCCCTCCAGTACAAGGGAACCGACAAGACGCCCCAGCAGATCGGCCTGGAGCTGGACGCCGCCTATCTCCTGGAAGCTACCTTGAGCTGGCAGCGGAGCCCGGACGGGTCCAGCCGGGTTCGCATCCGCCCCCAGCTCATCCGGGCGTCGGACGCCACCCACCTCTGGGCCGACGTCCTGGACGAGGACCTCACGGAGGTCTTCGCCGTCCAGACCCGCATCGCCACCCGGGTGGTGGAGGCCCTGGGCGTTGCCCTCCGGGAGCCGGAGCGCCGGTCCCTGGCCGCCGTCCCCACGGCGAATCCCGAGGCCCACGACTACTACCTCCGAGGGCTGGACTACTCCAACCCCAACAAGATCTTCGACGAACGGGACACCCGCATCGCCATCGGCCTCTATGAGCGGGCGGTGGAGCTGGACCCGGAGTTCGCCCTGGCTCATGCGGCGCTGGCCGACAGCCATCGGCAGCTCTACTGGTGGGCCGCGGATCGAACCCCCCACCGGTTGGCCATGGCGAAAGAATCGGCGGACCGTGCCCTCGCTCAAGATCCCGACCTGGTGGAGGGTCGCTTTGCGCTGGCCAGTTACTACTACGCTCGCTTCGAGTACGACGAAGCCCTGCGGGAACTTCTGGGACTGCGCGCCCGGCAGCCCCACAACGCAGAGTTCATCGCCCAGATCGGCTTCGTGCAGCGGCGCCAGGGGCGATTGCAGGAAGCCATCGTGAGCCTCGAGGAGGCCACTCGCCTGGGGCCAAGATCCGCCCAATGGTGGTACAACCTCGGCGAGACCTACTGGCTTGTGCGGGACTACGCCGCAGCGGAAAGCGTGCTGGTCCGTGCTGTGGAGTTGGCTCCCGAATCCGAAACCCCACATTACTTCCGGATCCGTGTAGGCGTCTGCGGGAGCGAAAGTACCGAGGAGGGGCGGAAGGCACTCTCGGAAGCCGAACGCTTCGGGTTGGCGAACCACCCCCGCATCGTCCACGAGGCCGTCTGGCTGGAGGTCCTGGACCGGCGGTACCAGGACGCCCTCCGACGCCTACGGGACGCCTCCGCCGTCGAGCACATCGACTGGCAGTTCTGGTTCGTGCCCCGAACCCAATGGCTGGGGGAGGTGTTCCGGCTCATGGGCCAGGCGGACTCGGCCCGGGTCTACTATGAGGCCGCCCGGTCGGTGCTGGAAGCCAGGTCCCGGGAGTCCCCCGAGGACCCTCGCTACCCATCCTCCCTCGCCATCGCCTACGCCGCCCTGGGACGCCGGGACGAGGCCGTCCGTACCGCACGCCAAGGGGTGGACCTCCTGCCCGTCTCGAAGGAGGCATACCGGGGGCTCTACGCCGTGGACGCCCTGGCCCAGGTCTACACCATGGTGGGGGAGCACGAGGCCGCCATCACCGAGCTGGAAGGGCTCCTTTCCATCCCCAGCCACCTCTCCGCCGCGGTCCTCCGCATGGAGCCCCGGTGGGACCCCCTCCGGGAGCACCCCCGGTTCCGGCGGTTGGTGGGGCAGTAAAAAACCTTCTCCGCCCCTCGCCGCGTCCCACCCACCCTCCGCATGGGCCGCCGGGCTACCACGGGGACCGAGTCCGCCCTGCTCCCCAGGTAGCGCAGACCTCGTGACCGCCGATGGATCCCCCAGGAATCAGTTCGAGGGACATGCGTCCAG
>Ga0209498_1001219_pt1 | contig 15851 bp, 8 predicted proteins | sample WalLakDeSediment_FD_184131 | JGI IMG/M metagenome (GOLD analysis project Ga0209498, IMG submission 184131) | Lake sediment microbial communities from Walker lake, Nevada to study Microbial Dark Matter (Phase II) - Walker Lake 11/02/13 Deep... | ecosystem: Environmental > Aquatic > Freshwater >... | reverse complement strand
GGTGCAGGCCAGCGCATCGCCGGCCTGCACCGTGACGCTCGCTAACGTTACATCGCCCTCCTGGTAGATGAAGGGATGATACCCCTCGAAATCATCCACGAGGGTGGGATCGGCGGGGTCGATGTCCACAATGGTCAGGATAGCGCGGCGTTGGAAGCCGAGCGGGGTGTTGCCCTCGTACAGGTTGACGGCCACGCGGACGTCGCGGGTGTGCTTGCCGTCGTGATAGGTGGGGATGCTGATGGTTTGGGTAAGCGTCCCGGCGGGGAAGGTGAGCGTGCCGCTGACGGGGGTGTACTGCCACGGGCGGGCGTTGGTCTCGGCGGTGGTGTACTCGACGGTGACGGTATCTGTGTATTCACGGCTGAGGGTGACGGTCAAGGTGGCGGTGTCGCCCTCGTTCACGCTCACCTGCCCTCGTGTAAAGGCGACGGTTAGCGGCCGGTCGGCGCCGGTGTTGCCGTAAATCATCACGTTGTCGAGGTAGTAGGTGACATCCGCCCCGCCGGTGTTCAGCGTGCCGAAGGCCCAGCCGTGGACCTCGTCACGTCCGAAGCCGTCGTTGGGCGCGCCGTTGCCGATTTCTTTGCGGGTGAAGTCTTCATCGAAGTCGAGCATAAACAGCCGCCAGCCGGAGAAGTCATCCTTGAAGCCGTGGCTCCAGATTTCAACATCATTACCCGTAGAACCGGGGTTGCGATTGTCCTGAACCTCGAAGAGCAGGTCGTTACCTGTGTTTTGACCGTAGAGCCAGAAGCCGATGCCCTCGTAACTGCTCCAGTCTTGTGTTACCCAGGTATCCACGTCCTCGTTTTCAAAGGCGTGGGTGAGGCCCCCCCATCCGATGACGTTGGCGTCGAACTTCAGCAGGTGCGTGTCACCCGTCTGGCAGGGCCGGGCGAGTGGATCGCTGTCGGTCACCAGGGTTGTAGTGATCTCAACCGTTGTACCATTCCAGGTGTCGCCCCAGGTGACAAAGCCGATGTCGTTACCGTAGGCATCCGTGCCGGAGGGCAATCCGTTCTCGAAGTCGTCTATGACATCGGTGCGGACGATGAGGGCCACGTTGTCGAGGTAGTAGGTGACATCCGCGCCGCCGGTGGCGAGGGAGCCGAAGGCCCAGCCGTGAACCTCGTCCCGTCCGAAGCCGTCGTTGGGTGCGCCGTTGCCGATCTCTTTACGGGTGAAGTCATCATCAAAGTTGAGGGTGAACAGTTGCCAGCCGGAGAAATCGTCCTTGAAGCCGTGGCTCCAGATTTCGACGTCATTCCCGGTGGAACCGGGATTACGGTTGTCCTGAACCTCGAAGAGCAGGTCGTTGCCGGTGTTTTGGCCGTAGAGCCAGAAGCTGATGCCCTCGTAAGCGGTCCAGTCCTGCGGCACCCAGGTATCCACGTCCTCGTTCTCGAAGGCGTGCGTGAGGCCGCCCCATCCGATGACGTTGGCATCGAATTTCAGTAGGTGTGTGTCGCCAGACTGCCCGGGCCGGGCGAGTGGATCGCTGTCGGCCACCAGGGTTGTAGTGATGGCGACCGTCGTCCCGTTCCATGTGTCGCCCCAGGTGACAAAGCCGATATCGTTGCCGTAGGCATCCGTGCCGGAGGGCAAGCCGCTCTCGAAGTCATCCACGATATCGGCCATCAGACCGCAGGCATCGGGCAGCTCGTTATCCTGGATGGTGAGCGTGGCCTGGCTGATCGCGCCCAGTTCCACATCCACGGGATCGGAGAGCGTGAGCAACACTGTCCGCGTGCTGTCGGCGATATTGTTGTCTATCGTTTCCACTGTGAAGCTCTGCGTCAGCGTATCCGGCGGGAAGACGAGCGTGCCGGTCGCGCTGATGTAATCCACGCCCGCGATTGCTGTACCATCGGCGGTGGCGTAGGTCACGGTGACGGGATAGGCGGCGGTCATGTTGAGCTTGACGGTGATCGTGACAAGCTCGCCTTCTGTTACAGTGTAAGCGCCTGCGCTAAATTCAACTTTCAATACATCTGGCGCTGCCACATTCTTGAACAGCGCGATCCGATCCATGGCGTAGCTGCCGGCGCTCGGCACGGCCGGCGCGAAGGCGAAAGCTTCCACCGCGGTGAGGGTCGGGCCGTCATTGGGCGCGCCGCCCGGCTGCCAGTCGGGATCGTGATAGAACACCTGCCAGGGGAAGCGCAACTCCTGCCAACCGGTGAAGTCATCGGTGAACTTGGTCGCCAGGCGCTCGCCGCCGTTATCGGTGAGGATGATTTTGAACTCCGTGCCGGAGTTCGTCCCCTGGAACCAGAAGCTGAAGCCGTCGTAGACGCTCCAATCCGCGTGTGGAACAACGTCCTGGCCGACGCCGACGCCCCAACCGGCGGCGACGTAGTCCACCAGCATTACGGTGTTGCTGACTGCGCCGACGGTGGAGAGGGTGTTGGTCAGGCCGACGCTTCTAGCCAGAGACGCGCCGCCGCCCCAATCGCCGTAATCAAACCAGCCGCTCAAGCCGGTCGTCTCGAAATCGTTGACCACCACGCCAGTATCCTTGAACAAGGCGATGTTATCCATGGCGTAGCTGCCGGCGCTCGGCACGGTCGGCGCGAAGGCGAAGGCTTCCACGGCAGTGAGGGTTGGGCCGTCATTGGGCGCGCCGCCCGGCTGCCAGTCGGGATCGTGATAGAACACCTGCCAGGGGAAGCGCAACTCCTGCCAACCGGTGAAGTCGTCGGTGAACTTGGTCGCCAGACGTTCCCCATCGTTGTCGGTGAGGATGATCTTGAACTCGGTGCCGGAGTTCTCACCCTGGAACCAGAAGCTGAAGCCGTCGTAGACGCTCCAATCTGCGTGCGGAACAACGTCCTGGCCGACGCCGACGCCCCAACCGGCGGCGACGTAGTCCACCAGCATTACGGTGTTGCTGACTGCGCCGACGGTGGAGAGGGTGTTGGTCAGGCCGACGCTTCTAGCCAGAGACGCGCCGCCGCCCCAATCGCCGTAATCAAACCAGCCGCTCAAGCCGGTCGTCTCGAAATCGTTGACCACCACGCCGGTATCCTTGAACAAGGCGATGTTATCCATGGCGTAGCTCCCGGCGCTCGGCACGGCCGGCGCGAAGGCGAAGGCTTCTACGGCAGTGAGGGTTGGGCCATCGTTAGGCGCGCCGCCCGGTTGCCAGTCCGGATCGTGATAGAAGACTTGCCAGGGGAAGCGCAACTCCTGCCAACCGGTGAAGTCGTCGGTGAACTTGGTCGCCAGACGCTCGCCGCCGTTGTCGGTGAGGATGATCTTGAACTCGGTGCCGGAGTTCTCACCCTGGAACCAGAAGCTGAAGCCATCGTAGTCGCTCCAATCCTGGAAGGGGACGACATCCTTGCCCACGCCGACACCCCATCCGGCAGCGACGTAGTCCACCAGCATCACGGTGTTGCTGACTGCGCCTACAGTTGACAGGGTGTTGGTGAGGGCCACACTTTTAGTGAGAGCCGCGCCGCCGTCCCAATCGCCATACGTGAACCACGCATCCACGTTCTCTGTCTCAAAATCCGCAATGACCGGCAAGGTTGCGGCCGTAGTCTCTGCCAATACCGGCGTTCCACTTGCGCGTCCCGATAGGCCGAGACTCGTCGTTAACAAAGCTACCAGGGTAACGATGCGTAAGAAAATCCAATACTTGGTCTTCATTTTTATCCTCCATAACAAACTGAGCTATTGAATTACGAACAGTGTAAGCAACAGGTTTTGATAATCTGCAATAGACGCCTCCTTAACAAAAAATCAAAAATCTTCACGGTTTCCGTTGCAAAATTGCTGACAATGCTTCACCTAATGCGCCCCGCACGAGCTGCGGATGACCAACTCCGTATCGAGGATGATCTGCCGGGGTGGTTCATTCCCGTTTTCCAGAATATCCAACAGCATTTCCACGGCTGTGACGCCGAAAGCGTGTACAGGTTGGTGCACGGTGGTCAGTGGTGGTCTGGCAATGGTGGCGGGAGGAAGGTCATCGAAACTGACCAGTGCGATGTCTTCTGGGACGGTCAACCCGGCTTCGTCAATGGCGTTCAGCGCGCCGAGCGCCATTGTGTCCGACGCGACGAACACGGCGTCGGGCTTGTGTGGAAGCAGCCGTTGCATCGCCTCATAGCCGCTGCTTTCGGTGAAGTCGCCTTTGCTGATCAACGTCTCGTCTACCGGCAGGTCGCGGGCATGTAACGCTTGGCGATAACCGGTGTCCCGATCGAGCGCGGCAGTCGTGCGCAGGTCGCCGGTGATACTTGCCACGCGCTGGCGTCCCAGTTCCAGAAGGTGCATCGTGGCAGTGTACGCACCTCCCACGTTATCTACATCGACGTAGTTGGCGTTGGGGTGGTGCAGCGGGCGGCCGGCGACGACAATCGGCAGTTCGCTTGCCAACAAGCGGGAGATGAGGTCGTCGCCGATTTGCCCAACCTGAATCACGATGCCATCCAGCAGCCCCCTGCTGGAGATGCGCGGGTAGAATTTCTGCTCGTCGGCTTCAGTCTGCATCATAAAGAGCGCAAGCGTGTAGTCGTGGTCGTTACACGCCTGGGCGATGCCCTGGGTGAGCCGGGGAAAGTATGGGTCGTTGAACAGCGCCTCCGTCCGGCGCGGCAGAACCAGCCCAATAACGTGCGATTGTTGTGAAGCCAACGATTGCGCAACGGGGTGGGGTTGATAGCCGGTCTCGGCGATGACGCGCTTTACGCGCTCGCGCACTTTGGGGCGCACGTTGGGGCGGTCGTTGAGTACACGAGATGCGGTGGTGCGTGAGACCCCCGCACGTCTGGCAATTTCGTCCAGGGTCAGGTTGTTGGACATTTTTTCCTCTTATACGGTTTTGGAAGCGCTTCCAATTTCTACTATAGCACAGGTAGGGGGGATTTGTCAAGAGCTTTTGGGGACAAAAGCGGTCAGTTTTCAACATGTGGAATGTAATCTGGGCGCCGCCCGCAAGGTCGAATTTCCGGCAGGATTTGGAAAGTCCCTGTTCTCATACTTTAGTCGTAGAAATAAACGCACCCAAAGTCGGTCTACACTTTCATCTTTTTCACGATGCGCGCCACCGCGTCATGCGCTATAGTAGCATATAGATCAAGATGATGGCGTGCGTTCTTTGAAAATAGGCACACAGTTGGAGGGCAAGACTCAGGTCTGCAATCACTTCAGCGGTTTTCTGGGCGCTCGAGCGCCTACTATGAACCCTTATATCAGGCTAAGATAAGAAAGGTAGAGCGATGATTAACATACTGCTGGTAGACGATCAAGCGGCGGTGCGCGAAGGGCTGAAGATGCGTTTTGCGTTGGAGCCGGATTTGCACGTAGTGGGTGAGGCTGCGAATGGAATCGAGGCGTTGCAGGCAGCCTACGATCTGCTACCTGATGTGATCGTGATGGATGTTGAGATGCCGCTGATGGATGGGATCACAGCGGCACGGCATGTGCAGGCAACGTTACCCCACATCGGTATCGTGATGCTCAGCATCCACGGCGACGCCGAAACTCGCGCGTGGGCGCAAGAGGCCGGCGCCGCTACCTTCGTTGAAAAGCAAGGCGCTGTGGAGACTTTGCTGGAAGCCATCCGCTGGCTGTACCGAGTTCTTGCCACGCTACGAATTCAAGCTGGCGTAGCTTTTATACCGGACTGAACCGGTGAGTGACCCATTCCTACAAGAATATTCAATTTTACAACCAGGAGGCATAAGATGAAACACACACATTGGTTATTGCTTTTCGTCAGTCTAGCCCTGTTGGGCGTCTTGTCGGCCTGCGCCGCGCCAGCGGCGGCGCCGGTGAGCGGTTCGCCAAAGACCGTGGGAGAGCCGCAGGAGGTTGTTGCTGCGTTCTACGACTGGTACGCCAGCTTCGAGGGCAGTCCTTTGGGTGGGCGCAGCTATCGCGATAGCGCTTACCTCAGCGCAGAATTCATCCAGGAGATCGACGCGCTCGTAGATACCTTCGCCGAGCAGGGCGGCGGCTTCGATCCCTTCATCTGTGCGCAAGATAAGCCGCAGTCTATCACGGTGGTCGCTGCTGAAGGCACGCCGGAGTTGACCCGCGTGACGGTGCAGGGCTGGAATCCCATCTACGTGGACGTGAAGCTGATCGATTGGGAATGGAAGATCATTGCCATTCACTGTATACACCCGGACGAAGCAGCCGTTGCTCCGCCGTCCGTCGCAGCGCCGGTGTTGATTGAGCCGACGCCTGATGAACCCACTGCGGATGAACCTGTCGTGGACGCGCCCGTCAGCGCGCCGCCGGCGGAGGCCGCTCTTGTCGTGGAAATCCCCGCTACGGATATTCCCGCCGATTGGGTTGTCTTCCAGGGTGAGCAATACGGGTTCCGCCTGTGTTATCCCGCCGATTGGGACGTGCAGAAGTTGGCGCCACCGGCAGGCATGGAAGTCCCTGACGGCGAAAAGGCGCGCAAGTACACGTTGACCTTGCAGCCGCAGGGGTGGACCGGCGTCGCTGCACCGCTGCTGATCGAGGTGACGGAAGGGGGCGCAGAACTATTCGAACTGCTCTATCCTGCTCCCACCCTAAGCGCGGAGGCCGTTGTCGACGGCTACCCGGCCACCTGGACCCTGGAGGTTTTCGGGGATATGTCGATAGCATCTTTCGTCGTCCCTAGCCCGGCTATGCCTGAAGTACGCATCGTGTTTCGGGATATGTTGAGCGGCTTTCCGGAGCGGTTCGCCGGCAACGAGGTGGTCAGCGGGCTTATCCCGCAAATCATCGGTACGGTAACGTTCCAGTAAGGGTATCACTGCAGAGAGCGCTGAGATTGCGTAAGTTCTTTCTGCTCTTGGCGCTCTCTGCGGTGAACGGCGAGGTTGGCAGACCAACCTAAGTGACTTTGAGGAGCACTACGATGCAAGCACAGACTTCTGCGACACTGAATAGACGCGCGACCGGCGCGGGTCTGCTCCTCCGCCCGCGGGCGACGTGGCGCACCCTTCAGACGACGCCGCGACGCCGCGCGTGGCTACCCGCGTTGTTGATGGCGCTTCTCACGGTGCTGCTGGTTTTCATCTCCGCGCGTGCCGACGCGATTTACCGCTACCGGCTGGCGCTGGACTGGTTCGAGCCGCACTCTGTAGGCCGTCCGCCGGAACTCAACCCCGTTGACGTCGCTGCGACCGCGCTCCAAGTGCCCCGCGAGTTGGGCGCGCTGGCGTTGCGCTGGGCGCTGTGGACTGGGGCGCTCTTCGCGGCGGGATGCTTCGTGGGCCGGCGGCGCCTTACGTGGGGCGACGCCCTCACGCTAACGCTCTGGGGCTGGTTGCCCTGCATCGTGCGCGGCCTGGTGCAGCTCGTCTTTATGCTCGTGACCCGCACGCCGGTCTATAATCCCGGCCTTTCTGGCCTGGTCTACGACGTGACACCGCCACCGCTGACGGCTTTACGCTACGTACAACCTTCGCCGCAGCAATGGGCTGTTGCTTTGCTGCTGCGCGGCGTCGATCTCTTTGCCATCTGGCAGCTATGCCTTATAGGATGGGGCTTTGCCGTTTTCACGCTGACGCCTACCCGCAAAGCCCTGGCGCTGGCGGTAGGTATATGGGCGCTCGCGTTGCTGTCGAACCTGTTGATAGGGGGATGAGATGGCCGCATTGATCCGCACTGAAGACTTGCACCGCCACTTTATGATGGGCGACCAGACCGTGCGCGCATTGAACGGCGTTTCGGCGACGGTGGAGGCTGGCGAATTTCTGGCGATGATGGGGCCTTCCGGTTCAGGCAAATCGACGCTGCTCTATCTGCTTGGCGGGCTGGACAGCCCAACTGAAGGACGCATCTGGGTCAGCGGACGGGAACTCAGTGCCCTAGATGAAAACGCGCTGGCCGCTTACCGGCAGGAAGACGTCGGCTTCATCTTCCAATCGTTTCACCTGATTCCTACGATGACGGCGCTGCAAAATGTTATCTTGCCTATGATCTTCGCGCGGACGCCGGCTGCCGAGCGCCGGAATCGGGCTGTGGCCTTGCTCACGCTGGTCGGCTTGGGCGACCGCATCGAGCACCGTCCCACAGAGCTTTCTGGTGGGCAGCAACAACGGGTGGCGATTGCCCGCGCCCTCGCCAACAATCCGCGCATCATTTTGGCAGATGAACCGACGGGAAATCTCGACAGCCATATGGGGGAGGAAATCATGCAATTGCTCGTTCGACTCAACCGCGAGGAGGGCCGCACGATTGTCATCGTCTCCCATGATCCTGCTGTCACCAACTACGCCACTCGCGCCCTTTACCTGCGCGATGGGCGATTGGTCAATTGAGGAAGTGTGGATGTTCAGGAGAGGAGGTTGGAATGAAGGCACGCGACTTGTGTGAACGTAAGGATAGAGCCAGACGCGAACGACGGGCACTCCTCCATCGTTCTAGGGCTATGTGGTATGGCCTTCTATTTTTATTGATGCTGGTCATGCTGGGCGCCGCGCCGCTTGCCGTACGAGCGGCCCCCCGCGCCGAGGACGTCCCGCCGCCCGAACCAACCCTCGTGGCATTGCCGATGGCGCTGACGCCGCAGCTCCAGCAGGTGGAACCGCGCAGCTTCAGCAACACCACGGCGGCCACGCTAAGCATCTCCGGCAGCGGTTTCATCACCACGACGCTGGCCCGGCTGGTAGGCTACGGCTTGTTGGAGACGACTTACGTTAGCGAGAACTGGCTCAAGGCGCACGTTCCATCCGGCATCCCGGCGGGCCGTTATGAGCTGGAAGTCTTCAACGCTGCGGCGGTGAGCAATCGCATTGCCATCGACGTGACCGCGCCCGCGCCACCTGCCGCCCCGCCGCCCGCGCCGCAGCCCGGACGCCCGATTCTCACCGTGCGCAACTTTAGCGTTGATCCGGCCCGCGTCCGCGCCGGACAGGAATTCGTCGTCACCATCGAAATCTACAACAACGGCAGCCGCGCCGGGGAGAACACGCTGGCGGTCTTCACCGGCGGCAATTTCCTGCCTGTCGGCGAGAACGGCCACGCGCTGTGGCAACTGCACATCAACCATACAGCGGTTGTCGCGCAGCGGATGCGCGCCCCAGCGACGATGAGTTCCGGCGTCCACCAACTGAGTATCGCCCTCAGCGCCAGCGACTTTAGCGGCGAGCACTACGAATATCCTACGACCATTTCTGTCGAGGTGATCGGCAGCACGGCAACCGGCCCGGCGACCGGGCGGCCCAGAGTCGTCATCGAGGCGGCGGCGACGGACCCGGCGGAGTTGGTACCCGGCGAGCCGTTCACGCTGACCTTGTCGCTGGCGAACCGGGGCAACTTCGCCGCCGTCAACGTCCTGGCCGCGTCCGCCTCGGCAGAGATGGCGATCCCGGCGGTGGGGAGCGACGCCATCGCCCTCAACCGCATCGCCGTCAACGAGGCGCTCACGCTGACGTTGCCCCTGGTATTGGGTGATGTGGACAAAGGCGGGCGGCAGAATCTGAAGATCGCGTTGGCCTACAGCGACCATACCGGCGCAGCCTACAGCGACCAGCAGCACATCGGCGTGGACGTCAACACCAGCCTGGCGAATCGACCGCAATTACTCGTCCGCGAGTACCGCACGACGCCGGAGCACCTCCTGCCCGGCGAGATGTTTACCCTCACCGTGACGATCGCCAACGTCGGGGGTATGGACGCGCGGCAGGTGACGTTGGCGCTCGGCGGCAAGCAGGGCGAGGCGCTGGAGCCGTTCATCGCGGTGGGCGCGGGTAACGTCCTCTTTATCCCTGAAGTGAGGCAGGGCCAAACCGCGGCTGTTGAACAACGGCTGATCGTCGATGGTGCGGCGACGCCCAAAGCCTACAACCTGCCCGTCGAGGTGGCCTACGACGACCCGCGCGGCGCGCGCCAGAGCGAGGTGCAGCGTATGAGTCTCGTCGTCCGCCGCCGCGTCGATATCGAACCCCGTTTCTACCGTGAACCCGGCGCGCTGCGCGCCGGGCAGCCAACGGCGCTGGAGATGGAAGTCGGCAACCTGGGCCGCAGCGCGGTCAACATTGTGGGGATCACGGCCAGCAGCCCGCAGATGGAGGTGCGTCTGACGGGGCTGCCCTTTGCCGGATCGCTGGACGCCAACGGGACGGCCCCGCTCGACCTCGAACTTGTCCCGCACGCGGGCGGTCCGGCGGAGCTGCTGATCACCGTGGCCTACCGCGACGATTTCAACCAGACGCAGACGCGCTCCTGGACGTATGCGTTCGCGGTGCAGGACGCCCCCGCGCCCACCCTCGCGCCAGACTCCGCCGTCCCGGAAACCGCACCCGTCCTCGCGCCGCACACCTTCTGGGATCGCCTGCTCCGCACCCTTCGCGGCTTGTTGGGTATAGGAAGTTAAGAGCTTATGCGCTCACGTGACTTGATCGCTTTAATCTTGAGCAACCTCCACCGGACGCGGGGCCGCGTGGTGTTGACGGGCCTTGGCGTGGTCATCGGCGTGGCGGCGGTGGTGACGTTGATCTCGCTAGGGGCCGGCTTACAGCGCCAGGCGTTGCGCAATCTGGGCAGCGCGGCGACGGAGATCCGCATCACCGGCGGCGTGCAAAGCGCCGCCGTTGAGACGCTCGCGGGCCGTACTGCGCCGAAAATCCTGGATGGTGCGCTGCTGGCGCGCATCGAGGCGCTGCCCGGCGTGGCCTGGGTTGTCGCCTTCGAGCCGGTGCTGGCTTCCGTGGATGTGGAAGCCGGCCGGCAGTGTGAGCGCGCGGTGCGCGTGGTGGGCGTGGAGCCGGAAACCCTCGTACAGGTGGGGTTGGGCATCGCTGATGGCGCGCTGGCGCTGCAACGCGGGCAGGCTGTGCTCGGCGCGCGCGTTGCCGAGCGCCTTGGCGATGCAGGGAAGCCGGGGGAGACCTTGCACCTGTACCTCGCACGGTTCGGGGAGGGCGGCGTTTTGCATGAACGTCTGGAGCGCGTCGAAGTGAGCGGCATATTGGCCCCGCGCGGCGCGCTTTACGATTTCAGCATCTATATCCCGCAGCGCGAAGCGTTGGCGCTGAATACCTGGTTCCTTGCGCAACGCCGCGACCCGGCCCGGCAAGGCTATCCCGACGTATTGGTCAAAGCAGCGGATGTGCAGCAAGCCGCCAACGTCGAAGGTCGCTTGACCGCGATGGGGTTGAACGTCTTCTCGGATCGGCAGCAGGCCGAACAACTGGGTGACTACTTCGCCGAACTGCAAGCCTTTCTGGGTGGCATCGCCGCCATCTCGCTGCTGGCGGCCGCGTTCAGCATTGCCAACACGATGCTGATGGCGGTGTACGAACGGACGCGCGAGATCGGGCTGATGAAGGCCATCGGCGCGACGAACCGCGATGTGACGGCAGTGTTCCTGGGTGAGGCCGGTTGCATTGGGTTGCTCGGCGGCGTGCTCGGCGTGGCGCTTGGGTTGGCGGTGAACGGGAGCATCAACCTGTTGGGCGGAGGCGCGGCTCTGGTCCGCCAGATGTACGGTTCGGCGACAAGCCTCCGCGCGTTCACCCCGCTCTGGCTGCCGTTCTTCGCTGTGGGCTTTGCGGTATGCGTCGGCCTCATCTCGGGTTTCTATCCCGCCCGCCGCGCCGCCGCGATGACGCCGCTATCCGCGTTGAAGTTGGGATGAGGCGTGAGGTGTGATGCGCAAAACGACTGGCGAAACGGTGCATTGATGATGCAGTATGAATACACGTGACTTATTGCCTTTAGTGCTCAACAACCTCCGTCGCCGGAAGGGGCGGGTGGCACTCACGGCGTTGGGGGTGGTCATTGGTGTGGCGGCGATCCTCGTCCTGATCTCGCTCGGCGCGGGCTTGCAGCGCCTTTCCACCGAGTTTACCTCCGGCAGCGCGCTCACGGAGATCCATTTCAACCCCCACGTCGATTACAAAATCGTGCAAGGGGCCGAACTGGACGGTATGGCTGCCGAGGCGCCGCCCGGTCGCTGCGGCAGCATCCTCGACACGATGCCCGTCGTGGACGCGGCGATGCGCGAGCGTATGGACGCCTTGCCGGGCGTAACATGGGTCGGCGTCTACGAGACGTTGCTCGGCACGGCGGAGATCGAATACGGTAAGCTGCGCGGCTACAGCATCGTGCGCGGCGTCGAACCGGCGCTGCTGGCGCAGTTAGGGCTGGAAGTCGCCCAGGGGACACTGATGGCGGGCCGGGGCGATGCCGTCATCGGCGCGAACTTTGCCGCTTCGCTCTTCGATCCTGCGCAGCGCAATCTGGATACAGCAGCCCGCTCCGCTCCGGTTGAACCCGTCGCCGTGCCCGACCTGCTCGGCGAGACCATGTTCCTCCGGCTGACCACGCTCGACGAAGCCGGGACGACGGTGCAGCAAACCGTGCGGGTGCGCGTGGTGGGCGTCCTCGCGCCCCGAGGCTGGCTATACGACGAAAACCTTTTTCTGCTCGAACGGGACGTGATCGACCTGAACACCTGGCTACACGGACGGCGCGCAGGACAGCGTCGCCATCCGCCTCGCCAGGGCTATAACGGCGTGGTGGTCAGAGCCGTCGATGTGCAGAGCGTGGTGGGCGTGGAAGAGGCGCTCACGGCGTTGGGATTCCCCGTCTACACCGAACGGCAGCAATTGGCGGAGTGGGCCGCGTTCTTCCAGGCGCTGCAAATGTTCCTGGGCGGCGTCGGCGCGATCTCACTGCTGGTCGCCGCGTTTGGTATCTCCAACACGATGCTGATGGCGATCCACGAGCGCACCCGCGAGATCGGCTTGCTGAAGGCTATCGGCGCGACGAACCGCGCCGTCGTCGTCATCTTCCTGGCGGAGTCGGCTTGTATCGGCGTATTGGGCGGGATCGGGGGCGTGGCAGTAGGCCTGACGTTAACCGGTCTGCTGCGCCTGGGTGGGGCGATTCGGATCGCCGGGCTGCCTTCGGCGGGCGTCTACATCCCGCTGTGGTTGCCCTTCTTCGCCGTCGGTTTCGCCGGGCTGGTGGGCGTCATCGCCGGGACATATCCTGCCCGTCGCGCCGCGCGGCTGGCGCCGTTGCTGGCGCTAAAGTACGAGTAATTCTTGCCTTTATGCTCCGTCAAGGGTAGAATAGCGCCCGGAGGATGACAATGAACGATTCACACGACAACCTGTTGCAACTGGACGCCCAGCATCCGGGCGTGCTGCGATTTGGCGGCGCGCGTATGGCGTTGCTCGATATCGAGGCCGGCTTTTGGGCGCTGCGCCGCCACCTGGAGGCGTTGGTCGGCCGGCGACTGGCCGACACCGTCCTCCAGCAGGCCGGGGCCGCGGGCGGCGCCTCCTTTGCGCGCGCTTTCATCGGCCCGCAGGAAGATGGCGGCGCCCGCGCGCTGCGCGACTGCATTGCGGCTTACCAGGCCGCCGGATTTGGCCGCTTCGAAGTCGAGACGCTCGACTGGCCGATTGGCCGCGCTGTGATTCGCGCTCACGACGCTTTCGAGGCCTGGGCTGCGACCCGTCATGGTGAAGACGAGTCGTCGTGCGCCTACACCGCCGGCGTGCTCGTTGGCTTCGTCAACGTGATCGCCGGACGCAGCGACGTGGTCTGCGTGGAGCGCGCCTGCCAGGCAGACGGGGGTGATGCTTGTATCTTCGAGCTGCTACCCGCTGAGGTCGCCGGTGACGCGCCCGCCGTCGCGCTATCGCCCGATCCGGCCCTGAGCCAGCAACTCAGTCTGCTTGAAATCCTCTTCGACCGGATACCCATGGGGATTGCCATTCTGGATCAAAACTATGACATCCGCCGCTACAACCCCACCTGGGCCGACTTTGCCAGGCGTTATGCGCCGCCCTCGGGCGCACCGCTCGAACTCGGCGTCAACTATTTCGATCTTCTGCCTGGCTCAGAACCGATTGCGCAACCCCTGTTCGAACGTGTGCTGGCTGGCGAATCTATCTATCAGGAGTCGCTGCACTTCGAGTCGGGAGGCGTCGTGAGTTACTGGGATGCCGTGCTGGCGCCGATTATCGAAGGAGCCGAAGTCACCGGGATTCTGAACGCCACCACCGATGCCACGGCGCGCGTCCAGGCTATTGAGGAACTGGCGCGCACGGTTGACGTGCTGCGCGAGCGCGAAGAACGGCTGGCGCTCGTCCTGCGTGGCACGAACGACGGTATCTGGGACTGGGACGTCGAAACCGGCCAGGTCTATTTTTCACCGCGCTGGAAAGACATGCTTGGCTACACCGAAGACGAAATCGCCGACACGTTCGATGCCTGGCGCACGTTGATCCATCCAGACGATGTTGAGCGGGCAGTGGGCACGGTCGATGCTTACCTGGCCGGCGCATCGCCTCAGTTCCGGCTCGAACATCGCCTGCGTCACAAGGATGGTTCGTACCGCTGGATCCTGGCGCGGGGTGCGGCGGTGCGGGATGCAGACGGGCGGTCCACGCGTATGCTCGGCTCGCACACCGACATCACCGAACGCAAGTTGGCCGAAGCGTCGCTCCAACGCCAGGTCGCGTTCGAGAATATCGTCACCGGGATTTCGACAAAGTTCATCAACCTCACCCCTGAGGAGGTCGATCAGGGCATCCGCGACGCGCTCCAGACGCTCGGCGAGTTTGCCGGCGTGGATCGCAGCTACGTCTTTCTCTTCTCCGGCGACCGCACGACGATGAGCTGCACCCACGAATGGTGCGCCGAGGGCATCGCGCCGCAGATGCAGCGGATGCAGGACGTGCCGGTGGAGGCCCTGCTGTGGTCGAACCAGCAGTTGTTTAATCTGGAAACGTTGCATATCCCCAGTCTGGCCGATTTGCCGCCCGAAGCCGCTGCCGAACGCGCCGAGTTTGCGCGCCAGGGTAACCAATCGCTGGTGGCCGTGCCGCTGGCCTACCGGGGTGCGCCGGCCGGCTTTCTGGGCTTCGACTCGGTGCGGGCACCCAAGACGTGGTCGGAGCGCGATCAGGCGCTGCTCAAGATCGTGGGTGAGATTGTGGTGAACGCGCTCGAGCACCGGCGCGCCCAAGCGATCCAGGACGGCCAGCGCCAGTTCCTGGAACTGTTGGCGACCGGCGGCGGTTTCTCCGAGACGCTGCACACACTGGTGCGCATTATCGAGGAACAATGGCCGGGGATGCAGGGGCTGATTTTATTGCTGGACGAGGATGGGCGACATCTCCACATCGGCGCGGCGGTCACCTTGCCGGAGGAATATACCGCCTCGATTGAAGGGTTGGAGATCGGGCCGCTGGTTGGCTCGTGCGGTACAGCGTGTTACACGCGCGAACGGGTGATCGTCGAGAACATCCACATTGATCCACGCTGGGATGGACTGCGCGATCTGGCGGTGAAATACGGCCTGGGCGCGTGCTGGTCAGAACCGGTGCTGGATGCTAACGGGAAAGTGCTCGGCACATTCGCTATGTACTATCGCCAGCCGCGCGCGCCGACCGAAGCCGAGCTGCGCACGATCGAGACCGCCGCACACCTGGTCGGCATCGCCATCGAGCATCAGCGGGCCAGGCAAGAGGTCGAGCAGGCTTACCGGTCGCTCGAACAGCGCGTCGAGGAGCGCACCCGTGAAATTGAACGGCGACGGCAGGCGGCAGAAAGTCTGCGTGACATCTTGCGGTTACTCAATTCGGCGCAGCCTCTCGACGCCATCCTCGATGTGATGGTTGCCCAGGCCTGCCAGTTGACCAAAGCTGATGGCGGCGTTATTTACCGGTATGATGATACCCACACGAACAGCACAATCGTCGCTATGTATGGTATGCCGGCGGCATTTGCCGGCCTGGGGTCATTCCCCTTGACCGGAACCCAAGCCCAGCGTGCGGTGTCCGAACGCAGGCCACACAGTGTGCCGGACTTCGATAGTTACTTTGCGGCTATCAGCCCTCCCGACGATCCGATGCTGTACAGGTGGTATA